>Ga0326726_10000448_pt1 | contig 38930 bp, 37 predicted proteins | sample MHFenrmetagenome_2_FD_207603 | JGI IMG/M metagenome (GOLD analysis project Ga0326726, IMG submission 207603) | Lab enriched peat soil microbial communities from Michigan Hollow, Ithaca, NY, United States - MHF15MN | ecosystem: Environmental > Terrestrial > Soil > Wetlands > Peat | place: USA... | reverse complement strand
TTCGCCTCCGACATGATCTCCGGCGAGAAGGAATCCGGGACGCTGCGGGCCATGCTGGCCAACAGCCTGCCGCGCGACACGCTGCTCTCCGGCAAGATCGGAGGCGGCTTCCTGGCCCTTTGGGTGCCGTTCTTAACGGCCTTCCTCCTCGGCGCGGCCGTGCTCCTTGTCGGCGCCTTCCCCCTGGCCGGCGCAGGGACCGCGGTCCGCGTCCTGATCGTCCTGCTGGCCACGTCGCTCTTCGTCCTGACCTATTTCACGATCGGCGTCGCCGTCTCGGCCAGCACGGCCAAGGCCCGGACCTCGCTCGTGGCCATCCTGATCATCTGGGCGGCCTTCCAGCTCATCGTGCCGAGGCTCGGCGACATGGCTGCCCGGCTGGTCTACCCGGTCCGCAGCGAGACGCAGGTCTCACTTCAGAAATCGCTTCTCGTCCGCTCGCTCGATATGGAGACGGCCAAGGATCTCGGCCACCAATGGGACCTCATCCTCGGCCCCGCTTCCCCGCAGGCCCGGGACGACCAGAACTCGCCGGAGAACAAGAAGTGGGAGCCGATCCGCGACGACATCCAGCAGCGGGCCCGGGAGCGCAAATCGCAGCAGCTTGCGGCCATCGACGAGACCTACCTCCAGGAGCGGCGCCGCCAGCTTGATCTGGCCGTCAGCCTATCGCTGCTCTCGCCGAGCTCGGCCTTCGCCCGGTTCATCGCCGACGTCTGCGGCACGGGCGAAATGGAGCGGGCCCGGTACATCGAGGCCGTGCGCGCCCACCAGAAGGCCCTCGACACCGAGCTCTTCAGCAAGGTCAAGCGGACGCTCATGATCCACGCGGGCGGCCAGATGTCGTTGGGCTTCTCGGCCCAGCCGGTCGACGCGTCGAAGCTGCCGAGATTCACCATCACCCCCGCCTCGCTGGCCGAGATCTTCAAGGCCAACGTCCCGAGCCTGTTATCGTTCCTCTTCTGGCTCGTGGCCCCGTTCGCCTACGCCTACGTCCGGTTCGTCAAATACGACGTGAGATAAGATTGGGGACGGTCATCGATGCTGAAGACGATCATCAAGCGCGAGATCCTGGAGTACCTGAAATCCGCCAAGTTCCTCGTCGGCTTGCTCATCGCCATCGTCCTCACGGCCGCGAGCACGTCCCTCAACGTCCAGGATCACGCCACCCGCCACCAGGACTATCTCGACGCCAAGAAAGAGTTCAAGTCCAACGGCTTCGTAATCGTCCTCTTTCGCGAGCCCCAGATCCTGAGCGCGTTCGCCCGCGGCAAAGACAGGGACGTCGGCAGCCGGACCGAGATGTCGGTGATGAACGCGCCTGGTCCGCTGACCGGGTACATGGGTGACGAGCCCGGAAGGAGTCCCGCGTTCGCCGGCTTCTCCGCCGTCGACCTCGCCTTCATCATCCGGGTCATCCTCAGCTTAATGGCTGTCTTCCTAGCCTACACCTCTGTGTCCGAGGAAAAAGCCAACGGCACCCTGAAGCTGGCTTTGTCCAACGCCGTGCCCCGGGACAAGCTCCTCCTGGGGAAACTCCTGAGCGGCCTGGCCGCCGTGGTCGGCCCGCTGGCCGTCGTGGTCTTGCTCTCGTCCGCGATCCTCGTTCTCCATCCCGGTGTCTCCCTTTCGGCCGACGACCTCGTCCGGATCTTCCTGATGTTCGTCGTCTCCGTCCTCTATCTTTCGATCTTTTACGCGCTCGGCCTATTCGTTTCCGTCAAGACCGATCGCCCCGCCGTTTCGTTGATGATCCTCCTCCAGGCCTGGGTTTTTCTCGTCGTCATCTATCCCAATCTGAGCGTCATTCTATCGGAACGGATCGCTCCGTTGCCGAGCGAGGAGGTCCTGGCCAGGCAGAAGGACGCCGTATCGGAAAGACATATCGCGGACATCAAAAAAGCGAATGAGGGCATCCATCAGGTATCCCCGACGCGCGAGGACCGGCTCCGGTTCAACGACGCCTGGTCTGCCGAGGCGGCGGACTTCGACCAGGTCGAAGGGGAGTTCAGCCGCCGCCAGACGGCCCAAATGCGGCTCGCCGACGGGCTCTCAGCCCTCTCGCCGGCCGCCCTGTACGACCAGATCATGGGGCGTCTGGCCCGAACCGATATCCGCGAATATGACCGTTTCATGGAAGACGCCCACAGGCTCTGGCTGAAGCACATCGAACGAGCTCGGCTGAGGTATCGGGACGAAGACGCGTACAAGAGAACGTCGCTGCCTGACTTCAGCCAACCGTCGGAGTCCGCGGGGGAGTCCGCGGCCTCCGTTTGGCCGCAGGTGATCATCCTGGTCCTCTGCGGCCTTGTATTCTTCGCCCTGGCTTACACAGGCTTCCTGAGAAAGGACCTCAGGTAGCGCCATGAAGACGATCATCCGCCGGGAATTCCTGGAGCACGCCCAAAGCCTCCAGTTCATGGTGCTGCTCGTCCTGAGCCTAGCCTTGTTCGCGGGGAACGGTCTTATCTTCGTCGAGTCATACGGCGTTCATATGGACTCCTATCAAAAGAACCTGGCCTTCATGAACAGCTGGAAGAGCACGGTGCGATTAGAGTTATTCCGGCTCCCGAATTCGCTTGTGTTCGTCGCCGAAGGCGGCGATAACAAAAGGCCATCCGAATACTATCTCCTCCCCGGAGGACAGGTCACCGCGGGGTCCCCGAATCTCCGGGCGTTCAAGCTGCCGCCGGTGCCGCCGCTCGACTGGTCGTTCATCATCGGCGTCCTTTTCAGCCTTTATGCAATCCTGCTCGGGTACAGCTCGATCTCTGGAGAGAGAGAACAGGGGACCCTCCGGCTCGTGCTTTCGAACTCCCTGGGGCGGGCGAAGCTGCTTGCGGCCAAATATATCTCCATCCTGCTCGTCCTCCTTGTCCCGCTACTGGCCGGCGCCCTCCTAAGCCTGACCATCATCGCCGGATTTCTCCCCCAACTCTTGACTCTGGCGAACGTGTCCAGGGCGGGGCTCGTATTCATCATAGCCCTGGCTTATATCTCCCTGTTCGCGCTCCTCAGTCTCTTGTTTTCGGCGCTCATCCCCCGGTCTGCGCTTGTCTTATTGGTGCTCCTGGCCATCTGGGTCGTGTTCTCGGTCATCATACCGAGTTCTTCGGTCATCATCGGGGAGAAGCTCGCGGCGGCGCCTCGCGAGATCCAGACAGCCCGGATGTTCGAGCCAATGGTTGACAAGGAGATCAGCGCCAAGATCGAGGAGATCGTGAAAAGAGGCGAGCGCGGAGGATTCAAGACGGAAGAGGATATGCGGGCCGCGGCAGACCGGGCCTTCGAGGAAGGCCAGGTCAAGGTGAACCAGTTCTATGGTGATTTCCGCAGGGCCCAGCGCCAGCGGCTCGAGGCCGTGAGGGACCTTTCCCGGCTCTCGCCCGCAGCGCTGTTCCAATACGCGGCCGAAGGCGTCGTCCGTTCTGGACCCGGCGGCGAGGACCAGTTCCTGCAGCAGGTCGGGGACTATTCCCGGGTTTACGACGCATACATCCTGAAGAAGCTCGGCAAGGTCGTTCCGGCATCAAACTTCTCGTTCGGGGAGAGTGTCACGTTCAATGGAAAAAAGATCAGCCTCGATTCGCCCGAGCCCCGGGAATACGAAGGGGACAAATCGGATTTCCCCGTCTTTTCGGAGCGGCAGGCTTCGATAGGAGCAGGTCTCAAGAGCGCCCTCGGCGACCTGCTAGGGCTCGTCCTCTGGAACATCATCCTGGCCGGGTTAGCCTTTTCGGCCTTCCTGAGGACCGACGTGAGGTGAGCCCGAGAGGGAACGGACATGCTGAAAACTCTCTTCCTTAAAGAGATCTTGGAGGCCTTCGCCAGCCGACGGTTCTGGGTCATCCTCGTCCTGTGCCTGGTCCTCATCCCGCTGGGCGTCGAGGTCAGTCTGAGGGGCTATCGGACCCGGCTCCAGAACTACCGGGAGGCCGTCCGTATCAATCAGGAAGAGACCAAGACCGTCAGTGACATCCTTTACCGGGAGGGGGCCAAGGCCTTCGCTCCGCCCTCGCCGCTCTCCTTCCTGTCGCTCGGCCTCGAGCTTCTCAGCCCGAACGTCGCCGAAACCCAGTACAAGTACGGCGAGCCTCCGGCGGTCATGCGCCTCAGCAACAACCAGGGCCGCGACAACCTCTACGAATTCTTCTACGGCCCGCTCGACCTCGTCTTCATCGTGGCCGTGGTCATGAGCTTTCTGGCCGTCATATTGACCTATGGCGCCGTGGCCGGAGAGAAGGAACAAGGGACGCTCCGCCAGATCCTCAGCAACTCCGTTTCCCGAGGCCAGGTCCTTTTGGCTAAGGCCGCGGCGAACGCCCTGGCCCTCCTCGTCCCGTTCCTCCTGGCGCTGGCCGCGTCCCTGGTCCTGCTGGAGGTCCAGGGGAATCCCATCGCGGCCGTGCCGGGCGCCTGGACCTCGGTCGGGCTGGGGACCCTCATCGCTGTCCTCTTCATCGGGGCGTTCTTCAATCTGGGCTTGCTGGTCTCGGCGCTGACGAAGCAGGCCGTCCCGGCCCTGGTCGCTCTGCTTCTCCTCTGGGTCTCCCTCTACGGCGTCTACCCGCGCCTGAGCTCGGCCGTGGCCCAGATCATCTCGCCCAGCAAGTCCGGGGGCCGGGTGGCCCTGGAGAAATCCCAGCTCCTGCGGAACGTTCAGAAAGAGCGGGACGCCGAGATCGATCGCCTGATACAGTCCCTTCCCGACGATGATACCAGCCCGGCGGCCAAGGAAGGGGCAAAAACCCAGGAGGAGATCCGGAACCGCTACCAGGCCAAGCTCGAAGAGGGCTGGCAGGCCATGGACCGCGACCTCGAGGTCCGGGAGCGGGCGCGCAATGCCCTGGCGTTAGCCATCGCTCGGCTGTCGCCGGTCACGTCCTTCATCCGCCCCCTGGCCGAGCTGGGCCGGACCGGGCAGCTCGAATACGAGCAGTTCCAAGCCGGGGTCCGGCGCTTCGGAGACGTTTTGAACCGGGACATCTTCGAGAAGAACAAGATGATCCGCTATAAGCACGGCATAGGACAGGATAACAAGGTCGATATGGAGGCCGCGCCGCCCGTTTTCACCTACGTCCCGGCCGCGACCGAGTCCGTCGTCCGGGACGTCCTGCCGGATATCGGCATCCTGGCGATCTTCAACCTCGTCTTTTTCGCCGGGGCGTTCGTCGCCTTCGTGCGATACGACGCCCGATAGAGGAAGACCGGCAATGTTCAAGACCCTCTATAGGAAAGAGCTCCTCGAGAACGTCCAAAACTACCGCTTCCTTCTGGCTTTGGTCATCTGCCTGGTCGTGATCCCTCTCGGTTTCGTGGTCAGCCAGAAAGACTACGCCGACCGGCGGCAGGTCTACGACGACGCCGTCCGCGACGACGCCGAGTTGCGCAAGACCGTCCAGGACTTCCTGCAAAATGGCGGACTGGCCCTCCGGCCGCCCGCCGCCTTGGGGCTGCTCTCCGCCGGCGTCGAGACGGTCCTGCCCAACGCGGTCGAGACGCGCGGCTTCGTCACCCAGGCGGGAGCCCAGGTCCAGTTCAACAACTCGCGGCGGCTGGACAACCCGTTCACCTCGCTCTTCGGCCGGCTGGACCTGGCCTTCATCGCGACCACCGTTTTGGCCGTCCTGGTCATGATCTTCGCCTTCAACGCCGTGATCGGCGAGAAGGAGCGGCGGACCCTGGCCCAGGTCATGGCTAACGCCGTGCCGCGGCCGGTCGTTATCGCCGCCAAGATGGCCGCCGGTTCGACCCTCCTCGCGGCCGCTTTCTTGATCGGCGTCCTAGCCGGAGTCCTGCTGACGACGGCGCTGGGCATCGATCCCTTCCGGGAGGCCGGGAACTGGACGCCCTTCGGGATCGGCATCGCCGCGACCCTCGTCTTCCTGATGGCCTTCTATGCCCTCGGACTGCTCGTCTCGAGCTTCAGCCGGAGCTCCGTCTCGGCCATGGTCGCTCTTCTCTCGTGCTGGGTGGCCCTGGCCATGGTCCTGCCCAAGGGAAGCGTCGTCCTGGCCAAGCTCTTCCGGCCCATCAGGTCCCAGCAGGTCGTCGAGCTCGAGAAGACCCAGGTCCGACGTCAATATCAGAAATACGTCGAGGACGCCGTCGAAAAGCTGGCGGCGTCAACGGCCGGGGTCAAGGACATGTCCTTGCAGGAATTCATGAAGGCCATGCGGGCCAAGGACCCGGCCCTCGATAGCTACGCCAAGGCCCAGGCAGATCTCAGAAGCGAGTACGCGGCCCGGCTCAACGCCGATCTGGACAAGATCGACGCCGCTTTCGACGAGCAGAGAGCGAGTCAGGCGGCGGCGGCCAGGTCCATTGCACGGCTGTCGCCGGTCAGCTGCCTGGTCCACGTCCTGACAGAGCTGGCCGGAACGGGCTTCACCGAGGAGGCGGCCTGGCGGGAAACGCGTTCGCGGTACAGGCAGATCGTCAACCGTGACGTGGCCAGTAAGATGGACATGACGCGCTTTAAGAACCTCAGCTACGGCGGGGCGAAGATCGACCGGAAGGCGCCGGCGCCGAAGCTCCCGGCCGAGGCCGTGCCCCTCGAGAAACGCCTGGCGGCCGTCACCGTGGACCTCGTCCTTCTCGTTATCTATGGCCTGCTCTTCTTCGCCGCGGCCTACGTCGCCTTCCTGCGCTACGACGTGAGATGACGATGATCAAGACCATCGCCCGCAAAGAGATCGTGGCCAACCTCCTCAGCTACAAGTTCTTCATCGTCCTCCTGCTCATGGTCCTGCTCGTGGCCACGAGCCTGTTCATCCTGTACCGCGACTTCGCCGAGCGGGTGGCCGATTACCAGATCATCCGGCCCAAGCCCGGCGAGCCCATCGCCCTCGTCCCGCCCAACCCGCTGTCGATCTTCGCCAAGGGCCTGGAGAACGCCATGACCCGGTCGTTCGAGATCGGCGTCACCGGCGTCGAGGTCCGAGCCGGCCAGTCCTCCGGCAACATCGTCTATTCGTTCTTCCCGGCGCCCGATTTCCTCTACGTCGTCCGGGTCGTCCTGTCGCTCGTGGCCCTGCTCTTCGGCTTCGACCAGATCAGCCGGGAGCGCGAGCAGGGAACGCTGAAGCTCCTCCTCAGCGGGCCCGTCTCGCGGGCCCAGGTTCTCGCCGGCAAGTGGCTCGGCAACTTCCTGAGCCTGGCCGTTCCGTTCCTCCTGGTGACCCTCATCGGCGCGGCCGTGCTGCGCTTCGACCCGCAGGTCCGCTTCACGGTGGGGGCGGCGGCCCGGCTCGGGCTCATCCTGCTGCTGTCGCTCCTCTACTTAGCGTTCTTCCTGAGCCTAGGCATGCTCGTCTCGGCCCTGACCCGCCGCGCGGCCACGTCGGTCGTCGTTCTCCTCTTCGTCTGGGCGCTCATCGTCTTCGTCCTGCCCAACCTGGGCACGCTGGTGGCCCGGCAAATTGTCGATGTTCCCTCCGTCCGGGCCCTGAGCGAGAAACGGGAGCAGACCTGGACCCGGGAGGTTCTGCTCGGCCTGCGCAAGGGCGAGAGCCTGGCCGAGCATTGGCGGACGATCAATCGGGAGAACGACCGGATGGAGGAGGACTACCGCCTGAAGTTCGAGCGCCTGGTCCGGGTCGCCCGGGACATCAACCGCCTGTCGCCGGCGGCCAGCTTCCTCGACGCCGTGACCGAGATCGCCGGCACGGGGATCGCCGAAGAGAGCCGGTTCAAGGGCGAGATCGTCCGCTACGAGGGCTCGATCATCGACCAGATCATCGCCGACCGGGATGCGGGCCGCCGGGACGCCCAATACGCCGCCTTCGTCTACAGGCCGCGGCCGCTGGCCGAGGTCTTCGCCGCGGGGGCCCTCTTCGACACGGCCTGGCTCGTCCTCTTCAACGTCCTGGCTCTCGTCCTGGCCTACGCGGGCTTCGCCCGCTACGACGCGAGGTAGAAGATGTTGAGAACGCTCATCCTCAAGGAGCTGCGGGGCCACCTGCTGTCGTTCCGCTTCCTGGCCAGCTTCGTCACCGTCTTCGTCCTGGTCGTCGTCACGGCCGTCGTGCTGACGGGCGACTATGTCCGCAAGGTCGACGAGTATTCGGCCCGGCAGGCCGGGCTCGACCGCTACCTGCGGAGCTACGCCCACTTCAACCGCATCGGGGGCGTCCTCGAGCCGGCCCAGCCGCCGGTCCCCTTCCAGGCGCTCGTCCGAGGCCTGACGGCCGACGTCAACATGGAGTCCTTCGACAACGACCCGCTGCCGGTCATGTTCCCGCTCATCGACCTGACCTTCATCGTCACCATCCTGATGAGCCTGGTCGCGCTGATCTTGACCTACGACGCGGTGAGCGGCGAGAAGGAGGACGGGACGCTGAAGCTGATGCTGGCCAACGGCCTGGCCCGCTCGAAGGTCATCCTGGCCAAGGTCGCCGGCGCGGGGCTGACCCTCGTCGGCCCGCTTGTCGTCTCGCTCGCGGCCGGGATGCTCGTCGTCCTCCTTCACCCGCGCGTCAGCTGGACGGGCGCGAACTGGGGCGCCCTGGCCCTGATCCTGGCCGGGGCCGTCGTTTACACTGGGGTTTTCGCCCTCATCGGGATCCTCATTTCGGCCATCCACCACTCCAGCGCCGCGTCGATCATGACCTCGCTCTTCGTCTGGACCTTGCTCGTCCTCGTCGTGCCCAACCTCAGCCCCTACGTGGCCTCGTTCCTCTCGCCCGCCCCGTCGCGGATCAAGGTGGCCCGGGAAACGCAGCGGCTGACCGACGTCGAGCGCGATGACCTCGGCCGGAAGCTCGTGGGCCAGTATAGGGCCGAGGTCCTAAAGGAGTATCCCGTGCTCAGCGAGAGGCTGACCGAATCCGAGGTCAAGAGACGAGTCGCCGAGGACCCGGAATACCGGAAGGCCTACGAGGCCGCCCGGGCCGCGGGCGAGCGGGCCTGGAAAGAAGCGAACGACATCCAGGGGGCCAAGGCCGATGTGCTCAACGAGGATCTGCAGCGCAAGGAGCAGGCCCAGACGAGCCTGGCCCGGACGATCTCGATGGCCTCGCCGCTGGCCGATTTCAGCTATCTCGCGACGGACCTGTCATCGACGGGGACGAGGAACATGGAGCATTTCGGCCGGCTGGCCGGCCTGTGGAGCCGAGCCTTCGTCCGGGACTACGAGCCCAAGAAGATAGCGGACATGAAGGCCAAGGACCCGACCGCGGACACATGGAACACCGCGGTCGACATGACCGACGCGCCGCGGTTCCGCTACGTCGAGGAGGGTCTGGGGGGGCGGTTCCGCGCCGCCCTGCCGCCGTTCGCGGTCCTTCTTGGCTTTGCCGTCTTCCTGGTCGCCGGCGCCTATGTCGCCTTCATCCGTTACGATGTCCGCTAAAATGGGTGGCGTGATATCCGTTTCCCATTTTTCGGAAGAGCGAGAAAGGAAAAATGGGAAACGGATATCACGCCACCATCATTATGGCAACCTATCGCGCTTATATGAGTATAAAGGTATATATCGGGTGACTCCGGAGTAGGATGAGACCGTGATCGGCACGATCGCCAAGAAGGACTTCCTGACCAACCTGGTCGCGCCTCGCTTTATCATCGGCTTCGTCCTCTGCCTCGTCCTGATCCCTTTCAGCATCTTGCTCAATATCAGCAGCTTCCGGGAACGCACGGCCCAGTACCGGATCGACCGGGCCGCCGCCGAGAGAGCCGCGGTCGAGGTCCGGGTCTACTCGACGCTGCGGCCTGAAGTGGGCCTGCCGCCCGAGCCCCTGAGCGTGTTCGGCAAGGGCCTCTCCGGCCAGGTCGGCAGCCGGGTCAAGATCATGCTCGGAGAGAAGCCCCTGCTCGCGATCGGCAAGACCGCGGCCGGCGACAACCCGTTCCTGGCTTCGTTCGTCTCGGTCGATTTCGTTGATATCGCGGCCATCGTCTTCTCGCTCCTGGCCCTGCTCTTCAGCTACGACGCCTTCACCCGCGAGAAAGAGGACGGGACTCTCAAGCTCCAGATGTCAAACGCGGTCAGCCGCTCCACGTGCTTGGCCGGGAAGCTCCTCGGCATCTTCGCGACCGTTCTTCCGGTCCTTGTCTTTTCTTTCGCGCTGAGCGCGGTCCTGGTCCTGCTCTCGCGCGACGCCGCCTTTGCGGCGGCCGATTGGGGCCGCATCGTCCTGCTCTTCGGCCTGAGCCTGGCCTACCTGGCCGTTTTCGTCTTCATCGGCGTCCTCGTTTCGGCCCGGTCAAGAAGCTCGGTCACGAGCCTGGTCGTCTGCCTCTTCCTGTGGGTCCTGTTCGTGTTCATCCTGCCGATCGTGGCCGCCAATTTCGCCGAGAGCTTCGTCGGCACCGCCTCTCGGGACAATCTCGACCGCGTGCTTCGCGACATCGACAAGCAGCGGGACGAGGCCATCAGCGCGGCCTTCAAGGCCCAGGGCATTCCGGAGGGCTGGAGCTGCTGGTGGTGTTCCAGCAACGAGGACGGCATGATCGAGACCTACGGCAACAACCGCCAGCAATTCGAGACCTTCCGCCGCCGGGCGGCGATCTCGGAGCCGATCCGCTTGGACTACGCCGACAGGAAGTGGGCCTCCCAAAAGGGCTACCTCGACAGCCTGACCCGCCAGGCCAAGGCCGCGGAAACGCTCTCGCTCCTATCTCCCGCCGGGATCTTCCGGTCGGTCGCGTCGGCGATCTGCCGGACCGACCTCGCCTCGCACCTCCGGCGAATCGACTGGATCCGCCAGTACCGCGAGAGCTTCGTCGGCTGGCTCAAGGGCAAGGACATCTTCAAGTCCTATCGCTGGATCACGCCGACCGAACCGGCCACGTTCAAGACCGAGGACGAGCTCGTCCGGGGGCGGACGGGCGGCGAGTTCAAGAACGAGGCCGAATTCAATGCCTGGGCCGCCAAGCAGAAGGACGCCCGGGCGCCCTGGGCGAAGCTCAGCACGGTCCACCTCCCGGGCGACGGCCCGCAGGACTTTCCCTTCCTCGATATCTCCGACATGCCCCGCTACCAGGGCCAGCCTGCGGTTCTGCTCGCCGGTCTCGAGCCGTCGGTCCCTGAGGCCGGCGGGCTCCTCGTCGCGGCCGTGTTCCTCTTCGCCCTCGGCTACGTCGCGTTCATTCGCTTCGATGTGAGGTAAGGGATGTTCCGGATCGTCCTCAGGCGCGAGCTCCTGCACAACCTTTACAGCCTGCGTTTCCTCATTTCCCTCGTCCTCATCCTGTCCATCTTCGCGGCCGGAGCCGTCTCGTTCGTCCGGAGCCAGGCCCAGGACCTGGAAAAATACCGTGAGACCCAGAATCAATATCTCGAGAACATGCGCAGCCTGGCTGCCGCCGGGGCCACGGAGCTGGCCGTCCGGCGGCAGGCCTATCCCCTGAAGCTCCGGGAGAGCGCCTTCATCGCCGACGCGAAAGAGCGCTATCTGCCGAACGCCATCGTCTACAGCGCCTGGAACGTCTTCGGTGTCCCGAACCGGGGCGGCAGCGCCAATCCTTTCCTCGTCCGCTTCGACGAGCTGAGCTGGACCTTCATCGCCGCGCTCGTCATCAGCTTCATCGCCTTGCTCTTCACCTTCGACGCGGTCTCCGGGGAGAAAGAGACCAAGACGCTGGCCCTATCCCTCGCCAATCCGGTCTCCCGGGCCACCCTCCTCTGGGCCAAGCTCGCGAGCGCCGTCCTCTCGGTCATGGCCATGGTCGTCGTCGGGACGTTGACGAGTCTCCTCATCATCCTCGTCCTCGGCCGGGGCGGACTGACCGCGGCCCTGGCGGGCGAGGTGGCCGGCTTCCTGGTCATCACGGCGCTTCTGGCCGGGACGTTCGCCGCGTGCGGCCTGTTCGCGTCGGTCGTCTCCAGGAACTCCAACGTCAGCCTGCTCCTGGCCTTGGCCTTCTGGCTGGCCTTCTCGGTCGTCATCCCCAATTCGAGCACCTTCATCGCCAAGGCCTTCTTCTCCATCGAGAGCTCCGAGGCCGTCGAGCGCAGGGTCGAGGCCGCCTTTGACGACCTCGACAAGGCCGCGCCGCCGGGCAGCTGGATGATGAACTCAGGCAACCCGTTCCTGCCCCAGCACGAGCTCCGGGCCAACCTGCAGATGAAGCGCCTCGTGGCCGAGAAGGGCATCCGCGACGCCCACTATCAGGCCATGTTCGACCAATTCGAGCGGACGCGCCTGGTGACTTCGGCCTCCCCGGTCTCGGTCTTTGAGTATCTCGCCGAGGCCGCGGCGGGCGGCGGATATCTGCGGTTCCGGAAGGACTGGGACGACCTGCACATCTATCAGGCCCAGTTCCTGAATTTCTTCAAGGCCCTCGACGCGGCCGACAGCGCGAGCCCCCACTGGTACAACCCGAGCGAGGACGTCTCGACGACGCGGAAGCCCGTGGCCTTCGAGAAGGTGCCTCAGTTCGAGGAGCGGCCGATGTCGTTCGCGGACCGCCTCGCGCCGGCCCTGAAGTACCTGATCATCAACGTCTTCATGCTGAGCGCCGTTTACTTCCTGGCCTTCATCCTCTTTGTCCGTTACGACGTCCGTTAGAGCCCGCCCCAGACCCTCAAGCCCGGGATGGCGCTGAAATGCGCATCGTAGGTCACCAGAATTGATCCGGTTTCGAGGGCATGAGCGGCGATCCAGACATCGTTGAGAGGAAGCGGTTGCCCGGCCTTCTTGAGCGAGGACTTGATCAGGCCGAAATATTCCGCCGTCTCACGGGTCGCCTCGAGGACCCGCACCACCGGTTTGCCGAGGAACGACTCCAGGATTTGCCGATTCACTTTTTCCATCGATCCGCGCCGGAAGCCGGCGTAGAGCTCGCCCAGGACGATCACCGACATGTATACGAGGCCGGCGCCGGCCAGGGCTTCGAGGACCCCAGGATCGCCTCTCAAGTATTTCGCATAAGCGTTGGTATCAAGCAAAACGGCTCTCATGTCCAATCCTCTTCGTCCGTCGTCTCCAGGTCGGCGATGGAGTCCAGGAATTCCCGCTCCTGGGCTTCCGTCCAGACGCCGCTGAGATCCACGAACATGGCCCGGTTATCGGGCGGCTTATCCCCCAAACCGAGCCCCTGGGCGATCAGATCCTTCACGATCTTATTGACGCTCCTCCCCTCCTTTTTTGCTCGCTCCTTGATGACCTGCTCTAGTTTAGAATCGATCCCGTGTATGCTAATGGACTTCATGGCTTGCCTATTCCTCCAATATGCATCATATTATGATTCATTACAAGTCATATAATGATTCATCAGGCGATTGTAGTCAAGCCTCCTCGGGGCCTTTTCGGGTCGACTGTCCAGGGGTGTTTTCGCCCGATCGATATGTCGAGAAGATCAGGACTTCGGTGCGCTATGCAAAATACAAATTCTTTGCGGTCGAGACCGCGAGCACCATTAAGAACTGATCAACGGGCGAAGGCGTCGAGGTCGAGGTCCGTCGACGTCTCGGGGTGGGCGGCGAAACGCTTGATCGCCACGGCCCCGACCATGGCCGCGTTGTCCGTGCAGAGCTTCGGCGAGGGAACGTAGGCGTCGATGCCGGCCTTGCGGGCGAAATCCTGGAAGCGGGCCCGCAGGCGCGTGTTCCGGGCCACGCCGCCGCACAGGATGAGCGACTTCGGCGGGACCTGGTCGGACGCGTCCCGGACGTGATCGACGAGGGTCCGGACCACGACGGCCTCGAAGCTGGCCAGGAAATCGGCCAGGCGCGGGTGGCTCGCCGTGATGCCGTTCTCGCGGATCAACTTGAGGGCCGCCGTCTTGAGCCCGCTGAAGCTGAAATCCAGGCTGCGGGTCTTGGTCCTCGGCACAGAGAAGGGAAAGGCTTTGGGATCGCCCGTCTTGCCGAGCTTCTCGACGACCGGCCCGCCCGGATAGCCCAGCCCCAGGAACTTGGCGATCTTGTCGAGCGCCTCTCCTGCGGCATCGTCACGCGTCTTGCCGAGGAGCTTATACGACAGCGGCTCGTCCATGAGATAAAGGGCCGTGTGCCCGCCCGAGACGAGGATCCCCAGCACGGGATAGGCGATGGCCGGGTTCTCGAGGAAGCAGGCCTCGAGATGGGCCTCGAGATGGTCGACGCCGAGGAGCGGTTTTTTGTGATAGTAGGCCAGGCCCTTAGCGAAAGACAGGCCCACAAGGAGCGAGCCGATAAGGCCCGGCCCCCGGGTCACAGCGTAGAGGTCGATCGCCTCGAGATCGACGCCCGCCCGGGTGAGCGCCTCGCTGACGATCACCGGGATGGACTTGATGTGCTGACGAGAGGCGAGCTCTGGCACGACCCCGCCGTGGGGCGCGTGGACCTCGTCCTGCGACAGGACGATGTTGCTGAGGATCTCGGGGGCCGCAGCCGATTCAAGAGCGACAGTCCCCGTTCGCGAGCCAAGAGGGACAGTCCCCGTTCGGGGACAGTCCCCTTCCTGAGAAATCCGAGCCAGGTCCGGCACCCGCAGCACGGCAGCGGAAGTTTCGTCGCAAGAGGTTTCGATCGCTAAGACGAGCACCGGATCCGGCCTTTCGCGGTCATCTTATCAGAAAACCCGGCCCGTGGCAGCGCTTGCAGTCGAGCGCCACCAGGTCCTTGTGAAAGGTGTACTTGAAGAAATCATGGTCGAGGACACTGGCCTCGGCGATCTGCGTCCGGGCCTGGAAGATCTGCTCGGCCAGCTCGGATTCGACCTCGGCTCCGGGCTCGGGGTGGAGGCGCACGATCTCGGAGCCCATCCAGTAGACGATGATCTCGGGCGCCTTGGTCACGGAGTTCTCGGCGATCAAGGCGTGCGGCTCCGCCAGGTCCTCGGAGACGCCCACGAACTCGACGGTCAGGGCCGGGTTGGCGGCGGCCGCGGCAGCGAGCCCCACGGCCGCGGCCAGCTTGAGGTCGGCCGGACGCGAAGCGCGCAGGAACATCCGGATGTGGACGGGATCGATCAGAGCCACGAACGACGCCAGAGCCGCGGGCGCCGGAGCGAAGGACGCCACGGACGCATCGGCCGCCTTGGCCAAGTCGACGACGCGGTCCATGCCGACGAAACCGAGCGGCGGCGCGTCCTGTCCCTGTCCCGCGCCAGCCGCCGCCAGGACGCCGGCGAACGCCGCGAGCAGGACCGCCGAAACCCCCGCGGCCGGTCTTTTCGGGATGGCTGTTTTCATATCGCTCTCGGCCGCGTCCGGTCAGGCCCGGGCCCTATTTTCTCAAGGCCTGCGTCTCGTCTTCTCCCCTCAACGCCCGCAGAGGCTGGTCTCGTAAGGCGGCCGGCAGACCCCGCGCTCGGTGACGATGGCCGTGATGTACTTGGCCGGCGTGACGTCGAAGGCCGGGTTGCGCACCTCGACATAGGGAACCGTGATCAGACGCCCGCCGACCTCGCGGACCTCGTCCGGGTTGCGCTCCTCGATGGGGATGCTCGCGCCGTCGGGCAGGGTCAGGTCGATGGTGCTCGTCGGCGCGGCGACATAGAACGGGATGCCGTTCTCCTTGGCCAGGACGGCCACGGTGTACGTCCCGATCTTGTTGGCCGTGTCGCCGTTGCGGGCGATGCGGTCGGCGCCGACGATGACCGCGCTGATCTCGCCGCGGCGCATGAACCAGCCGGCCATGCCGTCGGTGATCAGGACGACGGGGATGCCGTCCTTATCGAGCTCCCAGACGGTCAGGCGGGCGCCCTGAAGAAAGGGCCGCGTCTCGTCGGCAAGGACCTTGATCCGCTTGCCCTCGGCGACGGCGGCCCGGACGATGCCGAGCGCCGTGCCGTAAGCGGCCGTGGCCAGCGCCCCGGCGTTGCAGTGCGTGAGCACGGTCCAGCCGTCGCGGAGGAGGGCCTGGCCGTGCCGCCCGATGGCCTGGTTCGTCTCCGCGTCTTCGCGTTCGATCGCCTGAGCTTCCTCGAGGAGGGCAGCGCGGATGGCCCTCAGGCCTCCCGATCGCGTCCGCTCGTATACGGCCCTCATCCGCTCCAGGGCCCAGAAGAGGTTCCGGGCCGTGGGGCGCGTTCGCTCCAGCCGTCGGTAGACCTTCTCGAAATCGCGATCAAGGGACCGCCCGGTCTCCGCATTGAGGGCCATCACGCCGAGGACCAGGCCGTAGGCGGCGGCGATGCCGATGGCCGGCGCGCCGCGGATGACCATCTTTTCGATGGCCTGGGCCACCTGGATGAAGGTCCGGCAGCGGACGTAGGCCTCTTGTCCCGGGAGCTTGCGCTGGTCGATCATGATGACGGAACGGCCCCGCCAAGCGATCGCAGGCAGCATCGGTCACTCCTTCTTCCAGGCCGGCGTCCGCACGTCGCGCCAGCCCCACTTCGCCGCCCAGCGGGCCTGGGCCGCCGTCAGGGCGCCGCGTTCGGCCTCCGGGAGCGAATCCACCAGCCGCCCATAACAATACACGAGCTGGTTGTCGTTGTCTCGCCTGATCTTTTCGGAGGGCAGGCCGAGCTCGCGGGCTATGACCGCTTCCTCGTACGACCGCCGCAGGTCGCCGAGATGGCCGTCGACCTGGGCGTGGAGATAGTGATAGAAGCCGCAGGCGAAATCGCGTTCGACGAGGCGGTCGAGCGTCTTGAGCAGGGCGGCCAGGGTCCGGGCTGTCCCCGCGGCATCAAGCTCGTCGAGTCCGGCCAGGATGAGGTTCGTGCGCCGCTCGGCGGCGAGCATCAGGGTTGGCTCGAAGGCGGAATCGTCGACGATCTGGGCGTAGAGGCGGAGCGCCGACGCCTCGAGGCCCTGGTTCTCGAACGACACGGCGAGGCCGGCCAGCGCCGAGTCCGAGGCCCAGGTCTTGCCGTCGCCGAAGCCGAAGCTGAAAGCGGCCAGGAACGAGGCTTCGGCCTCCTGCCAGCGTCCGAGGTTGGCCTCGGCCAGCCCGCGGACCGTGAAGGACTGGGCCGAAGGGCGGCGCCGGCATTCGCGGTCGGCTTCCTCGCGGGCCTTGAGCCAATAAGCCTCGGCCCGCTCTGTCTGGAAGGCCCGGGCCTGGGCTTGACCTTCGGCGTAATACCGTTTGGCCCGGCTCAGATGCGTCAGGCAGGCCGCGGAGAAGGCCAGGGCCAGAATGAGCGCCAGGGTCGCGAGCCGACGTTTTCTCATGCTTCGGAGGGCATGGACGGTCCGGCCGCGCCCGGACCCTTGATCAGGGCGACGATCATGTCCTGGACCTCCTCATCCTTGAGAAGATGAAGGCCGAGAGAGGCCGCGTTCCGGCCGATCGCCTCCAGGGCCCGCCAGAAGGCCGGGTCCGCGGCGGCCGGCTTGACGTCCTCGCGGGCGCGGGCCGTCCGGCCGGCGAACTCGACGACGACAGCCCGGAAGTCGCGCCGCTCGATCTCGGGCTTGAAAAGGGCCTTGAGAAAGGCATCGTCGAGGCCGATGACCGCGTAGAGGGCCGGGAAGGCGGCCCGCAGGGCGCGGAGGTCGTTCCGATCGATCTCGGCCGCGTATTCCCGGCAGAGGGCGGCGTCACCGCGGAAGAAATCGAGGATGAAGCCGTCGGGCTTGGTCCGGACGAACTCCGGATCGAGCCAAACCTGCCAGGCGAAGATGCGCTCGCGGTAATCGAAGACGCGGCGGATGGCCCAGACGCAGGCCGCGTAGAGGAGGGGGAAATAGAGCCAGGACTTGAGCGGCAGGAACTCGTCCAGGAGCGCGACGCCCCTGGCCAGGGCCGCCTCGAGGTCCTTCTTGTTCACAGCCCCCCCCAGAAAATGGGGACGCTTCTATTTTATTTTTTCATCAATGAAAGCCTGATGAAAATAAAAAATAGAAGCGTCCCCATTTTTTGTCCCCATCGGAGATGCCCGGCTATTTCGTGTCCTGTTTTTCGACCGAGAAAGTTCCGGCGGCCCCGCCTTGGGTGAAATCGCCGGACAGCTTCTTGCCGGTCGCGTCGAGCGTCCCCTTGAAGGACGGCTCTCCCGGAACGTTATCGATCATGAAGGTGATGGTCTTGTCCTTGATCTCGATCGCGCCGAGGCCGAGCCCGAAAGCGCCCTGGGAGATGGAATCGAAGGTGCCCTGGATCTTCTTGGCTTGGTCGAGCGAGAAATTGAGGCCGATCTCGAGCTCGGCGCCCGCGACGCTCAGCGTGCCCTTCCAGGCGCCGAGGAACGGCTTCGGGTCTGTCGACTGCGCCGCGTTGACGCCGACAAGCGCGAGAATGCCAACGACGATCGCGAGCTGCTTGGTGAGGTTCTTGGTCATGAGAGACTCCTTAGGAGATTTCAATACGTCATTATACGATATCTTGCCCGCCGCGTTCTCTGGTCTAAGACTGAGTTTCTGCGAACGGGAGCTCCGGTGGCTGCGATGAAGGCGGCGAGCAGGGCGGTCGAGCCCGATTTGGAAAAGTTTAGCCGGGGCGCGTGGCGGACGAGGGAAGTTTCGGGGGAAACTGCCAAAACGTGTTTGAGCGAGGCTTAGCGCAAGCCGAGCGAGTTGTTTTGGCACCGAGGCCGGCGCACGTCCCGGCGTCTTTAAACTTTTCCCATGAGGGCAAGACCGTTCTCCGAGACGCCGAGCGGCCGATGTCAGGCCTATTTGACCTCCAGGATGGCCAGGAAGGCCTCCTGGGGGATATCGACCTTGCCGACGCGCCGCATCCGCTTCTTGCCGGCCTTCTGCTTCTCCAGGACCTTCATCTTGCGCGTGTAGTCGCCGCCGTAGAGCTTGGCCAGGACGTCCTTGCGGAAGGGCTTGACCGTCTCCCGGGCGATGATGCGCTTGCCGATCGCGGCCTGCAGGGCCACCTCGTACTGCTGCCGCGGGATGACCTTGCGCATGCGCTCGACGAGGGCCCGCCCGATGGTCACAACCTTGTCCTCATGGACGATGAGCGACAGGGCGTCGATGGGATCGCCGTTAATGAGGATGTCGAGCTTGACCAGCGGCCCTTCGCGGTAGCCCGAAAACTCGTAGTCGAGCGAGGCGTAGCCCTGCGACAGCTGCTTGAGCTGGTTGTAGAAGTCGAAAACGACCTCGTTCAGCGGCAGCGTGTAGGTCAGGAGGACGCGCCCGGGGCCGATGTACTCCATCTTCTTCTGGACGCCCCGGCGCTCCTCGAGCAGCTTGAACAGTCCGCCGAGGTAGCGGTCGGGCGTCAGGATGACGGCCTCGATGATCGGCTCCTCGATCATCGTCACTTCGGTCGACTCGGGCATTTCGGACGGATTGTGGATCTCGAAGGTCTCCCCTTTCCGGTCGGTCACGCGATAGCCGACGCTCGGGGCCGTGGTGATGAGCGTCAGGCCGTAGTCGCGCTCCAGCCGCTCCTGGACGATCTCCCGGTGGAGCAGCCCCAGGAACCCGGCGCGGAACCCGAGGCCGAGCGCCGGCGAGTTCTCGGGCTCGTACTGGAACGAGGCGTCGTTGAGCCGCAGCTTCTCCATGGCGTCGCGGAGCTCCTCGATGTTGCTCGCGCCGGCCGGGAAAATGCCGCAGAAGACCATGGGCTTGGCTTCCTTGAACCCGGGCAGGGGCTTGGCCGTGGGGCGGTTCCTGAGCGTGACCGTGTCGCCGACGCGGGCGTCGCTGAGCTTCTTGATGCCGGCGACGAGATAGCCGACCTCGCCGGTTCTCAGGGCCTCGGACTTGACCGGTTTGGGCGTCAGGTACCCGACCTCCTCGGCCTCGTATTCGGCGCCCGAGGCCATGAGGGTGATCCGGTCGCCGGCCCTGAGCTCGCCGTCGATGATGCGGACGAGAACAATGACCCCGCGATAGGTGTCGAACCAGGAGTCGAAAAGGAGGGCCTTGAGCGGCGCGCCGGGGTCGCCCTTCGGAGGCGGAATGCGCGCGACCACGGCCTCGAACAGCTCGGGCAGGCCCTGGCCCGTCTTGGCGCTGACGAGCAGGGCCTCGGAGCGGGGCAGGCCGATGACGTGCTCGATCTGCTCGAGCGAATCCTCGATCTGGATCTGGGGCAGGTCGATCTTGTTGATGACCGGGACGAGGACGAGGTCGTTGTGGATCGCGAGATAGGCGTTGGCCAGGGTCTGGGCCTCGACCCCCTGGGAGGCGTCGATGACGAGGAGGGCGCCGTCGCAGGCGGACAGGCTGCGCGAGACCTCGTAGGAGAAATCGACGTGGCCCGGCGTGTCGATGAGGTCGAAGACGTACTCTTCCCCCGACCGGCTCTTGTAGGTCAGGCGGACCGTCTGGGCCTTGATGGTGATGCCCCGCTCCCGCTCGAGCTCCATGGTGTCCAGGACCTGCTCCTTGAGCTCCCGGGCCGACAGGGCCCCGGTCAGCTCGATAAACCGGTCCGCCAGGGTCGATTTGCCGTGATCGACGTGGGCGATGATGGAGAAGTTCCTGATATTCTTCATGGAATCACTCATTATGGCAGAAACGGCCCGAAAAGATAAGCCCCAGAGGGACAGTCCCCATCCGGGGACAGTCCCGGGCTTGAGCCCCCTGAAAGATTGACTTTTCAGGGGGAGGGGCGTATCCTCTAGTGGTGATTTTGGCCTGAAAATAAGGAGATCTAGATGAACATATTCGGACTCGGCCTGCCGGAGCTGCTGGTCATCCTTCTGATCGCCGTCCTGCTGTTCGGAGGGAAGAAGCTGGGCACGATCGGGAAGTCCCTGGGCGAAGGCATCCGGAACTTCAAGGACTCCGTCAAGAGCAACGACGATCCCAACAAGCCCAAGACCCCTGAGCCGCCCAAGAACTGACACGCCTTCCTGACCGCTACCGGCCGGATCCGGCCGGGCGGACCCTCGAGACGCCCCCATGACATCCGCATATGACGCCGGATTCGACATCGGCGGCACCCAGATCAAGTACGGCCTGGTCGACCAGGACGGGCGACTCGTCCACAAGGGCAAGGTCCGCAGCCCCGGGTCCATGGCCGGGTTCCTGGCCGTCATCGGGGAGACCTGGACCGGCCTGAAGAAGAAAGCGCCGGGTCCCATCCGCTCCTGCGGCTTCGGCATCGCCGGCTTCTACAGCATCAGGGAGCGGAAGATCCTCCAATCGCCGAACTATCCGAGCCTCAACGGCTACCCGATCCTGCCGGCCCTGCGCCGGACGATCGACGTTCCGGTCCGCATCGGCAACGACGCCAACATGGCCGCCTACGGCGAGTTCCGTCACGGAGCCGGGCGGGGCGCCCGCAGCCTGGTCCTCCTGACGGTCGGGACGGGCATCGGCGGGGGCGTCATCCTCGACGGCAAGCTCTGGGAGGGCCACGGCGGCTACGCCGGCGAGTTCGGCCACATCACGGTCAATCCCGAAGGCGAGCGCTGCGCCTGCGGCCGGATCGGCTGCCTCGAGACGGAGGCCTCGGCCCCCCGCCTCGTCCGGAACTACCAGGCCCTGAGCGGACGGACGGACGTCACCGATTCCCGGGACGTCTATCTCCGGGCCAAGGCGGGCGAATCGGCCGCCCTGGAGAGCTTCCGCAAGCTCGCCTATTGGCTGGGGATCGGCATCGGCATCGTGATCACCTCCCTCAACCCCGAGAAAGTGCTCATCGGCGGCGGGGTGGTCTCGGCCGGCAAGCTCCTGCTTGACCCGGTCGTCGAGGAGGCCCGCCGCTGGTCCCACCCCATCCCCTTCGCCGGCTGCCGCATCGAGAAAGCCGCCTTGGGGAACGATGCCGGCCTGGTGGGCGCGGCCGCCTGGGCCCGCCTTAAGGCAAAACGGTCGTAACCATCCCGGCCGGGCCGGAGTTATTTGTTTTGACAACCCGGGCGGAAAAAATATACAAAGTACCGTAAACAGAGACCAAGGAGGCCTCATTGACCCGCAAGCCCGTTGTTTCCCTGGCCATCGGCCTGGCCATCCTGTCTCTGTCGCTCTCCGCCGGCCAACCCGGCCTGACGGGGGCCATCAAGGGCCGGATCACGAATGAGAAAGGCGCCCCGCTCCGGGGGGCCTATCTCTACATCAGCTCCCCCTCCGCCCTGGGCATATCCAATTTCATGACCCCGAAATCCGGGCTTTTCGAGGTCGCCGGCCTGGAGCCGGGCGTCTATAAGGTCGTCGTCGAGATGCCCGGGTACAAGACCGTGACCATGGGTGGCGTCCGCGTTTCCGCGGGGTCGAGGTCCACCGCCAACTTCCGGCTGGAGCCGACGGCGGTCGAGGAGGAGCCCGGGACGGCCCGGGCCGGCTCGGGTCTCGATCGCGATTCGGCCCGCTATGCCCATGTCATCGACCACGACCTCATCGACCGGCTGCCCCTCCACCGGGACCTCTCCGCCCTCCTGGGGATCGTTCCCGGCCTGATCTCCGAGACCGACCCCGGCCAAGGCCCGATCGCGATCGGGGGGGCCCCGTTCAGCGAAGCCGTTGTCGACCAGGACGGCATCGTCGTCAGCCACCCGACGGACACCCACGTCATGGACCGGGTCAACACCGAGCTCATCGACGAGATGGTCGTCGAATCGGCCGCCCACCCCGTGGAGAGGGGCCCGGATCAGGGCGCATACATCACGCTCATCCACAAGCCCGGCGCCATCGCGCCCCGGGGCAGCCTTTTGTACAGCGCTTCGGGCAGGGGCCTGGTCCATACGCTCTGGTCGCCCGAAGAGCTGGCCCAGATGCCCGACGCCGTTCCGACCTCGCTGCGGCGGGAGCATGACGTCTCCTTCTCGCTGGCCGCTCCAGTCCTCGAGGACATGGCCTGGTTCTTCACGAATATGCGGTTCAACAGCCTGGGCAGCCGGGCCCCGTTCAACTACTGGACCGACCCCGTGGGCGTCCGGCACTTCGTTTACGACTACAAGCAGGAGGACTTGGCCGGGACCTTCAAGCTGGGCCTGAGCATCCTCGACAAGATCAAGGGCGTCATCGAGCTCGGCTTCACCAAGCTTGATGAGCCGGTCGACGCGGCCGAGGTCGACAAGCTCCGCCCCGAGGCCGCGACCCGGAGCCTGGCCGAACGCACGTTCCTGGCCCGCATCGCCGCGAGCTACGTCCTCGACGAGAACATGCGGGCCGACGTCAACATCGGCTACGCCCACTTCAATCAGCCGCTCACGCTCGACGTCGCGGCCGTGGACAAGCCCCAGTACTTCGACATCGTCACGGGGCGCAGCTTCGGCAGCGGGTCGCTGAACGACAGGGAGAAATCGGACCGGATGCGGGGCAACGCCGCCGTCACCCGGCTCTGGGACGGCCTGCTCGGCGGCTTCCACGAGATCGTCGCCGGAGCGGATTACGAGACCATGTCCACGTCCTCGTCGACCTGGAAGGCCGACAACCTCATCTACAATTACGCCAACGGCAGCCCCTACACCTATGGCCAGACCGTCTCCCCGGAGTCCGGCGAGGAGGTCGGCTGGGGCCTCGTCGGCTTCTACATCGCCCCCTCGACCGACAACATGGTCCTCAAGCGCCAGGTGCAGCGGTTCGGCTTCTTCCTCCAGGACACGGTCAAGATCGCGGGACGGCTCTCGCTCTCCGCGGGCCTGCGGTTCGACCGCTCCTCGGCCCACTTCGGCGCCTTTACCAAGGGTTCGAGCGGCAATTCGGTCGGCACGAGCCTCGGCACCTCGCTGGTCAAGCCCGTCCTGGGCTACAACATCTACAGCTCGATCAGCCTCTCAGCCTGGGACAACGCCATCATCTGGAGCGCCTTCTCGCCCCGGTTTGGCCTGAGCTTCGATGTTTTCGGCAACGGCCGGACGCTCCTCAAGGGCAGCTGGGCCAGGCTTCCCGAATACCTCGGCCTCGGATACTCCCAGGACCTGAGCCCCATCGACCCGACCGCTTCCCACGATTTCGTCTGGTACGACGAGAACGGGGACGGCGCGGTCGACAGCGACGACACGTTCACCCTCGTCCCCTACGACTTCCGGGTTTACAGCACGGGCTACTCCCACCAGGCCGTCCAGCCCAAGCTTTCCGCGCCCGTGATCGAGGAATGGACGGCCGGGATCGAGCAGGAGATCGGCTCCGGCTTCAGCCTCGGCGTCCGGTACATCGACCGGCGCCATTCCAACCTCATCGGCCACGTGGTGTTCGACCCGTCGACGGGGGCGGAGTGGTGGCGGCTCGAGGACGCCCCGACCGGCTGGTGGGTGCCCTTCACGACGACCGTGCCCGGCACGGACGGCTATGCCGACGAGACCGTGAACATGTACGTGCCCGCGGCCACGGCGCCGGCCTACTTCGAGCGGATCGAGAATGTCCCCGAGCTCACGGCCCGGTACCGGAGCCTGGAATTCTCGTTCACCAAGAGGATGTCGCACAACTGGCAGGCCTTCGGCTCCCTGACCTGGAACCGGGCCACCGGCAACGCCACCATCGCCTCGCGCTGGAACGCCGGGAATTCGCCCTATCTGCTGACCCCCAACGCCTTCATCAACATCTCCTCGACCGATCGCCTGTCCCAGGACCGGCCCCTGGTGGCCCGGCTGGCCGGGACCTTCCGCTTCCCGGCCGACATCTATGCCAGCGTCATCGTCAAAGTCCAGAGCGGCCCGACCTGGGGCCGGACCGTGACCATCATCCCGCCGGCCGATTGGGCCGCGGCCAACGGCGCGCAGGTCGTCCCGGTCAAGGTCTACCTCGAAAGCCCGGGTTCGCGGCGGTTCGGCTCTTGGAAGACCGTGGATTTCCGGCTGGAGAAGGAATTCCTGCGGGCCGGCCGGAGCGCCTTCGGCCTCTCGGTCGACGTCTACAACCTGCTCGGGACCAAGTACCGGCTCCTCGACCTCAACGACGGCGGCACCTGGGCCCCGGCGGACGAGGGCGGGACAACGGGAACGCGGATCCTCAGCGGCACTTACGGCACCTACACGCCCCTCATCGGGACGCGGGTCGTCCGGCTGAACCTGAGCCTAAAATTTTAGCTGGAAGTTGACGACCTTCTTGAGCTCGTCCCCCTCGGTCGTGCTCTTGACCGAGACGTCCATGCGCAGCTTGGCGCCTTTCAAATGGTCGACGTCCTTGTCGAGGCGCAGAGGGAACTCGATCCGGTAGCGGGCTTTCCGGTTCTCGACCAGGTCCTTCTCCGCGAGGGCCAGCGGAAAAGTGCCTTCCGTCTGCCAGACCATGTTGCCGTTCTGCTCGGAGATCTCGACGTGGACCTCGAACGCGGTCTCGAGCTTCCCCTCCTTGAAGTTGAACCAGATCGTGTCATAGGGGATGTCGACATAGACCTTGCCTTCGTAAACGCCGGCCTCGTACCGGGTCCTGGCCATCGAGACCTGGTAGTCGAAGAGCTTCTTGTTCTGGGTAAAGGTCTTCTGGAAGTAGCCCTGGGCGATATTGAGCTCCTGGAGGTGCTCCAGGTTGATAGCGGTCATGACGAAATAGCCCGCGCAGTGCTGATCGATGAACACGACCGGGAACGAGCCATAGTACCAGACCTCGCGGCAGAAGCCGGACGCGTCCATGGGGTAGGTCAGCCGCTCCGAGGGCGGGCCGAACAGGATGAAGATGCGGCCGCGGTCGGTCTGCCAGCCGGGGCGCCCCTCGCCCCGGAACATGGCCTCGGCCTTGGCCACCCGGTCCTCGTACTCGATCTTGAACTCGTTTCTCTCCGAGTCGGGGGTCGGGTCACGGCGCTGCCAGAACTGGACGATGAAATCGTCCCGGCCGCTGTCGGGGAGCTCGGTGAAGATCTTCTTCTCTTCCTTGGTGATGATGTAGCTGACCTTGGCCAGCCACTCACGCCGGGCGGCCGGGAGCTTCGTCTTGGCCCCGTAGCCGGGGCTGGGGAGCAAAGCCAGGCCGGCGGCGACGAGCAGAAGGCCGATGGCCGCCGTGGCGGCCCGGAGACGGCCAGGTTTCGGGTCGATCGTCCTCATGGGTTCGACGGTCCTTTCGTCTCCTAAAGTAGTCCTTGGGGGGCGGATTGGCAAGGGCGTGGCTCAGGCCGGGCCGCGGAGCAGGGCTTCGACCTCGGCCGGGGGGAGACCGCTTTTGAGATACGCGAAGGCCGTCTTGTTGTGAAGCAAAGGGTCGGCCCGGTCGTCGAGGACGCCGGCGCGACCGAGCCGGTCCCATTCCGGCGTGCCCGGGATGGGCGAGAAATAGGCCACCCGGGGCACCGCGCCCAGGACGCGGACATAATCGATGCTCCGGGCGACGCTTGCGGCGGGCTGACCGGGGAGGCCGACGATAAGATAAACGCTCACGGCTTTCCGGTCGTAGCCGGCCGCCTCGAGCGCGTTCAGGGCCGATTCAAGGTCTTGAGGCGAGGCTTTGGGGCAGCGGTCCTTGAGGAGGCCGGGATCAGTCGATTCCAGGCTCAGGTAGAGCGATTCGAGGCCGGCGGCCCGCATGCGCCGGGCCGTCTGAGCGTCGATCTCGCGAACGTGGAGACCGTTCGGCGTGTGGAACGAGAGGGCAGGTCCCGCGGCCAGACCGTCGAAGATCGGCCAGGCGTGGCCCGTCTTTGCGGAGAGAAGCGCGTCGTCATAGAACGCAAAGTGGCGCGTGCCGAAGCGCGCATGGCTTTCGGCGATCTCGGCCAGAACAGAGGCGGGCGGCCTCTGCGCGAAGCCTCGCGAAAGGAGCGAGCTCCCACAGAAGGTGCAGCGCAGCGGGCAGCCGCGGGATGTCAGGACCGGAAGCCACGTTTTGTCCCGGAGGAGATCGAAGGCGGGCGTTGGCAGGGGGCCGGAAACAGCCGGGTCATAAGACGCCGGCACAGCATCGCCAAGTACTTCAGCCAGGACCGGCCAGAGCCCCTCCTCGGCCGGGCCCGACAAGACGAAGTCCGCGCCGGACTCAGCTTTGGCGTGGCCCGGGCAGAGCGAAGCGTAAATGCCGCCGAGGATGACCGGCACTCGGCCGAAGCGGCGGCGGACAATGTCGATAACGGCCTGGACGCCCGGGTACCAATAGGTCATGGCCGAGGTCACGAGGACCGCGTCGGGCCGCGGCACGCCTTCGAGCTCGGCGTTGAAAACCGGGACCGGAATGCCGTAGCGCGAAAAGCGCCGCGGTACGTCCCGGACCGCCGCCGGCTTCGGGATCTCCTCCTTCGGGAAGGGGCCTCGGCCGTCCGGCTTTCCCGCGGCCCTTCGCTTCAGAGCCGGATGGAAGCGGTCCAGGCAATCGATGAAAGAGACGCGATGCGGAGTGTGGCGCCGGATGAGCGAGGCGACGTAGAGAAGCCCCAGAGGCTTCATCCAGAAATCGTAGGCGGCAAAATCGTGGATCCAGGGATTGATGAGCAGAAAGTTCTTGGCCTTGGCCATGATCGCCGCGGGCGGCGGGAAAAGAGGGCTGGTGCGGAAGGAGGGACTCGAACCCTCAAGGCCTTGCGGCCATAGACTCCTGAGGCCTACGCGTCTGCCAATTCCGCCACTTCCGCGCTCAGGGAGCCCATATTATAGCGATTTTTCACCCGAGTGCAAATGCAGGAGATCGTACCCATAAGAGGGCCGAGCGGCATCCTCAAGGCCGACTTGACAAAGCCCCTTACCCCTCCTATTCTGGACTTGGTGATGATCCCTCGGACGGAACCCATCTCAGGGCGCCCGTTCTTCCCTTCTATCCCAGCCAAGGAGGACGTATGAAATTCCTAGACCGCTCCCAGATCGAGACCCTGGCCAAGTTCAAGGGCCAGGGAGATCCTGTGACCTCGTTCTACCTGGACACGAGTAAGAGCCGGCTGAACAAGAAGGAGAGCATGCTGGCCCTGAAAAACCTGCTCAACGAGGCCAAGACGCGGGCCTCGGCCCTGGCGGTCGGCAAGGACAAGATCGAAGCCCTCCTCCGGGACCTGGACCATATCGCCGAGTACGGCAGCCAGATCATCCAAACCTCGAACGCGCCCGGTCTGGCGGCCTTCTCGGCCAGCCAGAAGGGTTTCTGGCAGCCGCTCGAGCTGCCGCACGGCCCGCGCAACCGGATCGTCTTCGACGCCAACTTCTACGTCCGGCCGCTGGCCTCGATCCTCGATAAATACAGCCACATCTGCGTGCTGCTCATCGACCGCCGCGAGGCGGTCTGGTACGACGTCGTGATGGGCGAGATCAAGTTCCTTGACAAGATCCTGAGCGACGTCCCGAGCAAGGTCAAGGAGGGCGGCTTCGAGGGCACGGCGGCGAAAAGGATCGAGCGGCACATCGACGCCCACGTCCAGGAGCACCATAAAAAGGCCGCCCAGCGGACCTTCGAGATCAGCAAGAAGCATCCCTTCGATTGGCTCTTCATCGGCACGGAGGAGAACCATAGCGCCGAGTTCGAATCCCACCTCCACAGCTATCTCTGCGATAAGATCAAGGCCAAACTGCGTTCCCGCGTCAGCGATTCCGAGGCCAAGGTCCTCCAGGAGGTCCTCGAGGTCGAGACCCGCCTGAAGAAGGCGGAGGAGGAGGAGATCGTCCAGAAGCTCACGACCGAGCTCGAGCGGGGCGGCCTGGCGACGTCGGGCCTGCGCGACACCATCCATCGGCTGAACCAGTTCGAGGTCCAGACGCTCGTCGTCACTCACAACTTCTCGCGGCCGGGACGGGTCTGCCCGACCCACAAGTTCTTCTATCTCGACGAGCTCCAGTGCCCCATCGACGACAAGAAGACCGACATCGTCCAGGACCTCGTCGACGAGGCCATCGAGACGGTCATCAAGCGGGGCGGGACGGTGCGCCAGGTCGAGCCGCCGACCAAGCTCGACCGCTACGGCGGCATCGGCGCCTTCCTCACGTATAAGGCCTAGCCGGAAACCGGATCTTGCGGCAGGGGTCGCCGCCCGATTGTCTCCGGCCGGACGCCGCGGTACAATAGGGGTATCTTTCGGTCCTTCGGAAAACCATGGAAAGGGGTTTTCTGCGGCGCTGGATCCGGCCTCTCAGCGGGGCGCTCGGGTTCGTTTGTCTCGTCGCCGCCCTGGCCAGCCAGGTCGTCCAGCGCCCGCCATCCGGCCAGAAGGAGAATCCGCTCCAGGATCAGCCGCCGTCCACCCGGACCTGGTGGGAGGTCGGCGTGGTCATCGCGGTCAAAGGCGACTATGCCATCCGCGGCGTCGAATCCCCCGTCTCCGGCGTCTATAGCTACAAGGCCCGCTGGAACGGCCGGCTCGAGCTCGACAGCGCCGGCGACTTCCTGCTCGTCCATCTGGGAACGGAAGTTCTGGACTGGCACCTCCGCGAGACGGGCCGCCCCGGGGGGCGCGAGAGCGTCCTCGAGGCCGCCGCGGCGACGAAGCCGCTGCTGCGGATGGAGTACCTGATCAAGGACGGCCAGGAGGTCGAATTCGTCTTCGGCCTCGGCACGATCACCGTTCCGCTTCACGAGGCCGGGCTGGGCCTGGTCCTCGATCTGCCCCGGACCTCGGCCCGCCAGCCGGGACCGTTCGGTCGGGGTTACGGAGCTTTCGTCTGCCGCGGCTCATGCCGGGTGGCCATTCCGGAAACGGATTTCGTCAAACAGGCCCCGGAGCGCCGCTTTACCTGGGATTGGCGCAGGGAAAAGACCCAATCCCGGCAGGACCGCGAAGCCGTGATCCTGGTCGAGAACCACGCGGCGGACGCCGTCATCACGGTCGTCATCCACTGAGCCCGCCGGAGCGTCGTCAGGCCCGGGGGTGATACTTGTCGTAGACCCGCCGGAGCCGTTCTCGGCTGACGTGCGTGTAGATCTGGGTCGTCGTGATCTGGCTGTGGCCGAGCATGAGCTGGACCGAGCGCAGGTCCGCGCCGCGCTCGAGCAGATGGGTGGCGAAGGAATGGCGCAGCACGTGGGGATATATCTTCGTGGCCACCAGCCCGGCCTTGGCGGCGTGCTGGCGCAGGAGCTTCCAGACGCCCTGGCGGGTGAAGCGGCGGCCGCGCCTGGTCAGGAAAAGCTCGTCCCTGCCGTCCTTGTCGAAGACCGCCCGGACCTGGCCGAGGTAGCGCCGGATGGCCTGGCAGGACGACCGGCCGAGCGGCACGATCCGCTCCTTGCCGCCCTTGCCGCGGCAGACGAGAAAGCCGTCGTCGAGATTGATCTCCGCCTGCTTGAGGCCGGCCAGCTCCGAGACGCGCAAACCGGAGCCGTAGAGGACCTCGAGCATGGCCCGGTCCCGCACGCCCTGGGGCTTGGCGTCGTCGGGGGCTTGGAGGAGGGCCTCGGCCTCGGCGACGGTCAGGAACTTGGGCAGGGACAGCCAGGTCGAGGGGGCGGTCAGCTGGGCGGTCACGTCCTTCTTGAGATAGCCGCTGAGGACGAGGAAGCGGAAGAAGGACCGCAACGCCGAGATGAGCCGGGCCCGCGACCGGGCCGACAGTCCGGCCTGGCTTTCCGCGTGGATGAGGCCCACAACGGTCTCTTCGGTGACCCGGTTCAGGACGAGCTTCCGGGTCTTGAGGTGATCGACGAGCTTGCGGATGTCGCGGGCGTACGCCTGGATGGTGTTCGCGGCCAGACCCTTTTCGACGGCCAGGTATTCGAGGAACAGTCGAAGGGCGTCCTCGGGCGAGGAGGCGGGGGCCGTCATGTCAGGAAGGGGTTGGAGCCGCGCTCCTGGCCGACCGTGGTATGCGGCCCGTGGCCGGGCAGGACGACGGTGTCCTCGGGCAGGGTCAGGATGCGCTCGCGGATGGATCGCTCCAAGTCCTTCCAGGAGCCGCCGGGAAGATCGGTCCGGCCGACGCCGCCGCAGAACAGGGTGTCGCCCGAGAAGAAGACGCCGTCGTGGAGGAAGCCGACGCTGCCGGGCGTGTGGCCGGGGGTATGGAGGACCCGAAGGGAGAAGCTGCCGACCGTGACCTCGTCGCCTTCGGCGAGAAGGCGGTCCGGGGCCGGCGAGTTCCGGGCCCCGAGCAGCAGGCTGAGCTCGATGTAGTCCGAGACCTGGAGCATGCCGGTATCGGCCTTGTGCATGGCCAGCGGCACGCCGTACTTCTCGATGATGTCGCTGTTGGCGCCGATGTGATCGACGTGGCCGTGGGTGTTGAGGACGATGACCGGCTTGAGCTCGAGGTCGGCGACGGCGGCCACGATCTTCTCGTGGTCGGCCCCCGGATCGATGATGGCGCAGGCCCGCGTCTCTTCGCAGTAGACGAGATAGCAGTTGGTCTCGAGGGCGCCGACGACGACCAGCTCATACTTCATGACGGATCCTGCGGGGACTGTCCCCGGATTCATCTTAATTCGAATTCCCGAAGCGAGTCAACAACGGATAAGGAGGTACCGGGTTTACGCATTACGCATCTCCAGGGTAGGTGCGTAATGCGTAAACCCGGTACCTTCTGAGTTTTTCCCAAAGCGAGTATAATCGGGGCGTGGATGTGCTCATCGTTCCCGAGGCGCGGCGGGAGATCGAAGCTCTCCAGGCTCTCCGCCCGGCCGCGGGGACTTGGGGCGTCCTCGTAGGCCACCGTCGCGGGCCGCGCTATTTCGTCGAAAAGGTCGTGACGGCCGGCCCGCCCGAGCGGTTGCCGGACGAGCGGGTCCTCGAAGAGTTCGACCGGATCTGGCCCGGCGGCATCATCGGCTTGGCTGTCATCAAGCCCGGCGCCGCGTTCAAAAGGGCCGTGTTGGCCCCGGCCTGGTACGGGAAGATCGTCCTGCAATCGACCGGCCCGGAAAGATGGGGACGCGTCTATCTTTCTCAACATCGGGGCTCTAGAAAAATAGAAGCGTCCCCATTTTTCCGGGCCGCACTTGTTTCGTTCGAGCGACGGTTCTTTCTCGACCCGGTCCCGTTCGCCGAGGCCGCGAAGGAGGAAGCCCGTGAGTGAGCCGCTGACGCCCGAAGAAGAGCGCGCCTGCCTGAAGCTGGCCCGCCAGGCGTTGGAGCACTATTTCAAGACCGGCAGCGTGCTGCGCTCTCGGGTCAAATCAGGCCCGCTCAAGGAGAAGCGAGGCGCCTTCGTCACGCTCAACGTCGACGGCGAGCTGCGCGGCTGCATCGGCTATCCCTTGCCGGTCAAAGCGCTCGACGCGACCATTATCGAGATGGCGCTGGCCGCGGCCACTCAGGATACGCGGTTCGAACCGCTGCAGGCTAACGAGCTGAAAAAGCTGAAGATAGAGATCTCCGTGCTGGGCTTGCCCGAGCCCGTGGGCGACCCCTCCGAGGTTCAGGTCGGCGGCCACGGCATCATCGTGTCCAAGGGATTCTATAAGGGTCTGCTCCTGCCTCAAGTCCCGACCGAATACGGCTGGGACCGGGAGACTTTTCTGAGCCACGGCTGTCTCAAGGCCGGCCTGCCGCCCGACGAGTGGAAGAAAGGGGCCAAGCTCGAGGTCTTCACCGCCCAGGTCTTTTCAGAATAGCGCCGCCCGGCGGCCCGGGTCTCTGCGAGTTTCTAATGTCTCTTGGCGAGCTTGTCGAGCTCCGCCTTGGCTTGTTTTTTCAGGATGTCGTCTTCCGAGGTGGTCTTGGGCAGGTCGATCGCCTGCTCGAAAGCCCGGGCCGCTTCGTCGTACTTCTTCTCGTCGACGAGCGTCCGGCCAAGCTCGAGGTAATGGTTCACGAACTCCGGGTGGAGATCGACCGCCCGGCGCAGCGATTTCTCCGATTCGGGGTAGGAGCCCTTGGGGATCGGGCCGATGAAGATGTCCCCGAGAAGACGCCTGGTCCGGCCGATCTCTTCGAGCCTCCGGTACCAGACCCCGCGCGCGGCCCAGGCGAGATGATTGGCCGGATCGAGCGCGAGGGCCTTGTCGATCTCGGCCTTGATCTCTCTCGAAGCGTCGACCTGCTTCTTCGCGCCGAGCATGAGAAGACGCTTGCCGTCGGCGGCCGCGATCAGGAAATGCCCCCAGGTCCCGTCGGAGTTGGCCGCGACGGCCTGGCGGGCCAAGACGGCCGCGTCGGCATAGAGCTTCATCTGCCGCGTTCCCGCTTCCTTGTCCGTGGCCGTGATGACATCGGCGATATTGACCAGGGCCCGTGAAGCTTTGTAGAGGGCTTCGTAGTTCGAGGGCTCGAGCGCCAGCGCCGCTTTATACTGGGCGAGGGCCGCCTGGTCGTCGAACCTGGCATAGGCGCTATCACCCGAGGCGATAAGCTGGGCTGCCGTCTGGGCCTGGACCGGGAAAACCGAGACCGCAACCGCAAGGATGACCAGGATGGCGCGCATCACATCGCTCCGTACCTAGTACTATCTTAGCGGATACCCGAAAAGTCAGGCGGCTGGCCGACCGGGCCGCGCGCGGGAAACCTTGAGGATCTCGATGATCAGACCCGCCGCGAATCCGGCCGCGCCGAGCCCGATCCCTGCCGGCAGCGACCAGGGCCAGGCAGGAAGATGGAGCAGCGGAAGCCCCGACTCGGCCAGAAAGGAGACGATCGCGTAGCCGCCGCCGCAGACAAGTCCCAAGAGACCCGCAAGCGGGGCCCGTCGCCTCAGGAACAGGGCGGCGATCCCGGGAATGAGGAGCCCTTCGGCCATGATGGTCGAGGCCAGTCCCAGGGTCTTGAGGATGCTTCCCAGGCGGGCCGCGATCAGGAAGGCGGCCAGGGCCAGGACGGTGGTCGCCGCCCGGGCCAGACGCAGAGGGCGCCGGCCGGGCCAGGGCCCGTCGGGCTTGCGGAGGAGATCCGTGGTCAGGGTGAAGGCCCCGGCGTTGAGGGCGGCGTCCATAGTCGAAAAGATGGCGGCGAGAACGGTCACAAAGAGGAGGCGGCTGACCCAAGCCGACGGGTCGAGACCGATGAGGCGGGTCACAAGGGGCACTCCGGTCGGGCCGCCGGGAAAGAGGGGAAGGAAGAACATCCCGGCCGCGACCACCCCGGCATAGAAAAGCCCGAGAACGAAGGCCGCAGCGAGCGTCCCCCGGCGCGATTGCCGCTCGCCGCGGGCGGCTTGCATCCGCTGCCAGGCGATGGGCGAGATCGTCCAGGCCAGGACGAACGAGAGGGCGATAAGGATGTTCCGGCCGCCGCCCGAAAGGACGTCGAAATAGCCGGCCTTCCCGGCGCCGGCCGCGGCGGCGCGCACGGCGCTCCAAGACGTTCGCGAGGCCAGGGTCAGGACCAGGCCGCCGAGCCCGACGAGGAGGAGCGCCAGCTGAAGAACGTGGGTCCGGGCCACCGCCCGAAGCCCGCCGACCGCGGAATAGACCATGACCATGGCCGCGGCCAGGGCCAGACTGGGAAGCGGTCTTGTCTTGAGGAATGCGGCCAGGAAGGGTCCGGCGGCGACCATCTGCGAGGCCGCCAGGGCGGTCATGTACCAGACGACGAGGATCGTCGTCAGCAGGCCGGCTGCCTTGCCGTAGCGCCGGCGCATGAGCTCGGACGGGGTCAGTCCCGAAACGGCCCTGATGGGCCGGGTGAGGGCCGTGAGAAGGAGGAGTGTCGCAACGGCCGGGACGCCCATGATCCATATGGCGCTCAGGCCGTCCCGACAGGCCTCGTCGGTGGACACAAGGAGAGAAGCGGCCCCGATCCAGGCGGCGCAGAGGGAGAAAGCGACCCGACCCGCCCCGAGCTCGCGCGAAGCCAGGAAGAAGGAGTCCAGGCTGCCGGGACGACGCCTGAAGCCCAGGCCCGCGGCCCAAAGAACGGCGGCGTAGGCGAGGATGGCCAGGATGAAGCCGGTGTTCATGTCCCGCCAAGTATAACAGAATGGGGGCGGGGACTGTCCCCGCAGGGGGGCTGTCCCTCTTGTCTTTTTCGTGGAAAATGGGGACGTTTCTGTTTTTCCTGATCTTGGACTTCGAAAAACAGAAACGTCCCTATTTTCCGGTATAATAGCCGCCATGAAGCGCTGGCTTTTGGCGGCCGCGGTCCTGGTGGTGATGGCCGGCCTGTTGGCCGCTCAAGAGGGACAGTCCCCTGCGGGGACAGTCCCTGCAAGGCCGACGGCCCCCGCCAAGCCCGCCCCGGCGGTCCAGCCGGAAGGGCAAGCCCCCTGGGGCAGGTCCCCGGCCAAGACGCCGCCTGTGATCGCTCCCAGCGTCACCGCGGAACAGGCCGTGGCCAACCTCGAGAAAGCTCTCAAGGCCGTCAAAACCCTGCAGGCCAAGTTCGAGCAGCTCTATTATTCGATGTCCGTCTCCGAACCCCTGAGGGAAAAAGGCGACGTTTATCTCCAGAGGCCGGACCTCATGCGCTGGAACTACAAGACGCCCCAAGAAAAGGTCTTCCTCTACAGGACCGGGGTCCTCGAGACCTACCTGCCCGAGGAGAACCAGCTGACGCGCACGTTGGTCCCTCCCGAGGCCCTGGAGTCCGACATCTTCGGCATCTTTCTGGGGACCGCGTCGTTCCGCGACGCCTACACCGTCGCCGACACCCAGTTCCCGACCGACGCGACCCACGTCAGGCAGATCCGGGCGGTGCCCAAGGAGGAGGGTGACTTCTCCCACATCCTCCTCGAGATCGACGAGACGACCTGGCTCCTCCGCCGGGCCATCTTCCTCGAATGGGCCGGGAACAAGCGTGAATTCGTCTTTTCCCAGGTCAAGACGGGAGTCCGGATCCCGGCCAAGACCTTCACCCTGAAGGTCCCTCCGACGACCGAGATCATCGATGATACGGGCCGTCGCGGCCCCGAGGAACGCTAAACCTTTCGGTTCGAGACACGTATGAACACCCGAGGGCAGGATGCTCTCTCGATGACAGAAGACCGTCAGCTTGTGTCCCGGGCCCTCAAGGGAGACCGCAAGGCCTTTGAAATGATCGTCCGCAAATACGAGCAGCCCCTCACAAGCTACCTCGGCCGCGTGACCGGGGAGCGCGAGGCGGCACTCGATTTTTCCCAGGAGATCTTCCTCAAGGCCTACTGCTCGCTGGCCTCCTACCGGCCCGATTTCAAGTTCTCGACCTGGCTGTTCAAGATCGCTTCGAACCACCTCATCGACCACTGGCGGAAGAAGAAGCTCCCGACCGTGTCGATCGACCAGCCCATCGACGACCAGGACGGCGAAGTCCTGCCGCAGGTGGCGGACCCCGGGCCGTCGGTCGTCCGGAAGTTCGAGCTGGCCGAGATCCGGCAGAAGATCGAGAGGGCCCTCAAGACGATCCCGGCCGGGCTGCGGGAGTTGTTCGTGCTCCGGCACGTCAACGAATTCTCGTACGAAGAGATCGCCGACATCAAAGGCCTGCCCGTCGGCACGGTCAAGAACCGGGTTTTCCAGGCCAAAGAGCTCTTGAGAAAGAAGATGGAGGGATCGTGACGATCGTGACGCCGTGTCCGCGCCCCGAAGACCTCTATCTCTACCTCGAGGGCGAGCTCGGCCCCTACGAGGCCGCCAAGCTCGAGGAGCACCTCGATTGTTGCGCGGAATGCCGCGAGGCCCTGGCCGAGCGCCGCCTGCTCCACGAGGCCTTCACGACCCTCCCGCCGTTCGAGGTGCCGGCGGGCTTCGCCGGGTCGGTCATGGACAGCCTGCCCGAGCCCGAGCCACGCCCCCTCGGCTGGCTGGCGCCTCTTGTGGCGGGGGTGATGGCCCTGGCCGTCGGGCTGGTCGGTTTCTCTCTCTTCACAGGCCTGAGCGTCTTCGACATGCTCGTCGCGCTGAACCGGTCCTTCGGCCAGGCCGTCGCCCAGGCCGCGCCGGCCGCCGGCAAGCTGTACAAAGTGGCCGCCGTCATCTTGAAAGTCGCCGGGGACATCCTGCTCGCGGGCCTGGCCGGCCTGTCGACCCTGTTCCGCATTCTGGGCCCTCAGGGCATCATCCTCATCGGCGCCGGAGCGGCCCTCCTCGTGGGCCTCGCCGTTTTCGGGGCGAGGCGATTCCTGAGTCAGGGAGAGCAATCATGATGAAAAAGATACTGGCCGCAGCTCTGTTCGGCCTGGCCGTCCTCCTGCCGCTCGCCGCCCCGACCTCGGCCCAGGCGGCCGTCATCTCCTCGAAAGAGATCCATGTCGCCCCCGGCGAGAGGAGCGAGGCCATCCTCAGCTTCGGCGGCAACGTCCTCGTCGAGGGCCAGGTCAAAGGGGACGTCGTGGTCATCGGCGGCTCGATCACCATCGCCGGCGACGTCGATCAGTCGGTCGTCGGCATCGGCTCCCACGTCGTCGTCAAATCGACGGCCCGGATCACCAAGGACCTGGCCGCCCTGGGCGGGACCCTGGAGAAGGAGCCCGGCTGCTCGATCGGCGGCGACACGACCTATTTCCAGACGGCCGAGATCAGCGAGCGGCTTTTCCGGGACGGCCACATCTTCCAAGGGGCCCTGTCCCTGTCCCTCATCCCGATCATCCTGGCCGTCAAGCTGGTCATGATCGTCCTCTGGCTGATCGTCGCCGTCCTCGGAGCCTCCCTCTTCCCCAAGCCGATCGCCTACGCCGCCGGGGAGATCCGCAAGCATTTCTGGCCGGCCTTCGGGATCGGCCTCGTGGCCATCCTCGTCTTCACGATGGCCGTGTTCATCGCGGCCCTGCTGAGCATCATCCTCATCGGCATCCCGATCGTTCTGGCCCTGGCCGTGGCCGGGTTCATCGTCAAGATCTTCGGCCGCCTGGCCGTCTTTTACTTACTGGGCGCCGCCGCGCTCGGCGGCTTCCGCGATAAGAAGGTCTCCGTGATGGGCGCCAGCCTGCTGGGCCTGGTCATCTTCAGCCTGGCCGGATTTGTGCCGGTCCTCGGCTTCCTCTTCACCTTGGTGATGAACGCCGTGGGCTGGGGCATCGCCATCCGGACGAAGTTCGGGTCGCGCGAAAACTGGTTCGTGAAAACGCCGCCGACCCCGGTTTGCTGAGAGCCTAGCGCTCGAGAATCTCTTTTTCTTTAGCGGCGGCGAGCTCTTCGGCCTTGGCGATCGTCTCGTCGAGGAGCTTCTGGAGCTGCTCGAGCCCCGAGAACTTGTCGTCCTCGGTGATCTCCTTCTCCTTCTCCAGCTCTTCGATGAACTCCTTGGACTCGCGGCGCATGTTGCGCAGGGCCGTCTTCTCTTCCTCGAGCATCTTGCCGATCTTCTTGGCCATCTCCCGGCGGCGCTCCTCGTCCAGAGGCGGGATGGGGACCCGCAGGAGCTTGCCGTCGTTGAGGGGATTGAGGCCAAGGTCGGCGCCGCGGATGGCCTTGTCGACAGGCTCCAGCATGGTGGGGTCGTAGGGCTGGACGACGATGAGCGTCGGCTCGGGGACCTTGATGGTGGCCACCTGGTTGACCGGCGTGGGCACGCCGTAATAACTGACCTTGATCTCCTCGAAGATGCTGATGTTGGCCCGGCCGGTCCGGAGCATGCCGATCTCCTTGCGGAAATGGTCGGCCGAGGTCTTCATCTTCTTGGCCGTATCGTTGAGCAAGTCTTTGACCATGGCGTTCCTCTCTAGTAGACGCGGGTGCCGATGGCCTCGCCCATGACGGCCCGCTTGATGTTGCCGGCCGGCCTCAGCGCGAAGACAAGGATGGGCATGCCGTTGTCGCTGCAGAGGGAGATGGCCGTGGCGTCCATGACCCTGAGGTTCTTCTTGAGGACGTCGATGTAGCGGATGGTCTTGAACTTCTTGGCCGCCTTGTCCGTCACCGGGTCCGACGAATAGACGCCGTCGACCTTGGTGGCCTTGAAGATGATGTCGGCCCCGATCTCGAGGGCCCGCTGGGCGGCCGCCGTGTCGGTCGTGAAGAAGGGGCAGCCGATGCCGGCCGAGAAGATGATGATCCGGCCCTTCTCCATGTGCCGGATGACCCGCCGGCGGATGAACGGCTCGGCCACGGACTTGATCTCGATGGCCGAGACGTGGCGGGTGTCGGCCCCGGCCTTGTCCAGGGCCGCCTGGAGGGCGATGCCGTTGATGACCGTGGCCAGCATGCCCATCTGGTCGGCGGAGCCCTGGTCGATGCCCTCCTTGATGCCCTTGGCGCCGCGGAAGAGGTTGCCGCCGCCGATCATGACCGCGACGTCGACCCCCAGGTCGTGGATCTCCTTGATCTCGCGGGCGACGGACAAGGCCCGGTTGAAATCGATCCCGGTGGTCACGTCGCCGAGGAAGGATTCCCCGGAAATCTTGAGCAGGATGCGCTTGTAGGCGGGCTTGGGTGAGGGCATGGGTTAGGCTCCGGGGCCTATTCTATACCCGTTCGGGCCGGGAGTTCAATCCTGGCCGATCTCGAAGCGCGCGAACCGCCCGATCTTGATGTTCTCGCCCATCTTGGCCACGAGCTTGGTCACCAGG
>Ga0326726_10000447_pt1 | contig 38944 bp, 37 predicted proteins | sample MHFenrmetagenome_2_FD_207603 | JGI IMG/M metagenome (GOLD analysis project Ga0326726, IMG submission 207603) | Lab enriched peat soil microbial communities from Michigan Hollow, Ithaca, NY, United States - MHF15MN | ecosystem: Environmental > Terrestrial > Soil > Wetlands > Peat | place: USA... | reverse complement strand
AAAAAATGTCAGAAGACGAAACGAAAGAAAACCAACCAGTAGAAAATGAAGAGGAAAACCAAGAAGAATCTATTCAAGAGGAAACCATGGAAGAGGTCCAAGGAGAACAACCTGCAGCACAAGAAACACAATCTTCAGAGGAACTTCTCCTTCCAAGAGATACTCTGCTTTCCGCAGGCATCCATATTGGAACCCGAATGAAAACCCTCGACATGGAGCCCTTCATCTACCGAGTGAGACCTGATGGTTTATTCGTGCTTGACGTTAAGAAAACAGATGACCGAATAAGAGTTACAGCAAAATTTCTCTCACGCTACGAGCACGCAAAAGTTGCAGTAGCGGCAACAAGACTTTATGCCCAAGAACCTATCAGAAAATTCTGCCAATTAACAGGCGCTACGCCGCTAATTGGTCGTTTCATCCCCGGACAGCTATCTAATCCACAGTATCCTGGCAGAATTGACCCTGAAGTCATCGTTGTTTCCGATCCAAGAGCAGATGCACAAGCAGTCAAAGAAGCCTCAAAAGTCGGTATTCCAATAGTTGCATTATGCAGCACAGACAACGAGTTCGCAGGAGTAGACTTAGTCATTCCAACAAACAACAAGGGTAGAAGGGCATTGGCAGTCATATTCTGGTTACTTGCAAGACAAGTTCTACGTGAAAGGGGCGAATTAGGTCCAGATAAAGATCCGCCAGCAACCATAGATGACTTTGAAGCGAAAGTTACAAGGGAAGAGGAGGAGGAACCCTAGCTCGTTGCCGACGTCTCGGCGTCCAAATGTGGCAGGTCAATTTTATGAAGCCAACGCCGAAGCGCTCAGAGCACAAATTAAAAGTTGTTTCCTCCATGAACTCGGTCCAAAAAGACTGCCGGAAGTAAATTTTCTTAATCATCCCAGAAACATAGTTGGTATGATTTGCCCTCATGCAGGGTATATGTACTCTGGTCCTGTGGCAGCGTCTGCTTTTTATGAGTTAGCCTTAGATGGCAAACCAGACACAGTAGTGCTTTTGGGTCCAAACCATACAGGCTACGGAAGCGCTTTGAGCATAATGCGTGAAGGCATTTGGAATACGCCGTTAGGTAACATACAAATTGACACAAAAATTGCAGCTGACCTAATTCATGAAACTAATTTTATGGATGTGGACGAGCTTGCACATCGATATGAACACTCTCTTGAAGTTCAACTCCCTTTTCTTCAATTTCTCTATGGAAACACGTTCAAGATTGTGCCTATTTGTTTTCTTATGCAAGAGTACGATTCTGCAGTTGAAATAGGAAGAGCACTAGAAGAAGTTTTAGACGCCACAAACTCTGTAGTTATTGCTTCTTCAGACATGACACATTATGAACCAGCAAAAACTGCAACGACAAAGGATCAAAGCGCTCTCAAAGCCGTCAAAGAATTGGATGCAAAATGCTTCTACGAAACCGTGGAAAAACAAAACATTACAGCTTGCGGTTACGCGCCAATAGTCACATTAATCACCTACGCACAAGGCGTCAATGTGAAAGACATAGACGTCTTGAACTATCATAACAGCGGCGACATAACAGGCGATCATTCAAGCGTGGTAGGTTACGCCGCAGTGGTTTTCAAAAAATAGTTTCTGCTTAAACCCACAGCTGGCTCAACTAACGGTTGTAGGCATCAAAGTGTTACAACATTGTTTTATATTCTTTAAATTCATTAGCAGATAACGAGAAAAGGAATGCAAGAGGGTAGCCAAGTTGGACGGTCTGGCTGCTAACATAAGATGAGGCACCTTTGCCCACCAAAGTTCTATGTCTTATCTATGTAAGCGCATGGCCTGACCCATCCAACATTAATTTTGCCCAATGAACAAACCTAAAAGGTCATTTTAAGATAACCGATCTAAAACGAATGTTTTTTATTCGGTCAAGTAATAGCATCCTTTCAAGGTGCCAAAGTAAATGGGTAAAGGGTCAGGCTACGGGAAAGTAATATTGTTTGGTGAACACTTTGTTGTTCATGGTTTACCTGGCATAGTTTCTGCGATTGATTCTACCACTGACGCTCAAGTTCAAAAAGGACCCAATGGAATCCAAATTAAAGATGATAGAAAAACCGCCAAAGGCTACAGCGAGGAAAAACGTCTTCAACAAATTGAATCAATCGAGAGAATGCTAAAAGCCATGGACATCGATCCCAAAATTGCAATTAACATTTGGATTGGCGGAACACTTCCAGGTTTCAGCGGCTTAGGCGCTTCAGCAGCCTCCAGCGTCGCCATCGCAAGAGCTATCGCCCAAGAACTTGAACTTCACATTTCTGATGAGAAAATCAATCAAGTTGCATACGAAGCAGAGAAAGCATACGCGGGCAACCCCTCAGGAATAGACAATACGGCTGCAACTTATGGTGGGCTAATTTGGTTTAAGAGAGATATCGCAAGGAGTCAAGATAAGATGGAAAAGCTGCATTTAGGCAAACCAATTGAAATCGTTATAGGCAGCACTGGCAAAGTTGCAAATACCAAAGCAATGGTGGAAGGCGTCGCAGAACGCAAAAACAAAAACCCAACAAAATATAGCCCAATCTTCAAACAAGCCGAAAACATAGCTGTTACAGGACGAAAAGCCCTTGAAAATTATGACCTAAAAAAAGTCGGCAAACTTATGAATGATAACCACAGTCTGCTCCAGGAAATCGGAGTATCCAGCAAAGAACTTGATATGTTAGTGGACGTAGCTAGAAATCAAGGCGCTTTTGGTGCAAAATTAACGGGCGGAGGCGGCGGAGGGTGCATGGTAGCACTTACGCCAGGTAAGGATTTGCAGAATAAAGTTGCAGACGCCATTAAAACTTTAGGTTTTGAAGTGTTAAGAACAAAGGTTGGCGTTGAAGCAAAGTAAGGTGACCAAAATGGGGTTTAGAAGTTTTATTGAGTTACTGGATAAAAAAGGAGAATTAACAAGAATAACAAAGCCAGTTTCAACCGAGTATGAGTTGGCAGGAATCATAAGCACCCTCAGCGAGAAACCTGTATACTTTGAGAAAGTTAAAGAATCAACTTATCCCGTTATTGCAGGTCTTGTCTCTTCCAAAGATTTAATTGCCCAGTCTTTAGGGATAAGCAAAGAACAGTTGCTTCCTAAGTTGTCATCTGCTATTCAGCATCCTGTGTCGGCACGAGTCGTCAAAGAAGGCGAATGCCAAGAAGTAGTTGAAACAGATGTCGACTTAACAAAGTTGCCTATAATGCGTTACACAGAACAGGACGGAGGGAGATACATCGCATCAGCAGTAACCATTATTGAAGATCCACAACTTGGCAGAAATATGTGTTTCCACCGGCTAATGCTTAAAGACAAAAATCACTTTGTTGCTCGCATCGTAGAGGACCGTGGAACCGACACGGCACTCAAAAAAGCCGGCGGAGAACTTGACGTAGCCATTTGCATTGGAAGCTCAACCGCGGTGCTGCTCTCAGCCGCTACTTCGCTGCCAAAAGGGGTAGATGAATTGGGAATGGCTAACGCATTGGAAAAAACTGAACTAGTCAAGTGCAAAACCATCGATTTAAAAGTACCAGCAGATTGTGAATTTATTCTCGAAGGACGCATAACAAAAGAAAAAGCTTCTGAAGGACCATTTCTCGACTTAACTGGTATCGTTGACCGTGTAAGACAGCAACCAGTCATCGAAATTAAATGCATTACTCACAAAAAAAAACCTATCTACCAGACCATTCTTGCAGGCAAAAATGAGCACAAGTTCCTAATGGGAATGCCAAAGGAACCCACAATTTTCAACGAAGTCAACAGAGTCTGTCAATGCATAGACGTCTACATCACACCCGGGGGATGCAGTTGGCTCCATGCCGTTGTCCAAATCAAAAAAACACAACCAGATGATGGCAGAAAAGCAATTGCTGCAGCCTTTGAGGGACATAAATCTCTTAAACACTGTGTTGTAGTAGATGAAGACATTAACATTTATGACCCTCAAGATGTCGAATGGGCTATTGCCACAAGATTCCAAGCTGACAAAAATGCAGTCGTTCTTTCTAATCAGCCAGGTTCTTCGCTTGATCCATCAGGCGACTTGACGGAGGGCAAGAAAGCTAACACGGCAAAAGCAGGATTAGACGCAACCGCGCCGTTAGTAACAACTGGCAAAGGCTTCAAAAAAGTAAATTACATCAAAGTAGACTTAAACAAGTATCTGTGACATGTATGCAACTAACTAAACAAGAACAAAAAATGCTCGATGGCGCTGAAGGCTACGCCGTACGTAAAAGCATGGAAATTCTGGTTGCTCTTGGCGACATATATGGTGCAGAAAGCCTGATCAAAGTAGGCAGCGTCCAAGTAGCCGGAGTATCCTATCATAATTTGGGTGACGCAGGTTTAGAATTTCTAAACGAGCTAGCAAAAGATGGGAGAGTTAAGGTTCTCACTACGCTAAACCCTGCAGGTATGGACCTAGAAGACTGGCGCAACTTGGGGATCAGCCCAGATTTTGCTGAAAAGCAAAACCTCGTAATAGAAGCTTTTAGGCGCATGGGCATACTCGTTACCTGCACGTGTACACCCTACTTAATTGGCAATTTGCCATTATACGGTGAGCATATTGCATGGTCAGAGAGTTCCGCGGTCACGTTTGCAAACTCTGTAATTGGGGCTAAAACTAACCGTGAAGGCGGACCCTCAGCACTGGCTGCCGCTTTCGTTGGCAAAACTCCGTGCTATGGATTACATTTGGATGAGAATAGAACTCCTGATGTTCACGTGCAAGTTAACGTCAAATTAGCTAAACTCTCCGATTGGGGCGCATTGGGTTATGCAATCGGTAAGAGAGCAGAAAATGAAGTTGCATATATTACGGGCATAAAAACAGTTGACATGGATGATCTCAAATCTTTCTGTGCTTCAGTTGTGACCTATGGTGCTAAACCACTCTTTTATATGAAAGGAGTTACTCCTGGAGCCGAATTACAAATTCAACCGAAGGAAACAATTTCAATCGAGCAAGTTGACATCAAGAATGCTTATGATAGCATAAATGATGAAGTAAGCGATATTGAACTTGTGTGCGTTGGTTGCCCACATTGCTCAATAAACGAAATCGCTAAAGTATCTGAATTGATAAAAGGCAAAGCAGTAGCTAAGGGCACTGAGTTTTGGGTTGCCACATCTCGCTCAGCTAAACAACTTGCTGACAAACGCGGCTACGTCGAGATTATAGAAAAGGCCGGAGGCAAATTTGCTTGCGACACATGCATGGCAGTTGCTCCTTTGAAAGGTAGGTTCAAGTCGTTAGCAACCACATCAGCGAAAGGGTGTTTCTATTCAAGACAGAATAACATGAAAACCAAAATGGGCAGCATGGAAGAATGCGTTGAAGCAGCGGTGACTGGGAAATGGAAAGGCTAAAAGGCAGACTAATTTCGAAAGGAAAAGCCGAGGGAAGAGCACTTGTCACTTCAATACCTATCTCATTTTATGGTGGCGTAGACCCTAACACTGGGGTTGTAATCGAAAAAGGGCATGATTTGCAAGGTCAAAGCGTTAAAAGCAGAATTCTCGTTTTTCCTCAGGGCAAAGGCTCAACAGTTGGCTCCTACACGCTTTATCGCATGAAAAAAAATGGGACCGCTCCTGCAGGGATGATAAACAAGGAATGTGAAACCATCGTCGCCGTTGGAGCGATTATAAGTGAAATTCCATGTGTAGACAAAATAAGCATAGAGAAAATTAAGACAGGCGACTGGATCATTATTGAAGATGGAACTGTAACGTTACTGTAATATTAATCAACAAGTACCTGAATAGAAATAGTGAAGGTTTGATTACCTATGAATGAAGCCAAACCAGTAATCCTTAAAATCGGCGGCTCAGCCATTACCGACAAAACAGGAGAGTTAGCTGCAAAAACAGACATCATAAATCGTTTAGCTGAGGAAATCAAGCGTGCAGACTTAGACAACTTGATTGTTGTTCATGGAGGCGGCAGCTTCGGTCACCCAACCGCGGCAAAGTACGGGATAAAAGAGGGTTATAAGGAAAATCCTACGCAAAAACTGGGTTTTGCTGAAACACATCATGTAATGACTGTACTAAATGGCTTGGTAATGGATGCGCTTATATGGCATGAAGTACCCGCTGTCAGCCTCGCACCATCATGCTGTATCATAACCGAAAATAGAAAAATCAAGTTCTTTGACGAGACCGTACTTAAATCAATGCAGAAAATGACCTTTACTCCCGTCATGTATGGGGATGCGGTTTTAGATGACAAGTTAGGTTTCACCATTCTTTCAGGTGATCTGCTAGTGGCCTATTTGGCGATAAAGCATAAGGCTTCAAAAATAGTCGTAGGTGTTGATACTGACGGCTTGTTTGATGCTGATCCTAAAACAAACCCCAACGCTAAACCTTACAAACACTTAACGCTGTCGGAATTAAAACAGATTCAACCAAAACTTGGCAAAGCTGCAGGTACAGATATTACAGGTGGTATGGCAGGCAAAATAGCAGAACTTATCCCAGCCATCGAACAGGGCGTTAAAGTAACAATTACAGGTGCAACAAAAGGATTATCCATTTACAGAGCGTTAACAGACCAAAGCGTCTTGGGCACTGAAATTGAGAAGGCGTAAGATGGCCGAAACAACAGGGAAACGCAAAGCAGACCACATAAGAATTTGCTTAGAAAAAAAAGCCCAAGCCAAAAAGGTTATGACAGGCTTCGAAGATATCCAATTAATTCACAGAGCTTTGCCAGAAGTTGACCGAGAAAAGATTAATCTTTCTTCTTCATTTCTGAGCAAGAAATTTTCTGCACCGTTAATTGTTGGTGCTATGACCGGCGGAACCGAGGAAGCAACAAAAATAAATGCTTCAATTGCCGAAGCTGTAGAAAAACTAGGTTTAGGAATGGGGTTGGGAAGCCAAAGAGCGGCTATTGAAGACAAAAAATTAGAAAAAACTTATTCAATAGCTCGCAAGAAGGCTCCAACTGCTTTCTTAATCGCCAACATTGGCGGGGTCCAGCTTGTTCATGGATTTGGCTTAAAAGAAGCCAAGAAAGCTGTTGAAATGATTGATGCTGACGCATTGGCTGTTCATTTGAACGCGGTTCAGGAAACACTTCAGCCTGAAGGGCAAACAAACTTCAAAGGCGTAATAACAAAAATCAGTGAAATCGCGAGTGAGTTAGACAAACCAGTTATTGTTAAAGAAACAGGTTGCGGCATTTCAGCAGAAGATGCAAAAGCACTTGAAGCAGCAGGCGTAAAAGCCATTGATATTGGTGGTGTCGGGGGAACAAGTTTTGCAGCAGTCGAATACTATCGGTCAAAAAACCCAAACAGTAAGAATGAGACCCTTTGGGACTGGGGTATTCCAACAGCGATAAGCCTCATCGAAACGACCCAGACTGTCAAGATTCCTGTCATCGCTTCAGGCGGAGTGCGAAGTGGTTTAGAGATCGCTAAATCTATAGCATTAAACGGAAAACTGGTCAGTATTTCTCAACCTGTACTTGAAGCTGCAGTTAAAGGAACAACGCAAACTGAGGAACTGCTTTCTTGTTTAATTGACGAATTAAGAAATGTTATGTTTCTTGTTGGTACAGAGAGTATTGAATCCTTAGCGAAAGTGCCTTTAATCGTTGCAGGAAAAACGGCAGAATGGTTGAACATACGAGGCTTTGACACAGTGAGCTATTCGCAAAGGAGCACATTAACATTTGAATATTGAAGACTTCCTTGAAAAGAAAGCGCCCTTAATAGACGCAGCAATTGAAAAATATATTCCTAGAAAATTCAGCAAAAAAGCTGTTGTTTTTAATATTAATCCGCCTGGGTACAGTTACAACTTGGAAGCATTGAACAGAGCAATTGCGGAACCGATCTGGGACATGCTAGATCGCGGTGGAAAAAGATGGCGCCCCGCATTGTTCCTGCTCATATGTGAATCCCTCGGCAAAGACTCAGATTACTGTTTGGATTTCTCAATCATACCCGAAGTTATCCACAACGGAACACTGGTAGTCGATGACATTGAAGATTCTTCAGAACTCAGGCGAGGCAAACCATGTACCTACAAGGTTTTTCAATTGGATATTGCTGTTAACGCAGGGAACGCAATGTACTATCTGCCCTTACTTTCCATGATGTCGCAAAGATCAAAACTCTCCCCCGAAACACAGCGGGACGTTTACGAAATCTACATCCAAGAAATGATTAACCTAAGCATGGGTCAAGCTATGGATATTGCTTGGCATAGGGGTATAGCGAATGCCGACAAGCTGGATGAAGAAGATTACTTGCAAATGTGCGCTTACAAAACAGGTACCCTCGCACGTATGGCAGCAAAAATGGCAGCCATAATAGCGAAGGCAGACAAACCGTTGGTCGAAAAACTTGGGTATTTCGCTGAAAGCATTGGTGTTGCCTTCCAAATGCAAGATGACATTTTAGATTTGACCGGTGCTGAATTTGCCAAAAAAAAAGGCGGAGTAGGACAAGACATAACTGAAGGCAAAAGAAGCCTTTTGGTAATTCACACTCTTAAAAAGGCTAATAGTACTGACAGAAAACGTCTTACTGAAATTTTGAAAATGCACACTTCCGATCAAGCATTACGTGACGAAGCAATAGCTTTGATACAAAAATACGGATCTTTTGAATATGTTAAGCACAATGCTGAACGAATGGTAGCGAAAAGCTGGGCTGAAACAGAAAAGCTACTACCAACTCTTGAAGCCAAGGAAAAATTAAAAGCGTTCGCAGAATACTTGATTAAAAGAAACAAGTAAAATTTCAGCGAGCGTAAATGGTTTGGCAAATGAAAATGACATTGAACTAAGAGAGCAAATTCGCAAAGCAGCTTTGCTTAACGCAGTTTCTCATGATGGAAAAGCACAAGCGGGTGCTATTGCAGGCAAAATTCTTGGCGAAAGAGCCGATCTGAGGTCAAAGGTAAAAGAACTTTCAGTCGCAATTAACTTAGTTGTTAATGAAGTTAACAGTCTTTCCATTAGAGAACAAAAGGAAATTGTGGATAAAAATTGGCCTGAAACCCAAAAGAAAGAAAAAACTGAAGAAAAAAAGCTTTCACCACTGCCTAACGCAGATAAATATGATCAAATTGTAACCCGTTTTTCTCCGAACCCTGACTGTGTTTTGCATTTGGGTTCAGCAAGAGCTATAATCCTAAGTCATGAGTATGCACGTTTGTACAATGGCAAATTCATTTTGCGATTTGAAGACACTGACCCCAAAATTAAAAGACCATCGCTGCCATTTTATGACAGTGTCAGACAAGATTTGAAGTGGCTTGGCTGCAAAGTAGATGAGGAATACATACAAAGCGACCGTTTGCCAATTTACTACAAATATACAGAGCAGTTGATTCAGAAAGGGAACGCATACGTTTGCGAGTGCTCGCCTGAAGAGTTCCGAAAACAAACTTTAGCCAAGAAAGCTTGTCCATGTCGAGCTTTATCAGCTTCTGAGAATTTGGAGCGCTGGAGTCGTATGTTAAGCGGTGATTACACCGAAGGCCAAGCTGTAGTTCGCGTAAAAACTGAACTTGATCATCCTAACCCTGCTATTCGTGATTGGCCCGCCCTACGCATAATTGATACAAAAAAGTACCCTCACCCACGCGTTGGAAGCAAATACATAGTTTGGCCATTATACAATTTAGCAGCCGGCTTAGACGATCATTTAATGGGTATGACACACATCATCCGAGGCAAAGAGCACTACACTAACATGGTTCGCCAAAAGTATATGTATGATTATTTTGGCTGGAAATACCCTGAAGCAATTCATTACGGCAGACTAAAAATTACAGGCGCCTTCCTCAGCAAGTCAAAAATTATTCTAGGAGTAAAAGAGGGCATCTACAATGGTTTCGATGACCCGCGCTTGGGAACTTTTGCAGCAATAAAGAAGCGGGGCATAACGCCGGAAGCTATCAAAAAAATGATTGTTGATGTAGGAATAAAATCAAACGACGTTACATTAAGCTGGGAAAACCTCTATTCTTTCAACCGTAAAATCCTTGACCCAACAACCAGCAGGTATTTTTTTGTTCCAAAGCCTTTTGAACTTAAAGTTTTGGAAGTCCCGAGAATTTTCAAAGCCAAACTTCCCTTGCATCCTGATAGGCCTGAGTTGGGTTTTAGGGATTATTCAGTGGTACCTATGGGAAATGAGAAAGGCGTATGCTTTTGGATTTCACAGAAGGACACAGAATCCGTGCAAAATGGTCAAATGATTAGACTAATGGAACTCTTCAATATCAAAATAGAGAGCAAAACAGATCATTCGGTAACAGCGAAGTTTGAAAGCGAGTCTTATGAAGATGCAAGAAAAATCAAAGTTCAACTTATTCAATGGATACCGCAAGGAGAGGAGTTCCCATGCCAAGTAGTTATGCCTGACGCATCAGTCATCGAAGGTTTTGCTGAGAGCGCTTCCAAAAAGTTAAAGCCAGACGCAGTTATACAATTTGAGCGCTTCGGATTCACACGCATAAACGAAGTAAACCAAAAGCTTGTCGCATATTATGCTCACAAATAAAGGTGAATTGCCATGAGAAAACTTGATAAAGCAATAATTTGGCCCATCTATTTTGACTCCTCAAAAACCAGAAAAAAAGGACGCCGAGTAGCAAAGAACATAGCCGTGCAGTTTCCCAAAATCATCGAAGTCAAAGAAGCCGTCGACAAGTTAGGTTTAAAGAGTGAAATTAATCTTGAAGCTCATTTTCCAAAAATGCCTTGGGCAAAGACTGGAATGTTACTTGTAGAAAAGAGAGAAGCGAAAGAAAAGATAATACAGAAAATTGCTAAACAATTAGTTAGGATTAAAGGTATGCCTGGAAAACCACAATAAAGTTTAGCTTTTTTCCTTGCCGGCTATCAGAACTGCGTTGATTACGCCATCGCTGCCTGGACGACTGGTAATTTTCGCCACACCCAAAGTGGTTTCAATTTCTGCGCCTTTAGTCATTACTCCCCTTCTGTTGTAGTCAACGTTAGCACCGTTTCTAATTACTCGGGTAATTTCAGTTTTTTGTGTCTTGCCAGTTTTAGGGTCAGTTACTGAAACGAACTTGTCTGTTAAGACTTTGACTTTACTGTTGCCGCCTAACCCTCGCGTGCTTTTTCTTTTTGGTTGCCCTAGTGTTGTTTCTGCTGGGTAACCTCCCTGTTCGTATTTCTTCTTTGATCTGTAGGCTCTTTTTTTGCCGCCTGTGAGTTTTCTTTTGCGTAAACTGCTATGCGAAGACATGTTCAACATTTCCTTTTATGATTATTTAATTCGAGTAGTCACTAAAACTGTTAATTTCCATATAAACGTATCCGTCTTAAGTTTGTTCCTCATCCTTTAATGCCTCACCAAAGATACGTTTTAATTCTTTCTTCATCATGCTTACATCTTGAGTTAGACCGAAATAATCGGAGAAGTAATCAGTTGTTTTCAATGCCATTGTACGGCCGCTTTTTTCAGCCACAATTAATCCCATTTCCTTTAGCAACTTTATGTGACCGTAGGCGTGTTGACCTCTTACTTCAATAACTCTTTTTTGTGAGATAGGCTGCCGATAAGCTATGTAAGAAAGCGTTTTTAGTGGACCAGAAGACAACAATGGCCTGTTAACAAGCTTTTTGATTAATGGAGTAAACTCTGATTTTACTTGGAGAACATAACGGTCATCTTTCAAGGCTAATATTTCAAGCGCAGTGTTTTTCGCAGCGTATTCTTCCTTAAGAATATCAGCATACTTTTGTGCTTTCTTTTTTGAGCGACTTCCTAAAACTTGGCATAATTCATTAAGGTCCAATGGGCGACCAGCAATGTAAAGTGCTGCTTCTAAAAGTGCCAAGCAATGAGCTTTCCGTTCCGCATCGTGCGTTTGCTCCATATCTACGTTTAACTCAACTGGTTGTTCCTTCGGCTTTTCCAACGTTCAATTTCCCCACTGCAATGTATAATTCTTCAGTTTCTTCATTCTGCCACAAACTTACTAAGCCATCCTGGGCTAAGAACAAGAGATAAATAAACATTCTCAGCGCTTCAATTCTGGTTGCATCTTTTGTTAGAGTTGAAAAATCGATTATTCCTGAGCCCTTAACTTTTTCACATAAAATAGAATATAGCTTGTCAACTTGTAGTTCTATCTCAGCCATAAATGCATCAAACTGTGGCATTAAATCTGAAACCGAAGGAAGAACTGGATGCTGCTCAATTACATGGTTTAAATGAAGCAGTTTTTCACCTTTCAGCACGTCATCTAAAACTTCAAGCAAATGCTGAATAGTAGTAGAAGTTAATTCATGCCTTAGCGGCAAAAATAATGGAGGCGGAACAAAATCCTTTGGGACTGTAGGGGGCAATGCGGGCGCCTCTTGCAGAGTAAGCAATAGTTTCGACTTCATCAGGTAGATCAATGCTGAAGAGTCCAAAGCTACACCCGACGCACGGAAATCAACATTTTGTGTTCGCTCCATTTCACTAAGAAACGACCTTAAAAGATAAGCTATGTTAACATTCCATGGAGTAAGTTTTTCAAGTTTGCTAATTTCGAAAAGGATGTTCCATGGTGGGCGAAGATAAAAGGGTTTTCTAAGTGGAGCTGGTGACGTTGAAGCCATTAGTTAAGTACCTCCGGGGGGAACTTCGCAGTAACGACGTTGGAAACCCCATTTCGTTCATAGACGCCGTAGACTTTTTGCGCTTTGTTAACAAGCTCAGGACGCAAGCTGATTACCACAAACTGCATTTTTGCTGCTTCTTCGAGAAGTACCTCAGCAAGCTTTGCTGTATGGAAAGCATCCAAGTGAGCGTCAACTTCGTCAAGGATGTAAAAGGAAGCTGGAGTAAACTCCTTCAAAGAAAATATGAAACTAACTGCTGCCACAGATCTTTCGCCGCCGCTTGCTCCACTGACAACAATTGAAGGTTTGTTTGGGAATTGCACAATCATATCGATGCCACCTGAGAAGGGCTCATCAGGGTTTTCAAGTTTAAGGGTCGCTTCTCCGCCTCCTGTGAGTTTGGAAAAGTAGCTTTTGAGACCTACGTTGATCTTTTCAAAGGCAGTCATGAAGACCTTTCGTTTTTTAGCTTCAATCTCATCCATGAATTGAACTATAGCTTGTTTTTCTCTTTCCAACTCGTTTAATCGAACTGATAATTCCCTGTACCTAGAGATCTGTTCAGCATAGTGTGAAAGCGCAAGCTGGTTTATGGCGCCTATTCTTTCTATTTCGAACTGCATCATACGGATGGTTGTTTCTGCTTCTACAACCTGCTTCTGGTTTGTTTCTAAAGGTTGCTCATAACCGTATTGACGAAGTTGGAATTGTAACTGCTGTAAACGAAGCTGGCTAGTTTCCATGCTTAATTGAAGTTGATTTAGAAGTCTCTCGGTTTGCTCATATTCCGAATCAAGCATGCGCAAGTCAGCGTCAATTGAATCAATTTGTGATGTGAATTTTTTGGATTCTTCTCGAGCAGAAAACACAGCCTTTGAAAGTTCCACCCGACTTTTGTCTTGTTCATCAAGTTCTTTCTTACTTGTTTCGCGTTCTTGAAGCGCTTCAGTAACCTCTTTCTCAAGTTTTCTTTGTTGCTGTTCAACCTTTAGAATTTGTATCTTGATATTTTTGTAACCGTTTCGCAAAACCCGATCAAATTGCGATTGATAGGTTGAAATTTCTGTTTGAGTCGATCCAGATTTTTGTCTGAGATTGTTTACCTCTTCTGCTATTCTTTCTCGTTGCACTTCGAGTTCTTGAATGTGTTTGACATCTGTTTTCAACCTTAAATTAGTTATATCTGTATGTAACCTCTGGTCTTCTCTCCTGAGAGAATTGCGCTCATTTTTGTACATACTCATACGTCCGTGGTAAGATGCAGCTTCACGCTCAAGTTTGCCTCCTAATTTTTCAGTATGTCGGATGTTGAATTGCGTTCTTTTAACGCTTCTTTTAATCCGCACTATTTCTCTATCTAAAGTGGCAATTGATTCTGCTAAACGCGTGATTTCAATTTTGCTCCGCTCAATTTCTTCCTCAATACCTACAACGTCAGTTCCTCTTTGAGTAAGATGTGTTTGAAGTGCTTTCACTGCTTCATCTAAACTTTTTAATGCATTTTCGCTTGGGATAATTGTTGAAAAATCAATCGGTGCACGGTAATAGCCGCTTTCAAATGCACCAGGTTCATACAAATCACCGTTAACTGTAACCGCTCGGTAGCCTTCGTTTGAAAGAGCAAAGGCCGCCTTATCGTTTGAAACGACAACTGTGTCTCCAAAAACATAGTTAATTGCCAACTCAAAAGTGCTTTCATACTTCATGAAACTGGAAAGGGCGCCCACCACGCCGTCTCGACTAGGCGTTGGCTTATGTTTAACATTGATAACTCCTTGCAATGGAATTATTTTGATTCTACCAAGTTTCATTCGTCTCAGTGTTTCTGCACTCGTGAATGCTGCGTCGATGTTTGCTACAACAAGGGCATCTAGCCAACCTGTTGCCGCTGCATCTATTGCTTTTTTATAATTTTTGTCAATTTTAATTAAACTTCTTAGCCTACCGTAAATGCCTGTTATTGCCCCGACATTGCCCATTTCTTCTATGCTTCTTAGGGCTTTTTCTTCAGCCGCTATAGTTGCTGCAAGGTCCCTTTGTGTAGCAAATTCTATTACAGCATCTTTAGCTGAACTAGCTATTTTCTCGGCATCAGTTATTTCTTTTCTAACCGTTTCTTTTTGAATTTTCTTGCGTTCAATTATGTGCTCGAGATTCTTAAATTGGTTTTTCTGATCTTTTTGAACTTGTTCAAGTTCAGATAATGATTTTTCAATTTCAACGAGACTTGTCTGGAATTTTTCTTTTCGCACCGTCAAATTTTTGAGTCTTCCAGTGCAAATCCGCAGTGCAGCTTTATCCTTCGTGTATTCTGAACGCAAATACGCAATTCGCTTAACGTGATTCTCGATTTCAGCTTGCTTGACTCGTATTTGTTGATTGTTGTCATCCAGACCACCCCAAAGTTCAGCAGTTTGTTTTGCTAACACTTCGTGCTCTAATTCTTTTTGTGCTATTTGATCCTTAATTCTTTCAAATTCGTTTCGAAAAACACGAATTTTTAAACGGTTTTCGCGTATCTCATTTCGAATGTTTTCCTGTTGGGCAACGTTATTTTCTTTTACACGTTTCAAACTTTCAAGGCTACCCTGTCCTGAATTAATTCTTGTTGATAATTCAGTTAGCTTCGATTTTAACTCGCCAATAGTTATTTGAACTTTAAGAACTTGTGAGCCGCCCTCTTCAAGGTTTTCACCACTTAGTTTTCGCCAATCAGCCTCAATTTCATGACGTTTTGATCGGCGCAGGTCACGATGCACTTTTAATTTGTCAACTCTGGCTTGCACTTTTTCAGTTTGTCCAGTTGCTTCGTTTATTTTAAGGTTTAATTGTGTTATGTCATTTGAGATTATAATTGCCTGGAATTTTTTAGTTTCACTTTGAATAAAATTGTAGCGCAGAAGCTGGTTACGTTCACGCTCTAAATCATCTAAACGTTTTTGCACTTCATCTATTCTACCCATGGCTGTGCGGATTGAAATGTCAGCTGCTCGAAGTTTTTCTTCCGCTTCAGCTTTTTCAGCATCATATTGACCGATTCCCACGAGATCTTCGATAATTCTTCGGCGTTCAACAGAGTTGATGTCAGTTAACCGCGTTAAAGTACCCTGTGGGATAATATTTTGGCTCATACTGCTTATTGAGCTCATAGAAAGTGTTTCTGTAATGTAAGCCCTTGACATTCTTCGCCCGTTTAACCTGTAAACGCTTTGACCGTTTCGAAAAACTTCACGTGAAATAGTAACCGTGGTTGTGTCTACAGGCATTGTGCCATCTGAATTGTCAAATTGAATGACAACTTTTGCCATTTTAGCTTTTTCTTGTCCTGCTTTTTCGGAGCCATGAAAGATTAGTTGAGCTGCATTTTCGGCGCGTAGTCTTCTGGTGCTTAACTCTCCGAGTGAGAAAAGTACTGCGTCCATAATGTTGGATTTTCCGCTGCCATTGGGACCTGTTACTGCTGTAAAGCCTTTATCCAAGTTTATTTTGATAGTCTGTGGCCCAAAAGACTTGAACCCCTTTAACTCAATTTTCTTTATGTAGGGCATTTAGTCTTTATCCTCGCGACAAGCGGTGCACATTATTTTAACATCTCATCAACATACGTATAAAAGCTTATAGCGTTTCTTCTGCGTTTATACGTTATCATCAGAGTTGCAAAAAATTCAAAGATTTGCAGTTAAAAAGTCTTGGAGTAAAATGTAAATGAAGCAAGAAATTTTTGGAGTTTTAATATCAAATTCTTTGCTTTGATTGCATTGATCTCAAATTTAAAAAAAAGACCATGGTATTCTTTCTAATAGAAATTCACAATGAATTACTGATTCATAAGATTTATTATCCAAGTTTGTAAAATTGGAAATTAAGTCACTTTAGAGGAAAAGCAATGGAAATTATAGACATCCTAGTTGTTGATGATGACGAAGAGGTTATAGCTACGCTTTCCACAATTTTAGAAGACGAAGGATATTTTGTTGAATCTGCCAAAAACTGTAGGCAAGCCATCGAAATTTCCAAAAAAACTTTTTCCGATATTGCTCTTATCGACATCGAGCTACCTGACATGAAAGGAACAGAATTGATAAGCAAACTACGAGAGATACAACCTAAAATAGCTTGCATAATGATCACAGGGCATCCTTCAATTGAAAATGCTGTCAAAGCGGTTAATGAACAAGCCGATGGATACATCTTAAAACCTTTTGATGTGCCCAAACTCCTTGAAACTGTAAAGATAATTCTCAAAAGGAAAAAAGATTCCTACTTCCAAATGTTCCAAGAAGTCGAACGTGCAAGCAAGAACACGCCCATATTCAAATATCAACATCCAGACAAATGGTAACTTGAATAGGGTCAGTTAAAGCTTCAACGACGCAATGAAATAGTCGAATTTGCCAATAAGAACCATTTAGCTATTAAAGAAGATAAAGAACAAGAATATTTAGTAATTTATAGACCATCGTACCGACTTCTGTTCCAATTGTTTATACAAACAATTTCTTAAAATAGAATAATGAGAAAGCTCATTCGTTTACCAGTTTAGTATTAATTTGAATATACCTAATGCAATTCCCATGGATACTATGGCGCCAAGTATTGTTCCTCCGATTAATGGAGGATAATATTTCCTTGACTGGATACCTAGTAGACGACCAATAATTGCCACCTGTATTGGGGAGAGCACAAACACCCCAACTATTATGCCTATCCAGGCATATTTTTTAATGAGCCTTTGACCTCTGGCTGTTCTTCTTTCAATCCAACTTCTCAGGCCTTTTTTCCATTCCAACAGTCTATCGATTAAGAATATGGAAATAAAAATAACTATAATATTTATCATTAATGTCGCAGCAAAAACCAAGAAGGGGTCAAATCCAACTGCGATGCCATATAACATACCTCCTCCAGATTCAAAGACGATGGATATTATAATGTAGATGTAGATCTCGTACACCCATACACCACTTCATAGATTACAGATAAGGCTAATATTGATTATTCTACATCGTTCACGATAGATATGATTTCTGTGAATGCGCTCAATTTTAATCTTTTTCTTCTCTTTTTCTCTCTCTGCTCACTGTATTATTTATACTACTCCACTACTCTCTCTTATCATCCGTCAGACAGGTTTCTATAGCGGAACAAAGCATGCCATGAGATACTATGTAGCTTCAGTTACTCAGGATTGCTTCTTAATCGGATAAAATGTGAAGAAAACGTTATGGGCTTGCGCTAAGGCTGCTTCGTATTTCGTTGTTTATTCTCAAGATTTCCTTTCTTTGCGTTTATGGCCATAATGAGTTATTTTAGCAGGAAAGTTAGGTTTTGTTCAAATGTTGAACTGGATTTTCATTTACACTAATGAAAAGTCGGAGTAAATCCTTGCTATCCGGGAAAGTCAAAGATACGACTCGCTCATAGAAAACGATTGTTTAAGATCAAGAATGACTTAGTCGAGTTTTTAGGTCAACCTTATGGAATAGTGAAAAAAAGTGGAAGCTAGAAAGAGAGCTAAAACCGCGAGTCCACTTATTTTTCTCTTTCAACAACAAAAGCGATTTTGACAACCGCTCTATACTCAACTATTTTGTTGTTTTCAACCTTTGCGTTACAACGTTTCACATAAACAGACTTAATGTTCTTAATTGTCCGCGCAGCTTCCGCCAACGCATTCTTAGTGGCATCTTCCCAGCTTTTAGGAGAGCTACCTATGAGCTCAATTATTTTAACTACAGTCATTTCAAAACTCTCCAAATTATTATAAACGCAACTAGCTATTATTTTTTTAGATTCACTTATCTCTCTGCTGACGTGTAGAGTAGCTTCTGCATTTGTCTTCTAAGCGTTTAGACAAAATGTTTGACACATAAGTGAATACAAATGAAAACAAGTGTTTCCAAGGAGGCTTAGCATAGGGATGGGTAAGACTGTTGAATCCTACAGAATGGCTTTGGAGGATGAAATCCGCCGGTGGAGCGGCTTTGGAAAGCCGTTAAGAAGTGAGGATAAGGAAGCGTTTGATGCTTTAATGGATGTATGCAGAAGTTACGCCTCAGCAGGAAGCAACGCCACACAACCCATAATTTTCGAACCTATGGTCATATCAATCCTATTGTCACAGCAAAAAAAGATCAGCCGACTAGAGAAAACTATAAACGCAAATAAACACAGCCCTAAAACCAATTGCTAGACAGTTGAATAAGAACCTCAATAGACGAAAGTGCCATATATTTTGCTCATTTCTTACTCAGGTAACAGTTACATGCTTTGAATCCTTTCTTCATAGTGTCTGAATGAGGTTTCGCAGGGTTTTTCATAAAAGGAGACACAAGATTAAATAGTAGTCTGTTGGTTTTGACGTTTAAATGATATTGACCTTAGTCTTTCCGTTTGTTGGCTCAAATGTCCATTGACCAGTACCTATGAAGTTACCTGTGTACTCTAAATCTATCGACTTAGCTTCCACAATTCTTGTCATCTTGACAGAAAACTTGGCGGTCATTCCACTTCCATGAGCAGTTAAATCGCAAATTGCACCTTCATGACCGATAGGTATTTTCCCCCTTGGTTTAAGTTCTGGAAAAGGCATCCACCAATGCGTGACCCCAGCATACTCGTCTAAAATAGTCCTGTAGACAACCGCAGGCGGGTATCTATGATTCCTTCATCGATAACATCAATTTTTGCCATAACATCCACTCGTTCCTTTCTACTTAGACCATTTTCTCATTTGAGTTCTATTGTCACTTTTGCTATTGATTCATAAAGGCTACTTCGTTGGAGAAAAGAAGCTTAAAGAAACGTAGAAAAGCCTTTGCGAGTCGAAAATTCGGCTAGTTTCCAATTTCCTGATGTTTGGTTTCTGATGGTTTAGGCAAAGAATTAAGCCATTCAGTCAGTTCCTTAAACATTTTAGCAAAGCGCGTATCTCCACTTGTCAGCAACTGAGAATATTCTGCGAGCACGTTATCGTCGAGTTTTTGAGTTAATCGTGGTAGTTTGAAGTTGTATCTTTCGATTATTTTTGGTCCAATTTCAAACGATGGGTCAGAAAGCAGCCGTTCCATTTCTTGCTTTTTTTGATCCATTTGTCCGTAAATATCTTTTTTTATGTCAGAAATAATTTCTTGTGTTTTCTTGTCAACTTCAGGCAAGTTTTCTTTTATTTCTTCGTTGGCCTTGTCTCCGCCTTCTTTTCCACCCATTACTTCCGCAAGTCCTGAAGCAAGGGAACCTGTTGCATTCACTATTACTTGCGTAAATGCGCCCATCATTGTACTCATTAGAAGTATGCTTATGTTGGCTATAGAGTTCATAATTTTATCCTCGCGATTTACTTCGCTTAAGAAAGAAACATCATTTTGTGCATTCAGATCTTTGTTGTTCGCAGTCTTTTTTCTTGACATTTGAATAACCGTGAAATTGTATATGATTTAGAAAATTAATAAAACTTTTTGGCTGTTCATAGAAGAGTATTTTAAATCTTGTTTGATTCAAGGTTCCTTGTGTAATCGTAATGCTTGAGGGAACCACTTCACAAGCTGTTTACCACATCTCATATTAAATAGAAACGTGATGGAGCGCTGCATGCGAAAACAAAATCTTTTCTATTGTTTTAGTTAAAAACTTAAATTATAATAACTTAATATACGAATTAAGGCGGTCTATAATTTATGGCTCAATTATCAGAAAAAAAGCCAGAACCAAATTCATTAGCAATGGTATTAATAATAATAGTGCTTTTTACCGCTATTTTTGGTGCCATTTTAAGCTTGGTCTATCCAGAATTTATTAACCTACTATCTGGAGGAACCTACACCTCTGGTGGCGCCATTTACGATGCAATTTATGTTGTGCTCACTATGGCTGCTGACACGCTATATCTCTTCGGTGGCGGCGTAATAACTTTCGGCGCCATATTGGTAATGATCAGGTTTATTCAAACTAAACTCAAGGATCCTTTTCAATCATCATCCGCCACGCGCATCTTGTCAGGATATTTAACATTAAGTTTAAACTTTTTTATCGGAGCGGAAATCATCCGCACAGTAGCTACCAGAACCTTTCCCGAATTTGAACTACTAATTTTGGTAATTTTCAGCCGAGGTCTTTTCAGCCTAATTCTCTACCTAGAAAAAAGATGGCATGGAACGACTGAAACAGAATAGTGGTTTTCCTATTTTTCTTATGGCCAAATTAAAACTTATAAAAATTGTTCAACTCCTTCTTTAAATGAAATAGATCGTAACTGATTCGTCTACTAATTTTATAGTATTTCTGAATAACTTTAGACAGAAAATTAATATCCGACGTTTGAGCATGGATCTAAGAAAAGGTGATGAATTAAAATGAGTTTTGGTCCAAAAATCTTTAGTGGCGTTCAGGAAGTTTTAGTTTTAGCGTTGATGCTTGTGTCTGTTTTTGCGATTTTCTATGTTAAAATGGACATCACCTATAAGGTAGGCATTGCAGTGTTAGCATTCGCAGTAGTCTTTCTTACAACTATTGCAACCCAAATTTTAAGGCAGCAAAAAGAAATCAAGCAAACTGCTTCCTAAGCGTTTGCCTTTTTCACTTTTACTATACTCCCCCCTGATCTACAATGTCGTTTCTTCAATGCCTTAAAAAGGATTAGAGTCGTACTCTTGCTCTGTCTATGACATGGAGAGCAAAGAGATTGTCTCAAAAACTAATTGTTAAACCCACATTAGCGCGGCAGCTATTTTCGTTGAATATGCAAGGCGTGGATGATCTCTTCCCAGGATTTGCACCTGGCGATTTCGCCGTGCTTTATGGATCTCCATCAGTTACCTCATTAACTTCGTTACTATGTATCAGAGCACAGTTGCCAGCACAATTAGGCGGTTTAGGAAGCAATGTTGTTTTCATTGACGGCGGAAACACGTTTAGATTCTACAAAATAGCACGTTTAGCTCAACTTCAGCAACTTAACCCAACAAAAGCGTTGGGACGTATCTTTATTTCACGTGCGTTCACTGCTTACCAGTTAACATCACTTATACTTGACAAATTGGAAGAAACCACACGAACCTATAACGCTAAACTCGTTGTGATTTCTGACATAGCAGGATTATTCTTAGACAATGACATCGCCCAAGAGGAAGCTGAAAAAGTCTACAGTCAAATCATCAGTTACCTCTCAAACTTCGCAAAAAAACATAACATAATCATCGTCGCAACTTACCTGCCCTACAGTGATAACAAAAGAAGCGGTATACTTCAAGAAGTAACCTGCTCCAAAGCAAACATCGTACTATCGTTGACCAAAACTGAGTACACACGAGAAATAAGTTTAGAGAAACACCCGTCTTTTGTTTTAGGCGTTTCTGAACTCCCATCCGATAACTTAACCTTAACTGATTTTATGGGTACTGAAGAAAACAGCAAACAGCAATATTTTTTCGCGTACAGCAACTAAGTTATAGGTTGAAAAACTAAAAGTCCCTAAGAAGCGTGTCAAATAGGGCTTTGCTTTTGGCGATTTCTTCCATGCTGCTCGTATGAACCAGTTCTAGAGTTATCGGACCAGAATAACCGTATTCATGTAGTTTAACGAGAAACGAAATTAATTCTTCTTTAGGCTCAATAAAGGGTCTATGAGCTTTGTCTGCCATATGAACGTTACAAATTCGCTGTCCATATTTTTCTAAAAGGTGGTCTGCTTCTCTTGTTTCTAATGCATGACATAAATCGAATGTTATCCCCATAGACTCATCATCTATAACGCTGAGAATTTCCTCAAGCTGTTCGACGTTCTTACCAAAACCAGTCGAAGTGTAAGAAAGATTCTCCAAAGCTAACTTGATGCCTAGTTTCTTTGCAAATGGTTTAATTTCATCATTGAAAATCTCATCTAAACACTTTTCTCTAATATTCTGAGGTAGCTTCTTTGAAACATTTGAGTGTATGGTCATAAGTGGTGCACGCAACGCATGAGCGCATTCAAGTGAAATCTTACCATAATAGACAGCTTGGTGAACCTCAATAGGGTCCTTCACATGCAGACTGGCTGAGTGAAGCGTTAGGCATTCAAGTCCAGAAGCATGCAACGCTTTTTGTTCCCGATAAACATCGGTATCATGTTCTTTCTTTACCGCCTTCATGTTAAACTCAATGCTCCCGAAACCAAGCTGTTTAACAGTCTCAAAATTCTGGTGTACGCTTAGTTTGCTAAAGATTCCATTAGACAGACTTAACTTCATTCTAACGCATCACGCCTCTTATTTCATCTATATTAAATTGTTACTTTCTAAAATTCTTGCTTTACTCTTATCTTGCAAGAAGATGAGTAATAGTTAATTTCTACAATTTTCCTATAAATAACAGTCGGTGCTGAAAAATGGAAATTAAAGTTCGCTTCTTCACCAGCCTTAGAGAAATCGTTAACAAAAGAGAAGAAGCCCTATCTTTTGCAATTGGCGAGAAAGTTACGATTGATGTAATTCTTAAGACCCTCGCCAAAAAATATGGAACTCCCTTTATCGACTACGTTTACGATAAAAAAACAAATCACCCCAAAAAATTCCTTCAATTCCTCATTAATGGAAATAGTACATCAATATTGAGCGGATTAGAAACTGAACTTAAAGACGGTGACATTTTAGCTATTCTTCCCCCAGTAGGTGGCGGATAACTCAAAACAAATGTGAAACGAAAGTCTTTTTCAGAAGAAAATCAAAAATTATGCAATGCCTCCCCAGAAGGGAACTTTCTTGCGCATAATCGCAATGTATTCTTTGAGCACTCCCTGTTCGTCAGCAGTTAAGTTATCCGAATGTTCCTTCAATAAAGCTTGTGCATCCTTCTCTGGCACCTTTACATACAACACGTCTTTTTCAAACACGTGTCTACCCGCGATGGGCTTATCCATCGAAATCGCCACTTGCATGCCAACTTTGGCCTCTGCTATCGCTTTTCCCTGATCCTGAATCTGATCAACTTCTCCTAAATCACTGCCGTCTGCAGCACGCATAAGTCCATACTTCGACTTTATTCGACCTCCTAAAACTTCAACACCAAGAATCACTGGTTTGGCCCTGCGAAAAATACAGTTAGGTAAGACCGCAACTTTTCCCGGTTTCACAAGAGCATCAAATTCTGCTTCGCTTTTTGATTCACGTTTATTTCTAGCCCATTGTAGATATGCATCAATCAAATTATAAATTATAGGCTGGTTGAAAATAGGAATTTTATTAGCTGTTGCTTCTTCCTCAGCATCAGGCAAAGTCTTAACGCCGAAGGCTAAGACTGCGCCAACTAACGGTTCACGAGTCTTAACCACAGACGCCTCGATCACATCACGTTTACTGATGTCGCCTATATCAGCAATCCGTATCTGCACATTGTTTGCCTTTAAAATCTCAGCCATAGCTTCTAATGACCCAAGAGTGTCAGCCTTAACGATTACACCCTCAATCTCCTTAGCAATTCTGATTCTGCCAATCTCTTCCGTGATAAGCTTACAGTATTCTGCAGGATCCTCACCAGTTGGAACAGCAAACAACGGTGCACCAGCTAAAGCACCCTCCAACCCAGGTGCAACTACTTTCACCCCAGAACTAGCAAAAACGCAATCAACACTCGTAAATTTATCACGAGGATCCCTCATCTCATCTAAAGGCTTAGGCACAAGAATTGCCCGCACACGAGCTGAAATCGCCCCATCTCGCCCACCAACAACAATCAAATCATCCTTTCTTAATGTACCATCATAAACAATAGCGTTCAATGTCAAGCCCAAACCAGGCTCCTCCTTAACTTCTAACACTGAACCTTTAGCTGCGCCATCGGTCGTCTGCAAACGCTTCGTGAGGAACTGCTGAGTTAACCCAATTAAAACCATAACCAGCTCTGATAATCCTTCACCGGTTTTTGCACTAGTCGGCACTAAAGCCACGTTAACAGTGAAATCTCTTATATGATCAAACCTATCCGTCTTAAACGATAGTTTGCTAAACTCGCCCATAACGTTATACAAGCGGTTATCTAATGCTTCACGCACGAAACTAGATTGGGAAGCGTAAGACTTCAAAAAAGGCGTTCCCTGATGAGCAGTCCAGCCAGGAATTCTGTCAATTTTGTTAACTGCAACAATAAATGGAGTTTTTCGGGCTTTTAAAATTTCGATGCATTCATAAGTTTGAGCTTCAAAACCTTTCAAAATATCGACGACAAGAATCGCTATATCTGCTACGCTTCCACCTCTACGTCTAAGATTAGTGAATGCTTCATGCCCAGGTGTATCTACGATTAGCAGTCCAGGAATTTCTATGCCAGTCTTAAAGCTGGATAGATATGGGCCGACAAGTTGTTTTAGCGTTTCAACTGGAAAAAAGCTGGCCCCTATGTGTTGAGTCATTCCTCCAGCTTCGCGTGCTTGCACACTCGTTTCTCTTAATTCATCAAGAAGTGAAGTTTTTCCTGCGTCTACATGTCCTAGTACGCATACAATTGGTTGACGAGTGGGCATTTCTAATCCAATCCGAATATATCTACGTGACTAAATGGCTTTTTGGTTAATAAATGATAGTGATGCAGTTTTGTTGATGATTAAAATCTCTTCTTTCACTGATTGGGTTGCCAAAAACATATTTCTGAAATTGAAGGATTGAAAAAGAGTTATTCTGGTGGTCTAACTAAAAGCAAAAACAATCCGATAATAAGAACAATTACGCTTAGAACACCAAAGAAAAAGCTAAAGTCACCGAGTCCGGAGCTTGTGACTGTGAAGTAAAGCATTATTGCACCAATTATAATTAGTATAACTCCAAAGAATTTCTCGATTAGCGAGACCCAGAATGTGTCGCCTTCGTCACTCATTATTTTCGCCCTATCTCTCCAGTTATTGGCTACAATAAACAAGATGACTTATTTTAAATTATTTGTTGCTAGCATTCTTCTGGGTGGAGTTATTGCTGTAATTGACTTCGAGCTAAATTAATGCTTAAAAATGAATTTAAAATTAAAAAGAAAAATTAATTGGGGGTTGTTTATTCTTCGCCGCCAGGCATTCCGCCGGGTCCACCTGGACCGCCTGGGCCGCCTTTTGGTGATTTTGATGTGATTACGTCGTCTATGCGCAGTATCATTGCTGCTGATTCAGCTGCTGATTTGATTGCTTGTTCTTTGACTACTATTGGTTCTATGACACCGTTTTCGATGCTGTCTTGTAGTTTGCCTGTGAAGACATTAATACCTATGTTTTTGCCGTCTGCCGAGTCGTGTTTTGAGCGCAGTTCGACAAGTATGTCTATGGGTTCGAGTCCTCCGTTTTCTGCGAGCGCACGTGGGATTACTTCTACTGCGTCAGCGAATGCTTCAACGGCCAATTGTTCTCTGCCGCCGACTTTTGTTGCATATTTGCGTAGTTCTTTAGCTATTTCGATTTCTACTGCTCCGCCGCCTGCTACAATTTTGCTGTTTTCCATTACATCTGAGACAACTGATAATGAGTCGATCATTGCTCTCTCTGCTTCATCAACCATGCGTTCGAGTCCTGCCCGAATAAGTATCGCCACACTATGTGGGTCTTTGCATTTTTCGACAAAGATCATTTTATCGTCGCCGATTTTGCGTTCTTCCACTATGCCTGCCATTCCAAGATCTGCTGCTTTAAGGTCATCTAGGTCACTGCATATTCTTGCGCCTGTTGCTCTTGCGAGTTTTGCCATGTCCGATTCTTTTACGCGCCGTGCTGCCATTATGCCTTCTTTAGCCAAGAAATGTTGAACCATGTCGTCTATGCCTTTTTGGCAGAAAACTACATCAGCTTTCGATGCTTTGATTTTTGTCACCATTTTCTGCATCATATCGTTTTCTTGATCTAGGAATGCTTTCATTTGAGATGGATCTTTGATGCGAATTTCAGCGGTAATTTCTGTCTTTTCTATTTCTAAGGCTGAGTCTAAGAGTGCGATTTTCGCGTTTTCTTTTGTTTTTGGCATGCCGGGGTTGACGACTTCTTTGTCGACGATTATACCTTGAATTAGTTGAGTTTCTAGGAGGCTTTTGCCTGTTTTCTTGATTAATTGGATATTATCTATGTCAGCGATGGTTTTGTCGCCTCTTTTTTCTGCGATTTGTTTCACTGCATCGATCGATATTTCTGCAAGGTGGTCTTTGGCTCCGCCTATTGCTTTGCTACTCATTGATGTTAATGCGACTTTAAGGAGTGTTTTACGGTCATTAACGTCAAGTGGAACAGCTATCTTGTTTATGGCTTCGATCGCTTTCTGAGAAGCTTTTCGGTATCCACTTACTAAGATTATTGGGTGTATGTTTTGATCTAGGAGTTCTTCGGCTTTCTTTAGCAGTTCACTTGCAAGAATTACAGCTGTGGTGGTTCCGTCACCGACCATATCGTCTTGTGTTTTGGCTATTTCAACCATCATTTTTGCTGCTGGATGTTCGACATCTATTTCTTTTAGGATTGTTGCGCCGTCATTTGTTATTGTTATGTCACCAAGAGAGTCGATGAGCATTTTGTCCATACCTCTTGGACCTAAGGTTGTTTTGAGAACTTCGCCAATTACTCGCGCGGCCATTATGTTGTTTCTTTGGGCTTCTTTGCCCCTGCTCCGAGTTGTTCCTTCTTTAAGAATCAACACGGGCTGTCCTGAACCTGTTGTTGTTAAATACGCCATATCGTTATCCCTACTTTAATAGAACTTTATTTATTTCGGAAATAAGCAAAAAAGGCAACGGAAATATAAACTTTTACCCTCAAAATAAACCGCTTATTCTATCAGATTTGTAGTTACAAAGATTTTTAATTAGAATCACCTCATATTATTCTTGTGAATGAAATGAGCCAAAGTATCCTTCTTGAAGCAAATGAAATCATCATGAAAAAGAAAATACTCTCTGCACGAGAACATTACGATTTTGAAGACTTACTGAAAATAAATTAGGCGAGGCAGATAGCAACTTTTTTCAGGTTCCCGCCAAGTTTGTTGTAAAAGACTCTCATGGAATAGAATTAATGCATGAGTTATAGTTATTGAGCATATTGAAGTCACAGAAAGGCAGTCTTCGTCAGGTGCTTGGAATATATCTTTAAGCAAATAGATCAATGCAAACTATTTTTTGCGCTCATTGCATTGGAGAACTTTAGGGCAGATTAGACATTCATCTTGAGTAAACATACTTCCGCCCGGAGCATGCAAAAGTCCGCTAAAATGGGCACATTTAGCAGGCGAATCAAAAACCATTGGGTACTCAGTTGGTTTAACGCCAACTATTTTTGATTTTTCAGTCATTATGTCAAGTTTTGACATACAGTACGGGCAGACGTAATGCATTTGCCTTGGAAAAACAGAGGTATCCGTGATTACCGTTGGCTTGTCGAATTGTTTTTCGCAGCCTTTGTATGGACATTTGATTTTTTCATCGCGATGCCCGTGAAAAAGTTGGATTTCACTCGCCTCCCAACGCAACTTACATCGAGTATAGCAATATTTAATAAACGTTTCCAACTGGAAGTATATTAATCTCAAGAGCCCAACACGAATACACTGTCAAAATAGTACCTGAAAACTCAAAGGACAAATCTTTCATTTTCTCAATTCAGCTTTAGTTATTAGCAACATGTACTAAACGTAAATACTCTTGCTCCAATAAAGTGGAGCCTCGAGCGGGCTTTGATCCCGCGGCCTGCTGCTTACGAGGCAGCCGCTCTACCAGACTGAGCCATCGAGGCTAATGTTTGCTAATCAGTGAAAAACGAGTTTTTAAACTTAGTCAAGCAACTTTATTTAATCGTCAATTATAGAAGTGCTAGCAACTTAATATTTTGATTTGTGGTTTTAATATAGAGTGTGATTGCATGGGTAACGACAAAATTGTAAATGATCGTTATTCAAACGAAAAAAGCACAGATTTAGGTGAACGAAGAATAATTGAAATTCTTGCTAACCATTTTGAATCAATGCCTAATTTACCTGTACCTTTTGGAGATGATGTATCAGCAGTTAACTTAGATTCAAAACAAGTCGCTGTATTGAAAACTGATATGCTTGTGGGCAAAACTGATGTGCCTAGGAATATGAGTCTTTGGCAGGCTGCTCGAAAAGCCATTGTAATGAACGTTAGCGACTTTGCATCTAAAGGAGTGCAACCTACTGCTGCACTCGTGTCATTGGGTTTACCGAGAGATTTTATGCGGAAAGATATTATAGAAATAGCACGCGGATTAAACGCTGGCGCTCGTGAATATGGCTTGTACATTATTGGTGGGGACACTGGCGAATCATCTGATCTCATAATTTCAATTTCGCTCTATGGAACTGCTGAAAAGACGGCATTAATGTTGCGTAATGGTGCTAAGCCAGGAGATTTGTTGGCGGTTACTGGTTTCTTCGGTAAATCCTCTTCCGGTTTGTGCTTGATTATGGATAACTGCAAAGCGTCTGCAGATCTCAGCGAGGTGTTGCTGAATGCTGTTTGTATGCCTAAAGCTAGATTAAGAGACGGATTGGCACTCGGCAGCTCAGCTTCAGTCACGGCTTCAATAGATTCTAGTGATGGTTTAGCATGGAGTCTATATGAGGTAGGCAAAATGAGCAACGTTGGTTTTATCGTTAACAGTGTTCCTGTTGCTAGCGAAGTCAGACGATTTGCTGAGTTTAACCATCTTGATCCTTTGGAACTATCCCTTTATGGGGGTGAAGAATACGAACTCGTTACGACGGTTAGACCCAAAAAGTGGGGTGATGCCGTATCTGCGGTGGAAGGCGTAGGAGGATGCCTCTTGCCCATAGGAAAAGTTACAAGGGATAAACAGATATTTTTAGATGTCGACGGTAAGAAACAAGTTATTGAAGCTCGAGGCTGGGAGCACTTTAAGAGCAAGCTTTAGCTTGACGATCAAGCAGATAATTGATTATTGTTATGCATGAAGCAGCCAGATAGGGTTGTTTGCCTAAACTAATTTTTTCTCCGTATCTAAGAGCAAACGTTTCTGCTTTCTTGGGTAAGCCAACATGATCACCTAGAACGAAAAGAGGATTTTCTGCAATTTCTGTTTCACTTATGTTTTTGCCACCTTCCTCTAGAACATATATTTTTCTTGATTGAGCCCGACTTTTAAGTAATACTTCAAAACTCGTCTTGTCAAGACTAATGCCAGGATGAGATCTGCCAGCGATTACCTTTCTTAGGATTTGCTGCCAAGTATCCACATCTGTTCGTACATCATAAAGTGTGTTGCCATCAATTTGCAAATGTTTCGGCGGGTTGGATGGACCATTCAATACAGCATGGAAAATCACATCTCTTCGGATGCCATGCGAAAGAAAAAGACTTGTAACAATACATTCATAAACAATGTCTAATCTCCCCGCGTCGTGCAAATTATCAAAGGGCGAACTCGTTTTTCCCATACGTGAAAACACAATATATTCTCTAGACAAACAGGTCACAATTAAGTACAACACAAACTTGCATTAAAGTGCTTCCAGCAACATGTTAATAGCAAAAAATAGTAAATGGAAACTCCACTTTAACTTAGAACGTAACAAAAAAAGAGAAGATAAGTTAGCTATTTCAAGGCTTCTGCTTCAGTGCAAGAATGCCTTTCCTGACGTTCTCAGCGACTTGAGCGCCAATCGCCATTTGGATACCTGCCTGGCACCATTTTGCCAAGTTTTCAATGTCTGATTTTTCAAGCGTTGCAGGTTCCTTATTTAGATGGCTTCTGCATTGACGAAGAAGGAATGACTTAGCAGCGGGACCCAATTCCTGAGCGAGCACTGCTAAGCAATCTTGTTCAATGGTCATTGAGGTTTCGTCTCCATAGGCTCTTCAGCATCATTGCTAAGCGCTTGGGTCATGCGGAACGCATTAACCATTCTCCTAAATGAATCCACGAGTTCGTCGATTTCGTCACCTGTTTTGATGTCAATGTTTTGTTTGAGGTAGAATCTTTGATTTAAGTCACCTAGGCTTACTTTGTGTGCGATGTCAGCTAACTTCTTGAGAGGCCCTGTAATGCGGCTACCCATAACGACTGCTAAGAATACTGAGATTGCTGAAATTAAAGCTAAGAATACAATGGCTACTATCAAACTCATGTTGGCGTAATTCTGTGCGGCTACATTAGCATTGTTAACATTAGCTAAAGTGGTGCTTCTGACGTCAGCGAGGATAATATCTCCCTGATTTACTGCGTTCATAAGATTGCTAAGTTGACCCCAAATGTCAACATACTTTACTGTATCATTTTCGCTGCTAGTATAAATATTGTATATTTGACTGACGGCACCATTAACCTCATTCCGATCTAAACTTACTACTTGGTTAAATTCAGCAAGAAGCGCAGGGTCGTTTGCCAAAGCATTAAGCAAATAGGTTTCAGATGGCTGCATAATTTCAGCACTGGCCACGATTATTCTTTGTCCTTCTGAGGTATCGTTAGAAGCATACATTAAAGTGCCAAACTGGATTTGGTCGAGACCCTGTTGGTAAGCGTAAGCGTTATTATTAATCTCAAGTTGGGTTTTTGCAGTATTCTGAAGATCGGCCATCTTCATCGTATTGTATGTGATTGTAGCTCCTGCAGCAACGAAGAGACCAACTATTAAAAGGTAAGACAACAATAATTTTCGTCGAATTTTCATTTTTTAATTCACCTCACTTGTATCAACTTTAGTTGTACACCATCACCATATATGATTACGTACGACATACTATATACAAATGCCAGTTGCAGCCTTTTATAAATCTTATCGATTACAAATTCTTGATAAACATCTGTACAACTCAACTACACAAAAAAAATGAACCGAACATAAATAATCGCATTTATGGACTGCTAAATTTTCAATATTCTTCTGAACAATTAGACATTATTTCTAATTTACTTAACGCAAGAAGATAATTTAGGAGTAATCAAGACGATATTTTACTCTATTAAGCAAAGAACTAAGAGGTTTATATTGAAAAAAATATATATGCATGCTTTTTGACGTCACTATTCGGGAGATCGTCTTAGCTACTTAATTGAGGGATCAAGGCTCTTAGAATTCCAAAATGGTCGCAACTTTTTTCCATAAATATGCTAATTTTGTTTTTTCCAAGATCCAAGCAGATTACTTTAAGATTCTTCCCTTCAATAAGTATGCTTTCTGAATCGCCAATCTTGAATATTTCAGAAAGCGACCTCGCTGCATCGAATGTTTGAGAGGACAACATAGCGTAATCAATTAATTTTGTAGAGTCATCGAGGTCGACAGTAGCGTTTGAGTCGCTTTTAAGGATGTATCCAACTACATCTTTGTGTTTTTTAATTTCTTGAATGGCACCAAGCAACTCTGCGTATTCGGAGTTTTCAGTGTAGCATTGGGTAATTTTGTCTTCTTGAATTTCTTGTATTTCAATCACAGCTCCTTCTTGAACTGTTAATGATTCACTCATGTCTCTTTTTTTGACCATTCTAATTCAACCTTCTACTCCACAACTGGCTTGATCAATACCAAAGCGCCTTTCGTGGTTCCCAACACTTCCTGCAATTTCTCTGGAATTTGAATTACGCTTTTGCCATCAAACTCAGAGTCTTTGATTGCCTGGAATTTGCATTGAATTTCCTTGCCTGAGATTGTTTCTTTGACTATTACTGCTTTTATTTCTTTTTCGCCGAAAATTTCCTTCCAGCGGGCTATAACTATGTTGTCAATTCGCACAAAATCATGGTTTCCCAATCGACCTACAAAGCCTCCCAGGTTTTCGACAAGAACTTGAAGAATAGGCACTTCCTGTTTGTATTCTTCAAATTCTTTGAATAAATCAGCTTTTAATAGTTCTACGGATTCCTTGGGAGTTTCCAATTTTTCCGATGTATTATCTTCTACATTTTTTTCTCTAATTAAGCTATATTTGGATAATTTTATTGTTTCATGCTTGTCTTTCGGCGTTGCATCTAAATCTTGTGGGTTTTCGAGAAGTGGTTTAACGAGAACTTTGGAACCCTTGCGGATATTAAGGTTGGTTTGGATTTTTTCGGAGAGTTGTATTAGTCCTTTGTTTTCGTATTTCTTTTCCCTGAAAGGTCGAAACTTACACTGTATTGTTTTCCCTGTTGAGGGAGCCTCTAATATGATTGCTTCGATGGGTTTGTCACCATATTTCTCGGTCCATTCAACAATTAGTGCGACGTCAATGTATGCGGTCTCGGGATCGTTCAGAAACCCTCCAAAAACCGTAAGGTTTTCAACTGTGAACTCGCTTGCTTGAATATCTGACGCTTTTGTTTCTGGTTCGAGATTTGTTGGTTTAAGATTCAATGCGGCTTCTTGTGGTTTGTCTTTCATCGAGGGGTAGATTCTTTGCATAACTTTAAGCGTAGTTGGAATCATGACTTTGATTAAGTTAGAGACAGTTTTTTCTTCTGATTCGTTTGAAGAAATCGATGTTACGAACAAGTCATCAAATTTCAAATTATCTATTCTTGCTTTTGAGCCTCTGAAAGTTAAGGATTCAATGCCACCCACTGCAGACGCTCTTTCCTCTAGAGCACGTATAAGTTCTTGAGCATTGTTCACTGCATCTTCGCTAGTATTGTCGTCAACCGCAAGGATTTCGCCGTTGTCCCTAAAAATAAATGTATGCGAAATTCCGGGACAAACGTTCCTGATTTCGTTAATTGTGTTTTTGAGAGCGAGATTGCAGGCTTCATTGCTCATTTCATTGGGGCTCCTTTAGCGGATTTAGGATATTTTGAACAAGATACGCTCCGGAATCCCTTCGTCTTCCAACACTAAGAACTTGAGACCTTCAGTGTCACCGAGTTGGTCAAGCATTTTTAGTGCTTCACGAACCTTCTGCAAAACTAAGAGCCTTTCTTGATGACCACGCACCACAGATTCTATAGCTGTTAACTCATGAAACGCGTTTGCATCTAAAATAATGTTCAAAGGGCCCACTGTGATTTCTCCTGGACTATCAGTGGAGTTTGGTTTCTTTCCCGCAAGCTTCATGACTACATCGCGAACTTTTTTTGATTTTTCGGCCAAGTTTCTGATTTCATCCAACCGACGTAGATATTCACCGAGCAAGCTCTTTGTTTCAGACAATTCTTTGTCTAATGCTTCAGCTATTGCTTGTGCTGACGAGTATTCTTTTATTTGTGCTACCATGATTTTTTTCTCCATCAACTTATCTTATTGTTTTTGTTAATTAACGGTTATGAATTACTAATCACCATTTGAGGAAATAAGAGAAAGGGAAAATTGGGTGAATTTTTTCACCTTACCCCCGAATTTCTAACAAATGATTGAGTTTATGGGTTGTATACGGTTGGGGCAGATACAACTGAAGTGCCCTTTGCGGTGATCAGTTTGACTGTATAGCTGGTTCCTGGACTCAATGGAAATGCTGTAGAGTTAGCTACGGTGAAATACATTGTTATCGAGGCGCTTTTTCCGACTGGAGTGGCAGACGAAGCAGTTGTTGCTACTCCGTTAATGAATGCGTTAGTAATAGATGCTTGTGTTCCACCTGAATTTTGAACCATTACATTTATATGGTCAGCATCCGGAATTGCGACGTTTGTGACTGACACTTGTTCAGCTGAACTCATTAAACCGATGGTCATTCCTCCCATCCAAGCAGCAACGACAACACTGACTGCGACTGTGACAGCGATAAGTATAATTGATGCGACAACGGGGCTTAGAGCTTTTGAATTTTTCTTTAATTTTCTAATGTAATTCATTTTTGTTTTCTAACCTCCTTTGAAGGTTAAGTGAAATACCTTCGTTCGACAGCCCTAATAAATATTATGACTTAATACATAATACTATAAATATGTGCAACAAAAATACACAACAATAAGAATTAAGAGAAAATAAGAAATAAAAAATAGAACTCTTTATGCGTTTATTTGATCAAATAAGCCGAGAAGAAGCTTTGCTAATTTTTCGCCGAACTCCGTCTTGACGTAATATTTTTTTAGAGGGTCAATCCGTTCGCTCTTTGCTAGACCTAATGATTCAATTTCGATCATCCTAGCCCTAAAAGTTCCATCGCTTAGCGTAAGCTTGTTTTTGCGCATGAAATCCTTTGCATCCTTCCATTTGCCCTTGCCAATATGAAGCAGCATCAAACAATCAATAGCGTGGTCTTTTTCAAGCATCGCTTTAATAGCAGACATTTTTGGTTCAGTCAGCATTTGTTTAATCTTCTCTTCTTCCACATTTTTCACCATTTCAATCGTCTCCTTTCTTTCTTTACAAATCAAACCTCATCTGCGGCTTTTAAACCAGTATTACGAATTACGAAACATATCTGCAGACGCCTTCCTTCCGAAATGAAAGTATACGGAACACCTTTATAAATAATACCAAACAAACCTGAAAAAGATTGTAACGCGCACCAAAAAACTATAAAAATAGAATTGGAATCATTATAGTGATAGACATTTATTGCCAATATTAGCTCTACGAATAACTTTTTAAAAGCTAGAAGGTTAAACAAAAAAGACTTAACAAAGAAAATCTACTAAAACCTTAACTACTTATAACTTGAATGAGGCAAAAGCATGGCATACAAACTCAAAATCGAATATGAAGCCCCAGCTTGGAGTCAGATATATGATATGCTGCTTCATCAAGCGCACCAAATCCAAGCTGATGGTTACAAACCAGACATTATCATTAGCGTAGCCAGAGGAGGAGTGGTGCCAGCACGAATTCTATCCGATCTACTAGAAACAAAAACCCTTGTATTTATTCAAGTAGAATATTACGAAAGTATCAGTCAAAAAAAACAAAAACCCAAATTGAAACAAAGCTTAACCATCCAGCTAACCGATAAGAATGCCCTCTTGGTAGATGACATTTCAGACAGTGGGACCAGCCTACAACTAGCAAAAAAACATCTAAAACAACATTGCGTAGAAGAGACAAAAATCGCAACGCTCTACACCAAAACTGCATCAATAACTAAACCCGATTATTATGAGAAGGAAACAGACAAATGGATAGTTTTTCCATGGGACGCCAAAGAAACGGTAAGGAAAATAATCCAAAAAAATAAGGAAAAACTGTCCACTAAAAAGGATCTCACAGAATTTGTAAAAGCAGGATTGCCAAAACAACTAGTTGAAGAGTTTCTTAAAGAAATACAGCAGGAAATAGAAAATGATGCAGTGTCTAAAGGAATATAGCAAATTTGTGGAAATTACTGGTTATAGAAACATAGCGTTCGCTAAGGCGGAAGAGTTCCTAAAATTTAACCGAAAAAGAAACATACCAGACATCGAAATACAATTTTTCGATGCTGATCTAATTGCTAGCCCTCAACACCTCTATTTTGCAATAATAAATGCGCTGCAGGCATTCCAAAACAAAACAAATATTTCCAAAAGCCCAGCCATGGAAACAATACTGTACGCCTCAGCTCAAAGACAAATACAAAAGGCCATTCAAAGAATTGGCATAAAACCAGAAACCGTAAATATTGCAGTTACTGTGATCAGCAAAAGCCCAACCAAACTAAATACTGCGATTCAGAGCATAACACATTGCTTTAGCTCAGAACCTGATGATAAGGTTCTTGAAATGTCGAAGAACAAAACAAATAGAATTATTAAGACTTTCCAGATTACAGATAAAGAGCTGAAAACAACTATGAAGAATAATAACTTCCAAGAAACAATAGTTAATCTGATTATTGAAAGAGCTGCCTTGCTAGCGACGCAGATTTAAATTTAGAGCATTTTTTCTTTAATAACTGCTAAAATGTCGATGGATCTTAGCAATGATATGCCTGTCAAGTTCCCAAGAACTTCAATAAGCAGTATTCGGTCTGGATTTTTCAGAGATGCTTTGCGTTTGATATCTGATGCAACTGCTTCAACAATGTCTTTTGAATGAAGAGTTGTAAACCTTTTTTCAACTGTAACTCTAAAAGTTTCATTCTCACCGATTCGAGCTGATAACTCTTGGGATACTCGTTTAATTTCACCTAAATCGCTGAACGCAACTTTTTCAACAGGCAAAATTCTAAGAGCGTAACGGAATTCGTAAGAGCGTTCTTTTAGGATAGCTCGCAGTTTATCTATAACTGCGATTGGGTCCAGTGTTGTTTTTGCAACAATTAAACCTCTGATTTTAGTTTTGCTAGTCTCTGCTTGGGTATCTCCCAACTCGTCTCTAAGAAGGTAAAGAAGTTCGTTGCACGTTGGGCGCTCATTCCCTCGCGAAGTTGTCGCTAGAAGGTTAAAGTCATTAATCATGCTAAATGCACTCAAAAGGAAAGATCGTAACAAGCTATTTTGCTTTATCCTAAAACTGCATTAAAAAATTATTACATTCATTTGGGTCAGCGATGATTGACGATTTCTCACAGCATAATGCTCGAAGCCGTCGCCTCACATCATCCCAAGATTAACATGCGCGCTTGGAAGATTTATTCATTTTGCAAAATAACCTAGAAAACTTGACTAATTGAACGGAAAAAGCAAGCGCTAGTGGAAAAATGGTGCATACGTATGTTTAATGCGGATTACTTGTCAAGAGATTAACGACAGTTGACGAATCTAAATGTTTAAACTGACGCAACGGTAGGGTAGATAGATGACTTATTGTGAGGTGAAAAAAGAGATATGATATTCGAAGAAGAAGACGAATGGGAAGAAGGCGAGGATGAAGAGTGGGAAGAAGAAGAATGGTAAGTTTAGCGCAAAAACAAATTTTATTATTTCTTTCTTTTAAGTGAAAATTTCTCCCTAACTTTAGGTTGATTTTGAACCGAAGAAAACTAGACAATCATTTTAGCATTTATTTTTGAATTAGGCATAGCAAAAAAATCGCTGTCAGATAGAGTCTGCATGTCCATCAATTTTAAATTTGGATACATCAAAAAGCTCGACAGCCCCTAGGATGACAGATTGTTTTGTTAGAAGAAGAAGGCTGGCACGCGTACTCTTCTTCCGCTACTGCTTTCTTTAGAACACCTAAAAGTGTGACAAAACTAATCTAAACTGGTCTAAATTTATAACTCACGTGTTAACTTTATTACTGGACGTTTGACCATGACGCGAATTGCCGTTCTTAATGAAGATAAATGCAAAGTTAAAAAATGCAATCAAATCTGCGTTAGCTTCTGCCCTATGGTTCGAAGCCGGGTAGAAGCGATCAGGGTAGAAGGAAACAAAGCAATAATAGCAGAAACACTCTGCAGCGGCTGCGGAATCTGTGTCAAAAAATGCCCTTTCAAAGCTATAAGCATAGTCAACCTACCAGACGAACTGGAAAAAGATTGCAGCCACCGTTTTGGTGCAAACAGTTTCAAACTTTTCCGTCTACCCATGCCTTCACCTGGCACAGTGTTGGGTTTACTTGGGCAAAACGGCATTGGGAAAACTACTACGCTTAAGGTGTTTTCTGGGGATATCAAGCCGAACCTTGGCAAGTACGACAATCCGCCAGATTGGCAAGAGATTATTCAGTATTATCGTGGTTCAAGCCTTCAAGATTACTTCCAAAAGATGAGCGAGAAAAAACTCAAGATTAGCAGCAAACCTCAGTATGTTGATAAAATTCCGAAGGCAATCACTGGAAAAGTTGGCGATTTGCTAGAAAAAGTTGATGAGCGAAAACAAATTGACACTCTTGCTGAAGATTTTGAACTTACAAAGGTTTGGGATAGACCTTTAGAGGTGCTAAGCGGCGGTGAGCTCCAGCGTGTTGCAGTTGCAGCGGCTCTGAGCCGGGATGCCGATGTTTACCTTTTTGATGAACCTTCAAGCTACCTTGACGTAAAACAGAGACTGATTGTTGCAAAAACGATACGCAGCTTAAAAGAGCAACAAAAAACGGTGATTGTAGCTGAACACGATTTAGCGATAATCGATTATCTATCAGACCAAATCTGCCTCTTTTATGGCGAACCAGGTGTTTACGGCGTCGTGTCCCATGTCCATGGTGTCAGGACTGGCATTAACATCTATCTTCAAGGCTATATTCCAGACGAGAACATAATGTTCCGCAAAGAATCGATTGTTTTCCATGAGAAACCTCCAACTGCAGGAACTAACCTTGGCGTACCGTTACTGAAATGGGATAGCATGAAAAAAACTTTCAAAGGCTTCAAACTTGCCATTGAACCTGGAGAGATTTTGCAAGGCGAAATCATCGGCATTTTAGGCCCCAACGGAATTGGAAAAACTACCTTCGTTAAAATTCTGGCTGGTCTCGAAGAAACTGATGATAAACAAAAACTAAGTGAGCTGACTGTTAGCTACAAACCCCAATACATAGCCCCCGATTATACAG
>Ga0326726_10000446_pt1 | contig 39079 bp, 44 predicted proteins | sample MHFenrmetagenome_2_FD_207603 | JGI IMG/M metagenome (GOLD analysis project Ga0326726, IMG submission 207603) | Lab enriched peat soil microbial communities from Michigan Hollow, Ithaca, NY, United States - MHF15MN | ecosystem: Environmental > Terrestrial > Soil > Wetlands > Peat | place: USA... | reverse complement strand
TTTTCATTTAGAATTAAATATTGACGTTTAATCTTCGCCAAACTGTCTCTATCCCCTCCAATTTAATAAATTATCTGCAGATAATTCTAAAGATAAAAATGCAGCTGAAATCCCCAACCTAATTTCTGCAAGATTTTTAGAGAGAAAAAGTTTACTTGGAGGAGGGGGTGCCCGATAATTCCCCTTTTATCTGTTGGAGACGGTTCTCCTGAATTTTTACGTTCATCTCCATATTCTTTATCGCACTCGAGATCTCTTCACTCACTCTGACTTTTGAGTCATCGAAATTATAAGTAGTCTCGAGAATTTTCATGAGGCGCTTGTTTACATCTATAGTTTTACTTAATCGGGCATATTCGGTAATGATCTCAGCATCAAACCCGGATTGTTTTGCAATGTCAATATCAGATTTAATAGACTGTCTCCTGTTGAGGACATGCTCAATCGCATCATACAATTCGCGGTGAGTGATCGGTTTCAGTACGTAATCTTCGATATAAATCCCATATTCCTGTGCTTCTGCCGGAGAAAGCTGCTTTGCGGTAAGCATGAGCACCGGGATCTCCTTGGTCTGGGAATTCTCCTTGATTTTTTCAAGTGTTTCCCAACCATCAATGGGTTCCATCATGATATCCAGTAGGATCAAATCGGGTGTCACTGTCTTTAAGATCTCAAGACATTCCTCCCCCCCATATGCAGCAACAGTACGGTAACCGCCTCGTTCCAGCATAGTGACAAATACATCAACAATGAATGGACTGTCGTCGACAACGAGGATAGTGTTCATTACTTCGCCTCCCCAATCATCTTTGCATTCCGCTCTACCAATCGTATTGTATCAATGAATGGAAAGATTTCCTCTTTTACCATGGTCTTTGCACCTGCTGCACTGCCATTTGCAATTCATAATGCCTGATTGAACCATATATACATATCTTTTTTTTGCCTCGATCACTGAGGTACACCGATACGTACGATCAAGATCGGGAATACCCGGTAAAAAAGTATCATACGAGGATTGAGTTCTCTGGACGCATAACTATCCTATTGGTAAGATTATTGCCTGAAATTCAAAATTTCAATTTTTACCATAAAAAGATAAATAAATGAAATGATCCAATAGTAAGAGAGCGGGGCCATAGGGTAGCCTGGCCATCCTAGGAGACTGGGGGTCTTCTGACCTGAGTTCAAATCTCAGTGGCCCCATTTCTGACGTTGTTTTTTTGGTCGTTGTTATGAAGATTACCGAACAATGCATTGACTGTTTACTTTCCCGCGTGAAACTTGAATGTACATTGTGTCATGCTAATCCCACTCTGACGGAGGCAACAATGAGAGAGTGCGGGAAGGTTATGAGTGAAATTCGTTCCGCACCGCTCAGCCACCCACAGATCGCAAGCCGTATCCATCGAAGGGCTTATGATATACTGGGAAATCCCGATCCGTTCGCAGAACTCAAAGCTCTGGGAAACCAACAGGCAATGAAAGTCTGTAAAGAGATCCGTAATGAGCTGTCAACATTCCACGAATATGTCCTTGCATCAGTTATCGGTAATACTTTTGATTATGGGGTGAAAGGACACATAGTTGAAGAAAATTTTTCTGTTTTTTTCCAGAGGGAATTTGCTCGAGGGCTCACCATTGATGATACAGATAAAATCGCCCCTCTCTGCTCCCGTGTTGTATATCTGAGCGATAATTGCGGCGAAATAGTACTTGATCGCCTCCTGATCCAGCACTTCAAGACGCAGGGCTCTCATGTAACCCTTGCTGTCAAAGAGGCCCCAATTCTGAATGATGCAACTTTGAGTGATGCCCAAAAACTGGGCCTTGACACCCTTGTTGACCATATTACGACAACCGGCGGTGGTGCTGAGATCGGTATATGCCGGGAAAATATTCCTGAAGATCTTCGGGCTGCTATAGCAAAGTGCACGATCATTATCGCAAAAGGGATGGCAAATTTTGAGTCCCTTTCCGAGATGGACAATCTCCCGCCGGTTGCTTATCTTATGGCAACGAAATGCAAACCTGTCGCGGATGAGATTGGAGTTCCCATAGGGTCCAAGATCGCGCTGTTACAAATCTGAAAGCCTTGATTCTCTCTTCATTGACGTGCACATCGCAATCCTTCTTTTTAAAATTCATAAAGGCAGGTTCCGGATAATTTTTACCAGATATACACGTATACTGGGATACGGTATGTACTATCCTAATTTCAAGGACACGATCGCGGCATCACCCTATATTTTTACCTTGGGTGTTGCCGGGGATAGCGGATCAGGAAAGACGACGTTTACCGAAGGTATACGAAACATCTTTGGTACTGACCTCGTGTCAACCATTACTCTCGATGATTATCACAGTCTCGACCGTAACAGCCGAAGGAAGCAGGGACTGACAGCGCTTAATCCAAAGGCAAACCGGATTGATCAGCTCGAACAGGACCTTATCCAGCTCAAACACGGTATGCCGGTTGTAAAACCGGTCTATAATCATACTACCGGAATGTTTGACCTGCCGGTCATCCTGCATCCGCAAAAAATTCTCATCCTTGAAGGTCTTCACACGCTGTTCACACCGACGCTGCGAAAAAACCTTGATTTTACCCTTTTCGTGGATCCAACCAAAGAGGTAAAATCTGACTGGAAGATCCGCAGGGACGTAAAAATACGTGGTTATTCCCGAGACAGTGTTATCACGGAGATGGCCGAACGGGAACCGGATTACGAGCGCTATATTGCTCCTCAAAAAGAGTTTGCTGATGCGGTAATCGGGATCGATTATTCAGAATACGGAAGGCACCTTGGAGAGGAGAGAAATGTCTACCGTGTCACCCTGTCCCAGAACAGGATGAAACACAGTATTGAAAATATTGATCTCTCCCTTGACCTTTACTCAATCCTGTCCCTTTCAGAGCGCAACTTCTCGCTCAAATTTCTGACAAATGAACAAAGTGGGCACAAGATGGGGGAGATGATTATGGATGGAGAACTGAGCGAACATGTAGTAAAAAAGCTCGAGCATAGTATCGAGCACCAGACACGGGTTCACCCTATTTCCATATTTAAAGGCCGGAATTATATCACGGCGGGGGATCTCGCACAACTGATTCTCTGCTGGCGCATCATCCACCGCAGGATATTCATAGAGAGGCGACAGTAATCGCACATGGGGTAATGAAAATATATCAGGAAAGGAAACTATGAACAAAGGAAAAATTGTTGTATGAAAAAGATTGCCGTCATGACTGGAGGGGGAGACTGCCCAGGACTCAACGCGGTAATCCGAGCGGTAGTACAATCGGGTTTAAGCTATGGCATCGAATCACTTGGGATTCATAACGGATGGCAGGGACTTATTGAAGGTGACCTGGACCCACTCACCGGGGTATCAGTTTCCGGTATCGCATCGCTGGGCGGTACTATCCTTGGAACTTCACGTATAGATCCGCTAAAAAAACCTGGCGATGGGGATAAGATCAGGAACACAATAAAAACCTACGGTATCAATGCACTGGTAGTGATTGGTGGAAACGGGACGCTCTCCGCAGCACATGAATTAACCACAAGTGGCATTCCCCTTGTAGGAGTCCCAAAAACCATTGATAACGATATTTTCGGCACTGATCTGGCGGTTGGTTTTGATACCGCAGTCTCGATAGTAACAGAAGCGATCGACCGGCTCCACACTACTGCGGAATCCCACCACCGGATAATGGTGGTTGAGGTCATGGGACGAAGTGCTGGTTGGATCGCTCTCATGGCGGGTATAGCCGGAGGAGCGGATGTGATCCTCATCCCGGAGATACGGTTCACCATGGACGAGGTCTGCCGGGATCTCAAAGCCCGTTACATGGCAGGAAAAAAATTCTCCATCGTTGTAGTTGCCGAAGGGACACATCATGAGGATATCGCTGAAGCTGAGGTGCCCGAATGTGACCGCGACGAGTGCGGGCACGAGAAATTTGTAGGCGTGGGCAATCTGCTCGGAAAGGAACTCGAACACCGGCTCAGTATTGAGACACGGGTAACGGTTCTTGGTCACGTCCAGCGTGGCGGTACGCCCACCGCATTCGACCGTGTCCTCGCTACACGGTTCGGTGTCTCAGCAATTGAGCAAATCGTTGCCGGCAACACCAGCTGCATGGTGGCTTTGCAGGGCACTGGTATTGGTACAATCCCGCTCAGAGATGTTGCGTCACGGGTAAAACCGGTAAATCCTGATCTTTATCATCTCGGAAAAACGGTAATGAATGGGAAACGGTAAAAACCACAATTTCCTCTCATGCACGATATGTTTCAGATGTGCAGAATATACGGCAGAGCGATCAGCGACACCAGGACAATGAGCATAAGATAGCTGACCGCACTGCTGACATAACCCGAATATTTAAGGAGCCCGCGACGGTCGAGTAACCGGTCGACGCCTTCTTTGAAGATATACCCCCCATCGAGCGGGATCATGGGGATCGCATTGAATATACCGACGTTGAGATTGATCCATGCACACCAGAAGAGCAGGTGTATTACACCCCAGAAACCTTCGAAGGGAACCTGGTAGTAGATAGTGTCAGGTGTTTCGAATGCAAGGATGCGGAGGAACTGGACACCGGAATCATTTGCGAAGGGGACGATCAGGAACTGGAAAAACCCTAGGGGTGATAGCATTCCCTGAATGACTGACATGACTGCTGCACCATCATAATACTCCACACCCATGAATCCGCTTGTCCTGTCGGAAATGTTACCAGGCCAGGCAGCAAGAGTGAGCGGGTAATCCTTTGGGATTTTATCTTTTTCAACAGTGAGGGTCAGCGTGTTTCCGGGTTTTGTTGTATTCAGAATAGTCGAAACATCATCCCGGCTGTTGACGGGAACTCCATTTACTGCAGTTACTATCGATCCGGGAGGAATTCCGGCACTGGCAGCTGGATAATCCTTATAGATTCCATGGATGACAGGTTGGCTGAGAGGATTGACTAGTCCCATGCAGAGAATAAGCAGGAAAAAACAGAAAAAACCGACGACAAGGTTGTTGGTGATCCCTGCACCGAACATGCGAACCTTGGCCATTCCTTTCGTCTTTTCAAGTTCTTCTTCATCGGGCTCTACAAAAAATCCAATGGGGATCACGGCTATGAGCGCTCCCATGGTCTTTACTTTGATATTCTCAACGCGACAGAGAATCCCATGCCCGAATTCATGAACGGCAATGGTGATGATAAACGCAAGCCAGACTGCGAGAGTGGAAGGAACATATTCATTAATACCCGGGAGGAGCAGGATATTCTGTGGTTTATAGATCCCGGTTGGTTCCGGCTGGACGAGCAGCGTATAGCGGACAGATACAAAAAGCATAACGGTGATGAAGATCGAGACGATGACAACCGCAATAACCCCTGCCGTCCCGTAGATCCGGAAGAATGTGCGGAATGCAGCAAATTTGTCAAAAAACCCGATTTTGTTCGTTTTGATTGCCAGAATCGGACCATAAAAGGTGATGTGATCCTCCCAGAGTTTCCGTGAGTGGATATAGTAGGCTATCGCAGCATAAGCGGCGATGAGAAAAGCGATGAGGGGGATCCAGTCCATTCGTAATTTATTGCATTGCAGGCCACATAAAACAATGGCTCCGTGCAATTCGACGGAAAAGAAAAAAAATCAGAAAAATTGTGACAGCTTGCTCTGCTGTTTTTTTCCGATCATGGCAGTGATGGTCTTCCAGCTTTTCCGGGCAATCGGCGGGGGACATTTGTGCTCGTCGATGTATGCAGAAAGGTATGCGATGGTAACAGGATCCGAAGGATACCCGCTCCCGATCTCCCCGTATTTTTTTGAAAGTGTGACAATCGCACGGTCGCGGGTAACTTTTGCGATTATGCTTGCAGCAGAGACTACTTTAAAGTTCTGGTCGGCTTTGTGTTCAGATATGATCTCGCACCTCTGTTCAAGGTGGCATTTTACCATTTCTGCATAACGGAACGAATTCACATCGCAGGCATCAACATACGCAACAGACGGTGAAAGCTTGTCTATTACCCGTGCATGAGCCCTGGCAACGCAGGCATTCATGGTCATTCCCCTGCGGATCTCATCGATCTCGTGCGCGTCAATACGTACCGTCGCCACCCTGAACCGCTTCCTGATAATGGCATAAAGTCGTTCGCGCATAAGGGGGGATAGCATCTTGGAGTCGGCCACCTCACATCCGGCAAATACATCTTCTGATGATACGCCGACGGCTGCGATAACCATCGGGCCCAGCACGGATCCTTTTCCCGCCTCATCCACTCCACAGATCACATGAATTGGTTATTGCGCAAATTATTTCAATGGCGATGACGGTAACCGGTAGTCATGTATATTATCATCGTGGGGCTCGGGGGAATCGGCAAAAACCTTACAAAACAGGCAGTCGAACACGCAAATAACGTTGTTGTCATTGACCAGGACGAAACCCGTTGTAGCGACGTTCTCGAGCATTACGACGTCCTGGCAGTAACAGGAAATGCAACCGACAAAACGACGCTTGAGGAGGCAGGGATTGATCGGGCGGATGCCTTAATTGCCACTACCAGTGACGATTCGGTCAATCTCATGACGTGCTGGCTCGCAAAAAAGTTCCATGTTCAAAACGTAGTTTCTATCGTTAACCAGTCATCCCATTCGGATTTTTTCAAGGAGGTCGGGGTCAGGATCAGCGAGAACCCGGATGAACTCGTTGCATCCCGTCTCTATTACTGGACCCAGAACCCCCAGCTCCAGCAACTTGCCTCGATTCCCGGCGGGACCATATTTGATATCGTCGCTGAACTGGGTGCTCCTATTGTCGGTCACGAAATCCGTGAACTCAAAGTAAAAGATTTCGTTTTCATCGCAATCCGCAGATCCGGGGGCGAACTGATCATTCCGAGTGGCAATGTCAAAATCCAGCCCAATGATATTTTCACGGTTTTCACGAAAAAAGAAGCAGAAGATGATTGCCTCCGCCTCCTCAACAAGCAACTTAAAAAATCAGCGGATTGATGCTGCGAGAGCACCCAGATCGAGCATCAGTTTCGGGTTCACGCGGATAATTTCTGTTAATAGAGACAGTGTGGTAAACTCTTTAAGATTCAGTTTTGATACGGAATGGATAATGTCGTTAAGTTTGGTGTCGGGCTGTTTGATTAAATATTCCTTTATGTGGTAGTTACGCTCGATGGCTTTCCCCATTTTTGATGTGCGCCAGGTTTTGTCATACACCATGAGCTCATTTTTCGAAACGTTGCCCTTGCCGATACATTCTGCCGCTACCTGAGCAGCGAGTCTCCCAGTATACATGCTGTTGTAGATCCCGCCACCGGTGAGTGGATCTACGACACGGGCTGCATCACCAGAAATTATCAGACCGTCAGCTACTGTACAGTCAAGAGGACGACAGACGGATACACCGCCGGCAATACATTCGATGGATTTCCCGTGTGGAAATGTCTTTTTAACAAACCTGTCAAGGTAGTCTTTTGCCCGGTGGCCTTCCCCGCTTTTTTTGCCGGAAATACCTACCCCCACATTTGCGGACCGTACACCTTTCGGGAAAACCCAGAGGTATCCCTGGGGTGCAATTTCGTTGCCTAAATAAAAGACCGTTGAGTACTGATCTATATCTATATCAGTCATAACATACTGCGCAGAGCTCATAATTTCACGAATAGGTACAGTTGTATCAATACCGCACCACCGCGAAAATTTTGATTCAACACCATCAGCAGCAATGACCACATCGGCGATAACGTTCGATACCTTTCCGCAGGACTCGATCTTTGCCCCTTTGACATATCCATTTTCCATAATCGGCGCTGATGCACGGGTCTTGACGGCAACCTCCGCCCCGGCCTCAGCCGCTTTCCAGACCAGCTCACGGTCAAAGATTTTTCGATCGAGGATATAACCGACTTTATTGCCTGCAAGCCCGGATTCGAGTTTCATTAAAAAGCCATCGGGAGCTACAATGCTGGCGCCGGTCATCTCTGCTGAGATCCACTTTGGGTCGGGTTCAATAAACTCGTGTAGCGCATCTTTTCCAATGCCTTCGGCACAGCGGACAGGCGCACCGATCGCTGGACGCTTTTCGACAAGAAGTGCAGAGAGTCCCTTCTCCACTGTTGTTTTTGCGGCTATCGCTCCTGCAGGACCTCCACCGATGACCAGAACATCGTACTTATTTTTCATGTATGACCTCCAGAGCACCAAGAGGGCAAACTTTTGCACAAATCCCACAGCTCGTGCAACTCTTCTCTACGCAGAGGTACGCATCAATCAGTTCAAGGGCTCCTTCCGGGCAGACTGACACACAACAACCGCAATATCCACAGATATCCCGATGTACTTTGAGCATTGACTAATCATGTATGTGTCCTGTTTCATTAATATTTACGATAGATTCCATTGACGCGATCTCATGAAGAACAGGACTTCAGACGAAAGAGAACGTACCATACTTCCCCCCGCCGCCCGGGTGCAGAGCAATATGCCCGCTCCGCAGGGCTTCAATTGCATCAGCAGTTTCTGCATGGATGGTGCGGATTTCGGTAACCGGGACGTTGATAAGCACCTCGATCTCGTTGCCAAACATGCTGATGAAGCGCCCATAGAGGGATCTGCACTTCTTTGTGTGCGGCGATGAGACCCCCTCCACAGTCTGGATGATCTGTCCGAGCGGTATAATATGAAGATAAGGGGGACGCTTGCCGGGCTCACCGCCGGAAGCAAGCTCCCGCGCCCGGTCATACACGCCTTTCTTGATGATGCCACCATCAGCCGGGCACCGCCATTTATGCTGTATGGCCAGCTCCAGCGAATACTGGGCAAAGCAGCGGGTGCAGGCAGTGCGGTTATATTTCCCTTCTTCCGGGAAGAACCCGGCGTTCATCTCAATGGCCCCATTCTTGATGCACGCCAGTACATCTTTGGTTGATAGGTTCGCGATCTGAAGCCGGTTGAATTCCCGGCCGATCTTATCCAATTGTGGACTATGAGCATCCGAATTTGAGAGGAACGGCACATTGTGGAGATCCGGAATCGCAGCACCGTACGAGCTGTCCGCTGAGAGACCGAGTTCCAGAAAATCGATCGACTGACTACCATAACAATCCGCAACACGATCAAAATACGCGTACATCGCTGTCCATGGAGTAAACGCATGTGCTGGACCAATTATTGCCCCGACTTCGTGCACATATTCTGCGATTTTCTCACCGGACTGGTAGACATGCGGGCGACCGCTGGTGAGAAAACTTTTGCACGATCCTTCTAACAGTCCCTGCAGTTCATTGAACTGTGAAAAATCTTCTGCCAGGATCAGATGATGGACGCGGCGTTCATCCTCAACTTCGCACGTCGGGACAACAACAATGCCGACATCGTTCTCAAGAAACGGTTCCCATGTTTTTCGCCATTCCGGATGGAGTGCATCACCGGTGCCGAGAACATGGATACCTTTTGCTAAGCAGGCTGACAACAGCTGCTCCGGGAGCATAAAGCGGGAAACAGCCATCGAATATGGGGAGTGTATATGAAGGTCAGCATTCGCGAGCATATTTACCCGATATAGCTCAGCTCTTCATCTTTCTGCATCTTGTTGCCTTCAACTAATCCTTCGATGACTTTTTCCATTTCGGAAGCACGGTCATTGAGCTTTGTAGGATCGACCGGCACATCAATCAGTTTTGAAAGTGCTGCAAGAACGTTTGCCGCACTCATCGGGTCGACGAGGTACCCGCTCGTTTCACCCATCAGGCATACTGCATCGATTCCACGCTTTGCAGAAAGCCCGAGCATCAGTCCGGCTGCACCGATAATCCCGCCACCCGGTTCACCACGGTCAAACGTGACACCAGCCTCTTCAAGTTCCGGGCGCAGTTCTGCACGATTCACAGCACCCAGCACCCGTGGCTCATTTACCAGGTGGCCGACCCCGAATCCCCCAAGCGTGTAAATACGTTGTACCTTGAGATCTTCGGCAATTTCGCAGTATTGGTCTGCAAGGAGGTAATGCCCCTCATTCGAGGTGCTCTGGTGATCACCGACGAGAAAGATGAGGTCTTTTCCTGAAGCCCGATAAAAATAGAGCTCGTTTCGTGCCAGACGGGCAAGACCGTTCTCTTCAAGGATTACCTGAGGGGGAAAATAGATCGAATGGATCTCCCCTATCTTGTCGGCACCCACCATGTGGATCATGTATTCGGCAACCAGTTTGCCGACCTGTCCGATTCCGGGGAGTCCTTCGATCATAACAGGATCGACAAGGTTTTTTTCCTTGAAACAATCGAAATACCTGACAGAGATTTCTTCAATCATTTTTTGCCAGCCTCCGGTATCTCCCGTACCGATCCTGAGGGGAAAAACGTGCCGGGTGGGCGATCGCAGTCGGTTTGCCACATACCGGGCATAGGGGAAAAAGGGTATAAATTCGATCTTCTGCGCAGTGACGGATGTGACCGCTCATTGACTCTTCCCGGACTTCGGTTTCTTGACGAGTTTACCTTCGCCACCTGACTTTTCCATAACAGAGATCGCTGCATTGGCCGCTTTCTCAATCGCCTTTTCTGCCTTCTTGTAATCAGGAGCGGTCACTTTAATTCTGTAGGTCGGTGCACCGAGATACAGGATCTCAATATCGACACCGGCAATTTTGGGCTCCGCACTTTTCAATGCCTTTTTGATTACCGAAATACCGTCAGGCAGAGTGGAGGTGAGGTAAAGATGCCCGGTTACTTCGACTTTAGGTACCTTTACATTTTCCTGTGCTACATGCAGGAGGGTCTCTGCAACTTTCTTTGAGAGATTAAGCTTTTTGAGCGTCGTTTCGTTGTCAATCACAAGATCTTCAAACACCGGATAGAAAGCCCCGTATTTACTGAAAATCTCGTTCTCAAGAGCAGAGGCTGGTTCACCAGTCTGTTCTGCTACAAAACCCAGCCATTTCTGGGCTTTACTCTCGTTCTTCCATTCACGTATTTTCTCGCGGCGCTGGTGTTCATTGACATCTTTTAAGGAAAGATCTATGTGACCACGAGTCCGGTCAACGTTGAGTACCTTGCAGACAATCTTTTGTCCTTCACGAATATGGTCACGTATGTACTTGATCCACCCGGTAGCAATTTCAGAAATGGGGATAAGCCCCTGGCGTCCACCATACTCATCCAGCGATACAAACGCTACAAAGTCCTTGACATTCTGTACGGTGCAGACAACCAGTTCAGATTCCTGTGGCCACTCTCTGTCAAGCATGGGTAAAATCACTTGAGCTCTGAGAGGATCTCTGCTTTGATACTTGCCTTTCCCCCGGTGGGGAGCGCAAGATCATGCCCGCAGACGACACATTTCACGATAGTGCTGGCCTTTTCAAATACCGTCTGCTCATTCTCACAGTCTGGACATTTTACTTTGAAAAATTTACTCCGGTTTTCCCGAATCTCGCGTACCATTATGCGCTCACTCCGTCAGCTCAAACTTTGCGACCCGGTAACCTTTTCGCAGGTGTGCCTTTCCGCAGGTGACACAACGGTAACGCACGTTTATCTTTTTTGTCGGCTTGTCGCCACCGGGCACTTTTGAGAATTTTCCCATATTGCCTACTTTTCCTCTGCGGGCCTTCTGGCGGTCAATCCAGTGAAGGCCGGTTGTCTTGCCTTTTTTTACCCTCTCGACCTCATGCATCTGATGATTCCTGCAGTGAGGACAATAGGTGTTGAATTTTGCTGGCATTTTCATAAAATTTTCACCGATAATTTTGATATAGAATACCAATATTATTTACAAAGGTTCATATTTAAGACTATGTTGCGTTCACTTAAGACCGCAGCATTCCGCTCAGGAAGCGTCACTATATCTCCCTTTGAAAGAGTATAAATCCTCCCATCAATCCCCATAAAGGATTCCATGTCCTCAAGAACCCGTACGAGTACACATTGTTGTGAAAGGGGGGAATCTCTCTTTGGGGTTGTAGAGAGAACTGTTTCCGCGCCTGAATCTTCGTCTGGTTCCATCTCGGGTTCGTCACCTTCGACTGTTTCAGATATTTCACTAATTTTTTGCGGATGTGGCACATTGTGAAGGAGGATTCCTTTGCACTGTTCAATACTGGCAGTGACCGATTCAAACATTTCTTTTTCTACGGGGACCATCCGTTTCACTTCTTCGCGGTCATAATAATTACCTTCCGCATGCATGATGGTAAGCGCAAGAATTTTGCGTGACCGCAGTGCAAAAAGCTCACGGAGGGTTTCTTTTATCGCGAGTGTTTCCTCAATAAGGGAGCGGGCTTCTTCAGAGAGGGGGTCTTCAAAAGCATATACTTTGCTAATCAGGGAAGCAAGTTCTGCATGCCCTTTGTCAAAGAGATTGGGGGCAACTGCGGTAAGTCTTCCCGTCTCCCGCTCTGAAAGCAGGATGCTGCGCAGATCGTCCAGCCTCATTGGCCCCATTATCTTCTCCCTTTAGCTGATTTCCGCCATGCCACGGCAACAGAGGAACACTGCTACCGCTTCCGGTACTGTAGTGATGCCTTTTTGGAGTTCATAAGTACTTCCGAGCATCGGCATCGTGACCTGATGGAAAAGATCTACCCTGACATCCCGCATTGAAAAGACTACTGCATCGACAAGCGGTTCAAAGTCCTGAAGATCACGGAGTTCAAGGGGTTGGACCCGCATACCGCTCCCGCCATGCAGCGATGTTGGCATCCGTATCAGCCTTTTTGTATCCGTGGTGACCGGCTCATCTGCAAGAGCAGCGCGGGAAAGGAGGCGTTTTTTAAATTCCCCGTCCTGTTGAATGAGAATAGCATGGAGGACACGGTTCTTTGCTATCATGCTCGTCGGATGGCGTTCGATCATAATAGCAATCTCCTGCCGGTTTTTCAGAAATGCAGTTGCTGAATCCTTTCCAATTCCCTCAATTCCCGTGAGATACGACATTGCTTCATCATCAGTCATGGTTCCAACCCAGTGAATATATTCAAGAAGCGTTTCGCGATATCGCAACTGCCATCCCGGAGACGCGGGTTTTTTTCCGGAAAGCATTGCGGCAGGATCAATTCCAATCCCACAGACATAGTCGATCAGTTCACGGCGTTCAGCACTTCCCCATCCTCTAAAAGCGATATCCTTGACATGCACATGATACCCACGACCACCGGAAAAGACGAGTTCTATAGTTTTTGGATCGATACCAAACTCAATCGTGAGCATCGCTATGAGCTTCTCAGTTTCCTCTTTCACTCTGGCGAGCATCTGGTCATAAGGACCTCGCACGATATGGTCTGCATCGAGATCGAAAATGAGATCTGCCCCGCACCAGCCTTTCTCTGCCATAGTTCCGGCATCCGGTTTCTCGTAGTATGCCGTTGAGTAGTAAGAATGCTGGGGGACGAGATTTTTAACGAACTGGAACAGTTCATCCCTTCCTGAAAAGCCGATATGCCGGCGCATCCGGAGGTTGGTTGCATGGGGATCGAAAAGCACAAAACCCCATTCCCGCTGCTCAAGCGATGATGGAGCAATAAGAACGGTTTTTTTATAATAGTCGGTGAAGCGCTGTCTGAGAAATTCGGTTGTCGCCGGGTTCATGACAGCTCCTTAATCATATAGGGTCCTTTGCGTTCATATCCCTGTTTTCCGTAATAGGGCCGGACACCAATACCACTCATAATCGCCAGAGAGGAGAAACCTGCGGCAAGGGCAATCTCTTCTGCCCGCGCAATAAGCACTTTTCCAAAATTCCTGTGCTGCCATTCCTCAGACTCAGCATCTTTCCCCACTGAAACGAGGCTTCCGTACACATGTAGCTCCCTCAGGACTGCGGCATTTTCAAGTTCAGCGCAGTATACGCGTGAAGGGAACCGGAGCCGTGCAAACCCGATTATTGAATCATCGGATACTGCAGAGATAAAGTACTCCTGCCCTCCGCAGGACTCATACTTCGACACACGGATTTCTGATTCTGCAAGGGACGGAAGTCTTCCAATCTCCCGGCACCGGATGCAGCGGCAACGTCTGCCGGTTACCTTGAGACGGTTCTGGGCAAGCTGCCTGAAGTTGGAGTGTCGGGAACCTGCAACGATCAGTTTTGCCGGGATATCACGCTGGATCCGCTGGAGGCGGGTAAATTCTGGGATAAGCGACTTGGCATAGGCGACTAAATCGATCATGTCCTCCTCATTGTAGGGCAGGTACACACCCCGTTTCCAGAGCTCTTCGATTTCTGAACCCGGGGTGACAAGAGTAGGATAGATTTTAAGAAAATCCGGCATGAAACGGGGATCGGAAAAAAGTGTTTCGAACATCTTTTTATCCAGGTCAATGGTCGAGCCGGGGAGATTGGGCATTATATGAAAACCCACTTTCATACCGGCGTCACGGAGGAGGGTGTTTGCTTCAACAGTATCTGCCACAGTACATCCTCGCCGGTTATATGACAAAATAGTGTCATCGACATGCTGCACACCAAGTTCCACTTTAGTCACACCAAGTCGCAACATCCGATCAACATGATCAGTCCGGCACCAGTCCGGGCGGGTTTCGAACGTGATCGCAACACAACGAATATCAGAGGTCTCATTATCTGCCTGCATTGCGGCCACACCTCGTGGCTCAGCTGCTGCTGTCCCACCCGGGTAAGTGTTCATCGCTTCAATGCAGCGTGATACAAACTCCTCCTGGTATTCCGGCGTCCGTGCGGTCATTGTACCCCCCATTACAATCAGCTCCACCTTATCTACACGATGCCCGAGGAGTTCAAACTGCTCAAGCCGGGCATGCACCTGGGCGAACGGATCGTAGGAGTGTTCCCGTGCCCGCAACGCTGCCGGCTCCTCTCCTGTATAGCTTTGCGGGGATTTGTATGGGTGGTCAGGTCCACCCGGGCATGGGAGGCATTTGCCATGTGGGCAGGGCGCCGGAGATGTCATCACCGCAACAGGTGCTACTCCCGACAGGGTCCGTGTAGGTTTCACGAGCAGGATTTTCCGGAGGATCTCCCGATCCGCTGGTTGAGCGATCGCAAGAATGGCGGAATTTTTGGGAACTGCAGGTAGCCTGTATTTCCGGCAGATATCGATCTTCACTGCAACGATAGCATCATCACCGGGCTGAAGGGTGAGGATGCGGGAGATCATCTCCCGGAACGCCATCTCCTCATCCATGACTGGTTTAATGTTCGGCTGCAACTTTTGTGGATGCAGTCTCTGAAGAATAGTTCACCACAGGAATATGTCGCCCGTGGATATGTGTCACAATCTCATCTCCCAGCGTGAGAAGAGCATCTTTGTGGGCTTTCTTGTCCTTATGAATGTGGACCGGGGAAATTTCAAGGGAATTATAACGGTTGGTTCCGATTTCTTCACTGGTGACGCCTTCGTAGTACTTCTTGATGTGAATCATCAACATGTGTAAATGCAGCAACTCTTCCTTTTGCACACTATCACCTTCTGCAAGCTGATTCTATTTCCTGTGATACACATATACCTTTTTGGTGAGGTTTATAACAGGAAACGTGCATGCTACGGGATCGTTCGTTGCGCTGGCAATTGGGGATGCATTGGGTGCGCCCCTGGAAGGATCTGCCCGGACTGACTCGTGGGTGACCGAAATGCTTCCCGGCGGGCGGCATTCCCGGAAAAAAGGCCAGATTACGGACGATACATTACAGGCAATGGCAGTCACTGAATCGCTCGTTGCATGCAGGGGAATTAACCAAAAAGACCTTATATCACGGCTACTTCGCGGGTACGAAAAACGTCCGGAATGGTATGGCCCGACCTCTTCTGCTTTCTTTGCCCTGGTCAAATCCGGCACCCTGCCGCACCATGCCGCGTGGCTCGTGCACAAACGTCGGCATGGCAGCCGTAGCAATGGGAGTGTAATGCGAGGATTTCCTGTCGGCATTTTCTATCCTGTGCCGTACGTCTATGAGGTGAGTCTTGCATGCTCGCAGCTTACGCACTTTGATCCGGTTGCCGCGCACTGTTCTGCCTGGCTGAACGTAATGGTGAGCGATATGTGCCGCGGGATTTCCCGAAATAAGGCATTCCGTCGTGCACGCTTGCTGTGCACGAATCCGGAAGTGCATTCGATACTGGGAAATTATTTGGTGTATACACCTGTTCCCTCGCTTGACGCGGTGCTAAGTTCGCACGCATCACTCTCCTGCTTCATGAACGCTCGAACTCTTGAAGGTGCAATCCTTTCAGCGATTAATCTCGGGGGGGATGCAGACACCATTGGTGCCTGCTGCGGTGCACTGGCCGGGGCGTACTGGGGGTTTGGAGCAATTCCGAAGCGGTGGATACGGGATATTGAAGACTACGAAAATATCCTGCATTGCGCAGAACAGCTCTGGAATTGTGCAGAACAATTCCCTAAACAATAATTGAGTATCTTTTCACACTTGGGCAAAGGATGGGTCTCAATGAAAAACAGATAAGACGTTTTTTTGATCCATTTTTTTGGTAAGGCGATTATGCCGGCTTAATGTCAACAAGCTTCAGAACCCGCCCTTTCTCGCAGATGTCCGAAGCATTGCCCAGAACATCAGCGACGATATACTTCTCTCCTTCCATCACACCCTCCGGGTGGCAAAACGGGAAGCTCCGGCAATCGCACTTGGAACAGGATATGTCAAGCTTGATCTTAGAATTAACAATAGCCATATCTGCATTAATAAGCGCCCTGATTGGGGCCTCCATAACCTCAACGGCAATGGCACCATCGAGGTGGACCGTGCATTCGTGGTGAGTTGTCCGTACTGATATAATGCGGTATTTCCTGCCTGTCTGCAGGTTATTGCACGCCTTTTTTACTTTGCAGGTATCACAGCCGGCAACTTCACCTTCGTAAATGAATTCGATTCCCTGTTTAGCCAGAACGCTGCCCACCAGCGTCACTTTCGTTTTTGCCTCTGCCATGCGACTATACCTCAATCTTTGTAAAGCATCTTAACAAGATTCTGTGCTGATTCACGCGTTAATCCCATATCGAGTATGGTGAAGCGCTCCGGGCGGATAGTCTTTGCCAGAAGAAGCGCCTCAACAGCAATTTCATCATCGATTCCAACTTCAGCGGGGGTTACCGGAGCGCCGATGCTTTTTAGTGAGGCGCGGATTCCCCTCCAGTCACCACCGTGCAGGTACATGGAAATAATCGTCCCGATCCCACAACTCTCACCATGGAGCGCCTTGCCGGGTGCGAGTTTATCAAGCGCGTGGGAGAACTTGTGTTCGCCACCGCTTGCCGGGCGGGATGAGCCTGCGATGCTCATCGCAACTCCGCTGGATACGAGAGCAGTTGTAACGAACCATGCGGACTGTTCCTGGTGAGGCTTGATCAGATGGGCATTCTTTACCAGGATCTCAGCAGTCATCCGTGAGAGTGCTATCGCATACTCACTCATCGGCTCACCTTTGACCCGGTGGGCGAGCTCCCAGTCCAGGATAGCGGTGTAGTTGGAGATCACATCCGCACAGCCGGCTGCAAGGAGCCGGTGTGGGGCGGAGGCAATGATGCCAGTATCTGCAACAATTGCGATAGGTGGTTGGGCATCCAGAGATGCATGCCCCTCAACAGTAGGAACCGATGCGCGGGAGGAGGCAATACCGTCATGTGATGCCGCAGTTGGGACAGAAATAAACTGGAGGTCGAGATTGTACGAGACAATCTTAGCAGTATCGATCACCCGCCCCCCACCGATACCTATCACAAAATCCATACCTGTCGCAGCTTTTTGAGCCCTCTTAATGATTGAAACACTGATCTCTTCTGCAATAAATGGCTTCACCGTATAGTCTTTTTTGAGTATCTGCCGGACGTTGTTTCCGGCAAGATTCATAGTACTCTTTCCCGATATCAGGAGTGCGGAGGTACCGAGTTTGAGATCTTCACAGACCGACGGGATCTGCCTGAACACATCATGCCCAATAACGACATCTCGTGGCAGCTGCATCCATTTGGACTTGTCAAAAACTTTCGGTTTAAGTAATTTTATTGCATCTGCACTCATTCTGATCATGGATGATTAGTGATTTCATATACAAATACTACATCGATCCCATCAGGATGGGACAACCCTATAACATAGTTGATACTCTCACCTATGCGGTAATCCTGGTTCTGGGTGTATATTTGTTATATCGCTGGATGTCGCAATCGACCTGGCTTTCTGATATCGGATTCAAAATTGATACCAGCTTTATTCTTGCCACGCTCCCCTATGTCGTTCTCGGAGGGTTGTTGCGTGTTGTGCAGGATGCAGGCATGATTCAGGGAAATTTCCAGTTTTTGCTCGTGACCCCGCTCATCTACTTCGTGCTCTTTTTTTTTACCATCAGCATGCTGTTTCTTTCCCGTTACATTACTCTTCAGGGGTTTACGAAGAATTTTCTCACATTTTATACATTTGCAGGCATTTTGTCTGCATTTGTCGTTTTACTCGTTCTGTTTGCATGGGGCATCAACCATGCCCATGTTGATCTCTTTATCCTCGCGATCATACCACTCATGGCTATCACCGCAACCTTCCTGGTCTGGGCATGTATGCGCTACATCTTCCGCTGGGAATACGTCACCGATCCACTCTACCTGATACTCATTTTTGGTCAGCTGCTGGATGCAAGTGCAACGAGTTACGGAATAGACCTTCACCCGTCAGTCCGGTATATCGAACAACATGTCGTCGGTTCCGGTCTTATTGAGCTGACCCATACCGCATTTGTAATGTTCCCGTTAAAACTGGTCGTGCTCTTCCCGGCAATCTATATTATGGAGCTCTACCGAAAGGAGGCAAATCCCGCGTTCTGGCATCTCGTGCTGCTTGCCATGATAGTGGTGGGACTTGCACCGGGAATCCGGGATATGATGCGGATGGTACTCTATGTCTAATTCAATCTTGACAAATGCAATAATAGTAATACTACTCCTCTTTTGTGCTACGATCACGGTAGGCTGGGTCGGAACAATGCAACATCCGGAAATAGGTGAAAACCTGATGAAACTATTTGAAAAAGAGGTTGCAGGTCAGATAATGGGGAAAGATTCCGCGGATATATTTGTCAAGCTTTTCTTCAACAATCTTGAGGCATGTATCCTGCTATTTTTAGGGGGGGCATCATTTGGAATTCTTACGATCTTCATCATGAGCCTGAATGGTATTCTCATTGGAGCAATCATGGAGATCGTGCATAAAGATCACTCTGTCGCATTTGTCGCTGCTGCAATCCTGCCCCACGGTATTTTCGAAATTCCTGCGTTTATCATTTCAGGAGCACTTGGCATCCTGCTCGCTCAGTCCCTTATCAATGAGTGGTATAACGGAACAGACACTGCAGAAGATGCAAAGAAATTCGCCCGGACGTTTATCCGGTTCGTACTACCGCTTGTGGCAATCGCTGCCTTTGTCGAGGCTTTTATTACACCGATAATCATACATTTAGTAGTTTAAGGATCTGATTCATGGACGATGATGCGGGCACCCTGCCGTTAAAAGAAGATTTTTCTGCATGGTATAATGATCTGTTATGGCGGGCAGAGATCATGGATGTCCGCTATCCTGTCAAAGGATTGTATGTCTGGTTTCCCTACGGGTTTGCTCTACGCAAATATGTATACCAAAGACTACGCGATCTCCTCGACCGTGACCACCAGGAAACCCTTTTTCCCCTTCTGATTCCTGAACAGGAATTTATGAAGGAAGCCGAGCATATAAAGGGATTCGAAGAGGAAGTCTACTGGGTGACGCATGGCGGCACAACTCCTCTCGATGTAAAGCTGGCACTGCGTCCCACGAGTGAGACCGCCATTTATCCGATGTATGCCCTCTGGGTCCGCTCGCATGCTGATTTGCCCATTAAATATTACCAGATTGTCAACACCTTCCGGTATGAGACGAAACAGACCCGTCCACTCATACGCCTGAGGGAAATCACATCATTTAAAGAAGCTCATACAGTTCATGCGACCTGGGAGGAGGCAGAAGAACAAGTCGAGGAGGCAATCCGGCTCTACTGTGAATTCTATGACGGGCTTTGCATCCCGACACTCGTCTCAAAACGCCCGGACTGGGACAAGTTTCCCGGCGCTGATTACACGATAGCAGTTGACACAATAATGCCAAATGGCAAGACACTCCAGATCGGCACCGTGCATCATCTTGGTGATCACTTTTCCCGGACATTCAACATTACGTACGAGGATAAAAACGGTGAGCAGAAGTTCGCACAGCAGACCTGTTATGGCATATCGGAACGCTCAATTGCAGCCCTGATCAGCATACATGGCGATGACGTTGGACTCATCCTCCCGCCCGCAGTTGCCACCATCCAGGCGGTGATTGTCCCGATTACGATCGGAAAACGCCATGATGATGTAATTGCCGCAGCGCAGAAACTAAAAACAGATCTCACCAATGCAGGCTTCCGTGTGAACCTCGACACCCGCGATATGCGCCCTGGAGCAAAATACTACTGGTGGGAACTCCGGGGAGTCCCTCTCAGGCTTGAGCTGGGGCCAAGGGACCTTGATGCAGGGAAAGTGATGGCGGTGAAGCGGACCGGTGGGAAAATGTCAATTGATCTCGCAAGGGTAACAGCGGGGATAACCTGCGTGTTTAACGAGATAACGGATACGATCCGTGCCCGTGCGGAAGAAAATACGAAATCTCGTCTTTGTTTTGTTGGATCCCTGGATAATCTCAATGCAACGCTTGATACGGGAAGAGTGGCGGTTGTCCAGTGGTGTCAGCAGCGGGAGTGTGGAGACGCTATTGAAACACAGACAAACGCGAGTATTCTTGGGACCGAGGTACGTTCGCAGTATGTTCCAGCCGCAGATGGCACATGTGTAGTGTGCGGGAAACCGGGCAAATCAACACTGGTTGGAAGAGCGTACTAAAGTGATGGACCAGTACCGTGAGGCATCCCATTTCTCTTCTTTTTTCTTTTTCTTTACCAGCGATGACAAACAGCGAAAATAACACTCATTCCTGATACCTGACACTTTTTTTTCCCCGTTCTTTTTTTACTGGTAAAGAACATATAATAGTAATCATTAGAGGCGCAGTAGTGAATAAAACTCCAAATGAAACTGGCTCAATATATCTTCCCGAACGGTACAAGCAGCAGATTGAAGCAAAGAAGCGACGGCGCTTTATTAAAAAAATTGTTACACTCTGCACAGTCGTCGCAATAGGTAGTGTGTTATTTCTGATATTGAGTGGAGCACTATCAAATTCACTGAACCCACCCCCGTTCCTGATTCCAGGATCCGGTGTACCCGCACCGGAAATTTCTCCAGCATCTCCTTCAGGTGAACCCGTAACCTCCCTGACTACGAATATCACGGCGGTAAATACTGGTATCATCACCGGAGAGGGGCAGCCGGCTCAGCCAAACGATGAGTTGCAGTCCCTTGACAATGCAACTGCTTACCTTCGCCTGGACTATCCGGCACCGGTATATACTCTCATCAGTGCGAATGCAACAAATTTGTTCGCAGACCGTTCACTCTACGAGTTTAAAATCAGACTGGTAAACAGCTCGCAGGATAGTACCGGGTTTTCGGTGTTTGTCGATCCCGAAAACGGAGAGTTCTACACTCCCGGACAGGAAAACGCCAAAATAACTGCTGACAGGGCAAAAAATATCGTCATCGAAAATTTTCCTCTGCTTCATTCCGACAGGGTCAGGGTGAGATACAGCAACGATGTGAATTCTGTGAGGGCGTGGATATTTACGATGTTCAGGGACAACACGACTATCCTCACCGGAGCAATGGACCCTGAGACCGGCCAGATTTTTTCGTTCACCCGCAGCATACCGTGGGAGGGGCGACAGGCAGATCCATTGCTTGAAATCAACGCCGCACAAAAGATTGCAGATCGTTACATTCTCGATAAGAACGGGGGGCCGCTCTCCCTCAACATGACTGAATCTCAGTACATCCCCCTGCAGGTTCCCCAGAAAACTGTTGCAGGACGCTACGTTTTTATCTACAACAGGATCGTCCAGGAAATTCCCTGCGATAATGATGGATTCACTATTTCGGTTGATGCACTGACGGGGGATGTTATAGGATATGACCGTCGCTGGAATATTCCCGATAGCGCGTTTTCCATGGCCCTCGATCCCCTCGTGACACGATCTGGTGCGACGTTCGCGGTTTTGAAAAAGGCTCAGGAAACATACCCGGCATCCATGGATGGCCTTTCGATCATTTCAGCTGAAATCAGATGGAAAGATCATACACCGCAAGGAAGCATTCCCCGCCCGGGTAGTATCCCATTAGCATGGAAGGTATTATTTACCGATGAGATTATCCGTGCAAAACCGTTGTCTTCACCCGCAGTAGGCTGGATCGATATTCAGACCGGGAATATCCTCGATTTTTATTACCAGCACTGACTTTTTTTTTAAAAATTCTGATGAAATGTTCGATTAAAGCATAAACGCTGAGGAAGTTTCACGCCGTGACTTATGCTCATCAAAATGAGATATCTCTCAAAAAAGGTACCAGGTATTTATCATCATAAACGTATAGGGACTGTCGTGTGAGAAGAATCCACCCAGGGATCATTGGCATACCAACCAGCATTTTTCCTTTGTTCATACACGTGATTTCACGATTATCATTGAAAAATAACAAACAGAGAAAAAAAACTGGAAAATTTTTTTAAAAGATCAGCACCGGTCGCACAGATACTCAACCATAAGCTGTGTATGGCGCATATCACCACGGATTGACTTCTTTCCGCCACGGAAAAATAATTTTTTGCATGTTACGCAATGCTTGGGTTTGATCTGATCCCACGTACTCATAGGGATCTCGAGTGTGAACTCTGTTTTTGTCCACTCTTCGGGGGGTTTCTCCGCATTCTGTTCATAGGTTGCGACAAATTCCATGATCTGGTGGGGAGGAACCCCCAGATCGACAAATTTTTTAAAGACAAAATAATTGAATATCAGCCACGAGAGATCCGACCGATCGAGGATTCCTTCATACTCCCCGAACGATTCATCAAAATCCTCGAGTGAGCAACCACAAAGCGGGCATTTTCCGCCAACAAGCTCGTCGAGAAAAACCTCTTCCTGGCACCCTGGGCATGTTGTGTGCGGGGATTGCATGCGTGATGTCATTCGTGTCTCCTGAAGTGTGAAAGATTAGGGATATTCATCGGTACCTGGGTAAAGCCGTTGCAGCAGTAGTAATTGGTGCTAATATTGATCGGGTCTGCACATATAGGTATCACCAGTGCATGAGCACCCCGATAAAAATTTTCTGGTCAGGTCAAAAATATCAGTCTGCAGAGGGTTCCTCGGGCTCCATTACAAGAGAACCGAAAATCACTTTTTCAAGCACCTGTGCAACATACTTGATATGCATCGCTTTTTCCAGATCTTCGTTTCGGTGGACATCAGCATACAGCTGGAGCCGCATCAGTGAGAACCGGAACCTGTCCAGTGTATCATCATCAAGTTTCATTGCCTCACGGTAAATCGGTTCGAGAAGATCGGGAAACGAGCGCGGATTTTCAAGGCAGGTAATAACGCCACTGTAAATAGGGAGCGGTAATTCCCTACCGGTGAGAATCCGCAGGTAGTCCATATTATCCCTCAACTACTTTGATGAGCGCTTCCATGACCCTGTCAACAGCAGCCCACGTAGGGCTGTCACCGCGCCGTATAATAAACGGGCGTCCCTCATCCCCTGCTTTGCGCATCTCGATATCGATGGGGATTGCACCGAGGAATGGGACTGCCAGTTCCTCTGCAATCTTTTTGCCACCACCCCTGCCAAAGAGATCAATCTCCTCTCCACAGTGCGGACAGACCATCCCGCTCATGTTTTCGATGATTCCCAGCACGGGAACGTCTAGTTTCTGGATAAATTTTGCAGATTTCCGTGCGTCGAGCGTCGCGACATCCTGAGGTGTTGTAACAATTACTGCACCGCGGAGATTGGGGGCGAGCTGGGCGATGGTGAGTGCCTCATCACCGGTTCCCGGGGGGAGATCTACAACCAGATAATCCAGCGGACCCCAGTTAACCTCGTTGAGGAACTGCTGGATTGCTGCCATCTTCATAGGGCCACGCCAGATGATAGGAGTGCTTGTGTCCGGCAGGAGGAACGCCATCGATATCACTGAGAGCTTCCCGGTGATGTGCACAGGTTCAATCATTTCGCCCATAATAGCGAGTTTGTGATCCTCAATACCCAGCATCTTGGGTATGTTGGGGCCATGCATGTCAAGGTCTAGAAGACCGACCCTGAACCCATGGTTGGAGAGTGCATAGGCAAGATTAACCGAGACGGTGGATTTGCCAACACCGCCTTTTCCCGAGAGAACCATAATGACATGTCTTACATCAACATTTGCTTTCGGGGGAAGACCGGCAGGCCCGCTCTTTGCTGATGAACAGGTAGTCGCAGTCGGGCAGCTTGAACACTCGCTTGCGCATTCTTCATCTGCTGTCTGTTTGCTTGTATTTTTTTTGGTCATGGACGCCTCTGTAAAAAATGAAGTTCTGTACTCTCATCAGTTATCTTCCGCATACAATAAAGATGTGGAGATGTCTGCAGGAAAAGAAGGATTAATTGTCCCGAGTCCAATTTTATAGTATGGAGCGCCTCATTGTTTCACTGGATTTCCTGGAGTTCCCGCCGCGGTATACCTGTGATGGCGAAAATCTCTCTCCGGGAATCACGCTCAGGGGGCTGAATGCCGCATCAGTCGCCATTATGGTATCAAACCCTTTTGAAAAATCCTGCTGTTCATTCACTCCCTGGATCGCATGGAACATACCGCCATTATCGTTAATTCCTGCCGGTATTCCCCACGAAGGTATAGTTACTGCGCCTGTTTCTGCGGTGCAGGGCACCACGGATTATGGAACCGTCGGCTATACGGGTCCCTGCCCCCCGTATGGACAGATGATACGATACCAGTTCAAGGTGTACGGCCTTGATGCAATGCTTGACCTTACCCCCGGGTCAGATAAACATGAGCTTGTTGCAGCGATGAAAGGGCATGTAATCCAGTTTGGTGAAACGGTTGCGATCTCCTCACGATAACTGTTTTCGGTTCAGATGACACAGTACTTTTATAAAGCCGACCGTGTATCATTCCCTTTACAAGGAGGTATAACCAGTATGGAGGAACTCAAAGTAAAAATTTCTGTAAAAATTCTTCCCAATGACTACAGCTGCGATGGTCAGGATATATCACCGGAGATCGAAATCGGGGGAGTCAATACAAAAATCTCAAAATCTCTTGCGATCATCCTTAATGATCCGGACGCACCGGGGGGTGGGGGATTTATTCACTGGATCGCGTGGAACATGGAACTGGTCAGGATTATCCCGGAAAAGATCCCAAAGACGCCGGTTGTCACATTCCCGCTCAACGCTGTTCAGGGAAAAAACAGCTTTGGAAAGGTTGGCTATAATGGTCCCTGTCCACCCCATGGGCAGACTCACCGCTACTTTTTCAAAGTGTACGGACTGGATACAGAACTTACGCTTGCGGCAGGCGCCACGAAAGACCAGCTTGTCAGGGCAATGGAAGGACATGTCGTCCAGTATGGGGAGACGTATGTTACCTATGGACGGTAATCTATCTTTTTTTTGCTTCCCCGCAGTTTTATTTACCCAGTATAATTAAGATAGGAGAGGAGCGGCGTTCTGAAATGAATTTTCTACACGATCACAAATATTCATTAGATCCCGGACTGGAATCATTAATACTGACATATATAAGTAAGCGGGAATCACTTCTCTCACCTCTCGCTACGATTAGTTCCGATGCCGTTCGGAGGCACAACAGAAAGCCGCAGGATATCCGTACACCTTTTTCCCGTGATACTGACCGTATAATCCACACACGGGCATACACCAGATATATCGATAAAACCCAGGTCTTTTCTCTGGTAGAGAACGACCACATCACTCATCGCGTCATCCATGTTCAGCTCGTTTCCAAAATCGCAAGAACGATCGGGCGTTGCCTCCGTTTAAACGAAGATCTCATTGAGGCAATTGCCCTTGGACATGATATAGGGCATATACCGTATGGGCACTATGGGGAAACCTGCTTATCGGAGCTCTGTGAGCGGTTTGGGATTGGAAAATTCTTTCACAACGTTCAGAGTGTGCAATTCCTTGATCGCATCGAAGACTGTGACCTGACCATGCAGGTGCTGGACGGAATACTCTGCCACAATGGGGAAGCTGATGATGTAAAAATTTCTCCTGAACCTTGTGCAACATGGTTGGCATTTGACAAAAAAGTGCAGGATAATGCAGATGGCAGACGAACAAAGTCTCCGATGACACTGGAAGGATGTGTGGTTAAGTTTGCCGACACCATCGCCTTCATCGGCAGGGATTTGCAGGACGCACGAGAGGTGGGGTTGATCGGGAGTACAACACTCATTCCCCAGAAGTGCAGGGATATCCTCGGGGACTCCAACCGGGAAATTATCAATACACTGATTTACGACCTGCTAGAAAACAGTGATACCGAGAACACGGGTTATATCTCGTACAGTCCGGATGTAGAAACGGCTCTCATTGAACTGCGCCAATTTTCCCAAACCCATATCTATGAGAACAAAAAACTTATAACAGAGCGGGAAAAGGTGAGGCAGATGTATGCAACGCTCTTTATAACCTACCTTAAAGATCTTGAAATAAATACGAGAGATGCAGTAATTTTTACTGATTTTATTGACACCAGCTGGATCAGCCGGAGCTATATTCAGTCGGCTACATGCGCCGAACTTGTCCGGGACTTTATCGCCGGAATGACTGACCGGTACTTTGCTAAACGATACGAGGATTGCGTAATTCCACGCAGGGTTGAAGGAAAATTCCGCTAAAACCCGGGTACATGCAATCAATCATACTTTCCTTTTAGGTCAGCCCAGCCGGTAAATCCGCAGTATATGCACCCGACACCCTCACAATAAAGGCACTGCCGTTTAGGTGCGGTCACAAAAACGACTCCGGTCTTGTTGCAGTAGAGGCACCCGATCCCCCCACAATGACCGCACGTCGCAGATTCGTAGATTTGTTCTCCCTGTGTTATGGTAAGTACCACCTCGCTATAAACAATCTATCTCGATAAATGTCAAAAAACAGGGTTATTCATCCTCCTCATCAAGGTACCCATGGAGTGCATCGAGAAGCTCTGCGGATGACTGGTAGCGCTTGGCCGGATCTTTTTCAAGACATTTCAGGATAATCTTCTCCACTACTGCCGCATCAGAATTGAACTCTGACGGGGGAATCGGTTGTTCCCTCAGGATCGCATTTCCGACTTCAACAATACTCTCACCACCAAACGGAACCGAGCCGGTTACCAGTTCGTAGAAGACCACACCCAGCTGGTAGAGATCGGTCCGCTCATCAGTCCTGCCAAACTCCGAAGGGGAGACCTGTTCGGGAGCGGCATAGGAAAGTGAGAAGCCTGCAATACTGGACTTTTTTACTTCATTGGCAAGGACCTTGCTCATCCCCCAGTCGGTGATTTTAGGAACGAAATCTTTATCAAGAAGGATATTGTGGGGCTTAATATCCCGGTGGATGAAACCCTGCTCATGGGCATATTTTAAACCATCCGCTATACCTCTGATAAGGTGTACCGCTTTCCAGACAGGGATTGGTTTCTCGATCGCCTCGAGCGCATCGGGCACATACTCCATCTCAACAAAAGGTACAGGGAGGATATTGACGGCTGTTACTTTTACAATATTTGGATGTCGCAAGGTCTCCCAGGCTGCAATCTCATTTAAAAAAGATTTCCCTGTCATTTCATCGAAACTTATCGGGATCTTCACTGCAACCATCAGTGAATCTGATTTTCGGCGAGCAGAGAAAACCCACGCAATACCGCCTCGCCCGATATATTTGATCTCGGTATATTTACTCTCCAGTTCATTAGGGAAGTAGTTCATTTGTTCCGCAATTGACGAATAAGTCCGGGGTGTTCCCGGGACTGCAGTGCCTGATTCTGGGATTGTTGCAGCTGAGCCAGCCCGAGGGGAAGTCCGCGAAATCTTTTGGGGGGAGGTTGCTTCCTTGCCACCAGACAGAACCTCCTGCTTGCTTTCTTTATGCTTTAGCTGTCTGAAAATGATTAAAACAACTGCACCTGCAATCAGCAGCACAATAAGCTCTGCCACAAGGAAGTCTGTAGGTTGTCCATTACCGGTTTTTTCTGCAGAGATCTGAGGGGTTGGGGAGGGAATCAGGGTAACATCAGGAATAGTAATAGTAGGGTATGTCGTCTGGGATATCCCGTGAAGCGTCGGCAGAGCGATTGGCTGAGATGTGATCACCCCTCCCTTGACAGGTACAATGTCGTAGTAATACGATAATGGGTCCATCAGGGGAAATGGATCATTAACGTTCTGGTAGGATTCAAGGATCGCTTTCGGATTTGCCCCAATCATGATGCCATACGGTATATCCCCAATCCCGTCACCATTTTTATCCTTTCCACGGTAATCACTCCAATAATTACCCATATTGCTCTGTTCATCGAGGCCAAGATAGGTATACGTGAACGGATCAGGAGAAGACCAGACAGAAGTCGCGCTCTTGGAGATTACATTCTGCGGGTTGTCAAAATTGTTCCGGAAGATCTGGTTTGAGAGTGAATACTCATCGAGCTCGATCCCGATAGTATTTTTTGATACAATATTTTCTTCAATCAGGTTATCGTTTGAGGATTCAAGTGCAATTCCGAACTGGCTGCTGTTAGCAACATTATTACCATAAATGGTATTCTTCGTCGCTGACACAAGAAAGATTCCTATAACAGCATTCAGGAATGTATTGCGTCTGATGGTGTTCTCACTGGACCTGATGCGGATCCCATTGAGTAACTCAATGTTCTGGAGGGTAAATCCTTCAACTCTGCAGCCATCCGCAAGAATTTCCATCGCGTTTCCTTTATTCGCCGGATCTATTATTGGTGCCCCGCCTCCGCTATCAACACCAATAAGATTTATCTTTTTATCAAGCAGGAGATTTTCCCGATATGTTCCACTATTTACAAGAATGGTATCCCCGGGAAAAGACCGGTTAATCGCTGTCTGAATGCTGGTAAATTCAGCACCTGTCGGAGCAACGGTATATTCTAATGCATCTGCTGCAGGTATGCTGATAATAGAAATGAGAGTAATGATAACCAGGTAGCGGACAAGGTGTTGTATCGGAATCATAGGCAGCGACTTAAATATCTTTTTCTTGATGAATTGAAGTTATTGTTATTTTTTTATACCCTTTCCAGCAGAATTAGTTATGCACGTATCAATTACCCTGCGGGATGATGAGAAGAAGTTTAACTCCAGATACTCCTTTTGAGAACTCAATGAGATCTCCATCATGGATGGAAACGCGTGTATTTTTTTCAAGACGCTTGGTGTTGAGTTTGGTACCTCCCGTGCTCCCACAGTCTTCAATGTGCCAGCCCTCGTTATTATGAAGAAATCTGCCGTGAGGTTTTGATACCCGGGTCACCGCAGTATATCCATCAGAAAAAACGATATCGGTGTCAGGAGAAAACGCAGCCCGGTTCTCGGGATCGATCCTGCCGATACGGATTTGATCATGTTTCAGCATGAACACTTTCCCATCGTCAGGACCGCCAAGTACAATGGCGGTGGGTATATTTCCCAGGACCTCTTTGGAAAGGGAGTTTTTTACCTCTTCCAAACGGCGGGAAATATCGCTTCCCATTATCTGCACCCGCGTATTGGAAAAAAGGCCCAGATTCCTTATAATAGCTTCAAGACCACCGGGCACTATGGAATATTCCCAGACCGGATGTATGCCCTTGGATGTGGGGGCACCTAGTCCAGCCTCTTTTTTGATCACACCAACACTCAGGAGTTTGTCAAGATGTTTTTTAGTATTTTCATAGCTGGTCTCGATCTCCTTTGAAATGGCACGGGCGTCACGGGGCTTTTTTTCTAGAAATTTCAATATCCTGAGCCGCGCGCTACTTGAAAGAACATCGAGATACTCTGACAGTTCTTCTAGTGAATCTGAATCTTCGTGAACAATAATTGTCGGACATTTGTCCGCAGGATTCATAGCACTCCTCCAAGGGTATATCTGATTTATTTTCCATAACCCTATAGTAAATACACTATAAGGCAGTAACGGTTTATATTCTCTCCCTGTAATGTCATGCCTGTTTGTTCATGGCTATAACTCATTGGTTCAATAGTTCAACCATTATGATTTTGGGTATTTATCAGGACCTGCCGTTATACTCTATACTCAGGTGATACACGAAACGCATTCGGGGTGTCACCGACCCATCCAATGCACATTGAACCGATCAAAACCCCATACTTAAAGACAACAAAAGGAACGTTCAAAAACAAGATCTCACTCCAGAGAAGGAGGGATCCTCATCCCTCCGCAATCATACATTAAAAGCAACAAATAATCTTTTTTAAAAATGAAAGGGTTAATTCTTTTTCTTCCCTGTCAGAACAAAGTACATACCTATAATGCCCAGTGCAGCCATTGCAAAGACACCTGTAGAAGGTGAGGGAGGTGTAGTGGCAGGATAGGAAGTCGGCATAACAGTCGTTAATTTCGGGGTCGGTGTTTTTGGAGGGATCGTAGTAATTGAAGGTATTTTGGTAACCTCTGCTGATGTGATTGTCACTGCCACAGGTTCAGTAAGCCGGACATTATCGATATCTCCTTCTGCATAAATACCCATCATACCATAGTCACCCTTGGAACCCGTATATATCCTGTTCATTCCGTTCAGGTTCTCAGCGGTGTTCACATAATAACTCCAGATTTCCCTTCCGGTTAACCAATCTTTGACCTTCATGCTGAGCGTCTTGTGATCGTCATCGTAACTTACGGTTACGTGATAGGTCTTATTAACTTCATACTTAACCGTGGGTCCGTTATAGGCGTATGGCCCCATTTCCACTGCCGCATGCTGACTGTTCACCTCTATCAGCTTTCCACCGGTTGTAACGAGGTGAAGCCACATTATCTGCCCATATTTTGAATTGGTAAACATTGAGAGAACACTAGGTCCTTTCGAAGGATCCATCTCACTTCCTGACAATCCGAACCTGAACGTCGCTCCATCATCTATTCTGGTCAGGATGACATCATATTCAAACGTAAATGAACCTCTTTCATAATCAACCGGTGTATACGCATATCCGCCAGTGCTGGGTTCATTGGAAAAGTGGTACATTCCCTTGTTTGGATCCCAGTAATTGGTTGAAGGGTTATTAGTCGTCCAATAAGGATCTAAGGTGAATGAAGTCTGGTAGATTACCTTGACGGCATTGTCATCGGTAAGAGCCTGCAGGGAAGGGATTACCGCCAGCAGGAATACTGCAATGACAAGGTACATGAAATATTTTTGTATCTTCATAGGATTTTCTCCGGTTATTTTTCTGTACTAAGAGCATGTCCGATCTGGTTTTTTTATACTGTTGTCCAGCGGAATGTTCACAATCTTCATTCAGGAAGTTGGAATTGTCGTACAAATATACAGTACATATGCTGTCCAGCCTTTCTTAAAAATATCGAGCGTTATATGGAAAAACAAGATACCATATGTATGAACGGTTTTTTCCAGAAGGATATCACCAAAGTCATAAGCTGAGAAAGGTGATTCGGAAGGATGTCAACAGGTTTTTTGATGTGAGAAATTTCGCTTCCCTTAAGTTTGGACCGGTCATATTTTGGTTTTTTTGTTTGGTCGATAAGGTTTGGGAAACATTATATTTATCTTTGAAATCACGCAATATTAGAAAGCAGAAATGTGATTGCGCGATAATAGTCTAGCGGTAGGACAGGAGCTTCCCAAGCTTCTAACCCGGGTTCGATCCCCGGTTATCGCATCGGTTTTATGGAGAAGGAACCTGAACGCTGTGCAATACGGATCATCGCGGAGAACCGCCAGGGAGTCCTCCGGGATATCGCTACTGTAGTTGCTGAGCACGAAGCAAACATCGTAATGATCAACCAGGAAGTGTTCGATTCCGGTCCCTATACAGGAATGGCGGAGCTCTATTTTGAATATGATGTGGGTGATGGCAGCGATCACGACCAGTTGATTGATGATTTAAATCGTATTCCCCTGATCAGGAATGTTAAGGCATACCAGCCGTTTGGTCATATCTTCGGTTCACGGGTAATCATTATCGGCGGTGGGGCGCAGGTTGCACAGGTTGCACTTGGTGCTGTAAATGAGGCAGACCGGCACAATATCCGTGGTGAACGAATTTCGGTAGACACTATTCCGCTCGTTGGTGAACGGACACTCGCACTCGCAGTGGATGCAGTTGCACGGCTTCCCCGTGCATCAATTCTCGTTCTCGCAGGTTCTATTATGGGTGGTGAAATTTCAAAGGCAGTAGACCGGGTTCGGGAAGCCGGAATCCCGGTCATTGCACTGAAGATGGCGGGAACCGTACCCGACCACGCTGATCTGGTTGTAACCGATCCTATTCAGGCGGGAGTTTTTGCAGTAATGCATATCAGCAGCAAAGCGGTGTTCGATATCAACCGGGTCCGTGGGCGTGAGTTCTAAATGGATATCATCGAAAAAGCAGTGTCGGTACTTATGCATGACGGGATGATCATCTATCCTACAGAAACGATCTATGGTCTCGGTGCCGATGCATTTTCTGATGAGGCAATTCTGAGGGTTTACGAAGCAAAAAAACGCCCACTGGGGATGCCAATTTCTATTGCTGTCTCTGATTTTGATATGCTCGCCGCGGTTGCCCATGTTGAGCCCCGCATGCATGCATTCATTGAGGCTTTTCTACCAGGCCCGGTCACCGTAATTCTTTGCGCCCGCAGAATTGTTCCTGATATCCTTACCGGAGGCACAGGAATGATTGGTATCAGGATGCCAGCGTATGATATTGCACTGCAAATCATCGAACGATTCGATACCCCCATCACCGCAACAAGCGCAAACCTCCATGGAGCAAAAGAGCCGCAGACTCCGGATGAGTGTACGGTGCCACGCGAGCTTTTTATAGATGGGGGCAGATTGCCAGGAACTCCGAGCACCGTAGTTGACCTCATAAATAAACTAATCCTCCGAAGAGGCGCACAGGCAGAAGCTGTCGAAGCATTCCTTAAAAAACTCTGAATTTCTATGATACCTGTCCGCCTGCGTGATTTTATCGAGGATTCCGATGGGTGGCTCTATGCTGTTTCTGCGTATGATAATGATGAGAAGGTTGGTTGCGTTCTCCGATATGTTCCCGATGAGACTGGGGATCGCATCAACCCTTCGGGAATGCGATATAAAAAATATGATTTTGAAGATGCCTACGCATTCATCGAACGATACAAACCGCAGTATTCAGATCTGGTCCAGCGCGTCCCGATCCATGATGTATTAAAAGTATTAAAACCTGAAATTGAAATTCCCTCTATCGCCCAAAAGCACCTCCGGGTAAAAAAACTCCTGGATATTTTCCGGCTTCCTGAAGGGACCATCGGCTGTACCGGTTCACTCCTGTGCGGGCTGGAGAATGTGACTTCAGACATCGACATGGTTATCTATGGAAGATACTGGTATATTGCACAACATCTGGTCCGGCAAGGAATTCTTGAAGGGCAGATGGCGGGGCTCTCACCGGACATGTGGCGGAGAGTATACGAGAAGCGCAAACCTGAAATTCCGTATGATCAGTTTGTGCTTCACGAGCTGCGGAAATGGAACCGTGGGCAGTTAGATGGCACCTATTTCGATATTCTCTATACCCGGTCATATGATGAACTGAAAAGTGCTCCAACAGGGAGAGGGGCAGTAATCGGTAAGATGAAGATAGAGGCTAAGGTTACCGATGCATCCCTATCATTTGACAGCCCGGCTGTGTATGAAGTGGAGCACGAATCGGTGAGCAGGGTCCTCTCATTCACTCACACATATAGCGGACAGGCACTTGAAGGGGAGATCATAGAGGCATGTGGCATCTGTGAGCGGCATGGCAATGAGAACTGGCTGGTTGTGGGGACGACACGTGAAGCTCGGGGACAATATATCGTGTCGAAGACCTTGCTGGAAGATTTAGCGTAAAGGATGAAATTACGGGGAAATCACCTGATCCTTTGATTTCAGTCCTGGAGAAATGTTTTTAAAAAAACCTGAACGCTCAAAGAGGTTTCACCCCGGCCGCTTCGGATACTCCAAATAAGAAAATTCCTGAAACAGGTAACACATCATCATCGCTAATCCTAAGGGCGGCAAGGGTACAGGCATTACAGGATAAAATATGGCATGGGTATGAAGATAACTCAAAAAATATTATACTATATAGATCCGGAATTGTAAAAAAACCGAGAAACAGCGCTGGACCTGCTTAAACTGCAGCGGAATAATTGCGTTCACCATGGTCTTGTTTAGCTGTAGGGAAAAAAAGAATAGTCGTATTATCTTTTTTAAAAAAGAGACCATCACTTGTTTCACAACAACTCCGACAAACGCCGTCCACTACTGCTTTCGCACCGCTCCTTGTATTTGCACCTGTTGCAGGGAGCGTTAAGAGGGTGCCGGGGTAGTTCTCCCTTCCGGATTGCCCCCATTTTGTGCAGGGTTGCAATAACCTGACGCCGGTCGCGGGGCTGGACAGTATGGAATCGTGAGATCCCATCAGGGATATATTCCACATTCCCGCCTGTCACCTCTTTTCCTGTCATCTCTTCAATGCAGAATGCGATGCATGCAACCCGCAACCGATCTGCGGTATAAGTTCCAAACGGCATAGCGCCGGCGGCACGTATAGTGGAAAATGTACCATCATCCGCGATACGGTCTACTATTCCAACGATACCGTGCTTCTCTGAAATCACCCGTACATCGGATTGCGCTGACGGTGCCCAATTGGTTCTATTACAGGATGTAATGCAGGTATCCAGGAACGATCGAAGATTAGGATCTATCTCCGGGCGAACCGTGAGCACTTCACTCCATATCATCTCTGAATCGAGAGTATTACCAAGATGGTAGGAGAGCTGTTTACAAATCGCGTACCGCCCTGATTCAGTGATGGGATCATTTCTTTCGTAATAATACCGAACCGGGCATGCATGCACCCGGACCAGATCCGATACTGCAACGTGGTCCCTATGCTCTTTCAGGGTATCTCCCCGTACAAGCGTAGGAAACCGGGTGGATTATACTTATTGAATCGATTTCAACCTCAATGAGTAATGATCACAGGGGATTTTTATAGCCAACATATTTCATTCCGGTAGAGCAAACCTGATCATCATGACAGGACAGGAAATCTCAGTCAATATTCCTCCCACACTCGACCCGGTGTACAGCAACATGATCCAGATCGCTTATAAGGATGACGAGTTCACGTTTATGTTTCTCCATCAGCTCCCGCAGGTAAACCAGGCACGGGCTAAGGCAATCGTCTCTATTACCCCAGCCCATGCAAAAAACCTGCTCGGTGTTTTGACAAAGACCGTCTCTGACTATGAGTTAAAATTCGGCACCATATCCACCCCAAAAGAGACGCAAGGAACCGAGAAGGTTACTACGCTGAGCGGGTATTCCTGAAACGCATATTTTATTAAAGCATGCGTCGATATTGTGAGATATTGCGCCGCCGTGGCTTAGCGGCATAGCGGCTGATTCGTAATCAGCAGGTCGAGGGTTCAATTCCCTCCGGCGGCTTAAGAGAAAAGGTTGGAATCCTCCAACAAACATTTAAAAATAAAACCCTTTTTGGGATCATGATTCCTGCTTCTCGGGTAGTCCCGGGACCAATTCTGCAGTGGTATCGTGATGCGCCAAAAAAGTTACTGTTTTGAGATGTACCAGCCAGTCTGGGTCTCATCAAGAATCTTTTCAGCGGTCTTCTTCGTTGCCATGCTGACTACGATCATTGCGATGATCGCAATTACGAATGAGTAAAACGAGAAATGCAGAGGGATCTTCGCAAAGTCCACACCGGCGAAGACGACCTTGAAGTAGTTGAAAAAGCCGAAAACCAGTGACGTGACAAGGCCAAGGCTCATTGCTGCAAGGGCTCCTTGCCGCGTGGCACCACGCCAGTACAGTCCGGCAAGAAGCGGGACAGCAAAAGTTGAGAGCATGACCCCGATTCCCATCCAGATGAGGATGGCAAGCATCTCAGGGGGGTTGATGGCAAGGATCATGGTGCTGATGGCGGACAGGACGACAACAATCTTTGAGAGGAGGAGGATGGTTTTATCCGGAGCGTCCGGCCTCAGGACTTTCTTATACAGGTCCCAGGAAACCATCGCTCCAATGGTAAGCATGAGTCGGTCAGTAGTTGACATGACGGCAGCCAGTACAATTACCGCGAAAATTCCCCAGAATGCTATGGTGGGTATCGAGTACTGTATACCGTACAGAATCACGTAATCCCCTGCATTTACTACTGTGGGAAGTGCAAAAATTCCCTCCTTCACCATCGCGATTCCAGCAAAACCAGTGAACTTCAGGAGGAACATTGCCGCACCGTAGATCAGGAAGGCAGCCAGCGGAGCCCACTTGAAGAACTTTACATCCTTGATCGACAGGACATTGTTGATAACGTGGGGAGCGCACGCGAGTCCTACCATCAGGAGGATGGCAAATGAAAAGATGTACGGTACCGCAAACGCACCGCTGGGATTCCATGGCATCACAAGGTTCGGATTGATGGATGCCATGACTTCATTGACGTGGGTAAATCCACCCGCATGGAAAATGATGATCGGGGCCATTATGATGACCCCAACGATGAGAATAACAGACTGGATGAGGGAAGCCCATGCGACTGCATAGAGGCCCCCGATGGCTGTGTAGATCATGGTGACGAGGGTTGCGATGATGAGGGCGAGCCAGAGCGGGATTGCAAAGAGCCACATCAGGACTATCGCAATTGCAGTGTACTGCCCGACGAGATAGATCAGGGATACTATAATACCGGCCACTGCGGCGAGGGAGCGGAGTGCGATCGGGCTCTCGTACCGGTGTGCAATGTAATCCTGCACGGTCATGTACCCGGAGGTCTTCGCTATATTGTGGAGCTTAACCCCGAAGAATATGACACAGAACCCAATTGAGAGAGGAACGAAAATCTGTTCCCAGATTGTCGGCCACCCGACCTTGTACCCGAGACCGGATACCCCAAGGAGCGACATTCCCGAGGCGACGGTCCCGATCATCAGGAGAATGAAGACCCAGAGGCCAAGTGAACGCCCGGCGACAAGATAATCCTCGGTGGTCTTGATCTTTTTTGATGCCCAGATACCGATCCCGAGCATTGCGAGGAAGTAGAATGTGACAATAATTACGGTTAAAATATCGGCCATTTAATCGTGCCCCCGGAAGGTAAGCCCCCAGTACAGCAGGGCAATGATGATGATGAGCACGACTCCACCAACCGCGATTACCGTAATATCAGGTAGTCCAAACATGGTATCCATAAACTTTGTGGTATGTTACCATATAACATATTCGAAATTACCTCTTTTAAACGCTTTAAATATAAAATAAGGAAAGATAATAACGATATTCCACAAAGGATATACTAACGGAATCCCTTACCCATGAAAGGAGAGTTTTTCCCGCGAAACCCTGAATAAGGAAATATATGTTTATCCCCGATAAAAGAGAATTAAAATGCAGGAATAAGGTAACCGGAACCTTTTCGCGACCTGACCTTAAAACATCATGAAGAACGGAAAAATCTATGCATCAGACGGGAAATCATGAGCGGATCATCTTCGCAGCACCCTGCTACGAAAAAGGGGTATCATCCACGACAGAAACGTACGGAATCATGCTTATCACCCGGGTCCGGATGATTCTCACCCCAGTCTCCCTGACCCGGGGTGATCCAGACGGACCACACAAAACTGAAGGAGAAATGCCATCGGGGGTAAAACCTGTACGGCAACAGCCTCCTGGACTCTCCCGTACCCGGGAATCCTTACGCCTGGAATTCCTCGGTTCACGCAGCGGTGAATACCTGAACAGGGATCCGATTGAGATCCTTTCTGAAGAAAAAAATTCCCGGGCAATCCCGTTGGAAGCGATGAAAGAAATAATTATCAGAAGGGTACGTACCGATTCACGTTCTTCACGCTGGCTTTCGGTCCTCTTCGCACTTTATCCTCTCGAACCTGCCGGGGCACGGTACAGTGTGGATTACCAGCTGACAATCATGATGCCGGATCGGGAATATATCCTTATCACGCCGTTCTCCATCCCCCTGAAGCAGGTACTTGTCGACCTTCTCGGCGACCGGGTCCATGAAATTGTTGATGAGTATGCACCGTTATTGTAATAGTAATTACCGTCCACCCTTTCCTTCTCTCTTTTAATAATTCGTAATAATCAGTTCGCCAATATTCCCGCGGCGGGCACCGTTGCAGTTGATCAGGCGCCGTGCAGGTATTCTCCCGATAGAATAACCGGCAAAGAGATCGTCAAAGAACCTGTCGCGGGAATCACGGTTCAGCGGATCGGAATTGCTAAGCATGATTTTTGCCCCCCGTGCATCGAGTTCCTTAAAAAAATCTGCGAGCCGAATCTGGTCCGTCTCGGAAAAACCGTCCTTTGAGTATGAGGTGAACGAGGAGGTCTGGCTGAGTGGGCGGTACGGGGGATCGAAGTATACGAATGTCTGGTCATCAACAAAGTCCCTGCACCCGGTAAAATCTCCCGATATGATCCGTGTGTTTGTATCTTTCAGGAGCATGGCAACATCTCCCAGGTTACCTCTGTTGAGGATATCGGGATTTTTATACCGCCCGAACGGGACATTGAATTCACCGTTCCTGTTGACCCGGAACAGCCCGTTATAACAGGTCCGGTTGAGAAATATAATCTGGGCAGCCCGCTCTACCCATTCTGAACCATATGTATGAAAATTGAAATACCGCAACCCCGCGTTAAATGAACCACGGACCTCATAATAAAATAATTCTTTTTCGTCGTTATTTTTTGCGAAGTACTCTGATTCGAGAAAGGCAAGTTCGCTAATCAACTTTTTTATAGACCTCTTA
>Ga0326726_10000445_pt1 | contig 39084 bp, 28 predicted proteins | sample MHFenrmetagenome_2_FD_207603 | JGI IMG/M metagenome (GOLD analysis project Ga0326726, IMG submission 207603) | Lab enriched peat soil microbial communities from Michigan Hollow, Ithaca, NY, United States - MHF15MN | ecosystem: Environmental > Terrestrial > Soil > Wetlands > Peat | place: USA... | reverse complement strand
CCAGAGCTCTGCGAGCGCGATCGGCTGCAGGTCCTCGCGATACGCGTGCGCGTAGAGCTTCGGGGCCGCGCAGTCCCCTGCTCCGCCGGGTGGCGAGTCCGGCGCGAACAGCTCGCGCAGCGGCCGGTGCTCGCCGCGCGCGTTCGCGAGCTGGTACGTGGCGTGGATCGCGACGAGCAGCTCGCGCGATCGCTCGGTGCGCGCCGTCTCCAGCAGCTGGCTCGCGGCGACGAGCTCGGTCGCGCGGGCTGCGAGCGCGGCGAGCTCGGCGGCCTGCGCCGCATCGACGCGGCGGCGCTCGGCGCTGTCACCGCGGCTCTCGTGATCCAACGGGCCCGCGGCCTCACCGCGAGCGCGCGCGGCGTGGCGCGCCGCCTTGCGCTCGGCGTGACGCGCGCGCAACGCGTCGAGCTCGCCCGCGTGGCGCCGGCGCAGCTCGGCGAGCCGCGCGTGGATCGGATCGTCATCGAGCTCGCGTTGGCGTGCCGCGAGCTCGTCGAGCCCGGCCTCGCCGGCCGGCCAGAACGCGTCGCGCGCCGCTTCGTCGAACACCGGCCCCACGAAGCCCGCGCGGTGCCAGCTGCCATCGAGCATCCCCGAGAACGCGCGCAGGTAGCCGATGCGGCCATCACGCGCCCGCACCACCAGCACGCCGAACATCTTGCCCTCGCTCGGCGGCGGCAGCGTACCCGCGAGCTCGCGCGCGGCGCGCATCGCGATCGGATGCGGCTCGGTCGCGAACGGGCTCGGCATCCGCGCCGGAAGCTCGTGTGCCGTCGGTGGCGGATCGAAGTAGGTGATCACTCGCTGCGATCGATTATCACGGCGGCGCCAGTGCGGCGAGCGCGGTCGCGAAGTCGGCGGGCAGCGGCGCCTCGAACACCATGCGCACGCCGGTGACCGGGTGGGCAAACGCGAGCATCGCCGCGTGCAGCGCCTGGCGGCCGAGCGCGCGTGCGACGCTGGCGACTCGCTCGTCGCGCGGCTTGTGGCCGTACACCGGATCGCCGAGAAGCGGCCAGCCGTGATCGGCGGCGTGGACGCGGATCTGGTGCGTGCGCCCGGTCTGGAGCACGAACCGCACGAGCGCGGCCTCGTGAAGCCGCTCGATCACCTCCCAGTGCGTCACGGCCGACTTGCCCGACGCGACCTTCGACGAGAACTTCTTGCGATGGATCGGGTGACGTCCGTACTCGGTCCGCAGCGTGCCCGTCGCCGCCGGCGGTGCCGGCGACGTGATCGCGAGGTACGCGCGCTCGATCGCACCGGCCGCATCGCCGCGGCTCTTCGCCGCGAACTGCGCGGTCAGCGACGCGTGCGCGCGATCGGTCTTCGTCGCGACCATCACCCCGGTGGTGTCCTTATCGAGCCGGTGGACGATGCCCGGGCGCAGCACGCCGCCGATGCCGGCGAGGTCGGTGCAGTGATGGAGGAGCGCGTTGACGAGCGTGCCGGTCGCGTGACCCGCCGACGGGTGCACGACCATGCCCGCCGGCTTGTCGATCACGATCACGTCGGCGTCCTCGAACAGGATCGCGAGTGGGATCGCTTCGGCCACGAGCTCGAGGGGTTCGGGCGGCGGCACGCGGACCTCGATCGCGTCGCCGGCGCGGACCTTGGCGCCGGCCTTGGTAGGCACCACGCCGTTGAGCGTGACGTGGCCGTCCTCGATCAGGCGCTGCACCTGGGCGCGCGACAACGTCGCGATCGCCGCCGTGATGATCGCATCGAGCCTGCCGGCCTCGGCGACGTCGATGCGATGGACCTCTCCATCGAGCTCCTCGTCGAGCTCGTCGAGCTCGGGGGGCGCCATGGTCACGCTCGGGCCTTCGCCCTCACTGACCGGGTCACCAGATCTTCGACTTGACGTGACCCTTCGACTTCACGAGCACGTCCACGATCGCGCGCTCGTAGATGTGCTGGCCGAAGATGTCCTCGGTGACGCGCGACTTGAACAGCTCGCGGCCCTCGTTGATCTCGTCCGCCATCACCTCGAACAGGTTGTCGTTGCCGATGCCTTCGAGGATTTTCGGCTCGTGATAGAGGGTCAAGTCCGAGGCGATCGCACGGGCGAGCTGTCGGGCGCGTTTGGGATTGTCGATCAGGGTCGCCATATCGCGATCGTAGAGGGCGCAGCCGGCGCGATCAAGGCTTGGCGGCCTCCTCGTCGGTCTCGACCTGCGGGCGCGCAGCTCGATAGCGATCGAGGTAGGTCTGCTTGACGCGTTCGGCATCGAGGCCCAGCGCGCGCGCGTACTCGGCGAGGAAGCCGCGCACGTACACCGGTGCCGGAAGCTTGCCGAACACCTCGGCCTCGAGAGCCTGGAGGTAGGCCATGCCGATCTTGGACCGCTCCGCGATCTCGCGCAGCTCCACGCCCACGGCCTCGCGGATCTGGCGCAGCAGCGGCCCCGAGAACTCGGTGCGCGGCGTGATGTCGGGCATCGGTGGCCGGACCGCGAGCGTGGCGGGGTCCTCGTGCTTCGCGGGCGCGCGGCTCAGGTGCTGGAGCGGTGCGGTCTCGTTCGCCGGCGACACCGGCAGCGGGACGCCGTCCGGAAACAGCTCGCTGTCGTAGTCCTTGCGCTTCGCGGCATCCATCAACGTCGTGTACGCGAGGTCGAGGCGGCGATGCACGGCCTCGAGGCTCGCCGGATCGTAGAGCCCGGAGACCGCGATCGACTCGGCGCCGTAGACGTCGCGGATGCGGCGGTTGGCGCGGCGGATGTCCTCGAAGCTCGCCGTCGGTGGCACCTCGAGCAGCTCGTAGTGCGAGTCGGACGGCAGCACGTCGCCGGAGGTATCGGCGACGCGCACCGCCATGAGCCCGCGCGCGACGCGCTCGAAACACTTCGCGATCCGCGTCTCGGGATGCTCGATGAGCAGCGGCCGCCGGCGCCGCGTCGACGCCCACACCGCCTCGTCGTACTCGAGGTGACCGAGGTACCGGATCGGCGTCCCGAGCCGGCGCCGCGCCGCCGAGGCGACCGCGCGCCCGAGCTCCATGTCGGACTTCGAGCGCGCCGAGTTGATGATGAGGTGCGGCGAGAACCCGAGGATCGCGTCCTTGAGCGCGTCGAGCTCGGGCGCGTTCGTCGCGACGGCGTTCAAGTAGACGTCGAGCGCGCTCGGCGCCCCGCCCTCGTGATCGTGGATCTCCAGCGTGGAGCCTGCCAGGTGCGCGAGCCCGCGTTTCTCGAGCCGCTTGAGGAACGCGGCACGCACGAACCGATGCATCAGCTCGATCGACGTCGGATCGGGCACCGCGACGATGAGCCCGATGTCGGCCTCGAGGAATAGCTCGAGCGTGTGCGAGGCGAGCCCCGGCCCCAGATCGACGACGACCCAGTCGGCGGGCAGCGCGTGCAGCTGCTCGGCGACCAGCGCCACGTGCTGGTGGCCCGGGTTCGCGACCCACGGCGGATCGTAGACGCCGCCGACGAGCTTCACGCCCGGGACGTGGGTCGCGACGGCGACCTCCGCGAGCGACGGGCCGTTCGCGGCGAACGTCTCGGACAGGCTGCGCGCCGGGCGCGGCACGCCGGCGAAGATGTGGAGGTTCGGGGCGCCGAACGCGGCGTCGACGAGGATGACGCGCTTGCCGAGCGTCGCCAGGAAGATCCCGACGTTCGCGGCGACGAGGCTCTTGCCCACGCCACCCTTGCCGCCGGCGATGGCGACCACCCGAGGAGTCATCGCGGCGATCTATACCGCGTTACGGCGCACGGCTAGGGCGACCAGGGGCAATTCGTCGTCGGCGATGGTGCGGAGGTCCAGCCACACGCGGCCGTCGTCGATCCGAGCGATCACGGGGACCTCGGCGCCGCGGAGCTGGCGATCGAGGTCATCGGCGGAGCGGCCCGCTCCGCCGACGAGCGTGACCGCGAACGACGGCAGCTCGGCGGTCGGCATCGCGCCCCCGCCAACCGTCGACGTGCACGGCTCGACCGCGATCGCGAGCCCGGTGTCGCGCAGGAGGTCCGCGAGCCTGGTCGCCGCCCCGCGAAGGGTCTCGGCATCGCGCGCGATCATGCGCACCGTCGGGATGTGGTCGATATGTCCGTTGCGATACAGCCGCAGCGTGGCGCCGAGCCCGGCGAGCGTGAGCTTGTCGGGACGGAGCGCGCGCATCAGGGGATGCTTGCGCGCCGCCTCGACGGCGGCCTTCGTGCCGACCGCGATCCCGGCCTGCGGTCCGCCGAGGAGCTTGTCGCCGGAGAACGTCACCAGATCCGCGCCGCTCTCGACCGCCTCGCGCACCGTGGCCTCTTCCGGCAAGCCCCAGCGGCGCTGCGTCTCGCGGGCGATCATCATCCCGGAGCCGAGATCGATCATCGTCGCGACGCCGCGCGCGCGGCCGATCGCGACCACGGCCTCGGGCGTGACCTCGGCGGTGAACCCGACGATCGCGAAGTTCGAGCAGTGGACCTTGAGCAAGAGTCCGGTCGCCGGACCGATCGCCTGCTCGTAGTCGCGCGCGTGGGTCTTGTTCGTCGTGCCGACCTCGACGAGCGTGCCGCGCGACAGCGCGAGGATCTCCGGCAGCCGGAACGAGCCGCCGATCTCGATCAGCTCGCCGCGCGAGACCACGATCTCCTTGTTCGACGCGAGCGCCGCGAGGCCCAGGACGGTCGCGGCGGCGTTGTTGTTCGTGACGATCGCGTCCTCGGCCCCCGTCAGCTCGCATAGGAGCGCGCGCAGGTGATCGTGCCGCGACCCGCGCTCGCCGCGCCCGAGGTCGTACTCGAGGTTCGTGTAGCCGCGCGCGGCCTCGTCGATCGCGGCGCGCGCTTCGTCGGCGAGCGGCGCCCGGCCGAGGTTGGTGTGCAGCACCACGCCGGTCGCGTTGATCACGCGCCGCAACACCGGCCGGGCGAGCTCGGCGGCGAGCGCCGCGACCTCGACGGCGGCGATCGCCGGCGACGCGGTCGCGTCGGCGAGGATCGCGGTCCGCCGCGTGGCGATCGCGCGCCGCGCCGCCTCGACCATCGCCCACCGCGGAACGTCGTTGCCCAGTAGCGCGGCCTCGTTGGCGAGTGTGTGCACTCCGGGGAGCTTGGACAGGCGCGGATCGGCCACGGGCAACCCTATCAAATGTGAGTAGACTGAGGGCGTGGACGTCCAGGCGGTCTCCGCGCTGCTCGCCGCGCTCCTGATCCTCGCGATCGGCGTGTCGGTGCTCCTGCGGTCGCGCTCGGACCGCATGTACACGTCGTTCGCCGTGATGACGTTCGTCATCTCGGCGTGGCACCTGTGCTCGTTCATCGACGCGACCACCGCCAGCCCGGTGATGCGCTGGCTGTCGCTGTGGGCCGCCGCGACCATCCCACCGACCGCGATCCGGTTCTTCCGGATCTTCCTCGCGCAGCCGTCGATCGGCGGCCCGAAGCGCGGGCCTCGCGTCACCCTGGCGTGGACCGTGCTCGCGTACGCCGCGCTCGTGACGTCGGCGATCTACGTCCCGAAGCGGCCGATCCACGAGTCGATCTACTTCCAGGTTCCATTCGGGCTGTACGTGTTCGGCGGCCTCTACCGCTGCGTCTGGGATCTGTGGGCGCAATACCGCGCGACCACGAAGCGCGTCGAGCGCACGCGCGTCGGCTACCTCGCGCTCGGCGGGTTCGTCGCCACGACCTTGACCCTGACCGACGTGCTGCCCCGGTTCGGCGTCGCGTGGCCGGCGATCGGCAACGTGCTCGGCATCCTCTACCTCTACTTCCTGTCGCAGACGCTGTTTCGCTACCGCCTCATCGATCTCAACGAGCTCGTCGGCAAGATGGCGGTGCTCGGCACGCTCGTGGTGCTGCTCACGGCGGTGTACAGCTTCGTGCCGTACTGGATCGGCACCGCGTCGCAGGGCCTCTATCTCGTCAACGCGCTCGTCGCCGCGTTCGTGATCCTCATCCTGTTCGAGCCGGTGCGAAACTGGCTCGAGAACGGCATCAACCGCTGGCTGTTGCGCCAGCGCACCGAGCTGCGCGGCCGGCTCGAGGCCGTACGCAAGGAGCTGCCCGGCGTCGTCGATGTCGCCGACATGGTGTCGCGCATCATCACCGCGCTCGAGGAATCGCGGCGCGTGACCGACGCCAGCGTGTACCTGCTCGACTCCGACGGCGCCGGCTTCGACCGCGCGGGCTTCCTCGGCAAGCCGCCGCCAGAGCGGCTCGATGCCAACGGCGAGCGCGCGCTGCTCGATCGCGTGCGAACCGGCTACCTCGATCTCGATCTGCTCGCGCGCGAGCTCGACGAGCTCGGCCCGGCGCCCGACATCGAGGCCAAGCGCACGGCCCTCGTCGCGCTGCGCAGCCGCGTCGAAGAGATCCAGGCGTCGCTGATCTTCCCGCTGTTCGGCTCCGCCGAGACCGAGCAGGGCCCGTGGTTGCTCGGGCTGTTCTGCGTCCGCGACGATCGCACCGACAGCGCGTTCGATCCCGACGACCTCGACGTGTTCCGCCAGCTCGCGATCGGCGCCGCGCGCGTCATCGAGTCGTCGCAAGCGTACGAGCGCGTCAAGGAACGCGATCGCCTCGCCGCGCTCGGCGAGATGGCCGCGGGTCTCGCGCACGAGATCCGCAATCCGCTCGGGGCCATCAAGGGCGCGGCGCAGCTGCTCGTCACCTCCGACAACAACAACTCGCAGGCCACGCCGGCCGAGCTCGCCGAGTTCCTGAACATCATCATCGAGGAAGCGAACCGCCTGAACAACGTGGTCACGCGGTTCCTCGACTACGCCCGCGCCGAGCGCCCGGGTCGCGAGGGCGCCGACAAGGTCGATCTCAACAACGTCGTGCGCAAGACCGTACAGCTGCTCCAGCAGGAGACGCCGAAGAACCTCGAGCTGCGCGTGCGCACCGACGAGCAGCTGCCGCTGGTCGCCGGGGACCCCGAGTCGCTCCTGCAAGTGTTCTTGAACCTCGGCCAGAACGCGCTGCACGCCATGCCCGATGGCGGCACGCTCGAGATCCTCACCACGCGGCGGCGGCGGTCGCGGCTCGGCTACGGCCAGTTCTGCGAGGTCCGCTTCCGCGACACCGGCGTGGGCATCCCGCGCGATCGTCTGAAGAAGCTGTTCATCCCGTTCTACACGACGAAGCAGAAGGGCACCGGGCTCGGGCTCGCGATCAGCCACCGCATCATCAACCAGCACGGCGGCACCATCGAGGTGCGGTCCACGATCGGCCAGGGGTCGACGTTCTCGGTGTTCCTGCCGGCCGCCGAGCCGGTGCCCGCCCACAAGATCGAGGATATTACCGAGACCGGGCGGCTCAGCGTGCTCGGCCGCGGCGACCCGACCCCGGCGCCCGCGGACGTGAAGCCGGTCGAGCCCGAGCCAGCGCAGCCCGAGCCTGCCGCCGCAGATCGTGTAGGGTAGCCGTCCATGCAGCCGGCCAAGATCCTGGTCGCCGACGACGAGCTCAACCTACGCCGGGTGCTCGTCGCGTTGCTGCGTCGCGAGGGCCACGAGGTCGTCCAGGCCGCGAGCGGGCTCGAGGCGATCGATCGCCTCGCCGATGTCGACGTCGTGATCACCGATCTGCGGATGCCCGGTGCCGACGGCATGGAGGTGCTTCGCACCGCGTCGAAGAACCACCCGCAGGTGCCCGTCATCATGATCACGGCCTACGGCTCGGTCGGTCAGGCGGTCGAGGCGATCAAGGCCGGCGCGTTCGACTACATCGAGAAGCCGTTCGAGGCCGATTCGATCCGGATCATCGTCGAAAAGGCGATCGGCCAGGCGTCGGCCAACAAGCTCGCGCCGCAGAGCATCCTGTATCCGCAGAGCGAGGCCGAGGCGAAGGGCCGGTTCGGGCTGATCGGCAACTCCACCGAGATGCAGGCGATCTTCGCGGTGATCGAGAAGGTCGCCGACACGCCGTCGACCGTGTTGATCACGGGCGAGAGCGGCACCGGCAAGGAGCTGGTCGCGAAGGCGCTGCACGAGCAGTCGAGCCGCAAGAACCAGCCGTTCATCAAGATCAACTGCGCGGCGATCCCGAAGACACTGATGGAGTCCGAGCTGTTCGGCTACGAGAAGGGCGCGTTCACCGGCGCGACGTCGAGCAAGCCCGGCCGCTTCGAGCTCGCGGATGCCGGCACGCTGTTCCTCGACGAGATCGGCGAGATCCCGGTCGAGATGCAGGTCAAGCTCCTGCGCGCGATCCAGGAGAGCGAGTTCGAGCGCGTCGGCGGCCTGAAGACGATCAAGGTCGACGTCCGGTTGATCACGGCGACGAACCGCGACCTCGAGCAGGAGATCCAGCGCGGCAACTTCCGCGAGGATCTGTTCTACCGCCTCAACGTCGTGCCGTTGCAGATCCCGCCGCTGCGCAAGCGCACCGGCGACATCCCGCTGCTCGTCGAGCACATCATCAAGAAGTTCAACGAGCGCCTGAAGAAGTCGATCACCGGCATCTCCGACGAGGCCCTCGCCGCGCTCGAGGCCCACAACTGGCCCGGCAACATCCGCGAGCTCGAGAACGTGCTCGAGCGAACGATCCTGTTCTGCAAGGGCGACCGGATCGAGCGCGCCGAGCTCCAGCTCGGCCAGGCCGCCGAGGCCGCGGCGGCCACCGCCACCCCCCGCACGATCACGAACGACTCCCAATCGCTCCCCATCCTCGACGAGGTCGACGACGAGGGCCACGCCGAGGTCTCGGGGTCGCTCAAGGACGCTGTCCGCGCCGAGACCGCGCGCGTCGAGCGCGAGCTCATCGTCAAGGCCCTCGACGAGACCGGCGGGAACGTGACCCAGGCCGCACGGCTGCTCAAGATCAGCCGCAAGAGCCTGCAGATGAAGATGAAGGAGTTCGGGCTGCGCGATCGCGAGGCCTGACCGCCGTGATAACGTGCAGGGCGGTGCTGCGCCGAATCGCCGCGATTGCTCTCGTCGTCGGGTCAGGCGCGCCCGCATACGCGAACCCGGCCGGCATGGTTCCCGGCGGGCTCGACTCGCCGATCCCGAACGTCGCCCAGTCGCGCGTCGACGCGATCCTCGGCCTCGACTACGAGTACGAGCAAGACTCGTCGACGATCTGGCGCGAGGACGAGAGCAACCCGAACGCCGATCCGAACGCGCCGCTGCCACAGCACCGCGACCTCGGCTTCAAGCAGTTCCGCCACACGCTGACGCCGCGGCTGGCGGTCGGCATCTACCACGACACGTTCTTCACCGCGGCGCTGCCGATCGTGATCGCGCAGGCGCGCGAGCTGCGGCTCGACACCGGCGTCGATCGCCTGGGCTCCACGACCGTCGCCGACGGGCTCCTGCCGGCGGCCGGTTACGACGCGCAGGATCCGACCGCCGCGCCGCCGGGCGACCTCATGTTCCGCGGCGTCACACGCCACGGCATCAACCAGCTCCACCTCGGGCTCGGCGTCGCGCCGATGAACCAGGCCCGCGACGACACCAAGCCGACGTGGAAGATCGGCGCCGAGCTGAAGCTCGCGATCGGCTCGGTCATGAAGTTCGATCCGACGGATCCCGGTGGCAACACCGGCGTCGGCACCGGCGTGCACGAGCTCAAGCTGTGGACGTCGTTCGATCGCCGCCTCGGCTGGGCCGAGCCGTGGATGGAGCTCTTCTGGCAGGTGCCGCTCACCGCGACCCAGAGCTCGCTGTTCGGAAATCCCGGCTTCGGCACCACGAACTACCAGCTGTCGCAAACGGCCGGGGTGTCGTTCGGGTTCGAGGCGTACGCCATCGACAACCAGGCCGATCACAATCGCATCAGCCTCGACCTCGGCACCAAGATCGTCGCCCACTTCGAGGGTCGCGACTACAGCGAGATGTGGGAGGTGTTCGCGTTCGCCGGCGACAGCCGCGGCACCGGGCCGCTGATCCTCGACTCCGATCCGACGAAGATGGGAACGCAGGCGATGTCCTATCCCGGCATCTCGAACATCGAGAACTACCTCGAGACCGCGGCGAAGATCGCGGTCCGCGCCGAGATCGGGCCTCACGTGAGGTTCGCCGCGGGCGCCGACATCATCTGGAAGACCGACCACGTGATCACGTTCGCGGATGCCGGTGTCGACCTCCCCACCTGCACGGGCTCGCAGACGTCGGGGTGCGAGACCAACGCGAACGACCTCGTGAACCCGGGCACCGAAGAGGTCAACCCGCTGCATGTCGGCAAGATCGACCTCGTCGGTCACCGCTATCACTCCGAGGACAACTTCGGTGTGGTCATCGGTGTGACCGGTCAGGTTCTGTTCTAGCTAAGCGCTTCTATAAGCACGGGCGGGAGCGCGAAGCTGTCGATAGTGCGCTACGATTTATTTTGAAGTGCTCGCCAGGCGGATCATCGCTGTCTCGCCCGACAAGGCTTTCGGGAAGCAGCTAGCGACCGCGCTCAAGGCCGCGGGTGGTGCAGTCGATCTCCATCTCAGCATCGACGAGCTCGGCAAGGGCGAGATCCAGGCCGCGCTCGTGGTGCTCCACCTCGACGGCGAGCTGTCCGCGATGGCCGCCGAGATCCTGCCGCGCCTGACCGGCGATGCGAAGGTGATCTGCATCCTGCCGCGCGCGAACCTGGCCGCGGTCGTCGACACGATGCAGGCCTCCGATCGCGTCGCCGCGATGATGGTCGCCGAGAACTTCGATCCTCGCGAGCTCTCCGCCATGGCGACGCGCGTCCTCGTCGGCGACATCTTCGGCCTCGAGAAGATGATCCACTGGGGCACGCTCGTGCACTCCCAGCTCGTCGGCGACTACCAGGAGAAGTCGCTCGCGATCTCCCAGATCTCGGAGTTCGCCGAGCTGATGGGCGTGCGCCGCAAGTACCGCGAGTCGATCGAACAGTGCGTCGACGAGATGCTGATGAACGCGCTCTACGACGCCCCCGTCGACGAGCAAGGCCAGCCGATCTTCTCCGACATCCCGACGAAGACCCGCATCTCGCTGCGCGTCGAGCAGAAGGTGGTCGTCCAGTACGCGTGCGACGGCAAGCAGTTCGTCATCTCGGTGCGCGACGCGTTCGGCACGCTCGAGCGCGGCACCATCCTGCGCTACCTCCACAAGTGCCTGCACGCCGAGCAACAGATCGATCGCAAGGTCGGCGGCGCCGGCCTCGGCCTGTACCTGATGGTCAACTCGGCGACGAACGTGCTGTTCAACGTGCTGCCGGGTGTCGCCACCGAGGTCGTGTGCACGTTCGATCTCGACACGCCGAAGCTCCAGCTCGAGGAGCTGGGCTTCTTCAACGAGAAGATCGACGCCGCCGGCCGACTCGCGACCGGGCCGTCGAAGCGACTGCCCGGCACGTCGCATCCGGTGGAGCGGCGGCGTACCGAGGGTGGCGGTGGCGGACCGTCGCCCAACCTCATCCGCGTGCTCACGGTCGCGATCTTCGCGATGTGCGTGCTGATCGGCTTCGTCGCGTGGCCGCGCCTGTTCGGCGGCAAGAACACGACCGAGGTCACGTTCACGACCGTGCCGCGCGGCGCGACGATCGAGCTCGAGGGCCACAACGTCGGCTCGACCGCGAACGGCGCGCTCGTCGTGCCCGACCTCGAGGTCGGACGCGCGTACCCCATCGTCGCCCGGCTCGACGGCTACGAGCCCAAGCAACAGGTCGTGCAGCCGCGCGCCGGTGGCAGCCAGGTCACCGTCGAGCTCAAGGGACTCGCCGCGACGCTCGAGGTCGACACGACGCCAACCGGCGCGGCCGTCGAGGCCGATGGCAAGGCCCTCGGCAACGCGCCGATGACCATCACGACGCTCACCCCGGGCTCGAGCGTCACGCTCGTGTTCAAGAAAACCGGCTACCAGGACGCCGTCGCCCGGCTCACCGTGCCCGCGCCCGGCAAGGACGTCCGCATCGTCCAGCCGCTCGCCGTCGCCGCCGAGTTCGCGCGCATCAAGTTGACGTCCGAACCGCCGGGCGCGCAGGTGACGCAGAACGGCCAGCTGCTCGCCGGGGTCAACACGCCCGCCGAGGTGCTCGTCGAGGCCGGCAAGCCGGTGCGCTTCATGCTGACGATGCCGCACAAGGTGCCGGTCACGTTCGACGCCTTCTCGCCCGGTCGTGGGGCCGACGGCATCACGAAGCAAGGCAAGCTCGTCGACGGCGTCGTCGTGAAGATCGACGCCACGCTCGACGGCAAGATCGCGATCGCGAACGTGGCGCACTGCCAGAACCTCGGGACGCCGGCCGAGTGCGTGCTCGCGAACGGGACCTACACCCTCGACTTCACCGGCGTGTTCAACGCCCACGCGACCCGCCAGTTCGTGGCCGACAAGGACCACGTCGAGCACCTCGAGTTCGGCTTCGTCGACGCCGCTGCCGGCAAGCAGCTCGTGGTCGGCCCCGGAGTCACCGCGAAGCACGTCGCGTTCGAGGTCGGCCCGCGCCAGGTCATGGTCTCCGACGAGGCCGGGACCCATCCCGTCGTGGTTCGTGTGAAGGCCGGCGCGACCGTCGTCGCGAACTAGTGCTACGTTTCCCACGTGTACGCGCTCGAGGCCGGAGCGAGCCTGGGGAAGTACCAGATCGTTCGCAAGCTCGCCGATGGTGGGATGGCCGAGATCTATCTCGCGCGCATCGGCGGCACCGCGGGGTTCGAGAAGCTCGTCGTGATCAAGCGCATCTTGCCGAGCGTGGCCGAGGATCGCGCGCAGCTCCACATGTTCCTCGACGAGGCGCGACTCGCCGCGACGCTGCGTCACGCCAACATCGCCGAGGTGATCGACATCGGTTCGGAGGGCGACACCTACTTCTTCGCGATGGAGTACGTGTACGGCCAGGACGCGCGCACGCTCCGCAACGAGTCGCTCGAGACCCAGCGCCCGATCCCGCTCGCGATCGCGCTCGCGATCGTCTGCGGCACCGCGTCCGCCCTCGCCTACGCCCACGACAAGCGGGGTCCCGAGGGCCCGCTCGGCCTCGTCCATCGCGACGTGTCGCCGAGCAACATCCTTGTCAGCTACGACGGCGCCGTCAAGCTCGTCGATTTCGGGATCGCGCGCGCCACGTCGCGCACCACGCGCACGCTCACCGGCATCCTCAAGGGCAAGGTCCCGTACATGTCGCCCGAGCAGTGCCGCGGCAAGGTGCTCGACCGGCGCAGCGACCTGTTCTCGCTCGGCATCGTGCTGTACGAGCTCACGACCGGCAAGCGCCCGTTCGACGGGCGAAGCGAGTACGACACGCTCGAGCGCATCGCTCTCGGAGACGCGGCACCGCCGTCGTCGTTCGATCCCACCTACCCGCGCGCGCTCGAGGCGATCGTGATGACCGCGCTCCAGCGGGACCTCACGACGCGTTACCAGACCGCCGACGCGATGCTCGCGGATCTCGAGACGCTGATCTCGGCGCAGGGCGTGTTCATCTCGGCCACCGGCGTCGCGAAGTACATGCGCGAGGTGTTTGCCGACGACATCGACGAGCACATGGCGCACAACCTCTGGGCTTCCGAGCACAGCGCGACGACGCGCTCGATGCGCGTGCCGACGCCTCCCGTGTTACCTGCCGACGACGAGACGACCGCCGGGTTCGATCGCCTGCACAAGCGCTACGTCGATCCGATGCGCAAGCGCGCCGGCACCGAGACCACGAACGCCGACATCCTGTCGCCGTTCGATCCGATGGAGCAGTTCAGCACCGAGCTCTACATCGAGCTCGACGAGGATGCGCCCGCAGGCGAGCCGCAGGACGCGCGCACGCGCCGCCGGATCGACACGCTGGTCGATCGCGCGTTCGCGTGTTACGGCGCCGACGAGCTCGACAAGGCGGTGACCGCCGTCGAGCTCGCGTTGATCGAGGATGACGGCTCGCCGACCGCGCAGCGCCTCGTCCATCGCCACCGCCAGACCATCACCGCGATCCTCGTCGCGTTCGTCGGCCACGGTGGCCAGGTCCCGGCACTCACCCGCGACCGCGACGACCTCGACGCCCAGCCGAAGCTGCAACGCTCGGCGTTCCTCCTGGCGCGCGTCGACGGGCACGCGACCATCGACGAGCTCGTGCACTCGTCCGGGCTGTCGCCGCTCGAGACCTACCGCCAGCTCGCCCAGCTCGTGCTGCGCGGCGCCGTCGAGCTCGCCTAGGCTACTGGCACGCGTCGTAGCCGGACAGCTTGCTCCACGCCGAGCACGTCCCGCTGGCGCACTCGCCGGTCACGCCGGGATCGCACATCTGCGCCGTGCCACCGCCACACGTCGTGCTGCACGAGACGGAGGTCACGTACCCGTTGCCGTTGTGGAGCGACGCGCAGCACTTCTTCCCCGACCCACAGTCGAAGGCGTCGTCGCACGGCAGCGACAGCGCGAAGCACTGCTGGCCGGTCCCGACGCACTTCGGATTGAACCCTTCGGGGTCGCAGCACTTCTGGGCGCCGTTGCAGTACTTGTTACCGCACTTGATACCCGGGTCGGCGCAGGTGACGGCGATCGTCGTGATGTCGCCGTTCGTGACCGTACCGCTGCCCATCGTCACGGAGCAGAACTGTCCCACCGGCTGCGTGTACACCGTGGCCGCGTACGTGAACCCGCTCGTGATCGGGGTTGCAAACGTGAACGGGGCATTCGCGGTGATCGTCAGGTCGTCGCCGCCGTTGTCCCGGAGCACGACGGTGCCGCCGTTGAGGCCCGAGACCATGCCGCCGATCATGAACTGCTTGGTCGTGCACGCGACCGCGACGCTCGTGACGTTCGAGCTGATCGTCCCGGTGGCCAGGGCCGTGACCGCACAATCCTGTGCCGCCGGCGGATATGCCGGCTGTCCGGTGACGGTGATGGCCCAGGTCTGGTTGAGCTGGAGCGCCGACGGAAATGCGAAGCTGTAGGTCGACACCGCGATCGTATCCGGGGCCGGTGGCGACGGGCCGCCGTACACGGCGTGCAACGTCACGGCGCCGTTGAGACCTGTCACCCCGCCATCGGGCGCCATGCCGCCGAGCGTGTACGTGTTGGGCGTGCAGTTGACGACGACGGTCGAGATGTTGGCGTTGCCGACCATGCCCGTCCCGCCCGCAACCCTGCAGTTTCCGTTCGGGTTCGTCTTGATCGCGACCGAATACGCCGACTGGCTCGCGACCGGGGTGTGGAACACGAACGCCCCGCTTGCCGGGATCGTCAAGTCGTCGCCGCCATTGTCGGTGAGGACGAGATTGTTCATGCACGTGCCCGTGCATCCGATGACCGTGCCGCCGACGGTGTACGTCGCCGTCGTGCAGTTGACCTGGACGTCGCTGACGTTGTCGGCGGCGGTGCCGGTGCCGTTCGTCACCGTGCAGTTCTGGCTCGGGTTCGTGGGCTGCGTGCTGACGGTGACGTCGTACGCGGTATCCATCGGGATCGCCGTCGCGAACCCGAACTTACCGTCCGACCCGATCAACTTGTCGTCGCCGCCGTTGTTCTGGAGTACGAGGCCGGCGCCGGTGAGCCCGTTGACGTTGCCGCCGATCGTGACGTAGCCGGCCGCCACGTCGGTGACGCCACCGTCGTCGAGGGCGCAGCGCGGATCGGTCGGATTCTCCCCGCAGAACAGCGGATCGCGCTTCTGACAGCTCACGACCGACGCGACGATAGCGATCCAGAGTCCGATTCGTGCGCTCATCAGAAGCTCCCTGCCCAGCCGACCATCGCGCCACCCGAGGTGATCGCGACGTCTGGCGCCGAGCTGTGATGACGAAACAACAGGATCGTCCCGATGATCGTGAGGAGGCCGCCACCTGCCGCGGTCGCGATGCCCGCGGGCTTGGTGTCTCGATAGGTGAAGTCGGCACCGGTCGGGTTGCCCTCGTGATAGAGGTACGCACCGGTGCCCACGGCGGCGAGGCCGACGACGATCATCACGACCGGCACGGCCCGCGAGTGCTCCTCGACCGGCCGCACGACAGGCGTCTCGGCGCGAAGCGGCACGTCGACGTCGAGCGTGGCGGTCGGCGCGGCATCGACCTGGCGCTCGCCGACGACACGGCCATCGCGCGACAGCGAGATGGTGTGGGTCCCGAACGGCACCTCGTGGTCCGCCGGCGTGATCCCGACGGGCTGGCTGTCGACCATCACCTTGAGGCCCGCGGGCTTCGACGTGATGTGGATGCGGCTGGCCATCGTCGGCGCGAGCCGCGCGAGGTCGGCGATCACGGCGTCGATCGTCCTCGCGAGCACGGCGTCGGTGCACGCGTCGCAGGTTCGCTGGAGCGAGACCACGTCGTGTTGCTTGGCGATCCAGTACGCCGAGATCTGAACCGATCGCGTGGCGCCTTTTCCGGTGACCGCCTCGAGGATGCCGATGATGTCGCGCGTCATGCCCCGCGCCTCGACCACGTTGCGCGCGCAGTGCATGTCGGAGAGCACGAGGCAGTTGATCAGGGTGTTGACGCCATCCGGACCCATCGGCGGGGTCACCCCGAGCGTGTGAGCCGTGACCCAGGAACCGACCGCCGATTCGGTCTGGGGGCGGATCTCGTCAGCCCCACCCACGACCACACCGATCTTGGTTTCCGCCCAGGCCGGGTGGCACAGGGTCAGGACAGTCAGGGTCACCAGGGCACGCACGAAGCCGATTGTACTCGTGGATCGCACGCCGTGGACAGTCCCGTAACTATGTGGGTTTGTCTCCGTCCTCGACCCGCTTCCACGCGCGTGCGAATAGCACGTGACATGGCTCGGCCGGGACATGGCGCTCGAGCGTGCCGTAGAACGGCTGTTTCCAGTCCTCCATCGGCAGGTCCTTGCGATCGCCCTTCGAGTAGCCGCCTTTGAGGAAGATCCCGCGCCCGGCGCGCTCGCGCTTGCCCTCGACCACGAGCTTCTTCTTCGCGAGCTCGGCCGCGGCCGCCTTGTACTGCTTTGCGGTCCAGCCATTGAACATCTGTACCGCCCGCTCCGTCGGCTCCGCGAGCGCGAGCACCTGCAAGTAGAGCGCCGCGGCCTCGGCGGACAGCCCCGTCGCCTTCGCGACCTTGGTCACGAGCTTTGGGACCGACGCCGCCGGGTTCGCCTCGAACTTGCCGGTCGCAACCGGCGTGTCGCGCACCCGCTCGGCGAACGCCGCGAAGCCCTCGGAGCGCAGGAGATCGGCGACCTTCACCTCCTTCAGCTCCGCCTCCCCGCTGCCATCCTCAGGATCGAACACCGCCTTCGCGAGCGTCTCGATCTTCTTGCGCGCCGCGCCTTCGAGCTTCGCCGGGCGGAAGCCCGTCGCGATCCGCGTGCCGTACTGCGCGATCACGATCGCGCCGTCATCCCGCGCGAGCGTGCACGCGTCGTCGTCGTCCTTCGGGAGCTCGATCGCCTTGCCACCGACGAGCTGGAACAGCGACTCGCGGTACGTCACGTCCTTCGGCTCGTCGCCGGTGTAACGATCGTCAAACTTCCAGATCACGCGCGGGTCGTTCACGACCTTCACGAGGCCGTCGACCACGGTGGCGAGGCCATTCCGGATCGGATCCCCGACCGGGCGTTGCACGAACAGCCACGCGATCAGCGTCGCCAGCTCGGAGCCGGTGTTCCAGGTCAGGCCCTTGTCGTCGCCCCACCCGCCCAGCTCGTGGAACGGGCGCAGGTCGGGCCTCAGGAACCACACGTCGTCCTCGCCGGCGAACGCCGGCAGGTACTTCGCGAGCTCGTTGCCCAGGGCCAGATCCTTCTTGGCGGCCGCGATCAGATCTTGTGGGACCTTCGCGCGCTTGCCGAACTTCTGCTTCCACACCTTCGCGAGCCGATCGACGTAGCCACCATCGGCGAGCGGCGTGGCGAGCAGCGCCGCGTCGTCGGGCACGGCCTTCGCGAGCAGGTCGTGCTTCTTCTTCTCGTCGAGCTCCTGGAACGTCGTGCGCGCGGCATCGGCCTCGCCCATCTTGAGCCCGACGAGCTCGCGCTTCTGCTTGCCGAGGAAGTCCTTGCTCCAGCCGCTCGGCATGCCGAGGTACAGCAGCGTGGCCTCGGGCACCGACAGCCCGGCGCGCTCGGCAAGCGTCGTCGCGATCGCCGGATCCCACGCGGGGCGCTCGTCGGGGAGCGCCAGGAACGCGCGCGCCCACTCCTTGCCGACGCCGACCTCGAGCTTCTTCTCGTCCTCGATCGTCCACGGCGACGGCACGCGGAACGTGCCATCGGTCGTGTATTCGATGCCCCAGTTGTCGCTGCCGTGGAGCGCGAACGCGCTCGCGTCCTGCTTCTTGATCACGAGCGTGTTCCAGTCTTCCGGATCGCTCCAGTCGTCGGGCTCGTTGATCGTGAACGTGCGGATCTTCGACACCTCGTCGGCGAGCGGCGAGTCGGCGAGCGCGCGCATCATGTCGCGCGCCTTGCGCCGGTCGTCGTCATCGGCGATCGGCGACAGTGACTTCAGCGCGCTGAGCCGACCATCGCTGAGCCAGTCGCGCGGATCGATCTCGAAGTCGGCGATCTTCGTCGGCCGCCCGGCGATCAGCGCCGCACACATCTTGCGCAGCTGCATGCCCTCCTTCGTGAGTCCCTCGCCGCCCGGATCGGCGTTCTCCTTCGCGCGCTCGGCGGCGATCGCATCGAGCCGCAGCGCGAGCTCGGCGGCGTGCTCGGCGATGCCGACGACGCCGCGCGCGAGCTTGGCATCGCTGATCCCGAGCGTCTGCTTGACGACGGCTTCGGTCTGCGGCATCGCCCGCCCGCCACCACCGGGCGGAGGCTCGCCCGCGAGCTCCTTGCGCGCCGCCGCGAGGATCGCGCTCGCCTGCGCGGTCGTCACCGCGCGCAGGGCCTTGCTGCCCGCCTCGTCGCGCGGCGTGAGGTAGTGCCAGAACAGCACCGGCGGCACGTGCGTGGTGCCCCAGCCGCGCGACGCCCAGTCCTGCTCGTTGAGCTTCACCGAGTGGCCGCCGTCCCACAGCTCGATGCCGTTGCCGTTGCCGCCGGGGAACCGCGGGTTCGACACCTGCTCGGCATCGATCGGCTTGAGCACGGTGGCGCCCGGGAACTTCACGAGCGCGGAGTACCCGCCGGTGTCCTCGTGCACGAGGCCATCGATGCGCTCGTACTGGATGTTGTTCGCGTCGTCCTCCTCGCGCGATAGCCGGCGCACGCGCTGGCCGAGCAGCCCGTTCGCGATCCCGAGTGGCGAGCTCGTGAGCCCCGCCGGCGCGGCGTGCAGCTCCGAGTGGTACCAGTCCGGCCGCGGCTCCGGCTGCGGCGTCGGCCACGGCCGCGCGAAGAAGTCCGGAAGTCCCATCCCGAGCTTGGTGTCCTTCGTCGGATCGAGCTCGCGCAGCTGGCCCTTCGCGTCGCGGTAGTCGAACCGCCAGAACTTCGTGCCATCGGTGAAGTAGCTGTCGGTGCCCGACATCGTCGTGTCGCCAGCCCGGAACGCCTTGTTGCCCGACATCGTCACCCGGCCGTCGGGGAGCGTGGTCGCGACCACGTTGCTCGAGATGGCGTCCTTCGGCTCGAAGCGTTGCTTCGGGTTACCGCTCCAGTACGCCACGCTGCCCCACCCCTTCACGGGATCGAGGACGACGTAGAACTGGCCGTCGACGTACACGACGTCGTCGACCTTGTGTTCCTTCGTCTTGTAGACGAGGTCGTGCTCGGCGATCACGCCGGTGTGATCGATCGCGATCGCCTTGGTCGCGGTGTAGGCGACCAGGATCGGGAACGCGCCGCCGACCTGGTACGGACCGTCGAGCGTGGCCACGGCCAGCTCGTACGCCGGCCAGCCGAATTCGTCGGCGATCCCGGCGCGCAGCTGCAGGGCGAGCGGCTCCGCGAACTCGGTCGCGCGCAGCTTGGCCCACAGCTCCTGGAACGGCAGGAACGTGTCGGCCGTGGTCTTGCCCTCGATCGTGTCGAGCTCCGTCGAGGTGCACGAGACCGGGTGGGTCGCGAGCTTGCCGAGCTGCTCGTCGATCCACGCGCGCCGCGCGGTCTCGAAGCCCCTCTTGCCGCGCATGCGGTGCTCGTGCTCGGACTCGCCGATCATCGACGCCACCGCCTCGACGAGCTTCTTGCCGTACGTCTCGTGCGCCGCGACGCGCACCGGATCGCACGTCATCGATTCCGGATAGAAGTCATCGGACTTCGGATCGGCGAGCGGGATCCCGAGCTCGAGCGCGAGCTCCGCGAGGTCGAGGTTGAGATCGGTGCCCCAGCGCGACCTCGGCGTGACGACCGCGATCGGTTGCGACTTCAGGCGCGGCGCCAGCTCGCGCAGCAGCGCCGTGATGCGCTCGGTCATGCCCGCGTAGTTGAGCAGCCGCGACACCCACGCGCCGAGCCCGTCGTCGGGCAGATCGGCGAGCGCGCCGACCTCGTCGAGGATCTCGATCCAGCCCTTGCGGAACACGTCGCGGTTCTCGCGCGTGCCGCCGCGCGGATCCGGCCACAGCGCGCGCAGCCGCGCGCGCACGGCGGGGTTCGCCCGCGCGAGGCGGATCATCGCGTCGCGGTACGTCGTCCAGAACTCCGTCGGGGCCTTGCCGATCGCCGGCGCCTCGAGGAGCTCCGCGACGAGCGACTCGTCCTCGGTCTCGAGATCGAGCTCGGCAGCCTTCGCGAGCGAGCGGATGTCCTTGCCCATGCCCGACCACGGCGGCATGCCGCCGAGCGCGCGCTTGACCGCGATCGATCGGAACCGCCTGTAGGCCTGCGCGCCGCCCTCGGACTTCGCGAGATCCTTCGCGTACTGGGACAGCGTCTTCGCCGACAGCGCACCGAGCAGCGCGAACTCGACGAACACCGCATCGCTGTCGTCGGCATCGATCTTCAGCTTGAACGCGCGCTCCGCCTGGCGCGCGCGCTCGAAGCACTGCGCCGCCATCGTGGCCGACGCGAGATCCGCCACCGTGCGGCCGACCTCCTCCCAGAACGACGGCAACAGCATCGGCGACGCCTTCTGCAGCGTCTTGGCGATCTTCTCGAACGCCTCCTTCGCGTGGCCCGGCTTCGCCGCGACCATCCGCTTGGCCTTGCGCACGTCCTCCATCACGCCGAGCGCGACCTTCGCGGTCTTCGGCGCGTTGACGAGGCCCCACGCCGGGAACCCGAGCGTGCGATAGCGAACGTTGCCGAGCGCCGGCGATACCTTCGGCGCGGTGAATCCGAACGCCGCCATCTCGGCGTCGGTGCCTTCGGCGACCGCGTCGGGCTCGAGCCGCACGATGACCTTCGCATCCAGAGCGGGATGCCCGTACGTGCGCGCCGTGATCGAGGTCGTGCGCATCTCGTCGGTCGCAGGGAGCTTCGCCTTCAGCGCGACGATGCCGCCGGCGAGCAGGCTCTGCGCGGGATCGTGGGGGATCAGCGGTTCGCGTTGCATGGCGGTCACGACTCCTCCTCCGCGGTCTCGATCTTGCGCTTCGCGTAGATCAGCGAGGCCATGCGCATGCCCTCGGAGTACGCGACGGGTGGTACGTCGGCGACCGCGAGCGGCCGCTGCTTGTCGTCGACCCACGTGAGGTCGCCGGTCGTGGTCTCGTACATCGGGTCGCCCTCGCCGAGGTCGAAGCGCCCCTCGACGAGCTTGCCGCGCTCGAGCACGCGGCACACCGCGGCGCCGCCCGACACGCGATAGCCGAGTCGCTTCGCGAGCTGGATCGCGGTGTTCATGACCGCGAACTCGCCACCGGCGTACGTCGCGACACTCATCGGATCGGGTCCTGGCGCGGCGAACACGAACGTCTCGCGGAACAGCTGCGACAGGCCCTGCGAGACGCCGATCTCGACGGCGAGCTGGCGCAGATCGTCGAGCTCGTCGAGCAGGATCGGGTGCGGCACGAGCACGCTGTCGGCCGCGATCCACACGGTCTCGCCATCGCGATCGACCGTGCCGATGCCCTTGTCCTTGTCGGCGCTGCGAAAGAACCCGCCCGCCGCGCGATCGGCCTTGCCGCCATCGACCGGCACGATCCACGCGTCGTGAAGCACGGACTTCCACGACTCGTCGGCGACCACCGATGCGAGCACGCCGCGTGGCACCGGCAGCGTGCGCAGCATCCACGACTCGACCGTGGTCCGGCACTGGATCTCGTGGTCGTCCAGGAAGTCGATCGCCGACTCGAGGCGATCGCCGACCGGTGACTCCTTGATCGCCTTGGGCACGCTGCCGAGCACCTTGCCGTCCTTGCGCGCGACGAGCTTGCCGTCGCGGATGCCGAGCTCGTAGCCCTTGCCGGCGTCGACCCATCCTGCCTCTTCCACCCGCTTGACCGTGCGCGGCGCGCTGGTCTTCGGCTTCGCTTTTGGCTTAGCTTTCCCCGCTGTCTTGGCCATGGCGCGATGTTGCCCCTGGCCCAGCGCACGATCCACGGACGTTGGCCACAAGATGACCGACCAGCTGCTCGCGACGCTCGGCCTGTACGGCGGGACGGCGGTCGTGTGCTTCATCTCGGGGCTGTTCCCGATCATCAACTCCGAGCTGTTCCTCCTCGGCCTGTCAGCGTGGCTCGTCGAGTCGTGGGCGCAACTCCCGTTCGTCGCGCTCGCGGCCGCGATCGGCCAGATGGGGGCGAACTGCATCATCTATTACGTCGGCCTCGGGTTGTTCGAGCTGCCGACGGGGCGATGGAAGGAGAAGATCGACCGCGCCCGGGTCCGGGTGGAGCGCTGGAAGCGCACGCCGTACGCCATCCTGGCCGTCGCCTCGTCGGTGGGGTTGCCGCCGCTGGTCCTGGTCGCGCTCGCCGGCGGCGCGCTCGAGATCTCGTTCCGCGCGTTCGCCCTGATCGGGCTCGGCGGGCGCTACGTCCGGTTCCTCGTCTGCGTCGTCATCCCGTGGCTGTGACCAGTTGTCAGTTCAGGCACTCCCGGGCTCGGGTATGGTCGCCTGCCTTGCGGTCCATCGTCATCGTCATGCTCGCGTGCGGTCATTCGGCCGTGGCGCGCGCCGAAGCGACGATGACGTTCTCGTCGGATCCGCATCCCGGCATCCATCGCGAGACCTGGGTCGATGCGACGGTGCCGTGGCGCACGCGGCTCATCCAGATCGATCTGACGTCGGCCGAGATCGCGCTGTATGCGACGAAGGAATCGGATCGCGGCCTCACGACGAGCGCGTATGCGACCAAGCTCGCCGCGCAGGTCGCGATCAACGGCGATGCCTTCGCGGTGTCGGGCTACGTGCCGCGCGGGCTCGCGATCGGCGCCTCGGATCCGTGGTCGACCACGGTCGACGACGCGACCTCCGCGGTATTCCACCTGCGTCGCGTCGGCGAGCGCACCGTCGCCGGCATCGTGCCGCCCGAGCTCGTCACGGCGCCGACCGATCTTCCGGACGGCACCGAGGGCGCGGTGTCGGGCCGCCCGCTGCTCATCCGCAACGGCGTGGTCGCGACTCAGTTCGACTGCAACGATCCGGTCACGCTCGCGTGCGTGCGCGCGCCGCGGACGGCCGTCGCGCTGTCGGCCGATGGCAACACGCTGTGGCTCGCCGTCACCGACGGCTGGCAGCAAGCCTCGCTCGGCATGACCGCATCCGAGCTCGCGGCGTTCTTGCGCGCCCGCGGTGCGTACAGCGCGCTCGCGCTCGACGGCGGCAGCTCGTCGTCGCTCGTCGTCGATGGCAGCCTGATCTCGAGCCCGAGCGATGGCGTCGAGCGCACGGTCGCGAACCATCTCGCGATCAAGTACGGCTCGCTGCCGAAGGGCCAGCTCGTCGGCCTCATCTGCAAGCACGACGTCATCGGTTGTACCGACGATCCGGCGCGCAAGATGAGCGGCGTCAAGGTCATCCTCGACGACGGCCGCGTCCAGACCACCGACGCGACCGCGCTCTACGACTACACGAGCGTCACCCAGCGGCTCGCATGCGTGACCGCGAAGAAGGCCGGCTTCCTCACCAAGACCCAGTGCGCGCAGGTCGACGGCAACGGCATCACCTACAACTCGATCGCGATGTGGGAGGGTGTCGATGCCATCGATGCCGGGGTCTCCGATGCCAACACCGAGCCCGCCGACGCGACCACGGGCAGTGGTGGCACCGGCGACGCGGGCAACCACGAGACAGGCCCCGGCGGTGGCTGTTGCGGCACCGGACGTGATCGCCCCGCCGTGTGGCTCTTGGGCGTGGTCGCTTGGTTCCTGATGCGCCGCCGCGGTACTGTCGTACGAAGCGCGTGAGCACGGTCCATACCCAGCTACTTACCGACGACGCGAGCGGGGCACTGCTCGAGCGCAGCTTCCGGCTGCGCGTGGTCTCCGGCCCCGATCAGGGCAAGGAGCACATGCTCGACGAGGGCACCACGATGGTCGGCACGCACGTCGACAACGACCTCGTGCTGACCGACGCCACGGTGTCGCGCTATCACCTCGAGGTCCGCGTCCGTCGCGATGGCATCGAGATCCGCGATCTCGACACCACGAACGGCACCAAGCACGGCGGCGCGAAGGTCGGCCAGGTCGTGCTCACCGGCGCGGCGCGGCTGCGACTCGGCAAGCACACCGAGATCGACGTCGAGCCGATCGATTCGAGCGTCGAGCTGTCCGAGTGGCCGAGCGATCGGTTCGGCGACGTGCTCGGCACCACGCAGCCGATGAAGCGGCTGTTCGCGTTGCTCGGCAAGGCCGCGCCGACCGAGGCCACGATCCTTCTCCAGGGCGAGACCGGGACCGGCAAGGAGGCGATCGCCGAGGCGGTGCATCGCGCGAGCCGCCGCGCGAAGGGCCCGTTCATCGTCGTCGATTGCGGCTCGATCCCGCACGAGCTGATCGCCTCGGAGCTGTTCGGTCATGCGAAGGGCAGCTTCACGGGCGCGAGCGTCGACAAGCAGGGCCTGATCGAAGCCGCGAACCACGGCACGCTGTTCCTCGACGAGATCGGCGAGCTCGCGCTCGACCTCCAGCCACAGCTCCTGCGCGTGCTCGATCGCCGGCAGGTGCGCCGCGTCGGCGAGACGCAATCGGTCGATGTCGACATCCGCGTGATCGCGGCGACCCACCGCGATCTGCGCGCGATGGTCCGCGCCGGCCAGTTCCGCGAGGACCTCTACTACCGGCTCGCCGTCGTGGCGACGATGGTGCCGCCGCTGCGCGACCGCAAGGCCGACATCCCGGCGCTCGCGACGTGGTTCGCCGAGAAGATGGGCCGCGGCAGCTTCGTGCAGTCGCCGGCGTTGCTCGATCAGCTGATGCGCCACGACTGGCCCGGCAACGTGCGCGAGCTGCGCAACGTCGTCGAGCGCGCGCTGTCGCTCGGCGACTCGGCGCTCGCGGACCTCGGCGACAACGCCGCGCGCGGATCCGATCCGGCCGTGGCCGAGGCCCAGCCGAAGCGGCAATCGAACCCTGACGTGCTCGAGTTGCCGTTCAAGGAAGCGAAGGCGCAGCTCGTCGAGGCGTTCGAGCGCGATTATCTGCAGGCGCTGCTCGCCCGCCACCACGGCAACATCTCGCGCGCCGCTGCCGAGGCCGGCATCGATCGCAACTACATCCATCGCCTGGTCAAGAAGTACGGCCTCGAGGTCGACCGCACGTGATGCGCCGCGCGATCGTCATGCTCGCGATCGCCCTTGCCTGCAAGGGCAAGCACGATGGCGCCGCCGGCTCGGGCTCGGCGACGACCGACCCCCACGCGCGCCCGATCGACGCGAGCATCGTGGTCCCGGTCGACTGGAAGGCGTGCGACGCGGCGTTGCGCAAGGCGGCGACCGAGCCACTCGACGTTCGCCCGGCGCTCGTCATCGACGGCTGCAAGGTGTGCGGCGACTGGGCGCCGCTCCTGCGCTGGGCCACGCCCCAGGCCGAGAAGGGCCCGACGCGATTCCAGATCGAGGACGCGATGGCGCGCTGCGGCTACTGCAGCCCGAACGCGAAGCAGCGCTTTCTCGGTACGCTCGACAACGCGCGCGGCACGAACACGCGCACGCCGTGGCGGTTTCTCGGCGAGATGTGCAAGGCCGAGGTCAGCGCGGTCCCCGACAACCGCTTCACGACCGCGCCGTTCTACGCGCTCGATCGGATCGCGCGTGCGGCGTCCGCGCACGGCGGCGAGACTGCCAATCTGCTGTCCGCGATCGAGCTCCCGCTGCCCGCCGTGACGATCACCGGCGTCGGGATGGTGCTGCCGGATCTCGATGGCGGCGTGCAGCCGACCGCGGGACCGCTCTCGATCACGTTGATCGGCGACGCGCTCCACGTCGCGAAGCTGCCGCGCGCCCACCTCGGCGCCGGCGGCGTCGCCGTCGATCTCGGCAACTACCCCGGTGACGAGGTGAAGCTCGCCGATCTCGGCGGCGCGTTGACGAAGCTCGCGAACGGGGACAAGACCGCGACGATCACGCTGGTGATCGCGCACGCCACCCCTGCCGAGAAGCTCGTCCCGATCATCGCCGCGGCGTCGACCGTCGCGCCGATCTACCTCGCCGCGAATGCCGCGGGTGCGCCCGAAGGCTGGGACCTGCCCGGGACCATCCCCGTCGCGCTCGAAGCCGGCGGCAAGGATACGATCGCGATCAAGCCCGAGATGACCGTGCAAAACCTCGCCACCGAGCTGGCGAAGCGCGCGAAGGCCGGGCAGAAGAAAGCCTCGCTAGCAGCCAAGAAGTAGCGACCGCGGGCACCGCGACCAGATCCGTGGGATCGGTGACTGCCTCGACGGGCCGCGGGTGCCGCGGTGACTGCAGGAAGCCGAGTGTCCACCGGAACGCGTCGGTCGCCGGGACCCACGTCTTGACCAGCGCGAACACGACCGCGGTGGCGAGCGCGGCGATCGCGACGGCGCGCGGCGTGCTCTTGCCGACCACCGCGAGCAGCGCCGGAAAGAACATCAGCCCGGCGACGTCGGACAGCTTGCCGGTGAACCAGTTGCCGTAGGCGGCCTTGAGATAGTGATCGTTCACCACGAGCGTGACGATCGCCGCGACGCACAGCGGATGGGCGATGATCGGATGCTTCGTCGTCATCGGCCCTCGATCGTGACGGCGCCATCGTCGGGCTTGGGGCCGGTGCCGTACACCCGCGCGTGCACGATCACCATCGGCTGCGGCTTCGCGGGGTCGCGGTACCGCGCCGTGATGTGGAACATGCCGCCATCCTGGCTTGGAGAGATCGACGGCACGCCGAGCTCGGGTGCCTCGATCGTGACGATGGCCTGCCCGCTCGGCGCCACGACGTCGATCTGCGTCGCGCCGTAGTTCTCGTCGTACGGCTCGCGCGTGAACGGGACCTCGCGGGTGGCCTCGATCATCCAGGTGTCGACGGGCACGAGCTGCGTCACGTGCAGGAATTGATCGGGTGGCGGCTTCGGCGGGCCGTCGTTGCAGAACAGCCCACCGCCACCGTTACTCCGCCCCGTGATCTGGATCGGCCCCACGAACTGACCTCGCGGTGGGCACAGGTACGTGTACGTGGTGCCGCTCACCCGCGGCTGCAGCTGGTAGTCGCCGTCCGGGAGGTTGCACGTCACCCACGGGCGCGTCGACGCCTCGAGGGTCAGCTCGAGAGCGCGCTTGTCGGCCGGCACGATGGGGAGATCCACCGCGAGGTGCCAGCCGGCCTTGCTGGTGCCGATCGACGCCATGACCGCGGCGACGATCACGACGCGACCTCTCCAGCTTGCCATCGTCCGAGCGTATCATCAGCCGTCTTGTTCGACCTCGTCGTCATCGGAGGCGGCATCACCGGCGCCGGCATCGCACGCGACGCGGCGCTGCGCGGCCTGAAGGTCGCGTTGTTCGAGAAGAACGACTACGCCTCCGGCACGTCGTCGAAGTCGAGCAAGATGATCCACGGCGGCCTGCGCTATCTCGAGCACGGCGAGATCGGCCTAGTGTTCGAGTCGGTGTCGGAGCGCCGCGTCCAGACCCGCGTCGCGCCGCACCTCGTGCGGCCGTTGCCGTTCCTGATCCCGATCTACAAGGGCGTGCGCCCGGGCTTCGAGATCATGAACGTCGGGCTGTGGATCTACGACTCGCTGGCGCTGTTCCGGGCGCCGCGGCTCCACAAGGCGTTCCGCGGCACCCAGGCCGCCCTGAGGCTCGAGCCGCAGCTGCGCCCCGAGGGCCTGCGCGGCGCGCTCGAGTATTACGACTGCGCCACCGACGACGCGCGCCTGGTGCTCGAGAACGCGCTCGACGCGATCGCGCTCGGCGCCGAGTGCCACACGTACACCGAGGTGCTGCGGTTCGAGCGGCGCGCCGATCACCGGATCACCGGCGTGGTCGTGCGCGATCGCCTGACGGGCGTGCAACGCACGGTCGAGACACGCGCCGTGGTCCTCGCGGCCGGCGCGTGGACCGACGAGATGATCCGGCGGTTCGAGATTCCGGTCGAACGCCCGCTGCTCCGCCGCACGAAGGGCGTGCACGTGGTGCTGCCGCGCGAGCGCCTGCCGCTGGCGCGCGCGATCACGTTGATCTCGCCGGTCGATGGCCGCGTGATGTTCGCGCTGCCGTGGCGCGAGCGCAGCGTGCTCGGCACCACCGACACCGACTACACCGGCACCGCCGACGAGGTCGCGGCAGATGCGAGCGACGTGAAGTACCTCTGCGACTCCGGCAACGGCTACTTCCCCGGCGCGAACCTCGTGCCCGACGACGTGATCGCGACGTGGGCCGGGCTGCGGCCGCTGATCGCCGCGCCGCCGAACGTCGACGAGAGCGCGGTGTCGCGCGAGCACGAGGTGTTCACGAAGACCGACGGGCTGGTGATCATCGCCGGCGGCAAGCTGACGACGTATCGCCGGATGGCGCGCGAGGCCGTGCACAAGACGATCGAGCTCCTGCGCGAGCTCGGCGACGAGCCCACCACGACCAAGGAGACCACGAAGCACCGGCCACTGCCCGGCGCGATCGGCATCGAGCCCCACGATCTCACGGGCGTCGCCGCGATCGGCCGCACGCTGATGACCGAGCACGGGCTCGATGTCGACACCGCGACCCACCTGTGCGGCGTCTACGGCTCGCGCGCGTTCGAGCTCGGCGCCGCCATCGCCAAGGATCGTCAGCTCGGCGAGCGTCTCGATCCCGAGCTGCCCTACGTGTGGGCCGAGATCGACTTCGCGGCGCGGCGCGATCTGGCGCGCACCGTCGAGGACGTGCTCGCGCGCCGCGTGCCGTTGCTCCTCGTATCGCGCGACCAGGGGCTCGGCGTCTGCGAGCGGGTCGCGGCCCGGCTCGCCGCCGTGCACGGCTGGGACGACGCGATGACCGCGCGGATGACGGGCGAGTACCGCGCCGAGGTCGAGAAGAGCCGGCGCTGGCGTAGTGCATAAGTGACCGACCACCTCCTCGAGCTGTTCGGCTTGTACGGCGCGACGACCGCGATCTCGTTCGTCGCCGGGATGTTCCCGCTCGTCAGCATCGAGGCGTTCCTGGTCGGCTACTGCACGCTGCGGCCGGTGACGTGGCTCGAGTTCGTCGCGCTCGTGGTACTCGCCGCGGTCGGCCACCAGATCTCGAAGACGGTGTGCTACTTCGCGGGCACGTCCACGCTCGAGAGCCGCCGCGTCAAGCCGACGATCGACAAGTGGCGACCGCGCATCGATCGCTGGAACAGGCGGCCGTGGCTGATGTTCTTCCTCGCCGCCTCGGTCGGCCTGCCGCCGATGTGGCTCGTCGGCTTCGTCGCGCGGCCGCTCATGCAGCTGCGGTTCGTGCCGTTCACGGTCGTGTGCTTCGTCTGCCGCTCCGGCCGCTACGCGGTGCTCGCGCTGATCCCGATGCTAGCGCGCTAGCCCCGACGACGATCACCAGGACCCAGCGCCACACGCCTCGAGTGACACGATGTGGTACGAACGTCCCGCGATGTCGAAGAAGGCCGAGGCGGATCGGGTGCTCGTCGTCGATGACGACAAGAACATCCGGGCGACCCTGACGATGTGTCTCGAGGGCATCGGGTGCGGGGTGACGGCCGCCGGGACGAGCGCCGCCGCGCTGGCAGCGGTGGAGCGAACCCCGTTCGATCTCGCGTTTCTCGATCTGCGCCTCGGTGCCGAGAACGGCATGGAGCTCCTGCCCCGCTTGCTCGCCGCACGGCCGGGACTCCCGATCGTCGTGATCACCGCCTACGCCACGATCGATACCGCCGTCGAGGCGATCAAGCTCGGCGCCGTCGACTACCTGCCGAAACCGTTCACGCCGGCGCAGATCCGCCACGTCGTCGAGCAGGTGACGGCTCGGCGGGCGACCGCGCACCGAGTCGCAGATCTCGAAGCCCAGCTCGCCGACGAGCTTCCCGGGATCGATTTCGCGACGAAGGCGCCGCGGATGCGCGCGGCGTTCGAGCTCGCGACGCGGGCGGCGGGCTCCGACGCGCCGATCCTCTTGCGCGGCGAGAACGGGACCGGCAAGAGCGTGCTCGCGCGCCTCGTCCACGTGCGGAGCAAGCGCGCCGGCAAGCCGTACGTGACGGTGAACTGCCCGACGCTGTCGGAGGACCTGCTCGCGAGCGAGCTGTTCGGGCACGCGATCGGCGCGTTCACCGGCGCCGTGCGCGACCAGGCCGGCCGCGTCGAAGCCGCGGAAGGCGGCACGCTCCTGCTCGACGAGATCGGCGAGATCTCGCCGGCATTGCAGGCAAAGCTCCTGCGGTTCGTCCAGGACAAGGAGTTCGAGCGCGTCGGCGAGACCCGGACCCGCCACGCCGACGTGCGCGTCATCGCGGCCACCAATCGCGATCTCGACGCCGACGTCAAGGCCGGTCGGTTTCGCGAAGACCTGTTGTTCCGCCTCAACGTGATCGAGATCGAGGTCCCGCCGCTGCGCGAGCGCGGCGACGATATCGTGCCGATGGCGCACCGGTTTCTCGCGTTCTTCGCACGTGCCGCGAATCGAGCCACTCCGACCCTGTTGCCGGCCGCCGAGCAGGCCTTGCTCGCGTATGCGTGGCCCGGCAACGTTCGCGAGCTACGCAACGCGATGGAGCGCGCGATCATCTTGTTTCCCGGCGCCGCGCTCGGTCCCGAGACGCTGCCGGAGCGCATCGCCCCTGCGACCGCGACGGTTCCGCGGCTCGGCGCGAACTTCACGCTCGACGAGATCGAGCGCGAACACATCGAGCGCGTCGTGGCACACACGTCCACGCTCGAGGATGCGGCGAAGATCCTCGGCATCGACGCGTCGACCCTGTACCGCAAGCGCAAGAAGTACGACGCCTAGGCGAGCTTGACGGTGAACCAGAACGTCGCGCCCTGACCGGGTTCGGAGTCGACCCCGATCTCGCCGCCATGTGCGCGGACGATCTCGCGCGAGATGAAGAGGCCGAGGCCCGCCCCGCCCGCGCCCGCGCCAGGCATGCGCACGTACTTGTCGAAGATCGTCTTCTGGTACTCGGGCGGGACGCCCGGGCCTTCGTCGACGACCTCGAACCGCAGCCAACCGTCACGCGGTACGGCGCGGATCGTCACCGTGCCACCCGCTGGACCGTATCGGATCGCGTTGTTGATCAGGTTCGCGAACACGAGCTGGAGGCGCTCGCGATCGACCACGATCGCGGGCGTGTCGGGGAGCACCTCCGAGCGCAGCTGGACCTTGTGCTCCGCTGCGGCGGCGCGATGGGCGTCGATCGCGTCACGCGCGAGGCCCTCGGGATCCTGGGATGCGAGCCGCAGCTCGATCCGGTCGGCCTCGATCCGCGACAGGTCGAGCAGCTCGTCGACGATCGACTGCAGCCGATCGCATTCCTCGCGCGCCGCGAACACGAGCTCGCTCTGCTTGTCGGTCAGCGGTCCGACGACGTGCTCGGCCAGGAGATGAACAGCCATGCGCAGCGACGTCAGCGGTGTGCGAAGCTCGTGGGCGACGGTGGCGACGAGATCGCTCGACAGCTCCTCGAAGCGGTGCAGGCGGGTCACGTCCTGGAACACGATGGTCGCGCCGACCAGAGTGCCCTCGTCGGCATAGAGTGGTGCGGCACGGGGAAGCAACAGTCGCTCGCCGTCGACACCGGCGAGCTTGATCGACTCGTCGAGACCTTTCGGGACGTACGCGCCGCGTCCGGCGGCGACGTGCTGGCGCAACCGTTCGACCGTGCTGCGGATCGCGGGATCCATGCTCGCGAGACCCTGCGCGCCAGCTTCGGTGTGCGCCTTGAGGATCGTCTCGGCGGCCTGGTTCGCGTGGCGAAGCTCGCCGTCGAGCGCGACGACCAGCACCGGATCCGGCAGGCTGTCGATCGTCGCCTGGGCCGCGAGCTGCGCCTCGACCAGCTCCCCGAGCGAGCTCTCGCGGTACTTCTGGATCCGCTCGGCCATCGTGTTGAGCTCGACCGCGACCTCGCCGATCTCGTCCTTGCTGTCGATCCGTGCGCGCACCGCCACGTCGCCTTCACCGAGTCGCCGTGCGGTCTGACCGAGTACAGAGAGCGGACGCAGGACGCGTGTGGTCATGATCCCCGAAGCGATCAAGCCGAGCACGAGCCCGGCAAGCGAGGCCACCACGAGCAGCGTGTTCCACTGACTGGAGAGCCGTTCCGCACGATCGCTCTTGGCGATCATCGCATCCTGATTCAGCACGAGGATCGCGTCGGCCGCGTCCTTCACGGCGAGGAACTTGCCGAGCAAGCTATCGAAGTAGCGCTGGTCGAGGCCCGACATCTCGGGCACCCGCCTCACCTCCTCGACCTCTGCAAGATACGCCGTCCATGCGGTGTGGAGCTTCGTGGTGGCCTCCCGCTCGCCCGGCTCGGTGATGTTGTGCTCCTGGGCCCCGAGCTCGTCCGCGAACTTCGGGATGTTCGTCGCGATCTGTTCGAGCCCGCGCGCCGATCTGCCGAGGGTCGTGAACACGACGCCACTATCGATTCGCTCCGCGGCTTCCTTCATGTGCTCGGCCGCGATCACGCTGCGGTAGTTATCCTTGAGGATCTCCTGGGCGCCGCGCCCGAGCGCGTGCGTCACCAGGCTGCCAACCACGATCGTGATCCCGAGCGCCACCACGAGCGGGAGCTGCGCGAGCAGGAGCTTGGTACGCATCCTCACGGTCGGTCCTCGGCATCGGCCATCGACACGATGTGGACGTCGAGATCGTGGGCTTCCTGGAGAAGCCGTAGCGGCACCGAGCGGGCGAGCAGCTGCCGCCACCACGGCTGGTGCGATCGTCCGATCACGATGTGCCCGACACCGTGCGATCGCGCGAAGTCGATCAGCGCGGGCACCGGATCACGGGCCTGGAGGCGCACGACCTCGGCGCCGAGCTCGCGGGCGAGCCCGATGTTCGCGAGCAGGTGACGCTGCGCTTCGGAATCGATCCGATCGGGTGCCTCATTCGGCGTCTCGACGTAGACGACGAACCAGTCGCCCGAGAGCCGGCCTGCCATCCGCGAGCCCTTGCGCAGCAGCGACTCGGCATGCGGTGGATACGACGACATGCACACCATCACGCGGCTGGTCGCACCGCGGACCTCGCCGGCCTTCGTGCGGGCCTTGGTCTCGCTCTGCCGCTCGAGGCTCTCGGCGACCTCGCGCAGGGCCAGCTCGCGCAGCGTCGTCAGGTTGCCGTCCTTGAAGAAGTGCTCGAGCGCCCACGCGACCTTCTCGGCCGAGTAGATCTTGCCGGTCTTCAGGCGCTCCAAGAGATCCTCGACCGCGAGATCGAGATTCACGACCTGGACCGCCTCCTTGAGGAAGCTATCGGGCACGGTCTCGTGGATCGTGACGTTCGTGGCCTTCTCGACGACATCCTTCAGCGACTCGAGGTGCTGGATGTTGAGCGCGCCGATCACGTTGATCCCGGCGGCGAGGATGTCGAACACGTCCTGATAGCGCTTCTTGTTCTTGCTCCCGGGCGCGTTGGTGTGCGGGATCTCGTCGACGACGCACAGCTCGGGCTTGCGAGCCAGGATCGCATCGAGATCCATCTCCTCGACGATGACGCCGCGATACTCGACCTTGCGCCGTGGCACCGCCTCGAGTCCCTCGACGAGCGCCGCGGTCTCGGCCCGGCCATGGGTCTCGACGAAGCCGAGCACGACGTCGACTCCTCGCTTCTTCAACGCGCGTGCTTCTTCGAGCATCCGGTAGGTCTTGCCGACTCCGGCCGCAAACCCGATGTACAGCTTGAGCCCGCCGCGCCTGGTGCGCTGCACCAGCTCGAGAAAGTCTTCCGCACGCGGGCGGGTCACGCTCACTTCGGCATCGTAGCGCCGTCCGCGGCCAGGTGTGCGGGCCGACCGAACTTGCGGTCGAGTGCGAGGTTGACCACCAGGACGTTGACATGGACCTCGCCGAGGAAGCCGAGATCACGCTCGTCGATGAAGTCGGAGATCACGGATTGCACCCGGTCGACCGTGACGCCGCGTGCCTTCGCGATCCGCCCGGCCTGCAGCATCGCCGTCTCGGGGGAGACATCCGGATCGAGCCCGCTCGCCGACCGGGTGACCGCATCGGCCGGGATCGCGACACCGTCGGGCACCCCGTTGTCGGCGCGGAACGCCGCCGCGAGCTGGGTGACACCCGCGAACGACTCGTCGACGTCCTTCGTCGCGGGATCGTCGACGACGCCGTCGCGCAGCTTCTTCGACGTCGTGCCGAGGTTCGTGCCGCCCGAGTTGGCGGCATCGTAGCTGTTGGCAGATGGCCGCGGTCGGACGTAGGCGGGATCGGCGAACGCCTGACCGATCAGCTCCGAGCCAACCTCGTTGCCCTTCTCGTCGACGACGATCGAGCCGTTCGCGCGGTGCGGGAACAGGAGCTGCGAGGCGCCGGTGACGGCGAGTGGGTAGACGAGCCCGGTCACGACCAGGGTCACGAGCGTGGCGCGAAATGCGACGAGTAGCGTCTCCATGACTAGGTCGCTCCCATGGCCTGGAGGACCAGGTCGATCAGCTTGATTCCGACGAACGGCGCGACCACACCGCCGGCGCCGTAGATGAGCAGCGATCGCCGCAGGATCGCGGCGGCACCGAGAGGCCGATACTTCACACCACGCAGCGCGAGCGGGATCAGGATGATGATGATGATCGCGTTGAAGATGACCGCCGCCAGGATCGCCGACATCGGGGACGCGAGGTTCATGACGTTGAGCGGCGCGATCTGGGGATAGACTCCCATGAACATCGCCGGCAGGATCGCGAAGTACTTCGCGACGTCGTTCGCGATCGAGAACGTGGTCAGCGAGCCGCGGGTCATCAGCAGCTGCTTGCCGACCTCGACGACCTCGAGCAGCTTGGTCGGGTCCGAGTCGAGGTCGACCATGTTGCCGGCCTCCTTCGCGGCCTGCGTGCCCGTGTTCATCGCCACCCCGACATCGGCCTGCGCGAGCGCCGGCGCGTCGTTGGTGCCGTCGCCGGTCATCGCGACGAGCTTGCCCTTGGCCTGCTCGTCCTTGATGAGGTTCATCTTGGTCTCGGGCGTGGCCTCGGCGAGGAAGTCGTCGACCCCGGCCTCGGCCGCGATCGCCTTCGCGGTTCGCGGGTTGTCGCCGGTGATCATCACCGTGCGGATGCCCATCGCGCGGAACCGGCCGAACCGCTCCCGGATGCCCTGCTTGACGATGTCCTTCAGGTGGACGATCCCGAGCACGCGGTTGCCATCGCTCACCGCGAGCGGTGTGCCGCCGGTGTCGCCGATCTTGTTCGCGCTCGCGTCGACGTCGTCGGGGAGCGTGCCGCCCATCGCCACCACATGGCCCTTGACCGCATCGACCGCGCCCTTGCGGATCTGGCGGTTGCCGAGATCGACGCCGCTCATGCGGGTCTGGGCGGTGAACTTGATGAACGCCGCGTCCTTCACGTCGCGCGGCGGGATCCCGTGCTTGTCCTTGACCAGCGCGACGATCGATCGGCCCTCGGGGGTCTCGTCGGCGAGGCTCGACAGCATCGCGGCCTCGGCGAGGTCCTCGATGCGCACACCCGCGGCCGGGATGAGCTCGGACGCCATCCGGTTGCCGAGCGTGATCGTCCCGGTCTTGTCGAGCAGCAGCACGTCGACATCCCCGGCGGCCTCGACCGCACGACCGCTCATCGCGATCACGTTCTTGCGCATCAGCCGGTCCATGCCCGCGATCCCGATCGCGGACAGCAGGCCACCGATCGTGGTCGGGATCAGGCACACCAGCAGCGCGACGATCACCGTCGCGCTGAGGTGAACGCCCGAGTAGATCCCGAGCGGGACCAGCGTCACGCACGCGAACACGAACACGATCGTGAGCCCGACGAGCAAGATATGGAGCGCGATCTCGTTCGGCGTCTTCTGGCGCGACGCGCCCTCCACGAGCGAGATCATCCGGTCGAGGAACGATTCGCCCGGATTCGCGCCGATCTTCACGATGATCTTGTCGGACAGCACCTTGGTGCCGCCGGTGACCGACGACCGATCGCCGCCCGACTCGCGAATGACCGGCGCCGACTCGCCGGTGATCGCCGACTCGTCCACGGACGCGATGCCTTCGACGATCTCGCCGTCGCCCGGGATCAGCTGACCGGCCTCGACGATCACCAGATCGTCCTTGCGCAGCTGCGACGCCGGGATGACGTCCGGATACTCCTTGCCGGCGACGACCTTCCGCGCGACGGTCTCCTGACGCATCTTGCGCAGCGTGTCGGCCTGCGCCTTGCCGCGGCCCTCGGCCACCGCCTCCGCGAAGTTGGCGAACAGCACGGTGAACCACAGCCACAGCGTGACCGCCGCGGAGAACCACACCGGTGCTGCCGTGTCGGAGCCCGCCACGATGTCACGGAGTAGCAAGCCCGTGGTGAGCAGCGATCCGATCGCCACCACGAACATCACCGGGTTCTTGTAGAGGATCCGCGGATCGAGCTTCTTGAAGCTGTCCTTGATCGCCGGTCGCACGATCGACGGATCGAACATCGAGACGGAAGGCTTGGCATGCTTCGACATCACAGCACCTCGCCGTGCAGGGCCTGGAAGTGTTCGACCACCGGGCCCAGCGACAGCGCCGGGAAGAACGTGAGTGCGCCGACGATCAGGATCACGGCGACGAGCAGCGCGGTGAACAGCCAGCCGTTGGTCGGGAACGTCCCCGGGCCCGGCACCACGGTCTTCTTGTTCAACATCATGCCGCCGATCGCGAGCGCAGGGACGATCATGAAGAACCGCCCGGCGAGCATCGTCATGCCGAGCGCGATGTTGTACCAGTCGGTGTTCGCGTTGAGCCCGGCGAAGGCCGAGCCGTTGTTGCCGGCGCCGCTCGTGAACGCATACAGGATCTCCGACAGCCCGTGCGGCCCGCCGTTATTGAGCGACGACAAGCCGTAGCTCGCCACCGAGCTCCAGGCCGACAAGCCGAGGATGATCATCGGAAACACCAGCACGTAGAGCATCGCGAGCTTCATCTCGCGGCCCTCGATCTTCTTGCCGAGGTACTCCGGTGTTCGCCCGACCATCAACCCGGCGATGAACACGGTGAGGACGACCATCACGAGGATGCCGTAGAGGCCGGCGCCGACCCCGCCGAAGATCACCTCGCCGAGCTCGATGTTGACCAGCGGGACCATCCCGCCGAGCGGCGTGAAGCTGTCGTGCATCGAGTTGACCGCGCCGCACGACGCATCGGTGGTGACCGTCGCGAATAGCGCCGAGTCGGTGACGCCGAACCGGACCTCCTTGCCCTCCATGTTGCCGGGCGCGGACGCGACCCCGAGGTCGTGCATGGCCGCGTTCGGGTGTGCCTCGGCCCAGTAGGTGGTCGCCGCGCCGGCGAAGAACAGCACGGACATCGCGGCGAACAGCACCCAGCCCTGGCGCTGATCGCGCGCCATGCGGCCGAACGTGTAGGTCAGGCCGGCGGAGATCGCGAAGATCGCGATCATCTCGATCATGTTGGTGAGCGCGCTCGGGTTCTCGAACGGGTGCGCGCTGTTGGCGTTGAAGAACCCGCCGCCGTTGGTGCCGAGCTCCTTGATCGCTTCCTGCGACGCGACCGGGCCCATCGCGATCAGCTGCTTGCCGCCCTCGAGCGTGGTGACCTGGTGATACGCGGCGAGGTTCTGGATCACGCCCTGCGAGACCAGGACGAGCGCGACGACGATGCTGATCGGCAGCAGCACGTAGACGATGCCGCGGATCAGATCGACGTAGAAGTTGCCGACGCCCTTCTTGCCCTCGGGGCCGGGCTTCCGGGTCACGCCGCGCGCGATGACGAGCGCGACGCCGATGCCGACCGCGGCCGACGTGAAGTTGTGCCACGCCAGGCCCGCCATCTGCGTGAAGTAGCTCATCGTCGTCTCGGGGACGTACGACTGCCAGTTCGTGTTCGTCGTGAAGCTCGCGGCCGTGTTGAACGCGAGCGGTCCCGGCACGCCGGCGAGGTGTTGCGGATTCGCCGGCAGCGAGCCCTGGGCGCGCTGGATCACGTAGGTGACGAGGAGGCCCATCGCGGAGAACACGAGCATCGCGATGGTGTACTGGACCCACGTCTGTTCCTTCGCCTGCTTGAGCCCGCACAACCGCAACAGGCCGCGCTCGATCCGGCCGAGCGTCCGCGGCAGCGGCTGCTTGTCGCTCTCGTAGACGCGGAACATGTAGATCCCGAGCGGCTTCGTGATCGCCAAGACGACCACGAAGAAGACGATGATCTGGAGCCAGCCGTTGAAGGTCATCAGAATCGCTCCGGCTTGAGCAGCGCGTACACCAGGTATCCGGTGACGAGCAGCGCGATGACGAGGCCAAGTACGTATTCGGTAGCCATGGATCAGATCCGATCGAGGGCCCTCGCGTAGACGACGCTGAGGGCGAAGAACGCGACGGTGACGACGAAGAGGATGACGTCGGTCATGGCGTCACATCTTGACGAGGACTGCGAGCGAGAACCGGGGCTCACTTTGCACGAGGTCGGGGCTCCACGTGCGATTGCCCATCCCGTCCGTTACCTCGGATCCCGGCGCACCCTGGTTGCCGCCCGGAGGCGTCACGCCGCCACCGCCCGCGAAGTACGGCACGCTGGCGTGGCGATAGGTGAACTCGCCACGGAACGTCACGAACTGGCTCGGCATGAAGTCGAACGTCAGCTGGGTGTCCCACGCGACGAACTTGTCGCCGGGATTCTCGGTGAAGTACGGCGTGCCGGAGTACGCGGTCGCGCCGTTGATCGACGGCAACAGCACGAGGTAGCGGCCGGGGTTGTCGATCGCGCCGCCGCCGAGCGTGAGCGCGAACTTGTCGTGATCGAACCACGCGCGCGTGTACGCCATGAAGCCGACGAACAGCGTGCCGTCGCTACCCGTGCCGCAGCTGACACCACCGCCGTAGTCGCAACCGAAGTCGAAGGTGAGCGTCG
>Ga0326726_10000444_pt1 | contig 39181 bp, 36 predicted proteins | sample MHFenrmetagenome_2_FD_207603 | JGI IMG/M metagenome (GOLD analysis project Ga0326726, IMG submission 207603) | Lab enriched peat soil microbial communities from Michigan Hollow, Ithaca, NY, United States - MHF15MN | ecosystem: Environmental > Terrestrial > Soil > Wetlands > Peat | place: USA... | reverse complement strand
CGAGAGGATCGACGTTCCGACGCCGATGGCGGTGCGCTGGAACGACTGGGACTACGGCAGCGAGGTCAGCGAGCTGCGCGCGCTCTACGAGAAGGGCAAGGACAACCAGTGGAACGCCTCGCACGACATCGACTGGTCGATCCCGCTCACGAACGACGAGTTCATCGCGGGCCCCGAGCTCTCGCTGCTGGGCAACGTCACCAAGCTCATGGGTCGCGACGAAGCCACGCAGAAGGCGGCCATGTTCGACGAGATCGCCTGGGTGCTCTCGCAGCTCCTGCACGGCGAGCAGGCGGCGCTGCAGATCTGCGGCCAGCTCACGAACCTGTGCCCGACCACCGACGAGAAGTTCTACGCCGCGAACCAGGTGTACGACGAGGCCCGACACACGGAAGTGTTCGCGCGCTTGCTCGGCGAGAAGTTCGGGACGATCTACCCGATCAGCCCGAACCTGAAGGTCCTGCTCGACGAGCTGCTGTCGGTCGAGGGCTACACGATGAAGTGTCTCGGCATGCAGACGCTCTTCGAGGGCACGGCCGTCGGGATCATGGATCAGTTCCGCGCCAACTCGCGCAACGCCCTGATCATCGACGTGATCCGACGCGTCGAGCAAGACGAGTCACGCCACGCGGCGTTCGGCGTGCTCACCATGCGCCGTGTCGTGAAGCGCTCGAACGAAGCCGAGATGCAGCGTATGGAGGACTGGGCGTACTCCGTGCTCGAGGCGCTGAACGCGAATCAGCAGCTCGACATGCTGCGCGTGCTGGGTCCGAAGTACGGGATCGAGCCCGACGCGGTCGTGGCCATGGCCATGTCGCTCCCCGAGTGGAAGGAGTTCAACAGCCAGCCGTTCATGCACACGGTCGTGCCGAACCTGCAGCGGCTCGGACTCATCACCGAGCGCACCGAGTCCCAGTGGCTCGAGCGCGGGATGATGGTCGAGTCGCGCGGCGCGAACGGGCAGCTGCCGGTTCGCGACTAGGCGCGGGGGCTCAGTTCGCGCGGAAGCGCGAGGTCTCCGGTCCGAGCGCGAGCGACGCCGCCTGGTCGGGGTGGATCGCCTTCGCGCGCGCGAACAGCTCGTCCTCGGTCTCGGTGTTGTTCGGGTCGGGGACGCAGCAGTCGACCGGGCAGACCTCGGCACACTGCTCTTTGGCGTGGAAGCCGACACACTCGGTGCACAGCCTCGGGTTGATGACGAACGTCTCTTCACCCTCGCTGATGGCCTCGTTCGGGCACTCGGGCTCGCAGACGCCGCAGTTGATGCACTCCTCGGTGATCATGGTCGACATGGGGGACTCCTGTAGCTACCGGCCGTGCGGTGGGTGAGGGTTCGTGAGTCAGTGAGTCAGCGTCACGTCGCGGTTGCCGCGTGGGATGCGGCCCGTGAGCAAGAGCTCGTCTGCGCGCGCCAAGCGGAACTCGAGCTCGCCGTCGTCGCGCGACGGCTCCAGCGAGAGGTTGGTCGCGAGCAGTTGCCGCCCCAGGCGGACCAGCGCCTTCAGCTGCGCGGCGCGCACGCGATCCAGACGCCCGACCGCGTAGTTCTTCAGATTCGATACGGCGAGGTGGACGTCGCGCACCTCTCCGCTTCCGGCGCAGAGCGGGCAGATGCGCGCGAGCGCCTCGCGGAGCACCTGCTCGACGAACGCAGTCTGGTTCGGCAGCTGCTTCAAGAGCGCCCCGATCTCCGGATCGATCCGGAACGTGACGCGCTGCTTCGCTCGGCTGCGGCGGCTCATGCCGTGCAGCAAAGTGCTGTACGCCCGGCCTCCGGTCAATGGCGGCGGACGTTGGAACGGCGCAAATACGGGCGGCGCGCGGATTCCTGCATATACTGTTCGCCGCGATTCCCTTCTGCCGGAGGCCTATCCTGGAATCGGACAACGAGCAGCCCGGCCAGCCGACGGGCCAACCGCGGCGACCGAGGCGCCGCCGACGACGTCGCCGCGGAGGCAGACACTTCGCTGCGGGCAACGAATCGTCGCCGAACGGACCGCCGACGAACGGACCGTCGAGCGAGGTGTCGCTTCCGTCCGAAGTCCCCGCTCCCGCGAATGGCCCCTCCTTCACTGGACCGTCCGTCGGAGACCGTCCTCGCAGGCGAAGACGCCGCCGGCGCGGCCACTGGAATCCGAACGGCGGTGGTGACTTCGCTCCGCGCGATTCGAACCTCGCCGCGGAACCTGGTGAGTTCGGCGCCGCCGAGCCGCGCGGCGTGAACGAAGAGGCCGCCGCTCCCTGGGTTGGCGAACCGGGCGAAGCGGAGTTCAACGCAGAAGCGGACATGACTGGAGAGGATGAAGGCACCTCCGAGATGACCTCCTCCCAGCCCGAGAGCGCGCCTCCGGGCGGCGAGCCGTTCCGCGATCGACCGCGCCGGCGCCGCAGGCGGCGCCGCGGGGGCGGTGGCGGCGGGCCGGTTCCCGACGAACGGCTGCGCCAGATGCTCGACCTGCTGCGCCGCGAGTTCGGCCTCCGCCACTTCCGACCGGGCCAGGAAGACGTGATCCGCGCGGTGCTCGACGGCCGCGACACGTTGGCCGTCATGCCGACGGGCAGCGGGAAGTCACTCACCTACCAGTTGCCCAGCTTGGTGTTGCCCGGCCTGACGGTCGTCGTGTCTCCCCTCATCGCGCTCATCCGCGATCAGTTCGAAAAGCTGCGCGCGCAGGGCATCGAAACCGTGCGGGTCGACAGCTCACTCACGGGCACCGAGAAGGAAGAGGCGCTCACGCTGCTCGAGGAGGGCGGCCAGAAGATCGCGCTCATCACGCCCGAGGGAGCCACGGGCGCGGTCTTCAAGAAGCGCATCGCCGACCAGCAGATCTCGCTGCTCGTGATCGACGAGGCGCACTGCGTCTCCGAGTGGGGCCACGACTTCCGCCCCTCGTATCTCGCGCTGGGAGCGCTGGCCGAGGATCTCGGGCGACCGCCGGTGCTCGCGCTGACCGCGACCGCGCCGCCCCTCGTCCGCGAGGAAATCGTGAAGCGCCTCGGGCTGCGCGAGCCCGCGATCGTCGTGCGCCCGGTCGCGCGCCCGAACCTGCGCTTCGAAGTGAAGCAGTGCATGACCGAGGACGTGAAGCGGCGCGAGCTCGTGCAGTATCTCCGCCGCCTGCGTCGACCCGGCATCGTCTACTGCTCGACGGTGAAGGACGTCGAGGAGCTCGGCGCGCTCTGCAAGATCGCGCGCATCCCCGCCGAGATCTATCACGGGCGACTCACGAAGGCCGAGCGCGACCACGCGCACAAGCGCTTCATGTCCTCCGGCAAGCGCATCGTGATGATCGCGACGAGCGCCTTCGGCCTCGGCGTCGACAAGCCCGACATCCGCTACGTGCTGCACTACCAGGTCCCGGGGTCACTCGAGTCGTACGTGCAGGAAGCGGGTCGCGCGGGGCGCGACGGCCTGCCCTCGCGCTGCATCCTGCTCTGGGATCCGCGCGACATCGACGTGCAGCGCCACTTCCTCTCCGAAGGTCCGGCGACGCGCTCGCAGATCAAGAAAGTGGTCGAGGGTCTGTCGGCGTGGACCGCCGACGGGCGCGCCGTCGAGGCCTCGACCTTGGCGATGGCGACCGAGGTCGGAGTGACTCGCACCAAGGCGATCTTGGAGGGACTTCGCGACGCGAACCTCGTCGCCGAGACCGACGGCCAGTTCTCGCTGTCTCGCGAGATCGACGTGAACGAGGCGGTGAAGCTGCTCTCCCGCCGCAACGAGGAGCGCAAGACCACCGACCGGCGCCGCCTCGAGAGCATCATTCACTACGCGAACAACACCGAGGAGTGTCGGATGATGCACATCACCCGCTACTTCGAGGACGGTGAGCCGGCGCCGTGCGGGCACTGCGACGTCTGTGAGCCCAAGCTGCGCCGGCGCCGACGCCGAGCGAAGGGCCGCCGCGGCGGCAACGGCTCCGACCGAGACGACGACGAGTGAGCTTCGAGCGCGAGGCGCGGGTGGCATGCGAGGCCGCCCAGGCCGGCGGCGAAGTGGTGGCTCGCCATGCGTCCGCTTCGCGGCGCACGGCGCGCGAGAAGTCGCACGACAACCCGGTGACGGCCGCGGACCTCGAGGCCAACGTCGCGATCTGCGCGCGGCTGCGCGCCGCGTTCCCGAGAGACGCGCTGCTCTCCGAGGAGACCGCCGATCGCCCGGAGCGACTCACTGCCGAGCGCGTGTGGATCGTGGATCCGCTCGACGGCACGAAGGAGTTCGTGGAGGGCGTACCCCAGTTCGCGGTCTCGGTCGCGCTCGCGGTGCGCGGCCGCCCCGTCGCGGGCTGCGTCTTCGATCCCTCGACCGGCGAGAGCTTCTGGGCCAGCGACGGCGCCGGCGCGTTCCTGGCCGCGACACGGATCGGTGTCACGCGCGAGCGCTCGCTGGCAAAGGCCGTCCTGCTCTCGAGCCGCACCGAGATGAAGCGCGGGCAAGTCGAGCCGTTCCGCGCGCTCGTCGCACGCATCGAGCCGGTGGGCTCGGTCGCATTGAAGCTCGCTTGGATCGCCGCCGGCCGCGCGGACCTGTGGCTCTCCGCCGCACCGAAGAGTGAGTGGGACGTCTGCGCCGGCGACCTCTTGGTACGCGAGGCGGGCGGCGTCTTCCGAGAGCTCGGGCGCGGCGAGCGCACTTACAACCAGAGCGACGTGCTCCTGCAACCGCTGCTCGCAGCCGGCCCGGCGCAGCTGGTCCAGGAGCTCGAGAGGCGCGCGTGCCCGCCCTGAAGCACCCGATGCTGCGCATCGCGCCGGTCTCCGACGAGGTCTACGCGGTGTCGGATCTCCTGATCTCCGCGCTGTCTCGCCAGCGCATCTGGCTCTTCGACCTCGAGGCGACCGGCCTCGACACTTCGAAGGAGCGAGTCACTCAGATCGCCGGCTGCATGTTCGAGAACGGACAGATCCGCGAGGAGACTGCGTTCACGAGCTTCGTCTGGCCGGGCGAAGGCGTGGAGATCCCGAAGGTGGTGCGCGAGCTGACGGGCATCACGCCCGAGAAGCTGCAGGGCGCGCCCGCGTTCCCCGAGGCGTGGCGCAGCCATCTCGCAGCCGCGCGGGGCGCCGACTTCTGGCTCGGTCAGAGCGTCTTCGAGTTCGACGTGCCGCTGCTCGAGGCCGAGTTCGCGCGACACCGAATGGTGTCGGAGCTCCCAGCGACGCTCGACTCGGTCGTGCTCGCGACCTGGCTGCTCGGCCCGCCCGAGGAGCGCTGGAGCACTTCGAAGCTCCTGAACCGCTTCTCGGTCGACACCGTCGGTCTGCGCCGCCACGACGCGCTCGACGACGTGAAGATCCTCGGGCGTCTCCTGCAGCCGATGCTGCGGCTCGCGAGCGAGGAGCGCGGCGATCGGCTCGAGCTGCCGCCGGATCCGCCGCTGTTCATCAAGCGCCATCCGCCGATCAAGGAAGGCGCGTAGTCACTCGAGCGCTCAGGTCCCGAGCACGGCGGACGCGACGCGGTACGTGACGAAGCTCCCGAGCCACGCGAGCGCGAGCATGTAGCTGAACGCGAGCGCCGGCCAGCGCCAGCTCCCGGTCTCTCGCGCCATCACGACGACCGTCGAGGTGCACTGCAGCGCGAAGACGAAGAAGACACACAGCGCGAGCGCGACCGGGAGATTGAACACGGCGCGGCCGGTGCGCGGGTCGACGTCGGCGCGCAGCGCGTCGCGCAAGCCGTTGAAGTCGTCCTTGCTCTCGACGGCGTAGGTCTGCGCGAGCGTCGCGACGATCACTTCGCGCGCGGCGAGGCTCGCGATGAGTCCGACTCCGATCTTCCAGTCGAAGCCCAGTGGCGCGATCGCCGGCTCGATCGCGTGGCCGAGCTGCGCGGCGGCGCTCGCCTCGAGATTGGCGCGCGCACTGTCGGCCGGACTGCGCGCGGGATCGGCCGGTGCGCGTGGGAACGAGAGCAGACCGAAGAGCACGATCGACGTCGCGAGGATCATCGTGCCCGCGCGCTTCAAGAACGCGCGCGCGCTGTGCCAGATCTGCCTGCCGAGCAGCCGCGCGGTCGGCCAGCGGTACGGCGGGAGCTCCATGTAGAACGTCGAAGGCGTGCCGCGCAGCAGGGTCGAGCCCAGCAGCGCCGCTGACGCGAGCGCGGTGGCGGCACCGAGCGCGTACAGACCGAAGAGCACCAGCCCCTGCAGGCCGACGACACCGAAAAGTGTCGTGTGCGGCACGAAGGCGGCGATCAGCAGCGTGTACACCGGCAATCGCGCGGAGCAGGTCATGAACGGCGACACCAAGATCGTCGCGAGCCGCTCGCGCGGTGACTGGATCGTGCGCGCGGCCATGATGCCCGGCACCGCGCACGCGTAGCAGGAGAGCAGCGGCACGAAGCTGCGCCCCTGCAGACCGACCCAACCCATCACCCGGTCGACCACGAACGCCGCGCGCGCCATGTAGCCGACGTCCTGCAACAGGTGGATGAACGCGAACAAGATCGCGATCTGCGGCAGGAACACGAGCACGGAGCCGACGCCGGCGAGCACGCCGTCGGTCCAGAGATCCGTGAGCCAACCCGCGGGCAAGACCGCGCGTGACACGCGCGCGAGCTCGCCGAAGCTTGCGTCGATCGCATTCATCGCCGGCACCGCCCACGTGAAGATGCTCTGGAACAGCAACAGCATGACGAGCCCGAAGACCGCGATGCCCGCGATCGGATGCAGCAACACGCGGTCGATGCGATCCGACCGGGTGTCGGGCTCGAGATCCTCGGCGCCGACCTTGCGGCACACCTCGTCGACCCAGGCGAAGCGCGCGGCCGCGTCGTCCGCCGGCGGCAGCGCCACGGGCTTCGACCAGCGCCAGGGCTCCTGGAGAATTCTGAACAGCGGATCCATGCCGACGCCGCGGTGACCGACGACGCCGAGCACGGGAATGCCGAGTAACTGAGACAGTCGCGCGGGCTCGATCTTCCCGCCGCGCGCGCGGACCTCGTCGATCATGGTCAGCACGAGCGCGGTGGGCCGGCCGCGCTTCAAGAGCTCGCGCACGAGCCCGAGGCCGCGGCGCAGGGTGGTCGCGTCGACTACCGCCACGATGCCGTCGAGCTCCGGCTCACCCGCGAGTCGGCCCGCGAGCACCTTCTCGACGATCTGCTCGTCCGCTGTCTCGCCCACGACGCTGTACGTCCCGGGCAGATCGAGCACGCGCACCGCGCGCTCGGCGTTGCGCAGGCTTCCCTCGCGCCGCTCGACGGTGACTCCGGGATAGTTCCCGACGCGCGCGCTCGAGCCGGTGAGCGCATTGAAGAGCGTCGTCTTCCCGGCGTTCGGCGAGCCGACGAGGGCCACGCGCACCGGGCGATCGACCAGCTCGACGGCCGCGCTCACGACTCACTTCTCTCGCGCGGCGGGGAGCACGCGCAGACTCTCGATCTGCTCCGCGCGCAGACACAGCCGGTAGCCGCGGATCTCGAGCTCGATCGGATCGCCGAATGGCGCGCGGCGCACGATGAACAGCTCGGTGCCGGGCACGAAGCCGAGGTCTGCGAGCCGCCGCGGGATCTCCGTGCCGGGCGCCGGCTCGGCAATGCGCGCGGTGAGCCCGACCGCCAGCGCGAGGAGCGGGATCGCCCCGCTCGCACTCGCCGGTCCGCTCGTCGCCTCGCCCTGCATCGGCCGCCCCGTCCCCGCAGAGGGGATTTTGAGAACGGCTTTCAATATCGGCGAAAACCCGCCGGAATGCCAGCGCTGCGACTCAGGCCGAAGTTGCCGCGAAGCCGCGCGCGAGCTGCTGGTCCACTTCGGCCACCAGCAGCGGTACGGGGCCGCTGGCGAAGCCGGCACGCGCCGACTCGAGCTGGCTGCGCCAGCCGACCTGGTCGCCGAGCACCTGTGCCAGCCGAGCCCGCTCGAGTGACACGTACGCCCCGCCGACCGCGGACTCGTCCAGCGCGCCGCGCTCGTCTGCATAGTCGAGGAAGCGCTCCGCGCGGGCGCGCGCGTTGGCGCCATCTAGAGCGAGCATCGTGCGCACGAGGGACAGCGGCCAGGAGAACCGGGAGGTCGGGCCGACCTGCGAGTGAGTGTCGGGGTCGATCACAACCGACTCGATCTCGCGCAGCAACGCGCGCGCTTCGGCCACCGCTCCAGTCCGCCAGAGCGCCTCGGCTCGCAGTGTGTCGCGCGCCACGCGCGTCGCGACGATCCCCGCGGGCATCGATCCACTGACCGCGATCTCCAACACAGCCGCCCAATCCGAAGCGACGGCGTGCGCGAAAAAGAGGGCGACCGTTGCACCATATTCCCAATAGGGTGACTCGACCTCTCGCGCGCGAGCGAGGACGCGCCGTGCGGTCTCGACGGCTGCTTCTCCTTCGCCAAGCACCCGCTGCAGAGATGCCAGGCCGATCTGCGAGGCGAACTCGGTGGCCAATTGCCGGCGCTCGCAAGCACTCGAGTGGACCCCTCGGAAGAGGGGCAGCGCTTCGGCAAGACGCCCCGTCCCGAGGAGCGCGTAGGCGCGGAAGACCAATAGCCGGGACCGCGGATTGTCCCGGAGCCCGACGCGTACCCCGGCCAGATCCAAGTCAGGAACCTCGGCGAGCGCCAGCTCGATGCGGCGCAGTGTCTCCGCGTGGCCGCGCGCGCTGAGATCCGTGTATGCGAGTCGCCCGCGAATGGCGGCCATGAGATCCGGATCCCGGGCCTCGTCTGCGTACGCGAGCGCCGCATCGGAATGCTGGCGACAGAGATCGAGGCGCCGCATTTGCTGTGCGAGCGCCGCGCTGTGCGCGTGGAGAGCGGCGCACCAGAAGCTCGAGCCCAGTCGCTCCGCGCGCGCGAGAGCTTCATCGCAGAGTGAGACGAGTGACTGGATCGGGGTTGCGGGCAGCGAGTAGAACCCGGCACAGAGCGCGCCGCAGGCGGCCTCGAGAGCCAGGTCCTCGGTCTCCGCCGTCGTCGGAAGCGCACTGAGTGAGTCGTAGGCCCGGCGCCAGAGCCCCGCCGCGTGGCGCGCGCCGTGCGGCTCGGCCGCCAGCGCCGCACGCATCTGCCAGCGCGCAGCGGGGACGATCTCGCCGGCAGCTTCGAAGTGGTGTGACACGATCGCGGCCAGCGCCTCGGGCGCGTCCTCGGCGTCGCGGGCGAGCGCGTGCGCCACTGCGGCGTGTGTCCGCGCACGAGCCGCCGCGAGCTGCGAGCCGTAGGCGACCTCCTGAGTCAGTGGATGCTTGAAGCGCAGGACACGCTGCGGCGCCGGGCTGACCTCGAGCAGGAGCTCGGCGTCCTCGAGCCGGGAGCAGGCGCTCGCGAAGCTCGGGCCGTCGAGACCCGCGAGCTGGCGCAAGAGTGACTCGGGGACGTCGCGCCCGATCACCGCGGCGACGGACAGCAAGCTCTTCTCCGAGTCACCGAGCCGGTCGATGCGCGTGGCGAGCACGGCTTGAACCGTCGCGGGAAGCGCGCCCCGCGCCGCCTCCCGGCCGACGCCGCGCTGTCCCGGGGGGCCGACGAGCGCGCCAGCCTCGACCAGGGTGAGCACGAGCTCCTCGACGAAGAACGGATTCCCCACGGCGCGCTCGCGGATCTCGCTCCTGATACCGGCGAGTCTCGCATCGCGCCCGAGCAGGTCGTCGAGCAGCTCGTCGACCGCCTGCTCCGTGAGTGGCGCGAGCGCCATGAGCTCGGATCCGCGCAGCAGCGCCGCGCTCGCGCCGGGACGCGCATTCTCCAGCCAAAGCAGTCCGCGAGCTGGAGCCCGCTCGTGCAGCCGCACGAGCACGGACTCACTGAGCGGATCGCACCAGTGCAGGTCTTCGACTACGACGACGACGCTGCCGCGCTCCACGGCCGCGCTCAGCAGAAGGCTGGCGATCCGCACGAGCTGCGCTTCGAGCGAGCCGGGCTCGGCCGGCGCGGCCGGCTGTGCGGGATCGGCCACGCCGAAGAACGCGAAGATGCCCGGGAGGTCGGGCTGCAGCGCCGGGTCCGAGAGCAAGAGCGCACCCGCGATCTTGCGCCGCGCCTCGAGTGACTCGTCGCTCTCGCGCAGGCCGATCAGGTCGCCGAGCAACTCGCGCACAGGCGCGAGCGGGACGTCCGAGCGCGCGACGCAGTGCGCAGTCACGACGCGGGCACGCGCCGCGCGCGCGCGCACGCCGAGCTCGTGACACAGTCGGCTCTTCCCTGAGCCGGCTTCGGCGACGATCGCGAAACGGCGCGTGCCGTGCCGCGACTGCGCGACCGCCGCCTCGAGCGCGCCGAGCTCGCGCTCGCGCCCCACGAAGCGCGAGAAGCCGCGCCGGCGCGCGCGCTCGAGCCGGCTGCGCAGCGGGCCCGGGCCGTCGAGCGCGAACACGCGCATCGGCCCGCGCACCCCGCGCAGGGTCAGCTCGCCCTGGTCCTCGAGCGCGAAGAAGCCCTCGACCAGGTGCGCGGTCGCCTCCGAGAGATACGGCCGTCCGGCCTCGGCGAGCTGCTCGATGCGCTGAGCGGTCCCGACCACGGGACCCTGCGCCGTGTAGTCCATGCGCAGGTCGTCGCCGATCTTCCCGACGACGACCTCGCCCGAGTGCAGGCCCATGCGCACCGCGAAGTCGACCCCGTGCGCGCGGCGCAGCTCGTGAGCGAGCTGGCGCAGCGGCTCGCGCAGCTCGAGCGCGCACGCGCAGGCGCGCTCGGCGTGGTCTTCGAGCGCGAGCGGCGCGCCGAACAGTGCCATCACGCCGTCGCCGGTGTACTGATTGATGGTCCCCTCGAAGCGATGAACCGCCGCCGAGAGCAGCTGGAAGAAGCGGTCGAGCGTCGCGTGCCAGGTCTCGATGCCGAGTGACTCGGCGAGCTGCATCGACTCGCGCACGTCCGCGAACAGGACGGTCACCTGCTTGCGCTCGCCCTCGAGCGCGCTGCGCGAGCGCAGGATCCGCTCGGCGAGGTGCGGCGGCGTGTAGGAGCGCGGCTCACCGGCAGGCGGCGCGACCGGCACGACGAGCTTCGCGCCACAGCCGCTACAGAAGCGCGCCCCCGCGCGATTGTCCTCGCCGCAGCCCGCGCAGATCACGACGTCGCCTCGGAGTCCGCTCGGATCGAGATCGGCAACGACTTGTACGCGGGTGTGCGACTGCGCGCCGCGAAGGAGCCGACGGGCACGAGCGCGTTGGCCTCCGGGAAGTAAGTCGCCGCGCAGCCGAGCGGCAGGTCGTAGGCGTGCGCGCGGAACCCGCGCAGGCGGCGCGTCTCGCCCCGCCAGTGACTCGTGAGCTCGACCGCTTGTCCGTCGTCGAGCCCGGCGCGCGCGAGCTCCTCGGGGTGCAGCAGGACGACGCGCCGCCCGCGGACACCTCGGTAGCGATCGTCGCCGCCGTACACCGTGGTGTTGTACTGGTCGTGACTCCGGAGCGTCATCATCCAGAGCTGACCGGGCGGAAGCTCCGAGTCGGGCGGCTCCTGCACCGTGAGGTGCGCGCGGCCGGACGCGGTGCGGAACGCGCGCGCCCCCGCGGCGCTCGGCAGCACGAAGCCGCCTGCGTCGCGCACGCGGCGGTTCATGTTCTCGAAGCCGGGAATGACGCGCGCGATGCGCTCGCGGACCCGATCGTAGTCGGCCGCGAACGACGACCACGGCGCACTCGGCGAGTCACCGAGAACGGCGCGCGCGATGCCCGCGACGATCGCCGGCTCGCTGCGCAGCTCGGCCCCGGCGGGCTCGAGCCGCCCCCGCGAGCGGTGCACGCAGCGCATCGAGTCTTCGACCGTCACGAACTGCTCGACACCATTCTGTGTATCGCGCTCCGTGCGGCCGAGCGCGGGCAGGATCAGCGCCTCGCGCCCGGCGACGAGCTGCGAGCGGTTCAAGGTCGTCGAGATCTGCACCGTGAGCTCGGCGCGGCGCAGGGCCTCGTGAGTGAACGCCGTGTCGGGCGTCGCCGCGGCGAAGTTCCCGCCGAGCGCGATGAACACGCGCGCGCGGCCGGCGTGCAGCGCCTGGATCGCGGCGACCGTGTCGAGGCCGTGCTCGGAGGGCGGCTCGAACTCGAACTCCGCGCCCAGGCGCGCGAGAAAGTCGGGGCTGGGTCGCTCCCAGATCCCCATCGTCCGGTCGCCCTGCACGTTCGAGTGGCCGCGGACGGGACACGGCCCGGCGCCTGGCCGGCCGATGTTGCCGCGCAGCAAGAGCAGATTCACGAGCTCCTGCACGTTCGCGACGCCGTGCTCGTGCTGAGTGAGTCCCATCGCCCAACACGCGATGACCGCGCGCGCGCTCGCGTAGAGCTGGGCCAGCGCGCGCATCTCGGTGCGAGTGACTCCCGCGCCGCGCTCGAGCTCTTCGAACGAGCGCTTCGCCAGCGCCGCGTGCCAGGCCTCGAAGCCCTCCGTATGAGTCGCGATGAACTCGCGGTCGAGCACCGTACCGGGTGCGGCGTCCTCGAGCTCGAGCAGACCCTTCGCGACGCCCTGCAAGAGCGCCACGTCGCCGCCCACCCGCACCTGCACGAACAGGTCGGCGAGGGGCGTGCCGAAGCCCAGGAGACCGCGCGCCTCCTGCGGATTCGCGAACGAGACCAGGCCGCGCTCGCGCAGCGGGTTGATGCTGACGATCGCGCAGCCGCGGCGCTTCGCGGCCTGCAACACCGTGAGCATGCGCGGGTGATTCGAGCCCGGGTTCTGGCCCAGCACGAAGATCGCGTCGCAGAGCTCGAAGTCCGCGAGCCCGACGGTGCCCTTCCCTTCGCCGATCGACTCGCCGAGCCCGGTGCCGCTCGACTCGTGACACATGTTCGAACAGTCGGGGAGATTGTTCGTGCCGAACATGCGCGCGAAGAGCTGCCACAGGAAGGCCGCCTCGTTGCTGGTGCGGCCCGAGGTGTAGAAGACGGCCTCGTCGGGTGACGCCAATTGGTGTAGATACTCCGCGATCCGCTCGAAAGCCGCGTCCCAGGAGATCGGCGCGTAGTGACTCGCGCCGGGTGCGAGCCGCATCGGCTCGGTGAGTCGTCCCTGCGCTTCGAGCCAGGCGTCGTCCTGCGCGGCCAGCTCGGCGACCGACCAGCGCGCGAACAACTCGCGCGTCACACGCTTCGGTGTCGCCTCGTGGGCGACCGCCTTCGCGCCATTCTCGCAGAACTCGAGCGCCTTCCGGGGCAGAGACTCGGGCCAGGCGCAGCCCGGGCAGTCGAAGCCTTCGACCTGATTCACGCGCGCCAGAACCCGGAGCCCGCGCGCGAGGCCGAGCTCGCGCACTCGCTCCAAGGTGGAGAGCACCGCCGCGGGACCCGCGGCCGCGGGACGGCGAGAGCGCCGGCGCGAGTCAGCCATGTCGGGATGCTACGATGCCGCCCCGCATGAGCCAAGAAGCGCGAGACGCGGCCGGTCCACTCGCCGGCGTCACCGTCGTCGATCTGACCCGCGTGCTCGCGGGGCCGTACTGCACCTTGGTGTTGGCGGAGCTCGGCGCGCGCGTGATCAAAGTCGAGCGCCCAGGCACGGGCGACGATGCGCGCGAAGTCGGTCCGCACCTGAACGGAAAGTCGGCCTACTTCATGTCGCTGAACCGCGGCAAGGAGAGCATCGCGCTGGACCTCGGAGACTCAGCGGAGCGCGCGATCTTCGAGAAACTCGTCGCGCGCGCCGACGTGCTGGTGGAGAACTATCGACCCGGAGTGCTCGCGAAGCACGGCTTCGACTGGCCGAATCTGCACGCGCGCTGGCCGCGCCTGATCCTGGCGTCGATCTCGGGCTTCGGTCAGACGGGTCCCTATGCGCACCGCCCGGCGTTCGACATGGTCGTGCAGGCGATGGGCGGCGTGATGAGCTTGACCGGTCACCCCGGTGGACCGCCGACGCGCGTGGGCACATCGATCGGCGACATCACCGCTGGCCTGTTCGGCGCGATCGGCGTGCTCGCCGCGCTCTACGAGCGCGCGACCACCGGCATCGGTCGCTGGGTCGACGTCGCGATGCTCGACTCACAGGTCGCGATCCTCGAGAACGCGATCGCGCGCTACGCGGCGACCGGTCAGGTGCCGGGCCCGCTCGGCGCTCGTCACCCCTCGATCGCGCCGTTCGCGGCGTTCCAGACGCGTGACAAGCCAATCGTGATCGCGGCCGGTCACGACGGAGTGTTTCGCGCCCTCTGCGCGGCGCTCGAGGCGCCGGAGCTCGCGAGTGACTCGCGCTTCGCCACCATCCCCGAGCGCGTGCGCAACGCCGACGCGCTCGGCGCCGAGCTCGAGAGACGCCTCGCGTCGCGCACCGCGACGGACTGGCTCACGCGCCTCGAGCGGGCGGGCGTGCCCTGCGGCCCGATCAACGACATCGCCGCCGTGCTCGCCGATCCGCAGGTCCGCGCGCGACACATGATCGTGTCGGCCGACGATCCGATCGCGGGCAAGCTCGAGATGCCGGGCTTCCCGGTGAAGCTCGACGGCGTCGTCGAGTCCGACGTGCGAAGTCCCGCGCCGCAGCTCGATGCAGACCGCGCGAAGATCCTCGCCGAGCTAGAGCGAGCCGACGATCACTAAGGTCGCGATCGTTCCCGCGAGCGCGAGCCCGTAACTCGCGAAGGCGGCGATCGGGGCGAGCGCGTGTCCGCCGAGGTCCAGCGCGAAGTGCCGCAGGTGGTGCGCGCAGTGCCAGAGCACGAGCGTGAGCACCGCCGCGAGAAACACCTTGCCCGGGAGACTCGACGCGAGCATGTGCGCGCGGTCGTACGAGAGACCGTCGCCGAGTGCACCCAGCGGCGCGAGGATCAGCACGCCCAGAATCAACGCCGGCAGGAAGAAGCCGGCCGTGAATCCGCCGGCGCCGAACAGAATCCACCAGAGCGGCTCGAGCTTGTGGATCAGCTTCACGGCAGCACCCCCGCGAGGATGGCGAGCAGAATCAGCCAGAGAGTCAGGAAGCCGCCGATCGGCGCGACCCCGAGCAGCGGCATCGGCAGCGGCGGGCGCGGAATCGGACCGATCCGGCCCGCGGCGATCTTGCGCCCGACCCACGCGAAGCGGAGCACGAAGTAGAGCGTGAAGCCGAGCACGACGAGTGACAACACCAAATTGTGTGGCTTCGCCATGTTCGCGAGAAACTCTTTCCAGGCCTCTTCCCCGCGGCCCAGGGCATACAGAGCCTCGAGCAAGCCGACACAACCGAGCGCCATGAAGACGCTGGTCGCAGCGAACACCACGTAGTTCCGATAGCGGTAGAAGCGGAACGGGAAGCCCGCCGGCGGGCGCGGCGCGGCAGTGCGGGTCTTCTCCGCGGTCGGCGCCTGCGCGCTCACGTGAAGCTCTTCTTCGGCAGGATGTGCACCCACTCCAGGAAGTCGGTCATCTTCGCCTGCTGGATCGCCATCGCCGGATCGACGTGCTTCGGACAGACCTGACTGCACTCATTCGCGAAGGAACAGGCATACACGCCGTCGTGTGAGTCGAGCACTCCGAACCTCTCCGCGTTGCCCTCGTCGCGCGAATCGAGGTTGTAGCGGTGCGCGAGCGCGATCGCGGCCGGGCCCACGAACTCGGGCTCGTTCGCGAGCACCGGACACGCCGCGTAACACAGCGCGCAGTTGATGCACATCGAGAACTGTTTGAACTCTTCGAGCTGCTCGGGTGACTGGCGGTACTCGCCCTCCGAGAGGTCCTTCTCGATCTTCCGGATGATCCACGGCTTCACGCTCTTGATCTTGTCGATGAAGCCGTCGAGCTCGACGACCAGGTCTCTCACGATCGGGAAGTTCGAGAGCGGCTCGACGCGGATCGTCCCCTCGTAGTTGCGCACGAACGCGGCGCAGGTGAGCACGGGCCGCCCGTTCACGAGCATGCCGCAGCTGCCGCACACGCCCATGCGGCACGACCAGCGGTGCGAAAGAGTCGGGTCGACGTCGTCCTTGATCGCGTTCAGCGCGTCGAGGACGACCCAGTCCTCCATGCAGTCGATCTCGTAAGTCTCGAACACCGGCTCGGGATCCGACTCCGGCCGGAAGCGCAGGACTTCGAACTTCACCTTGCGCAGCTCCATCTCAGTACTTCCGCTCCTCGAGCTCCCAGCGCGTCTTCACCACCGGCTTGTACGAGAGCCGCGGTCCGTCCGGGGCGAACTTCACGAGTGAGTGCTTCCAGAACTGCGAGTCGTCGCGCGTCGGGTAGTCGGTGCGCGTGTGCGCGCCGCGTGACTCGCGCCGGTTCACTGCCGAGAGTGCGACGGCTTCTGCCACGTCGAGCATGTTGCCGAGCTCGATCGCCTGAACCACTTCGGTGTTGAAGATCGCGCTCGTGTCCGAGAGGCCGATGTCCGCGTAGCGGCCCTTGAGCTGGACGACCGCGTCGAGGGCCGCGCGCATCGAGTCCTCTTCGCGAAACACTCCGCAGCCGGACTCGGTGGCGTGATTCAGCTCGCGCCGGATCTGCGCGATCTTCTCGCCGCCGTGCTTGCCGCGCAGCTTCGCGAGCCGCGCGTCCTCGGAGCGCGCCTGCTCGAGCGCGCCGCTCTCGGAGCCCGCGGACGAGCCGGCGGCGAACTCGGCCGCCGCGCGGCCCGAGCGCGCACCGAAGACGAGACACTCGGTGAGTGAGTTCGAGCCGAGTCGGTTCCCGCCGTTGATCGACACGCACGCGCACTCACCGGCGGCGAACAGACCCGGCAGCTCGGTCGCGCCGTGTGAGTCGGTGTCGACGCCGCCCATCATGTAGTGCACCACCGGGCGCACGGGAATCGGCGCCCAGACCGGATCGACGCCGACGTAGTTCTTCGCGAGCTCGCGCACGAACGGCAGGCGCTTGTCGATCTTCTCTTCGCCCAGATGCATCAGCTCGAGATGCACGTAGTCGCCGTAGGGACCCTTGAAGCCGCGACCCGCTTGGAACTCGCGCATCTCGGCGCGAGACACCATGTCGCGCGGGCCGAGCTCCGCCTTGTTGCCGACGCCGTAGTCGTACTCGATGAGAAAGCGCTCGCCCTTGTTGTTCTTGAGATACCCGCCCTCGCCGCGCGATGCCTCGGTCATGAGGATGCCCGTGCCCGGCAGTCCCGTCGGGTGGTACTGCACGAACTCCATGTCCTTCAGGCCGACACCGGCGCGGTACGCGAGCGCCATGCCGTCGCCCGTCTTCACCGCCGCGTTCGTCGTGAACGGGAAGATGCGGCCTGCGCCGCCGGTGCAGAGAATGACCGAGCGCCCGAGCACGGCGTGCATCTTGCCCGTGCGGATGTCGAAGGCGGCGACGCCGGCCACGCGCCCGTTCTCGACCAGGATCTTGGTCGCGAAATACTCGTCGTAGCGCACGATGCGGTCGTATTTCAGTGACGTCTGGAAGAGCGCGTGCAGCATGTGGAAGCCGGTCTTGTCGGTCGCGTACCAGGTACGCTTCGCGCTCATCCCGCCGAAAGCGCGCACCGCGACCCGGCCGTCCTTCTCGCGGCTCCACGGACAGCCCCAGTGCTCGAGCTGGTAGAGCTCCTTGGGCGCGGCCTCCACGAACAGCTCGACCGCGTCCTGATCCGCGAGGAAGTCACTGCCCTTGATCGTGTCCTTGGCATGTAACTCGAGGCTGTCGTCGTCGCGCGCGACGCCGGCCGCGCCGCCCTCGGCCGACACCGTGTGACTCCGCATCGGATACAGCTTCGAGACGCACGCGACGCTGAGCTTGGGGTTCGCTTCCACGGCCGCGATCGCCGCGCGCAAACCCGCGCCGCCACCGCCGACCAGAATGATGTCGTGCCGAATCGCGTCCACGCGCCCTCCCCGTTCGGCGCCGCACTCTACCGGATTTCGACCGCACGTGCGCGGCTCCGGTCTGACACAATTTCCGACGGAGGTGCGCATGGCCCGACTGGAGTTTTTCTTCGATTGCTCGAGCCCGTGGACTTACCTCGCGTTCCACAAGATCGAGGCACTCTGCAAGGAGACCGAGGCCGAGCTCAGCTGGCGCCCGATCCTCGTGGGCGGAGTCTTCAACGCGGTGAACCCGAGCGTCTACGAGTCGCGCGCCAAGCCGGTCCCCGCGAAGGCGCGCTACTACGCCAAGGATCTGCGCGACTGGACCCGCTTCTACGGACTGCGCATCGGACAGCCTCCGGTGTTCCCGGTGAACAGTGTGAAGGCGATGCGCGGCGCGCTCTTCGCGCTCGAGCGCGGCGTCCTGCCGGCGTACGCGCGCGCGGTCTTCGAGGCGTACTGGGGCGACCTGTTGGACATCTCGCAGGACGAGGTGTTGGCGAGGATCGTCGAGCGCGTCGGGCTGCCGCGCGCGGAGTATTTCGCCGCGATCTCACGGCCCGAGTACAAGGAGCGCCTGCGCGCGAACACCGACGAGCTGATCGCGCGAGGCGGCTTCGGCTCGCCAACGATGTTCGTGGACGGCGACGACATGTATTTCGGCAACGACCGGCTCGAGCTCGTGCGCGCGGCGCTGCTGCGCTGACTCGTCGCCAACGGACGCAGCCGTCCTACACGCGCGAGTGTAAAGCGCCACAAGAGCCGCGACGAAGAGGGGTGCGGAGTCCCCCCAATGCGATTCCGGCTCGCGCCGCTGTGCGCCGCGCTCTTGTGTCTCTCCGCCTGCGCCCCGGGGTCGGTGCGGCTCGAGCGCTATCGCGCAGCCTACAGCACTCACTTCGAAGGCATCCCCGACCAGTCGGAGGCGTGCGCCGTCGTGCGCAACCGCGGCGAGCGTGCGCTCGAGTGGCTCGAGTTGCGCCTGCGCGTGCGCAGCCACTTCGGAGCCGACACGCCGCTCCGATCGAAGTGGGTCTACCGCGGGCGCATCGAGCCGGGCGAGACAGTCGCGCTGCGCTTCGTGCACCCGCCCGTCGCCGACGAGATCGAGGTCTCGTTCGCGCGCGCGGGAAGCGGCGAGTCCGGACCGCAGAACGGCCGGCCACTGGCCCGAGCGAAGGAGTGCAGCGACGCCGCGCTCCGCGCCGCCCTCGACGCGGAGCTGCGCGAGCGAACGGCGCCGGACATCCAGGTGCGCGACGCCGCCCGAGTGACTCCCGACGCGACCGACGATGCGCTGGTCGCCGCGCCCTAGTCGGAAGCGAGCGCGTCGAAGAGCTGCGCGCCCGTGAGCGCCTCGTCCGCGCGAAGCTCGATTCGCTTCACCGCGCCTACGCCGATCGGTGTCACCGCGACGCTCGCTGCGCGCGCCGCCAGCCGCAGGTTGCGCGCCGGCGCGCGCGCGAGCTCGGCCTCGAGATCCGCGCGGAGCGCGCCGGGCAGCGTGAGGGGAAGCGCCTCGCGGACGCGCGCGCGCAGCCGCTCGGGATCGCTCGACGCATCGCCCTCGCGCGCGTCGAGGGCGACGAGGGTGCGCACTCGGCCCGGCGCGCGCGCCGCGAGGGCCGCCGCGAGCCCCACGCTCCAGCCCGCAGCCACGACGTCGAAGCGCGCGATGCGAAGCGCGTCGACGAGCGCTTCGAGCTGCGCCGCGACGCGCGCCGGGCGCAGATTCGAGACACTGCGCCGCGAGCCGCCGAAGCCGGGAAGATCCACGCCGATGACCCGCCGACGGTTTGCCGCGGCGCGAGCAGCGAACGGCTCGAAGACGCGCGCCGAGAGACCCGCGTCGGGCAGCATCAGGATCGGCACCGGGTCGTCGGGCCGGCCGCGGTCTCGCACGCGAAGGCGCGTGCCGGCGACCTTCAGATCGCGCGCGCCCTCGTCGTCGCCGGGCGTCGGCGGCGGCTCACTCTCGTTCCCCTCGAAGCGCGCGCGCAGCTTCGCGAGCGCACGCCGCTCGATGCTGCGGTGCAGCGCGCGCGGCAGCGGCAACGCGAGTGCGGAGCCGAGATCGACGAGCGCCGGTGCCGAGCTCGGAGTCACGAGCACGTTCGTCGGGCTGCGCAAGTCGAGATAGATGACTCCGCGCAGCCGGAGTCCCTCCAGAATCCCCTCGAGGGCGGTGAAGAACGACGCCGGCAGCGCGCGCGCATGCGTGCGCCGGCGCAGCGGCCGCCCATCGACGAACTCGAGCGCGAGCGCGAGTCGATCGATGCGCTGGCGCGGACGCGGCAGTCCCGGCAGACCCTCGACCCGCCGCAGCATCGCGAGCTCGTGCCGGGCGAGCAGCGGCGCGAGAAATGCGCGCACGAGCGCACTGCGGCGGCTCCAGTCCTTGACGATCAGCGGTGCGGCGCCGTCGCGCCGGACGAGCAGCACGTCCGGATTCGCGAGGCCGCCGACGTTCAGCACCGCGACGCGCGGACCCTCGAGATCCGCTCGCTCTAGAAGAGGCCCCAGCGCGCCACCATGCACAGCACGCCGACGACGACCGCCGCGGCCGTGCCGGTCTCGTTGTTGTCGGCGAACCGCCCCCCGCGCCAGGTCGTTTCTCGCGCGCGCTCGGCGGCCAGCGGCGCGTACGCGTGCAGCCTCGGAATCAACCGCGGCACGGCCGCCGAGTAGCGCCGATACGAGTCGCCATAGAGGCTCTCGAGGCGCGCGCTCTCGATCCGGTCCTTGTAGGGCATGTAGTAGCCGAAGTAGACGAGCGCGAAGACGGCGGCGAGCGCGAGCGCGACCGGGCTCCAGGCCATGATCAGGAAGCCCGCGCCGATCAGCAGCGTGCCGAGATACAGCGGGTGACGCAGATATGCGTAGGGGCCGGTGATCGTGAGTGAGTCGTTCTTGTGCAAGTGACCCGTCGCCCAGAGGCGCAGGGCCTCGCCGAGCGCGATCGGCAGCGCTCCCGCGGCGATCGACGCGGGCGTCGGTCGCGACAGCCAGAGTGCGCCGGCCGCGAGCGCATAGACGACGAGCAATCGGGGCCGAAGGCGCTTCTTCACGAAGCTCATGCGGCGAAGTGGTAGCGGCGCGTGCTCAGTTCGACCAGCGCGCGCGGAAGACGGACGCGAGGTGACCCGCGAGAGCGCGCGCGAACGAGGGGCGCGGCTCGATGCGCAGCTGGCCGGCGCACAGAAACAGCTCGTAGTCCGCGACGTCGAGCGCTTCGATCTCGCACTCGACTCCGTCCCAGAAAGCCGCGCCGTGCCGCGCTTCCAAGCCCTGCGCATGCTGCGCTCGCTGTCGCTCTTTCGCCCGCTCGCTCATCCCAACGTCCCTACGACAGTAAGGTGGAACTGCGGGTGCGTTGGTGGCGCGGCGCGAAGGCGTGGATCAGAGCGAGAGGCGCTCCCCGGGGAGCTGCGCGGCCAGAGTGCGGCGAGCCCGGTACAAGCTGGACTTCACGGCGTCTTCTGAGCGCCCGGTCAGCTGGGCGATCTTGCGGATGTTCAGCCGCTTGCCGTGGCGCAGCTCGAGAATCTTGCGCTGCTCGCCCGGAAGTCGCTCGATCGCCTCGCGCACGCGGCCCAGCGCCTGGCGCGCCTGAGCCAGCGGCTCGGGACCGAGATCGAGCGGAGCCGCTTCGGGCGGGACATCGTCGAGCGATATCAGCCGCACGCCGCCGCGCCGTCGGAGGCGATTGTTCAGGATGTTGCGCGTGATCCCATAGATCCAAACGACGAGGTCGGACTTTCCCTCAAAGCGATCGAGACAGCTGAACACCGCCTCGAAGACCTCCTGACAGACGTCTTCGGCTTCCGCGTGATCGCCCAGACGGCGCACGGCGAAGTTGTGAATGCGCCGGAAGTGGAGCTCGTACAGCGCGCGGAATGCGGCGGGGTCACCGCCCTGGATGGCGTCGACGATGCTCCGGTCGGCTTCTTTCACGCAGCTCGGTTGAGCAAGGCACATGCCAAGCGAGACTGCAGACGAAACCCGTGCCAGTTCGCGGAGATCGCTCGGGTTTCAGAGGTCGCTTTCGGCTTCGAGGCGAAGGGCTCCGAAGGCCGCAGGTGAAGCGCACTACCCACCGGAGGGAAAAGAACTTCACACTGCGACACCAAATCAGGACGGGATCAGAGCTTCTCGGGCACGATCAGCCAGACACCGTCGGTTTGCTTCCATGTGTCGTGTCGGTCGAAGCCGATGCTCCAGAACCGAAGTGACCGCTGGTGGACGCTCGTGAAGGCTACGACGACGCTCGCTTGGTCGGGCGCATCGAAGTGGAACTCCCGGATGCGCACACTGCGCGCCGTCGTGTCGCGGAAGGATCGCTCTCGCGCTTCCGTCGCGAGCGCCGAGAAGTAGTCGGAGAACGCGCCGGGACTCGCGAAGCACTCGCGGAGCTGTTTGTTCTCGTAGGTCACGAGCGCATCGAGCGGAACGTCCTCGAGCGCGGAATAGAAGCTCTCGATGCGCGCGGAGAAAGCGGCGACCTCGCTGTCCGAGAGCTGCGCATCCGTCGAGGCGACGGGCGCAGACCCGCCCCCGAAACACGCGGCGCAGAGAAACACGAACGGGAGCGCGTGCCCTGCGCCGAGCCTCATCCGCCGCGTCTCGCGACCGCCGCCTGCGCAGCCGCGAGCCTCGCGATCGGAACCCGGTACGGGGAGCAGCTCACGTAGTCCAGTCCCACCTCGTGACAGAAGGCAATCGACCGCGGCTCCCCGCCGTGCTCACCGCAGATCCCGACCTTGAGGTCGCGCCGAATCTTGCGGCCGTTCTGGATGCCCATGCGAATCAATGCTCCCACGCCGCCGGTGTCGATGGTCACGAACGGATCGTCGTCCATGAGCTGGCGCTGAAGGTATGCGGGGAGGAAGCGACCCGAGTCGTCGCGCGAGAGCGCGAGGGTCATCTGCGTCAGGTCGTTCGTTCCGAACGAGAAGAACTCGGCGACCTTCGCGAGCCGATCGGCGACGATCGCCGCGCGCGGAACCTCGATCATCGTGCCCACGTGGTAACGGACGGTCTTGCCGCGCTCTTTCATCACTGCCTTTGCGGTGCGGTCGACGAGGTCGCGCAGCAAGGTCAGCTCGCGCACGCCCATGACGAGCGGCAGCATGATCTCGGGGCGAGTGCGCAGACCCTGGTCGGCGCAGACACACGCCGCCTCGACGATCGCCCGCACCTGCATCTCGTAGATCTCGGGATAGGTGATCGCGAGTCGCGAGCCGCGGTGACCCAGCATCGGGTTGAACTCGCGCAGTCCCTCGACCTTCCGGCGCAGCTCGAGCTCGGGCAGGCCGAGATCGCGCGCGAGGTTCGACATCTCCTCGCCGGTGTGGGGGAGAAACTCGTGGAGCGGCGGGTCGAGCAGCCGGATCGTCACCGGACGCGCGCCCATCGCGCGGAAGATTCCGACGAAGTCCTCGCGCTGCATCGGCAGGATTTGCGCCAGCGCGCCCGCGCGCTCCTCGGCGCTCTCGGACAGGATCATGCGGCGTACGGCGAGGATGCGCTCCGCCTGGAAGAACATGTGCTCGGTGCGGCACAGCCCGATGCCCTCGGCGCCGAAGCGCACCGCGACCTCGGCGTCGTCGGGAGTGTCTGCGTTCGCGCGCACGCGCAGCCGGCGCACTCCGTCGGCCCACCTCATGAGTGTCTGAAAGTCCTGCGAGAGCTCGGGCTCGACGGTCGGCACGCGGCCCTTGAACACGTGACCGGTCGAGCCGTCGAGCGTGATCACGTCGCGCTCCGTGAGCTCTACACCGCCCAGTGTCGCGCGCCGGCGCTCGAAGTCGATCGTGAGCGCGCTGCAGCCGGCGACGCAGCACTTGCCCATGCCGCGCGCGACCACCGCGGCGTGCGAGGTCATGCCGCCCAGCGCGGTCAGGATCCCCTGCGCGGCGTGCATGCCGTGGATGTCCTCGGGAGACGTCTCGCGCCGCACGAGCACGACGTCCTCACCCGCCTCGGCGGCGGTCTCGGCGTCCTCGGCCGTGAACACGATGCGCCCGACGGCGGCGCCGGGCGACGCCGGCAGACCTTGCCCGATCGGCGGCGGCGCATTGGCGGCGTCGAGCGTCGGGTGCAGGAGCTGATCGAGTGACTCGGGAATCACTCGCCCCAGCGCCGTGCGCCGGTCGATCAGGCCCTCGCGCGCCATGTCGACCGCGATCTTCACGGCCGCCCGCGCCGTGCGCTTGCCGTTGCGAGTCTGCAGCATCCACAGGCGTCCGCGTTGGATCGTGAACTCGAGGTCCTGCATGTCGGCGTAGTGTCTCTCGAGCAGCTTCGCAGTCCGCACCAGCTCCTTGAAGCAGCGCGGCATCAGCTCTTCCAGCGACGGCAGGTCACCCTTCGCGCGGTCGCGCTTCGAGATCGCCTGCGGCGTTCGGATGCCCGCGACCACATCTTCGCCCTGCGCGCGCGGCAGGAACTCACCGAAGAAACGCCGGTCGCCCGTCGACGGGTCGCGGGTGAACGCGACGCCGGTCGCCGAGTCATCGCCGAGGTTGCCGTACACCATCGCCTGGATGTTGACGGCCGTACCCCACTCGGCCGGGATGCCGTTCAGCTTGCGGTACGTCTCCGCTCTTGGTGTGTTCCAGGACGCGAACACCGCCGCGATCGCGCCCCGCAGCTGCTCGAAGGGATCGTCGGGGAAGCGCGAGCCGGTCGTCTCGTGCACGACGCGCTTGTAGCGCGCGACGAGCTGCGCGAGATCGTCGGCGCCGAGCTCCGTGTCGAGGCGCACGCGCCGCAGTTTCTTCAGCTCGTCGAGGTGTGTCTCGAAGAGCTCGTGCTTCACGCCCAGCACGACGTCGCCGTACATGTGAACGAAGCGGCGATACGTGTCGTACGCGAAGCGGCGGTCGCCGCTCTCCTCGACCAGCCCTTTGATCGTCTCGTCGTTCAGGCCGAGGTTCAGGACCGTGTCCATCATCCCCGGCATCGACGCTCGCGCGCCCGATCGGACCGAGACCAGCAGCGGGCGCTCGCGCGAGCCGAACACGCCGCCCATCGCGCGCTCGACCTTGGCGAGCTGCGCGCGCACCTCCGCGTCGAGACCGGCGGGCAGCTTGCGACCGAGCGCGTAGAACTCGGCGCAGGCGTCCGTCGAGATCGTGAATCCGGCCGGGACGGGCACACCGAGTCGAGTCATCTCGGCGAGGTTCGCGCCCTTCCCTCCCAGGAGACTCTTCTGACTCGCGTTTCCGTCGGCGCGACCTGCACCGAAAAAGTAGGCGCGCCGCTTGGGTCGCGCCGGGCTCGTGCGCGCGCGCTTCGCGGACGTCCTGGCTGCTCGCTTGGCCAAGCTCGTGGCCTCCTGGGTCTTCTTCGAGGGGCGCGATTTCACGGGTGCGGAGGTTCGAGGCGCGCCGTCGCTGCGTGCGGGTCGGACGGGGGCGCAGTATCCCCGCGACCCGCCGCGCAGTCAACCGACACGGCCTGCGCCTCGTCGTCGGCAAACACTTGGCGGAGAAACGCCTCGGAGCGCAGCTCGAATCCGATGTGGAAACGGAAAAAGCGCTCGACCAGGCGCGCGCCCAGATCGACCTCGCGCGCGCTGAAACCGAGCTCTCGGCGCGAGCGAAGCGGTTGGCGCAACCCCGCCTCGAGCGCACGCAAGAAGATCGCCGGGATGCGCGCCTCCTCGGGACCGACGCAGCTGCGACACACTGCCCCGCCGTGCGCCGGCACGAAGCCCACGCGTCCGCTGTCGCTCGGCAGATCCGCGCCGCACAGGGCACAGCGCACGAGCTGCGGCCGATAGCCGATCCGAGCCAGGGTCTTCGCGAGCACGAGCAGCGCGAGCAGCCGGTCGGGAGTCTCGCCGTCGAGCACGTCGAGCACGCCGACCGCGAACTGGAACAGCTCCGGCTGCGCTTGTCGCTCCGGGGTGGCGCGATTCAGCAGCTCGAGGAACTGACACGCAATTGCGTAGCGCCCGAGGTTGGTCGGAATGCCCTCGAACGCGCGCACCAGCTTCGCGCTCTCCAACCGCGCCAGCTGAGCGCGCGGCGGATCGACCAGGCGCACGTCGACGATCGAGAGAATCTCGAGGGTGCCCGGGAAGCGGCGCTTCGAGCGGCGCGCGCCCTTCGCGATCGCACCGATGCGCCCGAGCGCCTCGGAGTACAAGTGAACCACGCGATCGGACTCGCCTTGGTCGAACGTGCGCAGCACGAGTGCGCGCGTCCGATGCTCGACCGGCATGTCACTAGCCTACTCGCGGTGGAGCAACTGGTCGACGTAGTCCGGCTTGTAGATCCGCGGCGGCGCCGAGGCGTCGGAAGCCGGGCTCGAGAGCCACAGGCCGAGCAGCCAGAGACCGAGCGCGAGCATGACGGCCAGGCCAGCCGTGCGGCCGAAGCCGAACAGCAGCGGCTGAAGGCGCGAGAAGCGCGGTCGGCGACGCGGCCGCGGCCGGCTCGGGTTGCCGAGGATCGCGGCCGCCTCTTCGGGATCGGCGCCGATGGCGTGCGCGAGCGCGCGCGCGGTCGCGCGTCCGATTCCGTCGGTGTCGAGCGCGGCACTCGTCTCCTCGATCTCGCGCACTCGCTCCGGGGACAGCTTCGTGCGCGCTGCCACGTAGAACAGCGAGATGCCGCGCAGCTCGCGCTGGCGGCGGTACCACGGGCCGAAGGCGCGACCCGCGTCCGCTGCGTCCGACGCTACTGCAGCACCTTCAGATAGTCGCTGGACTTCCGCGCCCACTCGCTCTCGCCCCCGCGCTGCACCGCGACGCGCAGCGCATCCAGCGCGCGGTCACGCTGATTCAACCTCACATAAGCCCGCGCCATTCGAAATCGGGCTTCGGCCTCCGCAGATCCGAACACCGGCGCCGGTCGCTCCGCAACGATGTTCACACACTCCTCGAAGTGGCTGACCGCCTCGACCAGATCGCCCTTGTCGTACAACACGATGCCGAGGTCGAGGTGCGCCGTGTAATTCGCGCGATCGGTCTTCAGCGCACGCTCGAAATCGGCCTTGGCCTGATCGAGGTCGCCCGATTTGTAGTGAGCCCAGCCGAGGTTTACAAGAGCCCGCGCGGGCCGAACGAAGCTCGGCTCGTCCACCAGGCGCTGAAACTCGGCGGCCGCATCAGCCCAGCGCTCCTGCTGCAGGTACGTGACACCGAGCGCGAGTCGCGCTTCGTGGTGCGCGGGGTCGATGCGCAGCGCTTCCTGGAGCTCGCGCTCCGTATCGGTAAGCAGTCCCTTGCGGCGATACGCCTCGGACAGTCCGATGTGAGTCTCTGGGTCGCGCGGGTTGATCTCGAGTGACTTTCGGTACTCGCCGATCGCGGCCTCTTTCTCGCCTTGCACGAGCTTGGTCGCGGCGAGATCTCGGTGTTGCTCCGCGAGCAGCAGCTCGCGTTCCGTCGGCGTCGCGCAGGCGCTCGCGACGGCGAGCGCCGCGAACGTGACCAGGAGTGAGTGCCACTTGTTCATGAGTCCCTCCGTACCGGTGTGCGGCGCCGGTCTGGCGCCTTAGAAAAAGGCGAGAAGCCGTGCGATCTGTTCGAGCCTGCGCGCGTCGGCGCCGCCCCGGCGCACCAGCGAAATTCGCCCGAGCACCGCGCTGCCCTGCGAGTGCGGCAAGAGACTCGTGTCCGCTTCCGGGTCCGCGGGCGCTTCGACGATGTCGGCGTCGGACATCTCGATCTCGGGAACCGGCGGCGGAGCCGGAACCGAGAGCAGGTCGAGCTCTTCCGGCTTGATGTCGAGGCCCGAGGGCATCGGCGTCGGCGGCGGATCGGGCACCGTGAGCTCGGCGGTGTCTCCGGGATTCGGTGTCTCAGTGACTCGCGATGCGGAGGGCTTGCGCAGCTTTCGCAGCTTGTTCCAGCGCTGCATGCGCGCCTCGCGCTCCGCCTCCGATAGCTCGGCGAACGCGGACGCGTCCATCGAGAAGCCGAGTGACTCGGCGAACGCGATGGCCTCCTCGGTCATCGCGGAGAGCGCCTCGGGCGACGTGATCGCGTTCTCGGTCACGTAGCGCTCCAGGCTCGGCGGCTCGACGGCGCGCACGAGCAACGCGACGTACCCCTTGCGTCCGTTCCAAACGGCGGCGAGCGCGGCGACTGACTCGACAAGGACGTCCTCGCCCGCCTGCGCGACTTTGGCCTCGGAAAATGCCAGCGCGCGAACCAGCTCCGCGCGCAGCGCGGTCGGGCCGTCGGACTTCGCGAACATGCCCGGCCTATCGGGACGAAAAACGCCGTGCTTGAGGGATCTGCGCCACGAAGCTGCACCCCGAGGATGGGTGCAAGCCGCGTTGTCGAAGCCCGTCAGGTCAGAACGCGGTGAGACGGCGGAATTCGTCGAACCGGACGTCGATGTCGCTTCGCGTCAGGTCGCGGAAGCGGTCGAGGCTGAAGCGTTCGACGCAGAACGAGGCGAGCACGGACCCGTAGATCATCGCGCGTCGCAAGGAGTCGCGATCGAGCGCGCCGTGACTCGCGAGCGCGCCCATGAGTCCGCCGGCGAAGCTATCGCCCGCGCCCGTGGGATCGCGCACTTCGCGCAGCGGAAAGGCGGGCGCGGCGAACACGCCGTCGTCGTCGAAGAGCAGCGCGCCATGCTCGCCGCGCTTCACGATCACGACCTCCGGGCCGAGCAGACGGATCGCGTCCGCCGCGCGCACCAGGTTCGACTCACCCGTGAGCTGGCGCGCTTCTTCGTCGTTGATCACCAGGCCCTTCACGACGGCGAGCGTCTTCTCGAGCTCCTCGCGCGCGCCCTCGATCCAGAAGTTCATCGTGTCCATCGCGGAGAAGCGCGGCGCGCGTGTCTGCTCGAGCACGGTGCGCTGCAGGCGCGGCTGGATGTTGGCCAGAAAGACCCAGTCGGAGTCGCGATAGGCCGGCGGAATCTTCGGGTCGAAGTGCTCGAAGACGCCAAGCTCGGTGAACAGCGTGTCGCGCTCGTTCAGGGACGCCCGGTAGCGTCCGCCCCAGCGGAAGGTGCGGCCGGGCACGCGCTGCAGACCGCCGAGGTCGAGCCCGCGCGAGGCGAGAAACTTCACGTGTGGCTCGGGAAAGTCGTCGCCGACCACCGCGACGACGCGTACCGGCACGAAGAAGCTCGCGGCGACACCGAAGTACGACGCGGCGCCGCCAAGCACCGACTTCACGCTGCCGGCGGGCGCCTCGATGTCGTCGAGCGCGACGGAGCCGACGACGAGCAGGCTCATCTAGCGGACGTTCGGCGCGGCTTGCGCGAGTGTCTCGCCGATCAACGCCGGCGACGGCACGACGGGGATGCCGGCCTTCTCGAGCGCCTTGCGCTTGCCCTCGGCAGTGCCGCGGCCGCCCGAGATGATCGCGCCCGCATGACCCATGCGCTTGCCGGACGGCGCAGTGACTCCGGCGATGAACGCCACGACGGGCTTGGTCATCTCGGCGCCGACGTACTCCGCCGCTTCTTCCTCGGCGCTGCCGCCGATCTCGCCGATCATCACGACCGCCTTCGTCGCCTTGTCCTTCTGGAACAGCTGCAGTGTGTCGACGAAGCTCGTGCCCGGAATCGGATCGCCGCCGATGCCGACGCAGGTCGTCTGCCCCATGCCCAGGCGAGTGAGTTGGTGCACCGCCTCGTAAGTGAGCGTGCCCGAGCGCGACACGACGCCGACGCTGCCCGCCTTGAAGATCGAGTACGGCGCGATGCCGATGCGCACCCGCAGGCCCGGATCGAGCAAGCCGGGGCAGTTCGGCCCGATGAGTCGCCCGCTCCAGCCGCGCAGCGCCGCGCGCACGCGCAGCATGTCGCGCACCGGGATGCCTTCGGTGATGGCGCAGACGAGCGCGATGCCCGCGTCCGCGGCTTCGAGGATCGCGTCCGCTGCGCCGGGCGCGGGCACGAAGACGACCGACGCGTTCGCGCCCGTCTCGCGCACCGCCTCGCGCACGGTGTCGAAGACCGGGAGGCCGCAGGCTTCGCTGCCGCCGCGGCCGGGAGTCACTCCGCCGACGACCTTCGTGCCGAACTCGAGCGACAGACTCGTGTGTAGCTGGCCGGTCTTGCCCATGCCCTGGACCAGCAGCTTCGTGTCGGCGTTCACCAAGATACTCATGCGCGCACCGCCGCGACGATCTTCTCCGCGCCGTCCTTCATGCCGTCCGCGGGAGTGATTCCCAGCCCCGAGCTCGCGAGCATCTCGCGCCCTTTCTCGGCGTTCGTGCCGTCGAGCCGCACGACCAGCGGCACTTTCACGCCCACGGTCTTCGCGGCGCTGATGATGCCCTCGGCGACGCGATCGCAGAGCACGATACCGCCGAAGATGTTCACGAAGATCCCCTTCACGTTCTTGTCCGCGAGGATCAGCCGGAACGCGTGCGCCACGCGCTCGGCGTCGGCGCCGCCGCCGACGTCGAGGAAGTTCGCGGGCTTTCCGCCCGCGTACTGGATGATGTCCATCGTCGCCATCGCCAGGCCGGCGCCATTCACCATGCAGCCGATGTTTCCGTCGAGCGAGACCCAGTTCAGGTCGTACTTCGAGGCCTCGGACTCGCGCGGGTCCTCTTCGTCCGGGTCGCGCAGCGCCAACACATCCTTGTGTCGGTAGAGCGCGTTGGGGTCGAAGTTCAGCTTGCAGTCGAGAGGGATCACCGAGTCACCGGAGACGACGAGCGGATTCACCTCCGCGAGTGACACGTCCTTCTCCATGTACAGCCGGTACAGGTTGCGCACGAGCGAGACGAACGACTCACAGAGCTTGCCGGTGAGTCCCAGCTCGAGCCCGAGATCCCGCGCCTGGAAGTCGCAAACGCCGACCAACGGGTCCACCTGCACGGTGAGGATCTTCTCCGGGGTCGTGGCCGCGACTTCTTCGATGTCCATGCCGCCCGCGGTCGAGCCGAGGATCGCGACCTTCTGCGTCGAGCGGTCGACGAGCAGCGCGAGATATAGCTCGCGGTCGATCTTCGAGCCCGCCTCGACGTACAGCCGGCGCACGGTCTTGCCCTCGGCGCCGGTCTGCTTGGTCACGAGCCGCATGCCGAGCATGTCTTGCGCGGTCTGGCGAGCCTGCTCGGGACTCTTCACGACCTTGATCCCGCCGGCCTTGCCGCGGCCACCCGCGTGCACCTGGGCTTTCACGACGACGGTGCCGCCGATGTCGCGCGCCGCTTGCTCCGCTTCCGCCGGCGTCGTGACCAGTCGGCCCGGCGGGACCTCGATCCCGTAGTCGCGCAGCAGCCCCTTCGCCTGATACTCGTGAACGTTCATCGCGCGCGACCTAGAGCTTCGCCGCGGCGACGAGTGACTTCACGGCTTCCGCGCTCTTGTCGAGGAGCGCGCGTTCCGACGCGTCGAGGTCGAGCTCGAGCACGCGCTCGACGCCGCTCGAGCCGATCACCACCGGGACGCCGACGTAGATTCCCTTGTGACCGTACTCGCCCTCGAGATACGCGGCGCACGGCAGCACGCGCTTCTGATCGAAGAGCACGGCCTCGGCCATCTCGATCGAGGCCTCGGCGGGAGACACGAACGCGGAGCCCGTCTTGAGCAGCGCCACGACCTCGCCGCCCGCGTCCTGGGTGCGCTTCGCGATCTTCGCGATCGCCGCGTCGTCCATGAGCTTGCGCAGCGGCACGCCGCCGACGCTGCAGTAGCGCGGCAGCGGCACCATCGTGTCGCCGTGACCGCCCAACACCACGGCGTGTACGTCGCGCACCGAGACTCCGAGCTCCTGCGCGACGAAGAAGCGGAAGCGCGACGAGTCGAGCACGCCCGCTTGTCCGAAGACGCGCTGCTTCGGAAAGCCGGTCAGCTGCTTCATCGCGAGCACCATGACGTCGAGCGGATTCGAGACCACGATCACGATCGCGTTCGGCGAGTGCTGCTTGATCCCCGCGGCGACCGTCTTGATGATGCCGAGGTTCACCGTGAGCAAGTCGTCGCGACTCATGCCCGGCTTGCGCGGCACGCCGGCGGTCACGATGTAGAGATCGGAGCCGGCCGTGTCCTTGTAGTCGTTGGTGCCGGTCACCTTCACGTCGCTGCCCCAGCCGGACAGCGCGTGGCAGATGTCGAGGGCCTTGCCCTGCGGCACCCCTTCGACCACGTCGTAGAGGACGACGTCGGCGATGCGGCGCTGCGCGATGAGCTGCGCCTGCACGCCGCCGATCTGACCCGCGCCGATCAGCGAGATCTTCGGTCGCTTCACGGAGTCACTCCATGTTCTCGATGATGGCGTCGCCGAACTCCGAGCATTTCAGGAGCGTGGCTCCGTCCATCAGGCGGTGGAAGTCGTAAGTCACTCGCTTCTGCGCGATCGCGCGCGAGATGCCCCGGTCGATCTTGCGCGCCGCTTCGCCCCAGCCCAGGTGATCGAGCATCATGACGCCCGAGAGGATCACCGAGCTCGGATTCACCTTGTCCTGGTCGGCGTACTTGGGGGCGGTGCCGTGCGTGGCCTCGAAGATGCCGTGACCCGTCAGATAGTTGATGTTCGCGCCCGGCGCGATGCCGATGCCGCCGACCTGCGCCGCGAGCGCGTCGCTGAGATAGTCGCCATTCAGGTTCATGGTGGCGATCACGTCGAAGTCGTCGGGCCGAGTCAGCACCTGCTGCAGGGTGATGTCCGCGATCGAGTCCTTCACGAGCAGCTGGCCCTTCGGCGGATTCCCGCCGCAGTCGTCCCAGCCGATCGCGCGACCCGAGTACTCCTTCTTCACCAGCTCGTAGCCCCAGTCACGGAACGCGCCCTCGGTGAACTTCATGATGTTCCCCTTGTGCACGATCGTGAGTGACTTGCGCTTGTGCTCGAGCGCGTAGTCGAGCGCGGCGCGCATGAGTCTCTGGGTGCCCTCGCGCGAGATGGGCTTGATGCCGATGCCGCTCGTGTCCGGGAAGCGGATCTTCGTCACGCCCATTTCCTTCTGGAGGAAGGCGATCAGCTTCTTGGCCTCGGGTGACTCGGCGGGCCACTCGACGCCGGCGTAGATGTCCTCGGTGTTCTCGCGGAAGATCACCATGTCGACGAGCTCGGGCCGCTTCACGGGGCTCGGCACGCCCTCGTACCAGCGCACGGGCCGGAGACACACGTACAGGTCGAGCATCTGGCGCAGCGCGACGTTCAGACTGCGGATGCCGCCACCGATCGGTGTCGTTAGCGGGCCTTTGATTCCGACCAGGCACTCGCGGAACTTGTCGACGGTCTCGTCGGGCAGCCAGTTCTTCGTGCGCTCGAAGGCCTTCTCACCTGCGAGCACTTCGTACCAGCCGATCTTCTTCTTGCCCTTGTAGGCCTTCGCGACGGCGGCGTCGAACACGCGCACCGATGCCTTCCAGATGTCGCGGCCGGTGCCGTCGCCCTCGACGAAGGCGATCGTCGGATTGTCGGGAACCTCGAGCGTGCCGTCGGTGCGCTTGCGGATCAGCGTTCCGGGTTGGCGCACGAGCGCAGCTTCGGCCATCGGGGGGCTCCTCCTCGGCGCGGCGCAGTATAGGGGCTAGGTCTTCGCGGTCGCAATTCGCGCGGCGGCGGCGCTGAACGCGCGCTCGAGCTCGTCGTACTCGCGTGTGACCGGGAACTGCGGGAACTCCGCGACGACGTTCGGCGGCGGACGAAACAGAATGCCCGCATCGGCCGCCAGCAGCATGCTCGTGTCGTTGTAGCTGTCGCCCGCGGCAATCACTTTGAACCGGAGGTCGTGCAGGCGCTCGACCGACGCGCGCTTCTGATCGGGCAGGCGCAGCAGGTAGTTCGCGATGCGGCCCGACGCCTCGATCTCGAGGTCGTGCGCGAACAGTGTGGGGTGACCGAGCTTCTCCATCAGCGGCTTTGCGAACGGATAGAACGTGTCGGAGAGCACCAGCACCTGGAAGCGCGCGCGCAGCCACGCGACGAAGTCGAGCGCGCCGGGCAGTGGCTCGAGCGTCGCGATCACGGCCTCGATCTCGCGGATGCCGAGCTTGTGGCGGTCGAGGATCGCGAGTCGCCCGCGCATGAGTTTGTCGTAGTCGGGCTCGTCGCGCGTGGTGCGTCGCAACTCCGCGATGCCGGTGCGCTCGGCCACGTTGATCCAGATTTCGGGGACGAGCACGCCCTCGAGGTCGAGACAGGCGACGATCACGCAGGCTTCCTCACTCGCGACGGTACACGCTGCCGCCGCGCATGACGAACACGATGCGCTGCAGCTCCGTCACGTCGACGAGCGGATTGCGCTTGGTCGCGACCAGGTCCGCGCGCTTGCCGACCTCGAGTGTGCCGATCTCGCCCTCGATGCCGAGCACGACCGCGGCGCTCTTCGTGGCCGCTTCGATCGCCGCGGCGGGAGTCATTCCCGCTTCCACCATGTACTGGAACTCGCGCGCGTTCTCGCCGTGCGGATAGACGCCGGCGTCGGTGCCGAACGCGATCTTCACGCCGCCCGCGAGCGCGCGCCGCAACGCGTCCTGGATGTGCGGGCCGACGAGGCGCGCCTTCTCGGCGACCGCGGGCGGAAAGAAGCCGGGCTGCTTCGCGCGCTCCTCGACGGTCTTGCCCGCGATCACCGTCGGCACGTACCAGGCGCCCGTCCGCTTGAACAGCTCGATCGACTCCGCGTCCATGAACGTGCCGTGTTCGATCGTGTCGACGCCGGCGCGCAGCGCGGCGTTGAGCCCGGCAGCGCCGTGCGCGTGCGCCGCGACCTTGCGGCCCAGCATGTGCGCGGTGCTCACGATCTCGGCGAGCTCGTCGTCCTTGAACTGTTGGTCGGTGCCCGAAGTGACTACGTCGAGCACGCCGCCCGTCGCCGCGACCTTGATCCAGTCCGCGCCGCGCTTCACCTGTGCGCGCACCGCGGCGCGCGCCGCGTACGGACCGTCGGCGACACCCTGATAGGGACCGGGCGCCTCGAACAGATCCTCGCGGTAGCCGCTCGTGCGGTCGCCGTGACCGCCCGTGATCGTGAGCGCGCTGCCCGCGACGAACATGCGCGGCCCCGGGATCCAGCCGCTCGCGATCGCATCGCGCAGCGCGAAGACCGCGGAGCTCCCGCCGAGATCGCGCACCGTCGTGAAGCCGGCCTCGAGCGTGCGCTTGGCGAACAGGGCGCCGCGCAGCGCGACGTCGGCCTCGTCCTCAGTGACTCGACGCAGCCGGTTGTCGGCCGTGTACTCGGAAGTGAGATGGACGTGCAGATCGACGAGCCCCGGCATCACGAACTTGTCGCGGAGATCGAGGAGCTCGACCGCGCCGCTCTTCCCCGCCATGACTTGCTCGGGCGCGACGATGCCGTTCAGCACCTCGCTGATCGCGCCGTCGTGAACAACCAGCGTGGTCTCGCCGCGCGGCGGCTGGCCCGGCACGACGAGTACGGAGCCGCATTGCATGACCGTCCACTTCTCGGCCGGAGGCGGCGCGGCACGCGCGCTCCCCGCGGCGGCGACGACCGCCAGCAACAGACCCGCGATCCGCTTCATGCGTGCCTCAGATCTGGCGGCCGAGCGCTTGCCAGTAGCGGTCGCGGATCGCGCGGCGCTGCACCTTGCCGGCGTCGCTGCGCGGGAGGGCCGAGTCGAAGTCGATCGAGCGCGGGCACTTGAAGTGCGCGAGCCGCTCGCGGCAGTGAGTGAGTAGCTCGCGGGCGAGTGACTCGGACGGCGCGACGCCCTCCGCGAGCTGCACGACCGCCTTCACTTCCTCGCCGAACTCCTCGTTCGGCACGCCGATCGCCGCCGCGTCCTGCACCGCGGGGTGCATGAGCAGCACCGCGTCGATCTCGGCCGGGTAGATGTTCACGCCGCCCGAGATGATCAGCTCGGCGGTGCGGCCGGTGAGGAAGACGTAGCCGTCCTCGTCCTGGTAGCCCATGTCGCGCATCGTGAACCAGTCACCGTCGTACGACGACGACGTCTTCTGCGCGTCCTTCCAGTACTCGAAGCGGCCGCGCGCCGGCGCGTGAAACCAAACGGTGCCCACCGTGCCGCGCGGCACGGCGCGGCCGGAGTCATCGCGGATCTCGAGCGTTCCGGCATCGGCCGGCCTGCCGACGCTGCCGGGCTTGCGCAGCCACTCGTCGGCGAAGATGAAGGTGCCGCCGCCTTCGGTCGCGGCGTAGTACTCGTGCAGGATCGGGCCGAGCCAATCCATCATCGCCTTCTTCACGTGCGGCGGCGTCGGCGCGGCGCCGTGCAGGATCACGCGCAGAGACGAGAGGTCGTACTTCCTCTTCACGTCGTCCGGCAGCGCGAGCAAACGGTGGAACATGGTCGCGACCATGTGCGTATGAGTCGCGCGCGACTGCTCGATCGCCCGCAGTGTCTCCTCGGCGTCGAACTTCTCCATCAGCACGACGCCGAGCCCCGCCGCGAGCGGCCCCGCCAGATTGAAGGCCAGCGGCGCCGCGTGATACAGCGGCCCGGTGCACAGCGAGCGATCGGTCTCGGGCCGATATGCGCACGCCTGCGCGGTGAGCTTCGCGACACCGCTCGGCGCGGGCGTCTCTTTTCGGTGTACCCCCTTCGGGCGACCCGTCGTACCCGAGGTGTAGAGCATCGTGCCGCCGGGAACGGGGTCCTCGAGATCCGCGCCCGACTCACTCGCCAGGGCGGAGTCGAGCGGCTCGAAGCCCGGGATCTCGCCGCCGATCGAGAGCCGCACGGAGGCCTTCGGGGTCGCCGCTGCCGTCGCGGCCGCCACGGCCGCGAAGCGCGCGTCTGCGAGGAATGCGCGCGCCTCGCAGTTGTCGACCACGTAGGTCGCCTCGTCGAGCTGCAGATGCCAGTTCAGCGGAGTGAGTCGCAGGCCGCTGCGCAGCGCCGCAGCGTACGCGATCGCGAACTCCGGGCGGTTCGAGCAGAAGAGCGCAACGGAGTCACCTCGCCCGAGCCCGCGCTCGCGCAGCGCGCGCGCGAGTCGGTTCGCGCCGGCGTTCAGCTCGCCGTAGGTCAGGTTCCCGGCCGGTGACAGGATCGCGAGTCGCTCGGGCGCCTCGCGCGCATGGAGCGCGATGGACATCCCGTTCGCGCGCAGTCGCTCCGCCTCCGCCGCTTCGATGCTTCTCATGGCCCGCGATTCTACCGGGAATGCGGACTCCGTAGGGAGCGATGCCGGCCGAGCATTGACCGACGCGCGCATCACCGCGCAGACTTGCCGAACCATGCGCGCCGTCATCGGCAAGCTCTTGCCGGCCTTTCTCGCGGTCGCGCTCCTCGGCCTGGCGTTCCTCACCACGCCGCTGATCGAGATCAACCAGGGCTTCGACGCGGACGGCAGGATGTACGGGGCAATGGCCGGGAGTGACCAGTTCCCCGCGTCGTTCGCGCGCCAGGCGCCTTGGAGCTACCGGATCCTGACCCCGTACCTCGCGAGTCTTCTTCCGTGGAGCACGCTCCAGAACTTTCGGGTCGTCGCCTACGCGTCCGAGGCGCTGTCTCTCCTCTTGCTGTCTCAGATTCTGCGGAAGCTCGGGTTCTCGACGGGGTTCTGCCTGCTGGGGATGCTGTTCTACGCGGGCGACTTCTGGACGCTCAAGTTCGCGGCCTACTCGCCCGCGTACGTCGACCATCAGACGGGGACGTTCCTGCTGTCGATCGTCTATCTGACGCTCGCGCGCCAGTATCTCGCGCTGGTCCCGGTTCTGGCGCTGGCGGCGCTTCAGAAGGAGTCACTGGCGGTCTTCGCGCTGTTCCCGGCCTTCCAATTGCTTCGCGAACGTCAGTTCCGCGGCGACGCGCGCACACTGTCTCTGGTCGCCGCGCTCGTGGCGGCCCCCCTCGCCAGCGCCGTTCTGGTTCGCGTGCTCGTGCCGGTCGACAACGCGTACGACGCCGGGAGCGTCGTGCTGCACGAGCTGTCGCGCTGGATGAATCCGCGCTTCTGGGTCGGCATCGCGCAGGCGACGCTCACGGGTCTCGGAGTTCTCCCGGTCGTGCTGCTCGTGCGCTACCGAGAGTGGCTGCGTTTCCTGCGCGCGAACCCCGAGTGGACGTTGTATCTCGCGATCTCGCTGATCTTGCTCTTCGGGGGCACCGACAAGTCGCGCCTCTACGGCTACGCCCTGCCGCTCGTCATCGTGCTCGGCCTGCACGCGCTCGCGAGCCTGCAGGCAGCGGCCGAGCCGCGCCGCTTCGCCGTCTGGCTCTGCGCGGTTCTCCTGGTCCATGCGTTCGTCGGCGATTGGCTCACCCCGATGGGCTCCTACGACGACTATCTGGCGCGCATGGTCCCCGAGGTCGCGGGAGCTCGGTCGATCCCCTTCGTGATCCGGAACTGTGTCATCGCGGTCGGACTCTTCGCACTCACTCCGTGGGTCCTTCTGGGCGAGTGGCGCTTCGAGCGCGCCTCGGGCTTCGCGGCCTCGCCGCCGTGAGGAGCGCAGCCGCGAGGCCACCGAGGAGCGACGCGCTCGGCTCGGGCACGAGCTGTCGAGACGACTCCGGCGCGCTGACGGAGAGAGTCGCGCCGACCTGTTTGTCGCTGAGCTGTCCGGGGAAGCCCGGCCGACTCGGAAACACGAACGAGAATGGCAGCGATCCCGAGAAGACCGCTCCCACGGAGAAATTGGGCATCAGAATGGGGATGGCCAAGTTGCCGGAGGTCGGTCCAGCCGGAATGCCGGCTGCGCCGCAGCCTGATCCCGCGCAGCTGAGAACCGAATAGGCGATCGTATGACTCGTCCCGCCGAAATCGATCGCATTGCCAGTGAGCAACCCGCCGCTGCCGCCAGCCAGCACGCCGCTCACCGATCCAGTGACCGTCGCGGGGCCGGGCGCGAGCTCCATGTTCAAAGCTCCGCTGAAGGAGAACGTCACGATGTCGACGGTTCCATCGACGATGTTCCCCAGCGGGTCACTCGAGTAGAGCACGGCGATCTGGCCGGTGGAGACCGTGCCCACTGAGCCCGAAGGGCCCAGAAGAGTCGCGTCCAGCGAGTTGAGGTCGTAGGTCACGAGGACAGTGGCATCGGCGGTCCGAGACCAGGCGAAGAGACTCAAGCAACACACAGCCGCAGCCACGCCGAGTCGAATCATGTGGGACTCCCTGCTCGGTATGTACCACAGGGGCTCGTTTCGAGTCGCGGAAATCTGCCTGACTCGCGAAGACGGGAGCTCAGCGAGACGAAGGCTTGACGCAAGTCACCGACTGTTCGATCCGGTGACTCCTCCGTAGCTCACGCGGTACACTGCGCCGGTGAAGTCGTCCGAGACGTACAGCGCGCCGTCGGGCCCGTCGGTCACGTCGACCGGCCGGCCGATCACCTCGTCGTCGCGCTCGAAGCCCGCTGCGAAGTCTGACTCGGCGATCGAGCCGTCCGCGCGCCACTCGAGCAGCACGACCTTGTAGCCGCTCTTCTTGGTGCGGTTCCAAGAGCCGTGCAGCGCGACGAACGCCTGCCCGCGGTAGCGCTCGGGAAACGACTGACCGCGGTAGAAGCGCATCCCCAGCGGCGCGGTGTGTGCGCCGAAAGCGTGAGCCGGCGGAACGGCCGCCGCGACTTGCTCTCCGCCTTGCGCGCCGAAGTCCGGATCGAGCTCGCCCGAGCCGAGCACGAACGGCCAGCCGTAGA
>Ga0326726_10000443_pt1 | contig 39258 bp, 34 predicted proteins | sample MHFenrmetagenome_2_FD_207603 | JGI IMG/M metagenome (GOLD analysis project Ga0326726, IMG submission 207603) | Lab enriched peat soil microbial communities from Michigan Hollow, Ithaca, NY, United States - MHF15MN | ecosystem: Environmental > Terrestrial > Soil > Wetlands > Peat | place: USA... | reverse complement strand
GTGTCCCCTCGGGCCACGCTGATGGACCGCACCGTGATCCGGCTCGCGACGGTGAGCGGTGTGCCGCTCGCGAGCTGCGCGAAGGGAAGCTCGGTCTCGTTGGTCCAGCCGTCCCCCGCGCCGACCGGCTGCCCGGGAAACGGCAGGGCCGCCGCCCGGACGCCAAGCTGCACCTGCTCCCGCACCAGGACGGGCAGGCGGTTGAGAGCCGAGAGGTCGTTGCGCACCAGCCGTAGCTGCTCGTCGAACACCGCCGTGAGGCGCAGCCCGCGCAGCTGGGCCGCCGCCGCCACCGCCGCATCCGGGTTCATCATCGGGCTCGCCACACCGGAAGAATCGAGCGTCATCGTGACGGGGATGCCCTCGGTCGTCCGGTCCCCGACCGCCTGCGAGAACACGAGCGTCATCGACGTGAGGGTGGCGGAATCCGCGACGGTCACCGTTTCGGGCGCGAAGCGTGACGTTTGCTCGAGCACGTAGTGGTACACGGCGCCCGCCGGCGGATGGTAGCGCAGCGGGATCTTCGTCGTCACCGGGGTCGGGGGTTGCTCCCTTGCCTTGCAGGCGAGCGCAACGGCGAGCAGCAGGCACACAACGCGCATGGGTCTCCCTTGGATCAGTAAGGCTCTTCGGGAATCGGATTGAGGGGCGGGACCGCCGCGCGCTCGCGCGCCGCTTCAGGCGCCACCCGGCCGCCGAGCCGCCGCCGCAGCGTGGCGAGGAGGTCGGCCGGCCGCTCCCGGCGCACCACGCCCAGGGCGCGCCGCACATCCGCCTCTTCCCGCCCGGCGATCAGGTCCTTCACCTGGTTGGGACGGAGGCCGGGATCCAGCCGGGTGAGCTGCCGCGCGACCGCGTCCTCGAACGGCAGGTCCTGCGCCGGCGGGTAGCGTTCCACGCCGTCCCGCCCGCGCAGCACCGGAGGCCGTGGAAAGCGCACGAAGATCGGCTGCGTGAAATGCGGATGACGCAGCATCAGCTCGCCTACCGGCAGCGTGGCGAGCTTGATCTTGGTCGCGGGCGAGAGCACCTGGTACCCCGGGGTGGCCAGCTCGTCGGCGTCCATTCGACCGAACACCTGTGTAGCGGCGTTTCCCACCACCCGCCGGTGCACCTGCGAACGGAACTGCTCGGCGCCGAACAGGACAAGGCCGAGGTAGCGGCCACGCTCCGAGATGTCGAGCAGCATCTTCTTCACGTACGTCTCGGCACCGTCCGCCGGGGCGTACTTGTTCAGCTCGTCCACGAACACGGCCACCGCGTCCACGCCGAGATCGCGGCGCTCGAGGTGCTCGCGCAGCTTGGACACGACGCGAGCGAAGACGAGATCCTGACCGAGCGGATCGACGTTGGCCACGTCGATGACGTACACCGCACGGTCCTCGAATCGGCCAAACGGCAGGTCGCTCGACGGACCGTCATCGGTGACCAGCCCCTTGCAGCGGGTCGAGACGTTGCCGAGCCGGTTGCGGACCTTCCGGATCGTGGCGATGTGGTGCGTGCGCCAGATGTCGCCCCGGCCGGCGTTCTCGAGGCCGTCGAAGATGCTGCGGAACAGCCGCTCCAGATCGGCGAACGTCTCGACGTGGTGCTGCCCGCCGAAGCCGTCGTCGAAGTCGCGCCGCACCACCCGGTCGGCCAGGAAATCGATGAACGCGTCGGCTTTGGCGTCGATGTCGTCGCGGTTGAGCAGCACCTCCGCGAAGTCCAGCACCTCGGTGAGCCCCCACACGAGCGGCTCCACCGCGCCCACCAGGTCGCCGTGGGTGCGCAGCGTATTGAGGTTCACGCCGTCGGCCTTGAAGGGCGCGTAATAGCGCACCCGCTCGAACGGGGCCGGCTCCACGTTGAGCCGGTCGTAGCGGCGGCGATCTTCCTCCTCCAGCGTCCCGGCGTGGTCGAGGAACAGGAGGTCGGGGCCTTTCACGTTGAAGCACACGGCCGCGATCTTGCCGCGGTGCGGCGGAAAGTGCTGGAACAGCGCGCCGAGCAGGAACTCGACGGCGCTCGTCTTGGTGGCGAGGCCGGAGACGCCGGAGATGTTGAGGTGCGCCGCTTCCGGTCCGACCAGGAAATCGGCGTCGAGATACACCGGCGCTTCGAGCCCGCCGGACGTGTAGAGCCCGACGGGAATTGCCGTGGGCCGCGCACCGTGCAGGTAGGCATCCATGCGCAGCGCCAGCGCCACGTCGGCGTCGCTCGCCATGTGCACGTCGCCCAGCGGGACCGGCTGCAACGGCTCCTCGGGCATCTGGCGCAGCACCGCGGCCGTCCACAGACGAATCTCCGCCCGCGCCGTCGGTGCGCCCGCCGCGCGCGCGGGGTCGCCCTCGGCGCCGATCACGTCGTGCAACGGCGACGCGAGATCGGAGTAGGCGAACCCATCGGTGACCACGCCGTACACGACGCGTCCCTCGTCCCCGGTCCCCCCGCCCTCGACTCGCACGATCGCGCCGATCCCGACGCTCGTTTCCGTCGCCGTCCAGAAGTGGAACTGGTGCGGCGTGGCGGGTTTTTGCTCGGTGGCGACGACGCGGCCGATGGGAACCGGGTCGGAGACAGATCGGTCGATCACGTACCGGTGCGCGGGAGACGGGAGGCCGGCGAGGCGAGGAGATCCCCGGGCGCCCGGCTCCGCAGATAGGTCTCCACGTCGTGTATAGGATACAGCAACCGATCGAAGCGCGCGTCGGGGGCGGCCAGGGTCGCGCGCTCGGCGAGGAGCCAGCCGCTCACCCCCGGAACCCGGGTCCCGGGATTCGGTGCCGCCGCCATTTCGATGCGGATCAATCCGTAGAACAGGTCGCGGCCTTCCCATGGCCACAACCGCAGATACCACGAGTCCACTTCGGTGCGACCGTGCCCGCCGTGCACGCGGAACACGCTGGTACGGTGCGCCGCGGGAACGGTGAGCGCGCGCTCGAGGTGCCGGCCTTCGAGAAACTGCGCGCCGTGACTCTTGATGACACCGAGGGCGCGGGGATGACGCGCCAGCACGGCGGAGACCGCGAGCTGCCCGTCGACCACGAGCCACTCGGCGTCCCCCAGGCGTTCGACGGCCTGGCGGCCCAGCTCGCGCTCGAGCGCCTGGCGCGCGCGATGCACCTCGCGCCGCAGTGCTTCCAGCGCCTGCACCGGCTGCAGCGGAGGGGGGCCCTCCGTTTCCACACTGACCGCCTCCAGTCCGGCGGCGGCGATCGCGCGCCGCCGCGGCTCGTCCAGCGTTTCGGCCGGCGCGACCACCAGCTCGCGCGCTTCCCAGAATGCGGTGCGCAACCGGCCATCGGGCCCGCGCCGCCGCACGGCGGCCGCGACATACGCGACCGCGATCGGGCGGACGCCGTCGTACCCCACGACTTTCCACTGTTGGATGCCGTCGAGGAACCCGACGGCCGCGGGCGGCGGCTGCGGGGCGACGGGATGCACCCGCAGCTCGCCGTCCTCGACCAGCTCGACCCCGGCCTGGGGCTCGTCCTCGGGCTCGCCCAGCCGGCCGACGCTGGCGTCGGGGAGAAAAGACGCCGGCGTGATGCCCGCCGCGTACAGCGCGGTGAGCCAGTCGCGCCGTCCGCTCATGCGGCGACCTTCACCCCGATCACGACGCCGTCGCGAATCGGGATCACCGCCGACACGACGCGCGAGTCGGTCGCGGCGAGCCGGTTGAAGGCGCGCACGCCCTCGACCGCGGGCGAGTGATCACTCGGGTCGACCACCGAACCATGGAAGAATGCGTTGTCGCACAGCAGCAGGCCTCCGGGACGGAGCAGGCGCACGCTGTGCTCGAAGTACTGCACCAGCGGCTCCTTGTCGGCGTCCACGAACACGGCGTCATACCCCGGGGCCAGCGTCGCCAACACGCTCGTGGCCTCGTCCTCGATCAGCTCCACCTGGCTCGCCACCCCGGCCTCGGCGTACCCCTGCCGGGCGAGGGCGGCATGGAGGGGGTGTTTCTCGATGGTCGTCAGCATCCCGCCGGAAGGGAGGGCGCGGGCCAGCCAGATCCCGGAATACCCCGCCAGCGAGCCGATTTCGAGCACGCGGCGCGCTCCCACGGCGCGCAGCAGCACGTGCAGCAGCTTGCCTTCATCCGGAGAGATGTGAATGGGTGGGAGATGCTGCTCGGCGTGGCGGGCGCGCACACGCGCCAGCACCGGATCCTCGACCGCGAACAGCTCCTCGATGTAGCGCTGGAGCCGCTCGTCCTCCACTAGGCGGTGGCCTCGACGTTGGGGAACGGCGGGACCTCGAGCAGCCAGAGGCCGGCGAGCCGCGACTGCTTATCCACCTCGACCAGCAGCAGATCCGCGACGCGCGCCACGCTCGCCGGCTTTGCCCGCCCCACCCGGATGTGAAACACCGACTCGGCGGGGTTCTTTTCGACGGTGAGCGCGGTGTCGACTTCCACGGCGGCCACGGCGGGTTGCGAGCGACGCGAGGGGAACAGGACGCGCGCGTCCTGCGCCGCGGCGGGAGCCGTGAGACCGTCCACGGTGCGGATGTCGTCGGGCCAGGTCACTACGTCGAGGCCGCGCAGCAGCCCCCCGGCCACGTCCAGCAGGACGAACGATCCGTCGCTGCCCTCGAGATCGACGCTGCCGTCCATCCCGCTCGCCTTGGGCACGCCCTTGCAGGCGGCCGACAGGATGTCGGTCTCCGGATCCCAGCGGTACGTGACCTTCGGCAGCTTGCCGTCGAGCGGCTCGATCTTCGCATGAAATTGCACGCGCGTGCGCCTTCCACGGGTCGGCGGGGGGGCGTAATATAGCGCTGTCTCGAGGAGGAGCCAGATGATGGAGCGGCGGGAGTTCATCGCGGCAGCAGGAAGCGCAGTGATCGTCGGGCGGACGGGCGGTCAGGCGGTCGGGGCGCCAGTGCGTCCGCCCGACCGCCCGACCGCCCGTTCGCCCGTCAATCCGCCCCAGCAACCCGCCCTCGGCCCCGAAGTCTTCGCCCATCGCCTCGAGCGCCTCCGCACCGAGCTGGACCATCGCAAGCTCGACCTGTTCGTCGCCGCCCCCGGCACTAACTTCGCCTACTTCACCGGCGCCAACCCCGGACGCAGCGAGCGCCTGATCCTGCTCCTCGTCCCGACCAAGGGCGACCCGGTGATCGTGGCGCCGTCGTTCGAGGTCGAGCGGGTGAAGCGCGCCAGCGCGGTGAGCGACGTGCGGGGGTGGGACGAGCAGGACGACCCGTGGAAACTGGCGAAGACCGTGCTGCGCGCGGTGAAGCCGTTGCATCGCGTCGGCCAGGGCGTGATCGAAGCCAGCCTCGACTACGGCTCGACGCTCGCTCTGTTCAGTGCGGCCGGCAGCGACTGGAAGTGGCAGAGCGCGGCGCCGGTCACCGAGCGGCTGCGGATCATCAAGTATCCGGAGGAAATCGCGCAGATCCGGCGCGCGATCACGATCACCGAGGCGTCGATCGCGGCGACCTTCGCCGCCCTCGTACCCGGGATCACCGAGCGCGATGTCGCCACCAAGCTGGCCGCCGAAATGCGCGCGCGCGGCTCCGAGGGCGACGGTCTGGTGCAGTTCGGGCCGGCCAGCGCCCTGCCCCACGGCGGCCCCACGAGCGGCGCGCTCCAGAAGGAGATGGTGGTGCTGATCGACGCCGGCAGCCTGGTGTCGGGCTACACCTCCGACATCACCCGCACCATCTGGTTCGGCGACGCGCCATCGGATGAATTCAAGAAGGTGTTCAACCTGGTGCACGACGCCCAGACCGCGGCGATGGAGCTCGGGAAGCCGTTCACCGTGCGCTGCCAGGAGATGGACCGGGCGGCCCGGAAGGTCATCACCGATGGCGGCTACGGTCAGTACTTCACCCACCGCCTCGGGCACGGGATGGGAATGGACGGCCACGAGCCACCCTATTTGGTCGAAGGCAACGACGCGCCGCTCGAGCCGGGCATGGTATTCACCATCGAGCCCGGGATCTATCAGCTGGAAAAGTTCGGGGTACGGATCGAGGACGACAATCTCGTCACGGAGAATGGACTCGAGGTGCTGAGCAGTCGCCCTGCCAAGCTTTAGCGCAGTCGACTAGAGGGTCTTCGTAAACTCGATGATCCGCTCGAGGGCCTTCTCGATGTCCGTCGTCGCGGCGGCGTAGGAGAGCCGGACCCAGCGATCGTCCCCAAAGGCGGATCCGGGAACGAGCGCCACCCCGGTCTCGGTGATCAACCGGGTGCAGAAACTGGTCCCGCTGATCCCGCCGAACGAGTCGACCCGGAAGAAGAAGTAGAACGCGCCGTGGGGCTCCACGAACTCCACCCCCGGGAGCCGCCGCCGGAACGCCTCCACCAGCATATCGCGGCGCCGCCGAAACTCGGCCACCATGCGCTGCACGTCCTGCTCGACCCGCTCGTCGCCGTAGGCCGCCGCCGCGGCCCACTGCGCCATGTGGTTCGCGCCGGACGTGGTGTGCGACTGCAACGCCGCCATGGCCTTGGCCACTTTCCCGGGCGCCAGGGCGATGCCCACCCGCCACCCGGTCATCGCGTACGCCTTGCTCACGCCGCAGACCAGGACCACCCGCTCCAACAGCTCGTCGGGGAGGTCGAGGAACGACGGTGCCGGACCGCTGCCGTAGTGAATGCGGCGGTAGATCTCGTCCGCCACCACCCACACGTTGCGCTCGGCGGCCCATTGGGCGATGGACCGCAGCTCGGCCAGCGTATACACCGACCCCGTCGGATTGCACGGTGAGCAGAGGATCAGTCCCTTCGGCGCCGGCAGGATACGCTCCAGCTCCCGCACACTCACCTTGAGCCCCCATTCGGGGTGCCCCGTGATCAGCACGGGCCGGGCTCGCGTCAGATGGACGATCTGCGGATAGGAGACCCAGGCCGGAGCCGGAATCGCCACGACGTCGCCCGGACCGAACAGGGTGAAGCAGGCGTTGAAGAGGGACTGCTTCGACCCGTTGGACACGACGATGTTGTCGGCGTTGATCGGACGACCACCGGAGAGCAGCGCCAGGTGCTTGGCGGCCGCGGCCCGCAGCTCGAGGATGCCTTCGTTCGCCGGATAGCGGGTCTTTCCCTCCTTGATCGCCCGGATGCCCGCTTCCGCGGGGATCGGCGGCGTGGGGAAATCGGGCTCGCCCGCTCCCAGGTCGATCACGTCCTCGCCCGAGGCCCGGCGACGCTTGGCCTCCTGCGAAATGGCGATCGTGGCGGAGGTCTCGAGGTGCGCAATGTTGGGCGACAGGACGTCGCTCATGGCGGGCGTGCTCCGGGAGCTGGAAGGCGTTGAGGGCACGCGTCACGATACCATTGCCCTTCCTCCCGCGCCACGGTAAGATGCCCCCCGCAGCCCGCCCTTTGACAACCGAGGACCCCGTGACAGGTGTGAGCGACGCGCAGGCCGCGCTGGAGCGCGGCCGCGCCGTGATGCTGGTGATCCCGCCGGCCGTAGAGCAGGCGGGAATGGTCTGGGACCTGCTCCCAACCCCGACGCCCGGCCCGAGCGTCCTCATCCTGTGCACCGACTCTGGCGCGGCCGAAGAATGGGCCGATGCGGCGCCGCCGTCGTTGCGCATCCACGCGGTCACGGGGCTCGGCCGTACCGTCCGCCTTCTCACGGACGGCGCGATCGCCGTCCTGGCGGGTTCGCCCGAAGACCTACAGGCCCTCTCCACCCGTTCGGCCTTGAAGCTCGACGCCGTGACCACGGTCGTCATTGCCTGGCCCGAATGGCTCATCGCCTCCGGTCGCCTCCCGGTCCTGGAGCAGGTGCTCGGCGAGACGCGCGACGCGCGGCGTATTGTGCTCGCCTGGAACCCCCAGGTCCTCGAGGACTTCCTCGAGCGTTACGCGCGACGCCCCCACGTGGTGGGGGACCTGCCCATGGGTGAGGACGCCCGCCCGTTGGCGCCCGTCGGCCCGGCGCGCTACGTCCTCCTGCCGCGCGCACGCCGTTCCGCCGCCCGGCGCGAGGTGCTGGACGCGCTCGACCGCCCGCGCGTGCTCGAATGGCGCCGGGGGACGGCGCACGACGAACCGGCCGACGTGGTGGTCTGCTTCGATCTGCCGTCGCGCGAAGAGCTGGTGCGACTCGCGGCCACGGCGGAGCCGGTCCTGCTGCTCGCGCCCGCGCAGCTCCCCTACGCCCGCTCGATCGCTGCGCCGCTCACGCCTCTCCCCCTCCCCACGACGCGCCTGCGCGCCCAGAGCGATGCCGATGCCCTGCGGGCGCACGCTGCCCTGCGGATCGAGGCGGGAGGGCTGGAGGCCGAGCTGGGCTTCCTCGAGCCGCTGCTCGAGCGTTACGACGCGGCGGAAGTCGCCGCGGCGCTGCTCTCGATCAGTCGCCAGCAGGCGGCCGCCGAGCAACCCACACCCAACACCCCACCTCCCACGCCGTCAGAGCCCTGGGTTCGCCTGTTCGTCAACGTGGGCAAAAAGGACCGGGCGGCCGCCAAGGACCTGGTCGGCGCGATGACACGCGAGATCGGCCTTGCGCGGGAAGACATCGGGCGCATCGAGGTGCGCGAGGGATTCACCCTGGTCAGTGTCGCCTCGCACGCGGCGGACGCGGCGATCCGGGGACTCTCCCGCGTGGCGATCCGCGGACGCCGGCTTTCGGCGCGCCGCGACCGGGAGACCTGACGTGGCCGGCGCCCTCGCGCACCTCCGCGTCCTGGACTGCTCGCGCGTGCTCGCGGGGCCCTGGGCGGGCCAAATTCTGGCCGACCTGGGCGCCGACGTGATCAAGGTCGAGCGGCCCGGCACGGGCGACGACACGCGGCATTGGGGGCCCCCCTACCTGCGTGACGCGGCCGGCCGCGACACCGGCGAAGCGGCCTACTACCTGTGCGCCAATCGCGGCAAGCGGTCGCTCACCGTCGATTTCGCCACCCCTGAAGGACGCGACATCGTCCGGCGCCTGGCCGCCCAGTCCGATGTGCTCCTCGAGAATCACAAGGTCGGCGACCTGGCCCAACACGGCCTGGACCATGAGAGCCTGCGGGAACTCAATCCGCGCCTCGTCTACTGCTCGATCACGGGATTCGGCCAGAGCGGACCCTATGCCGCGCGTGCCGGTTACGACTTCGCGATTCAGGCGCTGGGCGGCTTGATGAGCGTGACGGGGGAGCGCGACGATCGGCCCGGAGGTGGCCCCCAAAAGGTGGGCGTAGCGGTCGCCGACGTGATGGCGGGGCTGTACGCTGCCGTCGCGGTGCTCGCGTGCGTGGCCCAGCGTGACGTGTCGGGCCGCGGGCAGTACATCGACCTCTCCCTGTTGGACGTGCAGGTCGCAGCGCTCGCGAACGTCGCGCTCAACTACCTCGTCTCGGGAGCGGTCCCGGGTCGCTGGGGCAACGCGCACGCCAACATCGTGCCCTATCAAGTGCTGCCCACCGCCGACCGGCCCATCGTCCTCGCGGTCGGCAACGACGAGCAGTTCCGGAAGTTCTGTGCAGTCGCGGGCGCGTCCGCGCTGGCCGAGGATCCGCGCTACGCGACCAACGCTGGGAGGGTCCTGCACCGCGAGGCCCTGACCCGAGAGCTCGAGCGTCTGCTCGCAACCCGCCCCGCCGCCGCCTGGCTCGCGGCGCTCGAGCCCGCGGGCGTGCCGTGCGCGCCGATCAACGACCTCGCACAGGTCTTCGCCGACCCGCAGGTGCGCCACCGCGGTCTCCGGCTGGAGCTGCCGCACCCCGTCGCCGGCACGGTGCCGCTCGTCGCGAACCCCATCCGGCTGTCCGAGACGCCGGTCCACTACGAGGCGCCGCCGCCGCTCCTAGGCCAGCACACCGACGAGATTCTGCGCGAGCGGCTCGGCTTCGACGCGGCAGCGGTCGCCGAGCTGCGCCGGCGTGGCGTGGTCTGAGAAGGAACCCGAACGGGGGCAGGGGTAGAGGGAACAACCACAACGACGAGACCAGGTCATGTCCGATGGTGTGCCACGAGAACAACTCTTCCTGTTGAACGGCTTCGCCCCCGTCCCCGGCCATGGCAGTACCACCGTGATTACCTACGACCGACCCGCCCGCTGGCGCCGTGCCCTGCGCGCCCTTGCCGTCTGGTGGGGCGCCGCCCTGCTGTCGGTGCCCATCTTCGTCGCCCACTGGTTTCTGGTGCCCGGCTTCCTGCTGTTCGGCCTGTACCAGTTCTCGCAGCGACTCGGCGCCGTCGAGGTCGCGAGCGACGCGCGCGGCCGCTGCCCTGATTGCGGCGCCGAGCAACCACTCGAGCTGGCGGCGCGCTGGCGCGTGCCACAGCTCGTTACCTGCCAGTCGTGTAATAGGGGACTGCGACTGACCCTGCCTGCGGCGGAGCCCGGGGCCTGAAACGCTGACGGGCCGCCCAGCGGGGCGGCCCGTAATCAGCATCGCTTCACTTCGCTTCCTCTTCTACTTCTTGTTCACCGCCATCTTCAGCTGCTTGCCGGCACGAAACGCCGGCGCGACTGTGGCCTTGATCTGGATTTCGGCGCCGGTCTTGGGATTGCGACCCACGCGCGCGGCGCGTTTGCGGGCTTCGAAGTTGCCGAATCCCGTGATCTGCACCTTCGTCCCCTTCTTCAGCTCGCCGGCGATGATGCCCTTGTCGTCGAACAGGGCTTCGACCGCACGGCCGGCATCGGCTTTGGACATCTTCGTCCGCATCGCCAGCGCCGCTATCAGGTCGGCTTTGTTCACAGCACGCTCCTCACAAGAGGGTTGGTAAGGGGAAAGCCTCGCAAATCAGCCCCTTTCACGGGGGGGCCCCCGAAAAGCCTTGAAATCTCTCGACAATATGGGGACCCACCCCGGAAATCCGCAAGACTCCAGCCCTTTTTCGACCCCCTCCGCCCGCCTTCACACTCCTGCGCCAACCTCCACCGCCCTCCTCCGTCCTCGGTCCCCCTCCTGCTTGCCCCCCGGCTCGCCCCCGGTCAGCTTGCAGCGCCATGTTCCACGGAACCCGCCCCGGCTGGATCGAGGTCATCGCCGGTGTGATGTTCGCCGGCAAGAGCGAGGAGCTGATTCGCCGCGTCCGGCGAGCGGCCATCGCGCGCAAGCAGGTCCAGGTCTTCAAGTCCCATCTCGACGCCCGCTACGCCGGGCTGTACTCCGTGACCACGCACGACGGCATCACCGTCGAAGCCGAGCCGGTGGACAGCTCGGAGCAGATCGTCCGCTCGGTCCGCTCCGACACCGAGGTCGTTGCCGTGGACGAGGCGCAGTTCCTGGACGAGGGGATCGTGACGGTGGCCGGGGACCTCGCCGACCGCGGCGTGCGCGTGATCCTCGCGGGCACCGATGTGGACTTCCGCGGCTTGCCCTTCGGGCCGATGCCCCGACTCATGTGTGCCGCCGAGCTGATCGACAAGCTGCACGCCATCTGCGTCGTGTGCGGCGGCCCCGCGACCCGCAACCAGCGGCTGGTGGACGGCCAGCCCGCGCCATGGAACAGCCCCACGATCATGGTCGGCGGACGCGAGAGCTACGAGGCGCGCTGCCGGCATTGTCACAAGGTGCCGCGAGCCGATGAAGACCAGACCGCCCTGCTATAGACATCGGACATCAGACGTCAGCAATGATGTCTGACGTCTGACGTCCGTCGTCATGCTCAACATCGCCCTCACCGGCAACATCGCCGCCGGCAAGTCCACCGTCATCACCCTGTTCCGGCGCTGGGGCGCCACCATCATCGATGCGGATGAGCTGGTGCGGGAGGTCGAAGCGCCCGGCACGGCCGTGCACGCCGCGATCGCCCGGCGGTTCGGTCCCGAGGTGCTGTCCCCCGACGGGACACTCGATCGGGCGGCCCTGCGCGCCAGAGTCCTGGAGGACGACGCCTCGCTGGCCGCGCTCAACGCGCTGGTGCATCCGGCGGTGGAGCGGCGCCGCGAGGCGCTGGTGGACGCGGCCTGGAAGCGCGGCGACCGCATCGTCGTCAACGACATCCCACTGCTCTTCGAAGTGCTCGATCCGGATCAGTTCGACGCCGTGGTGCTGATCGACGCCCCGGTCGCCGTGCGACGCGCCCGGTTGTCCGGGCTGCGGGGGCTCTCGGCCGAGGACGCCGATCGGATGATCGCCGCCCAGCAACCATCCGAGCGCAAGCGCAAGAAGAGTCACTACGTGATCGACAACGACGGGACGCTGGAGGATCTGGAGCGCCGCGCGCGGTCGGTGTACGACGACCTCGAGCGCCGGGCAGCGGCCAAAGAGCAAGCTTGACACGGGTTTCCGACGTCCCTAGCTTCGCCCGCGTTCCCGCCACCTCCAGTCGAAAGTGACGCCGGCATGGCCAACGTCCCCAAAGACCTGCGCTACACGCCCGAGCACGAGTACGTCAAGACCACCGCGGATCCCGCCACCGTCCAGATCGGGATCACCGACTACGCCCAGGGCGAGCTGGGGGATGTGGTCTTCGTCGAGCTCCCCAAGCCCGGCGCGAGCTTCACGAAGATGCAGGTCTTCGGCACGATCGAGGCGGTCAAGGCGGTCTCCGAGCTGTATTGCCCGGTCGCCGGCACGGTGGTGGAGGCGAACGGCGCCCTGGACGGCGACCCCGCGCTCGTGAACCGCGATCCGTACGGCGCCGGCTGGATGATCAAGCTCAAGGTGAAGGACGCCGCCGAGCTGACCGGATTGCTCGATGCGGCGGCGTACGAGAAGCACGTTGGAAGCAAATGACACACCCGACATCAGACATCAGACGTCGGCGGTCTGATGTCTGACGTCTGACATCCGACGTCCATGTTGACCCTCACCTTCCACGGCCACGCCTGCTTCACAGCCGAAGGCGACGGGAAGAGCCGCGCGTTGTGATTCCGATGCACTACAATACCTGGGACATGATCGCCGCCGCCCCCGAGGCGTTCCGCCGCCTGGTCGGCGACACCGCCGAGGTCGTGATCCTCGCCCCCGGCGAATCCCATACCTTCTCCTGAGCTCGACCACCTCCGCATGGCCAACTCCGCCGATCTCGTCCATCCCGACGTCTTTCGCACCCGCCACATCGGACCGCGCGCCGACGAGCAGCGCGAGATGTTGGCGCTTCTGGGCTACGACTCGCTCGACACGTTCATCGACGCGGTCGTCCCCGACGACATCCGCCTGCGCCGGCCGCTCGCGCTGGCGCCGGGACGCGACGAGCGCGAGGTGCTCCAGGCGCTGCGCCGCATCGCCAGCCAGAACCAGCCGTTCCGCTCCTACCTCGGCATGGGCTACCACGCCTGCTTCACACCCCAGGTGATCCAGCGCAACGTGCTCGAGAGCCCCGGCTGGTACACGTCCTATACGCCCTACCAGGCCGAGATCTCACAAGGCCGGCTGGAAGCGCTGCTGACGTTCCAGACGATGGTGTCCGACCTGACCGGACTCGACATCGCGAACGCCTCGCTGCTCGACGAAGCGACCGCCGCGGCCGAAGCGATGCACGTGACGGAAGCGGTGGCGGGAGCCAAGGGGCACCCGGTCTACTGCGTCGACGAGCAGTGCCACCCGCAGACGATCGCGGTCGTGCGCACCCGGGCCGAGGCCAGGGGGATCGAAATCGTGGTGGGCGATCCGGAGTCGTTCCGGTTCGGTGACGGCGTGATCGGGGCGCTGGTGCAGTATCCGGGCACCGACGGCCGGTTGCGGGACTTCCGCGCCCTGTGCGAGCGGGCGCACGCGGCCGGCGCCCTGGTCACGGCGGCCACCGACCTGCTCGCCCTCACGCTCCTCGTCCCGCCGGGGGAGTGGGGCGCCGACATGGCGGTGGGCAACAGCCAGCGGTTCGGCGTGCCGATGGGCTACGGCGGCCCGCACGCGGCGTTCTTCGCGACCCGCGACGCCCACAAACGGCACCTGCCCGGCCGCATCATCGGTGTGTCCAAGGACCGTGCCGGACGGCCGGCGTTGCGCATGGCCCTGCAGACGCGCGAGCAGCACATCCGCCGCGAGAAGGCGACGAGCAACATCTGCACCGCGCAGGTGCTGCTCGCGGTGATGGCGGGGATGTACGCCGTGTATCATGGCCCCGAGGGTGTGCGCCGGATCGCGGAGCGGGTGCATGCGTTCACCACGCTCCTGGCCAAGGCGCTGCTGCGGATGGGGTACCGGCTGGCGCACGACGCGTATTTCGACACGCTGTGCGTCGTCGTCGAGCCGTGGGCGTTGCCGCGCCTGCAGGACGCCGCCTGGGCACGCCGCATCAACCTCCGCGCCCTTCCCCCCGACCACATCGTGGTCGCGCTCGACGAGACCGTCACGCTCGACGACTTGTCCGACCTGATCGCCGTCTTCTCGCTGAACGAGACGCTGCCCTATCTGGCCGACGAGGCGGCCGCCAAGGTCGAGACCACGATCCCCGCCGGCCTGCGGCGCCGCTCGAGCTACCTCACGCACCCGGTCTTCCACCGCTACCGGTCCGAGACGGAGATGCTCCGTTACCTCAAGCGGCTCGAGGCGCGCGATCTCTCGCTCACCTCGGCGATGATCCCCCTCGGCTCCTGCACGCTGAAGCTGAACGCCACCACCGAAATGGTCCCCGTGTCGTGGCGCGAGTTCAACCGGCTGCATCCGTTCGCGCCATTGTCCCAGGCGCAGGGCTACCAGATGCTGTTCCGCCAGCTCGAGGATCAGCTGGCCGAAATCACCGGGTTCGCCGCCGTGTCGCTGCAGCCCAACGCGGGCTCGCAGGGCGAATTCACCGGGCTGCTCGTCATCCGCGCCTACCACCGCGCCCATGGCGACACCAAGCGGACCACTTGTCTCATTCCGCAGTCCGCGCACGGCACGAACCCGGCCAGCGCCGTGATGGCGGGCATGCAGGTCGTGGTCGTGAAGACCGACGCGCAGGGCAACATCGACCTGGCCGATCTGCGCGCCAAGGCCGCCCAGTACACGGACACGCTCGCGGCGTTGATGGTGACCTATCCATCGACGCACGGCGTGTTCGAGGCCACGATCCGCGACGTCTGCAAGATCGTCCACGCCGCGGGCGGGCAGGTCTACATGGACGGCGCCAACCTGAACGCCCAGGTGGGCCTGTGCCGCCCCGCCGACATCGGCGCCGACGTCTGCCATCTCAACCTGCACAAGACGTTCTGTATTCCGCACGGCGGCGGCGGCCCCGGGATGGGACCGATCGGGGTCGCGCGGCACCTGGTGCCGCACCTGCCCGACCACCCCGTCGTGCCGCTCGGGCACCCGCAGTCGTGCGGAACCGTCTCGTCGGCGCCCTGGGGCAGCGCGGCGATTCTGCCGATCTCGTGGGCCTACATCTCGCTCATGGGGCAGGAGGGGCTGGTCGACGCGACCAAGGTCGCGATCCTCAACGCCAACTACATCGCCCGCCGCCTGGCGGGGCATTACGACCTGCTCTATTCGGGCGCCCACGGCCTGATCGCCCACGAGTGTATCATCGACACGCGCCCGTTCAAGCAATCCGCCGGGATCGAAGTCGAGGACATCGCGAAGCGCATCATCGACTACGGGTTCCACCCGCCCACGGTCTCCTTCCCCGTCGCGGGCACGCTGATGATCGAGCCCACGGAGAGCGAGTCGAAGCAGGAGCTGGACCGCTTCTGCGACGCGCTCATCGCCATCCGTGACGAGATTCGGGAAATCGAGACGGGCACCGCCGACCGGGAGAACAACCTCCTGAAGAACGCGCCCCACACCCTGGCCGACTTGCTGGCCGACGCCTGGGATCGTCCGTATGCGCGTGAGCGGGCCGCTTTCCCCTCGGCGGCCACGCGGGAGCACAAGATCTGGCCCGCGGTGGGCCGCGTCGACGGGGCGTACGGCGATCGCAATCTGGTCTGCGTGTGTCCGCCGGTGGAGGACTACGCCGCCGTCTGAGTGGCGTCTGGTCGTCGACCCGGCGGGCCGCCCGGGCGACTGGAACATGGCGTTCGACGATGTACTGCTCCAGGACGCCGACCGCACGGGCCGCGCGACCCTGCGGCTGTACCGCTGGTCACCGCCCTGCCTGTCCTTCGGCCGCAACGAACCGGCGCGGTCGCGCTATGATCGCGCCGCCATCGAGCGCCGCGGTCTCGCCGTGGTGCGCCGTCCCACCGGCGGACGCGCGGTCTGGCACGACGCCGAGCTGACCTACGCCGTCGCCGCCCCCGTCGCCCTGTTCGGGACCTTGGCCGAGAGTTACCGCACGATCCACGGGCGCCTCGCCGATGCGCTCCGCACCCTCGGTGTTCGCGCCGAGCTGGCGGCGCCGCGTCGCGCCCCCGCCGTCGGAGCCGGCCCCTGCTTCGCATCGCCGGTCGGGGGTGAAGTGCTCGTGGACGGAAAGAAGGTCATCGGCTCGGCGCAGGTCCGGCGTGGGACCGCGTTCCTCCAGCACGGCTCGATTCTGCTCGACGGTTCACAGGACGTGATTGGAGCGGTCAGCCATCAGCCGTCAGCCGTCAGCGCCACCTCACTCTCCGCCGTCCTCGGGCGCCCGGTCGCCTTCAACGAAGTGGCGGAGGCCATCCTCGCCGCCTGGGACACCCCTTTCACCGTCCTCCACCGTCCTCCACCGTCCTCCACCGTATTCTCCGACCCCGCCTGGACCTGGCGCCGCTAGCGGCCCCGTGAAATCTTACGGCATGATCACCTCCTCGTGGTACCGGCGCGTTCCCATGGTCGTGGCTCTGGGCGTCCTTTCGGTGGCGGCCTGCAGCCGCCGCGGGGGCTGCCGCGGCGAGTATTGCGGCACGCTCGTGATCGCCGGCACCAGCGACGTGACGACGCTCCTGCCGCCGGTGTCCGACGCCGCGATCGACCGGGACGTGTTCGACCAGATCTTTCTCCGCCTGGCCGATCTCGCCCCGAACGGCGGTACGATCGGAGACTCGGGGTTCGTGCCGCAGCTCGCGCGCAGCTGGGAATGGACCGATCCCCTGACGCTCGTCTTTCACCTCGATCCGCGTGCCCGCTGGCAGGATGGGCCCGCCGTCACCGCAGCCGACGTCGTGTTCACCTTCGACGCGTACACCGACACCACGATCGCCTCGGGCGATCGCACCGCGCTGAGTCACATCGCCTCCGTCACCGCCCCGGATTCGCTCACTGCGGTATTTCGTTTTCGTGATCGCTACCCGGAGATGTTCTTCGATGCAGTATTCCACATGCGGATTCTTCCGGCGCACCTGCTGGGGAACGTGCCGCGCGGCACGTGGCAGACCGCCGAGTTCGGCCGCGCGCCGGTGGGCGACGGCCCGTACCGCTTCGTGCGCTGGACCCAGGGACAGACGCTCGAGCTGGCGGCCGACTCGACATTCTTCCTGGGCCGCCCACACCTGCGCCGGGTGATCTGGCGCTTCGCCAGCGACCTGAACGCCGCCATCACGCAGGTGGTGGCCGGCGAGGCGGACGCCATCGAAGTGCTCATTACCCCGCCCAACATCAAGCGCGCGCAGGATGCTGGACACCTCACGCTGTATCCGTACGCCGGACCGACGTACAGCTTCCTGCGATTCAACCTCCGCGCGAACGGCGACGCGTCGCATCCGCATCCGATCTTCGCCGATCCCGACGTGCGCCGCGCGCTGGTGCTCGCCACCGACCGCGCCCGGATGCTGCAGAGCGTCTTCGCCGGGCACGCCAAGATCCCACCGGGACCGATGACCCAGCAGTGGCAGTGGCTCTGGGTTCCCGAGCTCACCGTGCCCCCCTACGACACCGCGCAGGCGGCGCAGCTGCTCACGGCGCGCGGGTGGCGGGATACCGACGGGGACGGCGTGCGCGATCGCTCCGGTAAGAAGCTGAGCTTCCACGTGCTCGTGCCCTCCAGCAGCGCTGTGCGCCAGCAGTACGCCTTGCTGTTGCAGGAGCAGCTGAAGGCCATGGGCGTGGAGGTCCTGATCGACCAGATGGAGCCCGCGACGCAAGGGGAGCGCCTCCACGCGGGAGCGTTCGACGCGGCGCTGGAATCCTGGAACGCGGATCCGACCCCCACCTCCAGTGTCTCCGCGATCTGGGGGCACGGCGGCCCGTCGAACTTCGGCCACTACGGCAACGCGACGTTCGACCGCCAGGTCGCCACCGCGGCGTCGGCGGCGACGCCCGAAGCCGGGAAAGCGGCCTGGGTCGCCGCCTTCGGCACGCTGGCGCACGACGCCCCGGGGATCATGCTGTTCTCGGTGGACAACATCGCGGCCGTGGACTCCCGGGTCACCGACGTTCGCATCCGCCCCGACTCGTGGTGGGCGTTGCTCTGGACCTGGCGCATCCCCCCCGACAAGCTGAACGAGCGGGATCGCGTGGGAGGCTGAGTGCTGCCGTGGCTCCTGCGGCGCGTCGCCGCCGGGATCGCCATCGTCTTCGCGGTCGTCACCCTCGCCTTCGCGGCGGTCCATCTGGCTCCCGGCCGGCCGTTTCTGCCGCCGGAGGGACGACCGATCAATCCGGCGGCGATCGAACGACTCAACACCGTGTTCGGCCTCGATCAGCCGCTGCCGGTGCAGTACGCGCGGTACTTGGGGGCGCTCGTCCACGGTGAGCTCGGCGAGTCCTTCAGCCGGCGACGCCCCGTCGCCGAAGTGATCGGCAACGCACTCCCCAACACCGTCCTCCTCGCCGGGACTGCGCTGCTGCTCGATTTCGTGCTCGGGATCGCGATCGGCGTGTTCCAGGCCGCGCACGTCCGCCGCCGCTCGGACGTGGCGCTCACCAATCTGACGCTGTTCTTCTATTCGCTGCCGACCTTCTGGCTCGGTCTGGTGCTCCTCCTGGTATTCGGGCAGTGGCTGCACTGGTTCCCGGTCGGTGGGATCTCCGATCCGGTCCTCCACGACGCATTGCCGCTGGGCGGCAGGATTCTCGACCGGCTGCGCCACCTCGCGCTCCCGGCGCTCACGCTCGGGCTCGTGGGAGCGGGCGGCACGGCCCGTTTTCAGCGTGCCGCCCTGCTCGAGGCCCTGAGCCAGGACTACGTGCGCACCGCACGCGCCAAAGGACTCCCCGAGCGTGCGGTGCTGGTGCGCCACGCCCTGCGCGATGCCCTGCTGCCCGTGATCTCGTTGCTGGGGCTCGCGCTGCCCTTTCTCCTCACCGGTGCGGTGCTCGTCGAAACGGTGTTCTCCTGGCCGGGACTCGGGAAGCTCGCGGCCGACGCCATTTCGGCCCGCGACTATCCCGTCGTGCTCGGCACGACGCTGCTCGTGAGCGCCGCCGTCGTGGCGGGCAGTCTCGTCGCCGATCTGATCACCGCCGCCGCCGATCCGCGCATCCGGCTCTCCACGTGACCATCGCATCCTGGCTCGTGCTGCTCGCGATCATGGCGTGGGCTGGGGCGGTCGTCGCCTGGAGCCGCCGGATGGCGCGACGCGCCCGGCGGGACTCGGGACGTCGCTTCTTCCGGCACCCGACCGCCGCGGTGGGGCTCGCGGTCCTGGTCCTGCTCGCCACCCTCGCACTCTGCGCCCCGCTCGTTGCTCCCATTCTCCCCTCCACCCAGATCGACATCACCGGCCTGCAGAACCGACCGCCCAGCTGGCAGCATCCGCTCGGCACGGACCTCTACAGCCGGGACGTCTGGAGCCGCCTGGTCTACGGGGCGCGCGTCTCGCTGGGCGTCGGGACGCTGGGAATGCTCGTCGCCGTCTCGCTGGGCGGGCTGGTCGGAGCGACCGCCGGGTACTTCCGCGGCTGGGCGGACAGTGTGTTGATGCGCTTCGTGGACGTCGGGTTGTCGGTGCCGCGCATTTTTCTCGTGCTCGCCGCCATCGCGGTGTGGGAGCGACTGGGCGTGGCTTCGTTGATCCTGTTACTCGGCCTCACGGGATGGTTCGCGACCAGCCGCATCGTGCGCGCGGAGGTCCTTACGCTGCGTGAGCGGTCCTTCACCGAGGCCGCCCGCTCGCTCGGTGCCCGGCCGTGGCGCGTCATCGTCCGGCATATCGTGCCCAACGCGGCCGCCCCATTGATCGTGTCCGCGGCCCTGGGGATCGGCAACATGCTGTTGCTGGAAACAGCCCTGTCGTTCCTGGGTGTGGGGATCCAACCCCCACAGCCGAGCTGGGGCAACATGGTCGCCGACGGCCGCGACCTGCTCACGGCAGCGCCCTGGACGTCACTCTTCCCCGGCCTCGCGATCGCACTCGTCGTTATGGCACTGAACGCCGTGGGGGATGCCCTGCGGGACGCGCTCGACCCTCGCGACAGCCGCTGAGCCGGCCTTCCTGCTGCCGTCGTACCACATACGGTGTGGCTCCCCCACCGCACCAGAGGTTCTTGGGGTTTTGTGGATGTCATCGGTTCGCCGTGTGCTTCACAGCGAGTTCGTGCTCCCGATCACTAAAGATGGCTTCATGCTCTGGCATCTCCGTTGCGACACGCCCCCCCCAGCGATTTCCATCCACGACGGCCTTGGGCCGTCCTTGTGCTCGAGGAGTGCGGTGATGCGGTACACGCGTGTTGTTTCGGCCCTGCTGGTCGCTGGATGCCTCGCCGTGGCGGCGTGGAGCTGTGCGGACGTCAACGCCCCGACCAGCGCCGCGGTGCCGGCGGCTCCGTCCGCCGATCTCATCGGCAGCGTGCTCGGGGCGACCGGGCTACTGCGCTGCACACCGCTGCCCTACGATTCCACGTCCAAGGTGATCGGGTCTGCCGGTGGTGAGCTGCGTGCCGGCCCGCACGTGCTGCGGGTTCCTGCCGGGGCGTTGTCACAGCCGGTGCTGATCTCGATGGCGGCCCCGAGCGAGAACGTGAACTCGGTGCGCTTCTCCCCCGAGGGGCTGCGCTTCGCGCGGTCGGCGTCGCTCACGATGAGCTACGCGAACTGCAATCTGCTCGGTCGACTGGTCCCCAAGCACATCGCGTACACCACCGACGGGCTGGCCATCCTGTCGTACCTGCTCTCGCTGGACAACTTCTTCCAGAAGCAGGTGACGGGCCGGCTCGATCACTTCTCCCGCTACGCGTTGGCCTGGTGACCGTCGAGCGTCGCCCGCCGGACCCCGGCGCTCTGCGCGGCGCCGATCAGCTGCACTCGGCGCGACAGCAGGAGCGCGCCGGCCGGATCGCGGAAGCGATCGGCGGCTATGAGGCCGCCGCCCTCGCGGCCGCGGAGACCGGCACGTGGGCGGTGCAGGCCGAGGCCCTGCGCCGCCTTGGTGTGCTCCTGCACCATCGCAACGAGCCGGTCGCGGCGCGCGAAGCGTTCCGGCGCAGCTACGACGTTGCCCAGGCGGCGGGTGATACCGTCCTTGCGGCCCAGGCACTGAACGCGCTGGCACTGCTCGCGCTGGAGCGCGGCGAGCTCGAGGTCGCCGGTGAAACGCTACGGCAGGCGCTCGTGCTGGGCGGCCAGAGCGACGAGCTGCGCGCGCGCATCGAGCAGAATCTCGGCGTCCTCGCCAATGTGCACGGGGACCATGACGGAGCCTTCGAGCACTACCGCCGCGCGCTCGAGGCTTCACAGGGTGCGGGGAACACCCAGGCCTGCGCGATCGCCTTCCACAATCTCGGGATGGTCAGCGCCGACCGTGGCGAGTGGGCCGCGGCCGACGAGTACTTCCGTCACAGTCTGGCGATCGCCACGGAGCTCGGCGACCAGCACCTCCAGGGACTCTGCCAGCTGAACCATGCCGAGGTACTGCTGGCACGCCAGCAGTACCAGGACGCCCAGCACAGCGCGGAGGGCGCGCTCGCCATCTTCAGCCGGCTCGAATCGCAGATCGACAAGGCCGATGCCTATCGAGTGATCGGCAGCGTGTACCGCGAGACCGGGAGGCCCGCGCTGGCGGAGGCACGCCTGCGCACCGCCATCGAGCTGGCCGTGACGACCGGCTCCGTGTTGAGCGAAGCGGAAGGGGCGCGCGAGCTCGCGCTGCTGTATCAGAGCATGGGCCGGAACCAGGAAGCGCTGGTGCTGCTCAACACGGCGCACCGCCTGTTCCGCCGGCTCGATGCCCGCGTCGATCTGATCGACACCGACGGCCGCATGGCCCGGCTCGAGGAGACGTACTTCGCCCTGGTGCGCGACTGGGGGCAGTCGATCGAATCCTCCGACACCTATACGTTCGGCCACTGCGAGCGCGTGGCCACCTACGCCGTGGACGTCGCCCGTGCGCTCGGGCTCGACGGCCAGCAGCTCACCGCCGTGCGGATGGGCGCCTACCTGCACGACGTCGGCAAGATCCGCGTCCCCCACGAGGTGCTCAACAAGCCGGGCCGCCTCACGCCGGAAGAGTTCGACGTGATCAAGATGCACCCGATCTGGGGCATCGAGCTGCTCGCCGCCGTGGAGTTCCCCTGGGACATCAAGCCGATCATCCGCTGGCACCATGAGAAGCATGACGGCACCGGGTACCCGGATCGGCTGCGCGGCGACGAGATCCCGCTCGCCGCGCAGATCATCGGCATCGTCGACGTGTACGACGCGTTGACGACGACGCGCAGTTACCGCCCCGCCATGACCCACACGGAGGCAGTCGTGGAGATGCACCAGTGCCGGCATTGGTGGCGCCCGGCGGTGTACGACGCCTTCGTCCGCGCCGTCGGCCAGCCGGCCACCGAGCCGCCCGCGGAGGCCGTCGCCTAAGTATCTTGGTCGCCATGACGGAGCCCCTGCTCCGCATTCGCGATCTTCGCACCTACTTCGTGACCGACCGCGGCAGCGGCACTGCTCGGGCGGTGGACGGCGTCTCCCTGGACCTCTTCCCGGGTGAGACGCTCGGCGTCGTGGGCGAGTCGGGTTGCGGCAAGACGGTCCTGTCGCTCTCGATCCTGAGGCTCGTCCCCGAGCCGCCGGGTCACATCCGCCCCGGCAGCCTCATCGAGTTCGAAGGCCGCAACCTCCTGACGCTCGCCCCGCGCGAGCTCCGCGCGGTCCGTGGCAACCGGATCGCGATGATCTTCCAGGAGCCCATGACCTCGCTGAACCCGGTGCTGACGATCGGGGACCAGGTCGCGGAAGCGGCGATCGTGCACCAGCGGCTCTCCCGCGCGGTGGCGCGAAAGCGGGCGGTCGAGCTGCTGCGTCAAGTAGGCATCCCCGAGCCGGACGAGCGCGCCGACCATTACCCGCACCAGCTCTCGGGCGGGATGCGCCAGCGCGTCATGATCGCGATGGCCCTCATCTGCCATCCGCAGATCCTCATCGCCGACGAGCCGACCACCGCGCTCGACGTCACCATTCAGGCCCAGATCCTCGAGCTCCTCGAACGCCTGCAGCGCGAGCTCGGGATGGCGGTGCTGCTCATCACCCACGACCTGGGAGTCGTGGCGGGCACGACCGACCGGGTAGTCGTGATGTACGCGGGACAGGTGGTGGAGACGGCGCCGACGCGGGAGCTGTTCGCCCGGCCGCGGCATCCCTACACCGAAGGCTTGATGGAGTCGATCCCGCGGCTCGACCGGCCCCGCGCCCGTCTCCACAGCATCCCGGGCTCCGTCCCCGCGGCCACGGCGTGGCCGGCGGGCTGCCGGTTTCATCCGCGCTGCCCTTACGCCTGGGACAAGTGCCGCACCGAAGAGCCGCCGTTGTTGGAGTCGGGAGCCGCCGGCCACACCGCCCGCTGCTGGCTCGTGGCCGAGCCCGCGCGCCGGAGCAAGGAGCCGGCCCGGTGACGACGCCGCCACTCGTCGACGTCCAGGACCTGGTCAAGCACTATCCGGGCGAGCGCACCTGGCTGGGCCTGGGCCGGCCGCGCGCCGCGGTGCGCGCGGTGGACGGGGTGAGCTTCACGATCCCGGCCGGCACCACCCTCGGCCTCGTGGGGGAATCGGGCTCGGGGAAGACCACGGTGGCCCGGACGTTGTTGCGTCTCACCGAGCCCAGCGCCGGCTCGTTCCAGCTCGACGGGGTCGACGTCTTCTCGCTCGCGGCCGGGCCGCTGCGCCGGCTGCGCCGCCGCATCCAGATCGTGTTCCAGGATCCGTACAGCTCGCTCAATCCGCGCATGACGGTCCGCCAGACGCTGCGTGAGCCGCTCGCCATTCACGATCTCGCGCCGAAGCCGCAACGCGATGCACGGGTGAGCGCGCTGCTGGACGAGGTCGGTCTCGATCCGGAGCTCGCCGATCGCTATCCGCACGAGCTGTCCGGGGGGCAGCGGCAGCGCGTCGGGATCGCCCGCGCCCTGTCGGTGGAGCCGGCGTTTCTGGTGTGCGACGAGCCCGTGTCGGCGCTCGATGTGTCCGTGCAGGCGCAGGTGCTCAATCTCCTCGCCGACCTGCAGCAGAAACGCCGGCTGACCTACCTGTTCATCGCGCACGACCTGGCGGTCGTGAAGCACATCGCCGACCAGGTGGCGGTCATGTACCTGGGACGGATCGTCGAGCGGGCACCCGCGGCCCGGGTGTACGAGCAGCCTCGCCACCCATACACGCGCTCACTCCTCTCCGCGGTACCGGTGCCGGACCCGACGGCGACCGCCCAGCGAATCGTGCTGCCCGGCGACGTGCCCTCCCCGGCGCATCCGCCCTCCGGTTGCGCCTTTCACCCGCGCTGTCCGCACCCGCGGAAGAACGAGCGGTGCCGGACCGAACGGCCGGCGCTGCGGGAGATCGCGCCGGGGCAGGTCGCGGCGTGCCACTTCGCCGAGGAGCCGATGGCGTAGCGCCCGGAACGCCGCTACATTCGCCGACGCCCTCGGAGGGAGACGGGGTGGCGGACCTGCGGGAGCTGCTGCAGACCGCGCTCGTCGGCCGATTCGCAGTGGGCCGGAAGATTGGCCAGGGCGGATGGGCGGTGGTGTACTTGGCGCACCGGTCGGACACGGGCGACTCCGTGGCCGTGAAGGTCCTGCGGCCGGAGTTCGCGCGCTTCGTCGGGGCGGCGCGCTTCCAGCGAGAAATCGCGTTGCTGTCCAACCTGCAGCACCCCAACATCCTGCCGCTGATCGAATCCGGACAGCTGGGATCCCTGCCGTACTACGTCATGCCGTACGCCGAGGGCCGATCGCTGCGTGACCGTCTGGAGCGCGAGCCCCAGCTGCCGCTCGCCGAGGCGATCGACATCGTCCGCTGCGTCGCCTCGGCCCTCGACTATGCCCACGCCCATCACGTCGTGCACCGCGACATCAAGCCGGACAACATGCTGTTCCTGGACGACCGGCCGGTGATCGCCGACTTCGGCATCGCCCGGGCGATCGTGCAGGTGGGTGGGGACGATCTCTCGTCGAGCGGTCTGATCCCAGGAACGCCGGAGTATATGAGCCCGGAGCAGGCGGCGGGCGACCGGGAGCTCGACGGGCGGAGCGATCTCTATTCACTCGGATGCGTACTGTACGAGATGCTCGCGGGCGAGCCGCCGTTTTGCGGCGCCAGCGTGCAGGCGATCGTGGCCCGCCATGCGCGTGCGCCCGTACCCCCGTTGCGGGTGGTCCGGCCCGATATGCCGGCGCATGTCGAGCAGGCGATCATGTCGTCCCTGGCGAAGCGGCCGGAGGAGAGACCCGTGAGCGGAGATGCATTTGTGAGGCTCCTCTCGGGAGGCCTCACAGTGCGGTGAACACGAGGTGGTGGTGCTTTCTGGTGTTGTTCCACTGGTCCGGGAGGGACGGATGAACGCACGTAAGCAGCTGCTGGTCGGCACGATCGTCGTCGGCATGGTCGGGGTACGCGTGGCGCGAGCGCAGGACACCTCCCACGTTCGGCCGGCACCCTTCAGTACCTGGATTCACGACACATCGCAGGCTCTCCCCACGATGCTGGCGCGCGTACTTGGAGAAGCAGCGCAGGACGTTCGCACCGGCAGGCCCGTCTACCTGGTTGCGAAGCTGCGGTTCCCCCCGTATGTCGTCGGGTACTTCGATACCAAGAACGGCGCGACCCTGGTGGCGCGGGACTCCGGGGAGGGGTACGCGGCGTTCGGCCCTTTCATCACACCCCGTGACACGGTGTACGACCTGGCCTCGCAGATCGACAGTGTCATCGTGTACTCCCACAGCGTACGGGGGCCGGCGCGGGCCAAAGTGGATCCCCACGAGGTCGATGCGCTGTTTCTGACTCAGGCGGCGGTCGACAAGTTCATGATCCCCTTCTACTCCCAGCTCTATGGCCCCGTTTTCGCCGCTGGTCTCCGGGTCGACCTCTCCCGCATCATGGCTGGGGGGTGCCACAAGTACACGCGCCCGTGCATTCCGGTACCGGACATTCCGTTCGTTCCCTTCTCGGACTCGCGCTAGTCCCGCATCATGGCCTGGAAGCGGGGGTCACCCCACAGCGGTCGGAAGAGGGAGTGCACCCGCAGATACGGCTTGTCCTCGGGGGACTGCCCCACGAGCGCGGCGAGCAGGTGGAGAGCAGAATCGGGTTGGGCCAGACGCAGCCTTGCCACCGCCTCGTAGTACAGGAGCTGTGGGTCATCCGGCGCTTCCGTGCGGGCGCGCCGGATGACGCGGTCCGCGCTGTCCGGCAGGCCGACCCGCGCCAGCGCCGCAGCCGCCATCATGTGCACTCGCGGCCCGAGCCAGACCCAGTCCTCCGGAGCTGACACCCGACGGACATCCTCGACGACGCGCCACACGCTGCGCGCGTTCGGCGCAGCGGTGAGCGGCCACCCGAGCAGCTGTAGGTGACAATAGGGGAAGTACCAGTCGTTGGGAAAACTCCGCTGTCCCTGCTCGCACCAGCGGATCGCGTCCGGCAACCGCTCCAGCTCGAATGCCGTCTTGAACAACCGGAACACGATCTCGTCGGCGTCCCGGAGGAAAGCGTCAGCCTCAAATGCCTGTTGAGCCGCGCGGTTGGCCTCCGCGTATTTGCCGGCCGCCTCGAGAACGACGCTCAACGTGCTCCAGGTACGCGCCTGGGTGCGAGACGGCACCGCCGCAGCCGCCTGCAGATCCCGTTGAGCGGATTCGAGCAGTGGCGGCGGCGTGTCCCTCACGGCGACGAGGGGCAACCCCGACATCCGATAGTAGATGGTCCCCTGCAGCTCGAGGGCCGCGGGATCGCCGGGGTGGAGTCGCAATGCCCGGGCCGCGTGCCCGAGGCCGAGGCGGATCCACTCCGACGTCGTGCGCCCCGCGGACACCCCCAGGGTCGGGTTCCCCGCCATTGGGATAGTCGTCTGATCGTACGCCAGCCACCCGCGCATCACGATCGGCTCCGCCCACTTCGGATCGTGCCGCTCGGCCTCCGCGAGCAACGAATCGGCCGTGACCAGGGCACGCCCGGCAATCCATCGATCTCCCGATTCGGACGCGTCCGCGCGGAGCGCCTCCGCCCGTTGCACCAGCTCCCAGGCTGCCGAGCTCGTCGTCCCCGCGCGCCGCTCGCGCAGCTCGATCACCCGACCCAGCCGCTGCCGCAGTCCCTGGGAGACGTCGTGGGCGATCTCGTCCTGGAGCTGGAGCAGATCCCCCCGCAGGTGCTCGATGTTCTGGCTGAGGAGTTGAACTCCCGTGACGGGATCCGTGAGCCGTACTGTGACCCGGAGCCGCCCGCCGGACTCCACCATGCTCCCCGTGACCAGCGTGCCGATGCCGAGCCGGCGGGCGATGCTGTCCAGCCCCACGGCCCTCCCACGGTACGGGCGAACGCCATCAGGGGAAATGACGTGCAAGATCGGAACCTGGCCGAGTTCGTCGATCAGGTCCTCCGTGAGGCCCGCGGCCACATGGCTCAGGCGGCCGCCTTCGCTCAGATCCTCGAAATACAGGACCGCGATATGCGTCGGGTCGAGCGGCGGCGGGCCGACTCCCGCGAAGCGGTGATTCGAGCGCTGCCACAACCACCATCCACCCGCTCCGAGCGTCATGAGCGCGGCCACGGTGAGGCCGACCCGGAGGCGCGAGCGGATGGGTTGCGCGCGCCGTTCTCGCGTCGTCATCAGAGCGTCCGAGAACCGCATGGCGGTGGCGAAGCGGTCGGCGGGCACCTTGGCGAGAGCGGTCTCGATCGCCGCCTGAATCGCCGGGGGAACCGTAGGACGAACGACGGACAACGGCGGGGGCGGCTCCTGCTGGTGTCGAGCGATGAGCGCCTGGGCGGTTCGTCCCGAGAATGGCGGATCGCCCGCGAGCATCTCGAAGAGCACGCAGGCGAGGGAGTACACGTCGCTGCGGCTGTCCACGGAGTCCTGCCCGCTGCCTTGCTCTGGACTCATGTAGGCCGGCGTCCCAACCGCGATACCACGCTCGGTCAGGTCCGACCCGCCCGCGGCCGCGATCGCCCGGGCGATCCCAAAATCCGCGACGAGCGCATGACCGTCGGAGAGCAGGATGTTGCCCGGTTTGATGTCGCGATGCACGAAGCCGAGGCTGTGGGCGAAGGCGAGCGCGTCGGCGACCTCGCGCGCGATCTGCAGGGCGTCGTCCACCGAGAGCTGCTTCTCACGATCCAACCGGTCGCGGAGCGATTCGCCCTCGACGAACCGCATCACGTAGTACAGCAACCCGCCGTCCGCTCCCGAGTCGTAGAGAGGGACGATGTTGGGGTGTTGCAGCCTGGCTGCGATCTCGATTTCGCGCAGGAAACGCTCACGCCCCAGCAGATCGGCGAGCTCGGGACGCAGGACCTTGATGGCGACGGAACGGTTGTGTTTGGTGTCGCGGGCGAGGTAGACGGTCGCCATCCCGCCGCGACCGAGCTCACGCTCGACTACGTAACGCGCCGAGAGGGCGGCGCGGATCTGGCCAAGGGCCGACACATCCGATCCGACGGGGTTGTCCGTAGTCGGTCAACAATACGGGCCGGATACTCCTCCGGCCATCCCACGGCGACTCAGCCCGTGTGCGGATGTTGCGGCGAGGCCGCCAGCACCTGGGCCTCCGCGGCCACCGCCAGAAGCCATCCGGCCGTGAAGACCCAGCCCCCGACCTGCAGCGACCCGTCGCGCAGGAATCCGGTCAGGTAGGCGACTTCCGGAACCCCGGCCGCCGTCAGCAGGAGCAGCGGCAGCCGCGCCGCCATCGTTCCGCGGTGCTGCTGCCAGACGGCCAGCGCCCCCGTAACGACGAGCGCGGCGGCGGTTTCGATCGGGCCCGGCCACCCCTCGCGTTTGGTCACCGCGAACGCGAGGTAGCCGCCGACCAGACCATAGTAGACCACCCGGAACACGCCATGCAGCAGTCGCGCGTGGCGTTCATGAAAGGCGGCGAGCGGCCGAAGCAGGGTGTGGAGCACGTAGATCACAGTCGCGATCACCGGGATGCCCAGCAGCACCACGGTCGGCACGTCGTGCCACACCCCGGTGATCGGCCGGACGTTGCAGCCATAGGGCAGACAGAGACCCACGCCGAGCAGCAGCGCAGCGAGTTTCTTGAGCATCAGACGGTCCTTTCTCAGCGGCCGGCCTGGCTCCCGAGCCGCGACAGGGCCAGACGTGCTTCGTGCACCAACGGTTGCAGCTCGGGATCGCAGTCGCGCCACAGATCCACGAATCCGGCGTACTCGACGATGGCCTCCGCGCGCCGGCCGAGCTGATCGAGGGTCCGGGCGCGGGCGAGACGCGCCGGACCGAGATAGATGAGATCGTAGATGCTGTAGAGATCGAACGAGTCGTAGGCTTGCAGCGCCTCCGGGCGGCGCCCTGCCGCCTCGAGTGCGGCGGCGCGCAGGAAGCGCTCCGGCGCCTCGGAAAAGAACGGCGAGGCCACACCGGCCTCGTAGCCGGCACTCATGCGGACCTGGTCGAGCTCCCCGAGGGCCTCAGCGGTCCGGCCGTGGCGCCACGCCACCTGGGCGCGAACGCCATGGGCCAGGTCGCGCGCGATGGTCGTCACCAATGGCACGCCCGGCAGCTCCTCGAGCTCGCGCGCGGCCGTGAGGCTCGCCGCGTCGTCCCCAAGCCGCGCGCTCACCACGCCGAGCAGATAGAGACGCAGGTGCGCGTGCGCGCCGTTGTTGGTCGCGTAGTAGCCGGTCGCGGCCGACGTCGGCTGGACGGCCGCGGCGTTCCAACCGAGCAGCCTCGCGCGCAGGCGCTCCAGCTCGTCCCGCGATGTGGGGGCGAACGGCAGCAAGGCGAACAGGGTGCCGTGCTCCAGGGCGGCGGCATGATCCAGGGAATCGACCGTGAGCAGCTCCGCCTGCGCGCTGCGCAGCCGTCCGTGCGTCATCGCCTGGTACGCCAGCAGCTCGTGCCCCAGGGCGCGCGCGTCGGTCGAGCGCTCCGGCGTGGTCAACACCCGGATCAAGCGGGTCGCATGCGACGGATCCTTCGGGTAGAGCACGCCGCTGAGCACGCTCTGCGGAGCCAGCGCATCGGACTCCCGGTCGAGCCGGGCCAGCACCCGTTCCCGGTCGACGCTGTCTCCCACGGCGAAGGCCCGGATGACCTCCACTTCCAGCAGCCGGTCGCCGGCGGGATTGAGGCGCACCATGCGCGCGACCAGCGAATCGAGCTCGGCGCGCCCCCCGTCCGCGGCCGCCACGCGGGCCAGATGGACCACGGCCGCCACGTTCTCCGGGTCCAGCACGAGGACCCGCTCGAACGCTTCGCGGGAGCGCTCGATCCCGCGCCCCAGGAGCGGCCCGAAGTGGAACAGGACCTCGCCCAGCTGAATCCACGCCTCGAGGTCGTCCGGATACGTGCCCAGAATGGCCCGGTAGCGTCGCTCCGCGTCGATCGCATCACCACGGCGGCCCGCCAGGAAGGCTTGCAGCAGCTGTCGATCGTGATCGGACAGTCGATCGGCGTGCCGGACGGCCTGCTCGGCGGCCTGGCGGGCCAGCTCGGTTTGCACCAGCCACTCCGCCACGATACTGAGCCGGTAATACGCCAGGGCGAACATGGTGTCGGCGGCGACGGCGCGCCGAAACGCGTCAGCCGCCTGCGTGAAATGCCCGGCGCGAAACTCGTGCTCCCCCTCGAGGTAGGCTTTCAGCGCCGGCAGTGAGGCGGTCGTGACGGCGGCGATCTGCGTGACCCGCGTGCCCGGCCCCGACGTGCGATTGGCCAGCAGCTGAGCGGCCAGCCGGTCGACGAGGCCGAACAACTGCTCGGTCTCTCCCTCCACCGCACCGCGCGCCACCGGCCCACCGTGCTCGTACAGCGAGGCTTCGATGTGGAGGCTGTCCCCCACCTTCACGATGTCCCCGAGCACGTACAGACCGGCACCCAGATTGGTGGCGAGGGCGGCACCGGCCTCCGGGTCGAGCGGGCCGGAACGGCCGCGGGCCAGCGTGCCGAGCAGTGTGCGGGGATCCACCGTGTGCAGATCGCCCGCGCCGTCCAGGCTCGTCCCGAGCAGATTCACCATGCCGTCACCGAGATAGGCGAGGTCGCCGCTCCCGTGCACCGTGAAGGGCAACACGGCGACGCGACTGGCCGAGATCGAGACGTCCGATCGTCCCCTGGCGCGCCACACCGCCCAACCTCCGGCGCCGATGAGGACCACCGCCGCGAGCGCCGGCCACCAGCGCCGCGCGCGACGCCGCACGGCCGCGACCGGGACCGTGCCGCCACTGGGGGTCGTGATCGCCTCGAGCACACCGAGGACCTCCGCGGCCGAATCCCACCGCGCACCCGGTGTCTTCTCGAGACAGCGCATGATCACGTGCGCCAGGGCCGGCGGGATATCGGTCCGACGCCGGCTGACCGGCGCGGGGGACTCGGTCAGCTGCGCGGCGAGCACCTGTTGCGGGGTGAAGCCGGTGAACGGCGGCTGCCCGGTGAGCGCCTCGTAGCCGAGCACGCCGAGCGCGTAGAGATCGCAGCGGGCATCGATGTTGGGATCTCCGGCGGCCTGCTCCGGCGACATGTAGGCCGGCGTCCCGAGGGCCACGCCGACGGTGGTCAGCGCTTCGGGACCGGTGGACCGGCTCAGCGCCTTGGCGACGCCGAAATCGGTGACGAGGGCGTGCCCCTGCGCGAGCAGCACGTTCTCGGGCTTGATGTCGCGATGGACGATGCCCTGGCGGTGGGCGTAGGTGAGCGCATCGGCGACGTCCCGCAGGATTCGCAGCGTCTCCGCGATCGACAGGCGTTCCTCGCGTGCCAGGCGCATGCGCAGCGAGTCCCCTTCGATGTAGGGCATCACATAGTAGAGGAGGTCGCCCGACGATTCGGCGGTGAGCAGGGGAACGATGAGCGGGTGTTGCAGCGACGCGGCCAACCGGATCTCGCGCTGGAACCGCTCGGCGTTCACTCCGGGGGCCATGTCGGGCGGCAGCACCTTCACCACCACGTGCCGTCCGAGCTTCGGCTCCAGGGCGAGGAACACGCGGGACATGCCACCGCCGCCGAGCTCTCGCTCGACGTGGTAGGCGGAGCCCAGTGCCGCCTGCAGCTGCTCCTGGAGGTCGCTCACAGGGGCAAGATAATATGACGCCGCATCGCCTCGGGTGCGGAGCGAGTCAGCGGCTCGACGAGTGCGGATCTCCGACCTGCGGTCGTCGGGAACTTTACCGCAGTGTTGTGGTTACCTGCCCCGGCTCAGTGCACTCCCCCCATCAGCCGCTGGACCGGTTTCACGATCGCGAACGCGATCACCGAGGCGCCGATGCACACGCCCCCCACCACACCGAACAGCTGGGGGAGCGGCGCGGACGAGATGAACCCCGCGGCGTACCCAGCGACCTTGTTGCCGACGGCATCGGCGAGGAACCACACGCCCAGCATCATGCCGACGATCTTCACCGGCGAGAGCTTGGTGAACACCGACAGACCCACGGGGGAGATGCTCAGCTCGCCCAGCTCCTGGATGAAGTAGCAACCGATGAGCCAGAACGGGGAGACTCGGAGCGCCTCCCCCCCGCCCAGCGTTCCCTGGATCGCGATCGCCGGGATCAGGAGGAACAGAAACGAGAGCCCGACGAAAAACAGCCCGAAAGCGAACTTGGTGGGCGTCGTCGGCTCGTAGCGGCCGAGGCGGATCCACAGCCAGGCGAACGCGGGGGCCAGCAGGATCACGAAGATTGCCTGGACTGAGACGTACCAGCTGGAAGGGAAATTGAAACCCAGAATCCGCAACGTCGTGTAGCGATCCCCGAACAGATTCAGGCTCGAGCCCGCCTGCTCGTAGGCGCCCCAGAAGATCGCGGCGAACACGAAGAACACCGCCATGGCGGCGATCCGCTTCCACTCGGTGCGGGTGAAGCCCAGCACACCCGGCGGCTCGGCGCCGGGCGAGGGGACGACCGGGGCGCTCGCCGCCGCGGGCCTCGGCTGGCGGGCCAGGCGCTCGATCGCAGGCTGGAGGCGGTGCCGCCCGAGCACGTACTGAACCAGCCCCAGCGTCATGCCGACGCCGGCACAGGCGAAGCCCAGGTGCCAATCCACCTTCTGGGCCAGCCATCCCGCGATGATCGGCCCAATGAAGGCGCCGAGGTTGATACCCATGTAGAAAATCGAGAACCCGGCGTCCCGTCGCGCATCGCCCGGCTCGTACAGCGCGCCGACGATGCCGCTGACATTCGGCTTCAGCAGACCGGTACCGATGACGATGAACGTGAGGCCGGCATAAAAGAACGGCAGGGGGTGAAAGGCCAGAGTGAAGTGCCCGAGGGCGATGATGATCCCGCCAATGAGGACGCTGCGGTACTGCCCTAGCCACCGGTCGGCGATGATGCCACCGACGATCGCCGCGGCCCACGCCGAGGCGGTGTAGGTACCGTAGATCGAACCCGCGTGCTTGTCGTCGAATCCGAGGGCGTGCACCATGTACAGAATGAGGAACGCCCGCATCCCGTAGTAGCTGAACCGCTCCCACATTTCGGTAAAGAACAGTGTGGAGAGACCGCGGGGGTGGCCGAACCACCCGGATGGAGCGGCCATCGTTAGTGTCTCCGGCGACGCGCGAGAATATCCTCCAACGCCACACGATCGATCTTCCCGTCGCTGCGCACCCGCACGTCGTAGTTCTCCCAGTACATGAAGTTCTCGAGCGCCTGCAGGAACTTCGCGTTCGCCGTGCCCTGCGGCGCGTCGAGCCATTTCTGCGTTTGGTTGACCGGCTCCGCGAGCAGGATTGGCTCGAGCTGCCGCACGACGTCGGCGGTGATCGGGATCAGGTCTTCGGGCCGGCTCTGGAAGAAGTACAGCTGGTGCAGCCGGTACAGCCGCTGCAGCTCGCGGATCGGGTTCGTGTCGTCGTAGACCCGGATGTCGATGTAGCGGTCGTTGGCGCCGAGGTAGCCGCCGTTGGCCCGCACCACCAACAGCGCCGCGGACTCCATGCCGCGCTTGTCCCCGCCGCCCGCCTGCCCTGCCACGAGCGCCGCCATCAACCGGTCGGCCAGCGAGCCCGTGGCGCGCACGAACGCGTCCGCCATGTTCTTCACGGTCTGGTCGGAGACCATGATGTTCGCCTGGGCGGCGAAGCCGCGCCCCACGATCATGGCCCCTTTCCCGCCCAGCACGATCTGGCCGTCGGTGCCCAGCGTGCGGCCGCCCGCCCAGTCGAAGCAGGAGTCGCCGGTCCAGCTCGCGGCGTTGCCGTGCGCGTCCACCATGCCGACCTGGCGCTGCGACGGCCGCTGGTCGCTGCGCATCACGATGCGCATCGCTTCCGGCGCGGTGGCGCCCATCCCCATGAGCCGCAGCCCGTCGTCGCCGTACGCGGTGTTGCCGAGCGACTGGGTCGCGACGGCGCCCACGCCCGCTTTCGCCCAGGGCACGATGCCTCCCACGTTCGGGAACTTCGACTGCACCGCGATCCCGAGGTCGCCGGTGGCGGAGTCGTACGCCACGATGCTGTAGGTGTGCGCGCGCTTCGTCAGATCGGCGGGGGCGGTGATGGGCCGTTGCGCCAGCACGATCAGGGCCAGGAGCATGCGTTACTCCTTTTTCTTTCCGAGTTTTTTCTTCAGCAGATCGAGCTGCTCGTCCGCCGCCTGCTCGCGCGCCACACGATCGATGTCGTGTTTGAGCAGCTCATTCTGGAGATCCACGTCCGGCCGGGCACCGCCCGCGGCCTGGATGTCGCGCCAGGCGCGCTCCGCACTGCTCTCGCCCGCTCCCACCGGCCGGTCCCGGTCCGCGGCCGTCAGCTGCGACTGCATCTCACCCAGGTCGCGCTCCGCCAGCGCCAGCTCCTCGCGTTGCGCCGCCAGCTTCCGCTCCAGCACTCCCACACGCTCGCGGTGACGCGCCGTGAACCGCTCGGCGACCTGCACCGTCTCCTGGTCCTGGATCTCCGCCGCGAGCCGGCCCCGCCGCTCCGCATCCGCCAGCCGCTGCCCCTCGGCGGTGAGCTCGAGCTCCGTCCGCGCCAGCGCCGCCCGCATCTCCTGCACCGCCACCTTCGCGTCGACCACCGCCTCCCGCATCTGCCGGGCGAGGTCCCGCAGATTCCCGGGCGGCGTCGCCGCGTCGAGCGCGGCTCGCACGGCATCCCGCAATCGCTCGAACACCCTGGGATCAGCTCTTGCGAACGGTCTTGGCGAAGAACGCCGAGAGTACGGGCTCAACCTCCCGCGAGCCGCACTTCGGGCAGGCCGGGCGCTTGCGCCCGTGCTGGCTGATCGGCATCGACTGACTGAACCGCTTGCGGCATCGGTCGCAGCGAAATTCGTAGATTGGCATGGCGCTGACTACGTTATTCCGCGCCGCGAAGGGGGTCAAGTTGACGCTGGAACGGACCGTCGCAGATTGGACGCCATGACGACGATGCGGAACCGCGCGGCGCTGCTCGCGGTCGCGTTCGGCGCCCTCGCCTGCGACCAGGGCCTCGTCCCCCTGCCGTTGTGCCCGCCGGGCCTCGTCGGGATCTGCGGAAAGGTGACGTTCCGCGGCGCGTTGCCCGATTCCACCGATCTCGTCTATGTCGTCGCCTACGCGACCCTTCCCACGACTCAGAACGATCTCTTCACGTTCCAGCCGCAGAACCCGCCCAAACTGCAGCTCGACAGCGCCGGGCGCTCCACGCCACAGCCGTACGCGCTCAACCTGCCTCCCGGCACGTATCACTGGGTGCTCGCGGCTTGGAAGAAGCAGGGGATCCTGTCCCCGCAGAGTGCCGACAGTCTGCTGCGCGAGGCCGGGTTCTACCGCGATCCGATTGACACCAGCAAGGCGGGGACGGTCGTGGTCGCTGGCGCCGTGGCCGGCGTGGATTTCACCGTCGATTTTACGAATATGCATCCGGTGTCCTACTACTTCCCCGCGTCGCGCTCGCACCCGTGAGCCTCCGGTACGCAATCGCGCTGGCATTCCTCGTCGGCGCCCGGCTCGACGCGCAAGGGATCGGCGTCCTTCATGGCTCGGTCACCGACAGCGCCGGCCGAGGCCTGGATCACGTCCGCGTGCGCGCGCTGAGACGGATCGACGGGACCCGGGTCATCGCGATTCGCTTCACCGATGCAAGCGGAGCTTACCGGTTCGATTCGCTGTCGGCCGGCGGATGGCTGGTGATCGACGCGGGTCGCATCGGCTATGGAATGGCCCGCGATACCGTTCTCATCGTCGCCGGAGACTCGGTCCGCCTGGATTTTCGTCTCCCCGTGCTTCCCATCATCGTTTCGCCGACCATCGTGACCGCAGCGAAACGCTCCCAGCTGCTCGACCAGGCTGTCACGAGCGTCTCGCTCGTCGACGAACAGCAGATCGCCCGGCGCGCGGTCAACACGATCGACGAGGCCGTGGACAAGGCGCCCGGCGTGCAGTTTCTCGCAGGCCAGGTGAACGTCCGGGGATCCTCCGGGTTCGTGGAGGGACTCGGCAGCCGGGTGCTGCTCCTGGTGGACGGGGTTCCCGCCAACCAGGGCGATCGCGGCGGCATCAACTGGGATATCGTGCCGGTGGACGAGGTCGCCCGGATCGAGGTGGTCAAGGGTGCCGGCTCGGCGCTGTACGGCTCATCGGCATTCGGCGGCATCGTGAATCTCATCTCCCGAGAGTTGCCGGAGGGATGGCACGCCCGCGTGCGCACCACGGGCGGCGTCTTCGCCAATCCGCCACACCCCGAGTGGGGGTTCCGCGACTACACCGGCATACAGGACGGGATCGACGTGGCGGGGTCGTTCGGTCACGGCCCCGTGCGCGCCGGCCTCTCGGTCGGCGCCCGCCACTCCGACGGGTACCGCCAGCAGGATCGCGCGGATCACTGGCAGGTGACGGGCAGAGGGGCCTGGCGACCGGAGCCCGCCACTGTCGTGAACCTCTCCGGCGCCTGGGCGAGCGACCAGTACCAGGTGCCCGAGCCCTGGTGCGCAAACAAGGAATGCGCCGACAGCGGGCTGGCGTTCCAGCCGTTCCTGATCAACACGAACAACATCGGCAACCGCACCCGCTCCGACAAAGGCTACTTCACTGCGGTGGTGACCCGGACCCCCTCGGAGCGGACTACCTGGCTGGCACGGGCGAGCTGGTTGCGGACGCACTTCACCGACGCCTACCCGCAGAGGCGGCCCCCGTTCTCGACCGCCGATTACTCCATCGCCAACCGCGTCGGATTCGAAGGCCGAGTTGTCAGCCGCCCCGACTCGCTGCATGTCGTCACGGCGGGCCTCGAGATCACTCGCTCCGACGACTTCAGCAACGTCTTCTCTGGCAACCCGGGCAACACTCGAACGCATATCGAGGGCGCCTATGCGGCCTATGCGGAAGCCGAGCAGACCGTCGGGCGGCTGCGGTTCACCATCGGAGCGCGCGGCGACTTTCTCGCCATCGATGGCGGGGGCATCACCGCATTCGTGAGTCCCAGAGCCGGCGCGGTCTGGTCCACCGCCTCCGGGGCCTGGCGTGCGACCCTGGGTCGGGCGTTTCGCGCCCCGAGCCTCGCGGAGCGCTTTGTATCGACCTACGCGCTCGGATTTCCTGTTGTCCCGAACCCCGCGTTGGAGTCGGAGGATGGGTGGTCGGCCGAGGTGGGACGCACCTGGACGCCGCGGTCCTGGCTCCGGGGTGACGCCGCCGTATTCTATACCCAGGCGCGTCGGCTGATTGAGCCGGTTCTGCTAATCGAGGATTCGTCGCTGGTGATTCAGTTCCAGAACGTCCAGCGAGCCCGGACAATGGGCCTCGATCTGACGGTCACCGCCACCCCGTTCCCACCACACCTCACGACCACGCTCGCCTACCAGCTCCTGGACGCGCGCGATCAGAGCCTGGACAGCGCGCTGCTGTTCCGCCCCCGGCACCTGCTGACGCTGAGCACAGATTACGGCTGGCGATCGTTCGGGGCGGGCGCTGATTTCCGCTTTTCCAGCCGGTTCGAGCGGCAAGACCCGCTCTTCCAAGGCGACCCCCGGCTCCCGGGCAAGGTGCTCGACGTGCGGGCGAGCTGGTCCGCCAGGTCGCTGGCCGTGCACTTCAAGGTAGCGAACGTGTTCAACTACATTTACAACTTCGCGCCGCGCGTGCTCGAGCCCGTGCGGACGGCGACGCTCACGATCACGTATTCCTATTAGCTTTCCGCCATGATCCGGATTCGCCGGCGGTTGCCGGCCTCCCTCGTCAGCGTGGTGGGGCTCGCCCTCGCCGCCTGCTCTGTGGATCGCAGCCGCTCGCCGGTCTGCGGCATGGCGCTCCTCGTCGGACCGAACCTCATCCTGCAGCAGCTGGGCGATGCCCGCGGGCTGCTCACCGACGCGCCGCGCGGCCTGCCGGGCACACTGCCCGTGCGCATCACGGGACAGCCCGATACAGCCCATGCGCGGGTCACGGGAGATCGCGACCATCTCGTCCTCGACCTCGAGCGGACCTTCATTCCCTCGGTCTCGGTGGATTCCGCCGGCCGCGACTCCACCGTGTTCGGCGTGCTCCTCGTGGACGACTCGACCGCGGTCGTGCACGGTGTGCTGATCTACGAGCAGCCCAGGCCGCCCAGCAGCTACGCCCGCGTCGGCACCATCGCGGACTACCAGCGCGCGGTGCCGCTCTACGGCTTGCGGGTGAACTGGTCGACGGTGAGCAACGCGAAATGTCCGCTGCTCGGGAGCCCCGTCCCCCAATGAGCCGGGTCGTGGCCGTGAGCGCGACGCGGCGCACCGAGAAGGACCGCGAGCGGATCGCCTTGAACTCGAGCTACGTCCGCGCGCTGATCGCGGCGGGCCTGACGCCCCTGCTCGTTCCACCGCTGCTCGATCCGGCGCGTGCCGCCGACGTGCTCGACGCGGTGTCCGGCCTCGTGCTGACCGGAGGCGAGGACGTGCATCCGTCGAACTTCGGAGAAGCGCCGCACCCCAGGCTCCAGGAGCCCGATCAGGCCCGCGATGCGGTGGAGTTCGCGCTGTACCGCGCGGCGCGCGCGCGGGGCCTGCCGGTGCTCGCCATCTGTCGTGGGATCCAGCTGGTCAACGTCGCCGAAGGCGGCACGTTGTATCAGGATCTGGCGAGCGAGCGGCCGTCGGCCATCAAACACGTGGACCCCAAGGGCCACCATGGCCTGCGAGTGGAGCCGGGATCGCTGTTGCGACGCACCGTGGGCGATCCGGTGCGGGTCAACAGCCGGCACCACCAGGCCGTCAAGATCCTCGCCCCGTCGT
>Ga0326726_10000442_pt1 | contig 39262 bp, 32 predicted proteins | sample MHFenrmetagenome_2_FD_207603 | JGI IMG/M metagenome (GOLD analysis project Ga0326726, IMG submission 207603) | Lab enriched peat soil microbial communities from Michigan Hollow, Ithaca, NY, United States - MHF15MN | ecosystem: Environmental > Terrestrial > Soil > Wetlands > Peat | place: USA... | reverse complement strand
ACATCGTCAAAAAATGGACGATGCCAATCCAGAACTGGGGCGCGGTGCTGAACGTCTTTTCGATTAAATTCAAGGAAAGGATTCAATTTTGAGCCTGGCCGTTTACACAGTTTGGTGAACAGACTCTGCTATTCTGGTGCCTCACTTTTCTTTCTGCCACTCTCTTGTTGCCCATTTCGAGCCGGTTCGCGTCATCTCCTGTCATGCCTCAATGTGACGCCTCAATTCTGGGAACTTGCATCCCTCAGCGATCAATGCTTCACGAGCGACAGGATCGAATGGAATAGCCTTCCGCCCAAGAAATTCGTTCCATATTTTTGCAATTATGGATGTTGGCGGTTCTACGTCTGCTGTTTCAACCTCGGCTACGAAGAGAACTGCATTAATATTCATGGTTCATCGCAGAATCTCACATCTGTCCGGTAAAAAATGAAGAAGGCCTGAAAACAGCGGGAAAACGGCGATATTAAAAGTGACCAAACCTTTTCTATCTGCTTTATTCACAAGGAGTTTCAGGCCATGAAGCAAGTTACGACGATTCTGGGAGAGTTGCTCAGGCACTTTCCGAGATATGAATTCGAGAAACTCGAAACATACTACCAGAGCAACCGCTATACGAAGTATTTCACCGGCTGGCGCCAGCTCGTGACGCCGCTGTTCGCCCAAATCGGCGGTCACGATATCCGCCGCGGCATCGAGATGAGCCTCGGAGTTCATGGCCACAAATGGTATCACCTCGGCCTGAAAGACCTCAAGAGAAGCACCCTGTCGGATGCGATGAAAAACCGGCCGTATCAGATTTTCGAGCAGTTGTTCTACCGGCTGCTCAAGCAGTGCAAATCGGTCACGCCGAAGCACCGGTTCCGGTTCAAAAACCCGCCGTTTTCGATGGACGCCACTCTGTGATCGAGTTCTGCCTGAGCGTCTTTACTTGGACAGAATTCCGCCAGCGCAAAGGAGTCATCAAGTTGCACTACCTCTACGACCATAGCAGCTCTTTGCCTGCGTTCATGGTGATGACCGACGCCAAACGCCACGATGTTCGGGTCGCCAAAAGCGAGGAGAAGCTTGATTTTCACCTGTTGCCGGACAGCATCAACCGATCCGAAATGAGCAGGTCAGCCGGGATGGGAATATCGAGTTGACGGTCGGAAATCAAGAGCCAGTTATCCCAAAGCGCTGCGACTGGTCTGCTCTAATGACCCGGAAACCGGCAAGGCGGATGAGTTTCTGACCAACAACATGAAGCTGGCCGCCTCAACCATTGCGGCGATCTACCCGTCTCGCTGGCAGATCGAGCTATTTTTCAAATGGATCAGGCAGCATCTGAAAATCAAGTCATTCCTTGGCACCAGCAAGAATGCGGTGCTGAGCCAAATTTGGGTGGCGATGTGCTATTATTTGCTGCTGAGTTACATCAAGCCTCAAACCAAATACAGCGGAACACTTCAGGTTGCCTCAATTGTGATGGAGTAGCGCCTGCTCATCAATATGCCGTCGTTCAACGACCGAACGATCAAAAAGGCAAGAGAACCGGTTCGACAACTCGCGCTATTTTAACCGGACAAGTGTGGGCCGGATTAATGAAGGCAAGCTGCAACAGGGGCGGCACGGTGGCAGCATAAATGACAGTCGCGAACTGACGATTTGTTGCTGAAACCGCGCGGGTTTGCCTGCTCGCGAATCGCGGCAACCACGCAGTTTGACGGGATGATTTCAGGATTTTTTTAACGAAAGCGTTTTCCGCCGAAGGTTTTATTGCCGGATGTCAGTACCATGCGATGAAGTGTTTCGATGTCGGCAAACGCAATACATGTAGCTTTGGGAGGCACCGCTGGCTGGCCCCGAAGACGAGGATTATTTTGCCGTGGCCATGGTTTTGTTCGAGAACCTCTGCCCTCATTTGCCCGGCTTGGGCATCTTCCACATCGACCCCGAACATCGCCCACCGGCCAACGCTTCATTCAACATCCTCCTCACCGGTACACCGATTCGATCTTGACCCTGGCCGTGCCTTTGCCGAAGAAGCCGAGCTGTTTGGCGGCTTCGGCGCTCAGGTCGATCACCCGGCCATCAACGAAGGGACCGCGGTCATTGACGCGGACGATAATCGAAGCGTTGTTGTCGAGGTTGGTGACCCTGACGATCATCGGAAGCGGCAGGTATTTGTGCGCGGCGCTGGGCAGGGCGGGATCGAAGATTTCACCGTAGGCGGTAGGCTGTCCGCTATGCTGGTCGAGCGTCTCCTGGCCGTACCACGAGGCGAGGCCGGTCTCTTCGTAAGCGTAGACCTGATCGAAACTCATGGGCACATAGAGCCGCCCGTCGATAAGGTAGGGATTGTTCTTGAGTTTGCCGAGCCTGTAAGCCTCTTCGGGCGATATTCGCTGGAGATTGCGTGACGATGATGATGATGGTGGAGTGCTCGTCGTCACGCCCTGATAGGCTGAACAGGCCTGAAGAGCCAGGAGCAGGGCGAGCAGTATCGCTCCAGTCCGCTTGTGCGTACTCATGGTTTGACGTATCTCCGATGATCGTGGGCTGTATTTCGACATAGTTCCGCTGTTCAGATGATAAAAAAATAGCTATTCCGGAAAAATATTCCTGTAGCCCATTTATATTTTCTGAATATGATTTTCTGCGGCATGCCGATGTGGTATTTTTCCACGCACGATATGCGGCGTAACGGGAAGTTAGCTGAATGACGCAACGAGGTACAAATGGGCTGCCGGAAAGGCGTTTAACGGGAGTGGTGATTCTTCACGGGTTTACGGCGAACCTTGAAAGCGTCCGGGAGCTGTTCGCCCCGCTTGGCCGTTTCGATCTCAAGATTGACGCCCCGCTGCTGCGCGGTCATGGGGCCTCTTCGCCAGATGAGTTGCGTGGCGTGACCTGGCCGGAGTGGCTTGAAGATGCCGAACGGTCGCTCGACGCGCTGACCGGATCTGATGGCACGGCGGTCGTCATCGGCCACAGCATGGGCGCGCTGCTCGCGCTGCAACTTGCCGCGCGCCGTCCGGAGCTGGTCGATTCGCTCGTTCTCGCCACGCCGCCGATCCGGCTGACCTCGCCGCTGGGTCCTGGCCGGCCACTCAATTGCATCGCGCCGCTCATCAGCCATGTCGTTGACCGGTGGGACATGGAGGCGAAATTTGCCGATCCCGCCAACGCCATCATGCCGAAGCAGTATGAATGGGCGCCAACCAGAACGATTCTGTCGATGTTCGATCTCTTGCATGATACGACGCGGATCATGCATCGCGTCCGAGTGCCCACGCAAATCCTCCACTGCCGGAGCGAAAGCATCGTGCTTCCGGAGAGCGCCGACATTCTTCTGCGCTCCCTCGCGACGCCGCCGGAGAAGAAGTCCATCGTCTGGTTCGAAAAAACCGATCACCAGATTTTCTGCGACTGCGAGCGCCAGGCCGCCGTCGAGGCCGCTGTCCGGTTTGTCGCCAGTCGTGTACACCAACAATCAGTAAATCCGTAACACCATGAAAAAACAGTTGTTCCGTTTCTTCAGGCCTCTTCTGTTCGCGTGCGTTTTCATCCCGGCAAAGCTCGACGCTGCCCCTGCCGTTACGCACAATAGGGTTCATCTCGATGAAATCGCCATCGGTTCCGGCTACGCATGGGGGCATATGAAGTTCACCGAATCGGACTTCAAGGCGGTTCCGGCATATTTGCGCTTCGGATTCGACATGAACTCCGCGTTTGGCATGAAGAACAGCAAGGGCACGCTCCAGCTTGCGCTCGAACCATTCTGCAACCCTGTCTCAAAACCCGCATCAGGAGTCGAGACCGGCCTGAATGTTTTCTTCCGTTATCTCCATCCGCTTGCGCATTCGGTGAAGCTGGTCTCTGAAATCGGTTCCGGCCCGATGTACCTGAGCATCGACAGCGAGGAGCAGGGCAAGGCGGGATTCAATTTCCTGAACCAGTTCGGCCTCGGCGCACAGGTAGCCGTTTCCGGCAACAGCGCCATCACCTGCGGCTACCGCTTCCGCCACCTTTCGAACGCGGGCACCAGCCAGCCGAACCGGGGCATCAACAGCAACGCCGTCGTGCTGAGCTGCTCGCTGCTGTACTGACGAATTTTCGTGGACACTTCCGCCACCGGAGCGTCTTTATGCGCATTGTCGATCTGAGCCATCCGATCACTTCAGAGATGCCACTCTGGCCGGGTACGCCCGCGCCGGAATTTTCCGATCTTCACACGATCTCGCGCGACGGCTTTGGCGAGCGCTGGCTGCAACTCTCGTCGCACACCGGCACGCACCTCGACGCTCCGGCGCACATCGTCGAAGGCGCGGCGTCGATTGACCGGCTGCCGGTTGACGCCTTTATCGGCAAGGGAGTTGTGCTCGATTTTCGTGACGCGCCGAATGGCGCGATCACCCTCGAAGCATTGCTTAAATTCCGGATGCAGATCGAGCAAACGGAATTCCTGTTGTTTCATACCGGCTGGAGCCGATTCTGGGGGCGCGACGAGTACAATCGCGGCTATCCGGCGCTCTCTGCCGAAGCTGCGGAGTGGCTTGCCGGAGCTGGGCTGAAGGGCGTCGGTATCGACGCGCCATCCTTCGACGCCGGGGACTCCGAGGCGCTGCCGGTTCACCGTTGCCTGCTCGGCGCGGGGCTCATCCTGATAGAAAATCTCACCGCGCTCGACCAGCTCGCCAGCAGCTTTTTTCTCCTTTCGGTCTTGCCTCTCAACATCGCCGGAGCGGAAGCCTGTCCGACGAGAGCGGTGGGTATACTCTCATCTTTTTCGCAATTGTGAACTTTTTTCTTTTGTCATTTCAATCGCGGTGCGTTACCTTCCGTAGTGTCAATTTCAACTTTCGCTAAACTGTTCTTTCTTTCTGAAACTTTCACAAGTTATGAACAGATCAAAGCGCAGAGCGCTTGCCTCGATAACCGGCAAGGTTATCATGGCTCTCGCAGGATTATTCTTGGTTGTATTTCTTCTGGTTCACCTCGGCATCAACCTCTTGCTTCTTGCCGATGACGGCGGAAGAGCTTTTACCGGGGCGGCAACCTTCATGGCGACCAACCCGGTGATCAGACTCTTCGAGGTGGTTCTCTTCGGGGGATTCCTCATCCACATGATGTTCGGGGTGGGTGTCAGCATACGAAACCGAAGATCACGCCCGGTACGGTACCAGCACAAGAGCGAGTCCGAGACCTCCCCCCTTTCCAGATACATGCTTCACAGCGGCATCATCGTCTTCATTTTCCTTGCCCTTCACTTCATCGATTTCTACTTCATCAAGGTCGGTCTGGTCGCGCCTCCCGCAGGCATCGAGCGCCACGATTTCTATCACCGCTCACTCTTGCTGTTTTCAGACAAGGGATATTCGGTGGTGTATCTGATCGGCTTTCTTTTTCTCGGCTTTCATCTGAATCATGCCGTTCAGGCGGCATTCCAGACGATAGGTATGAACCACAGCAAGTATACCGCCGGCATCAAGGTGTTCAGCATGTTGTACGCGATCATTGTCGCGGGTGGGTTCATGACTATTCCACTCTGGTTCATCTTTTTCAGGTAATGCCTTCAGTCAGTATTTCCGTATCAATGGCTGTCACCGATAACATTCTCCGTCCATGATAAACCTGAACGCGGGGGCGCCCAAAGCGCCTCTGGCCGAGCAGTGGAGCAGCTACAAGGCCAACTGCCGCTTGGTCAATCCGAATAACAAGCGCAAGCTCGACATCATCGTGGTCGGCACCGGCCTTGCCGGCGCTTCGGCGGCGGCGACCCTCGGCCAGCTCGGCTACAACGTCAAATCGTTCTGTTACCAGGACACCCCGCGCCGGGCGCACAGCATCGCCGCGCAGGGCGGCATCAACGCCGCGAAGAACTACCAGAACGACGGCGACAACGTCTTCCGGCTCTTCTACGACACCATCAAGGGGGGCGACTACCGCGCCCGCGAATCGAACGTGTATCGCCTCGCCTCGATAAGCCCTGAAATCATCGATCTTTGCGTTGCCCAGGGCGTGCCGTTCGCCCGCGAGTATGGCGGACTCCTCGCCAACCGCTCCTTCGGCGGCACCCAGGTATCGCGTACCTTCTACGCTCGCGGCCAGACCGGCCAGCAGCTTCTCATCGGCGCCTACAGCGCCCTGAGCCGCCAGATCGCCGCCGGAAGCGTAAAACTCTACAACCGCCGCGACGTGCTCGACATCGTGATTGTGGATGGCAAGGCCCGGGGCGTGATCGTGCGAAACCTGGTGACCGGCGAGATCGAACGCCACTCGGCCCATGCCGTGGTGCTCGCCACGGGTGGATACGGCAACGTTTTCTACCTTTCGACCAACGCGATGGGCTCGAACGTCACTCCTGCCTGGAGCGCTTACAAGAAAGGGGCGCTCTTCGCCAACCCCTGCTTCACGCAGATTCACCCGACCTGCATTCCGGTGCATGGCGAGTTCCAGTCGAAGCTGACGCTGATGAGCGAAAGCCTTCGCAACGACGGGCGCATCTGGGTGCCGAAAGCGAAAGAGGATGTCGAACTGCTTCGCCAGAAGAAGATCACGCCGGAGCAGATTCACGAGTCGAAGCGCGACTACTACCTCGAACGCCGCTATCCGGCATTCGGCAATCTGGTGCCCCGTGACGTCGCATCGAGGGCCGCCAAGGAGCGCTGCGACGAAGGCTATGGCGTCGGCAGCAGCGGACGCGCGGTCTTCCTCGACTTCAGCGACTCGATCAACCGGCTTGGCGCGGAGGCCATCTCCGCGCGTTACGGCAACCTGTTCCAGATGTACGAGCGGATCGTCGATGACAATCCCTACCAGACGCCGATGATGATCTACCCCGCAGTGCACTACACCATGGGCGGCCTCTGGGTGGACTACGAGCTGATGACCACCGTTCCCGGCCTCTATTCGATCGGCGAGTGCAACTTCTCCGATCACGGCGCAAACCGCCTCGGCGCTTCGGCGCTCATGCAGGGACTTGCCGACGGCTATTTCGTGCTGCCCTACACCATTTCCGGCTATCTGTCCAACGAGATTCACACGCCGCCCATCCAGACGACCCTGCCGGAATTCCATACGGCAGTCCACGGAGTTACCGACCGGCTCAACCAGCTTAAAGGAACCAAGGGAAAAACCTCGGTCGATCACTTCCACAAAACGCTTGGCAAGATCATGTGGGAGTACTGCGGCATGTCGAGGAGCGAATCCGGGCTGCAGAAGGCCCTCGGCCTGATCGGAGAACTGAAAGCGGATTTCGCCTCTGACGTCAGCATTCCCGGCGGCATGAAGGAGTACAACCCCGAACTGGAAAAAGCCTGGCGCGTGCAGGACTTCATTGAACTCGGCGACCTGATGGTGCGCGACGCCCTTGAACGCAAGGAGTCCTGCGGCGGGCACTTCCGCGAAGAGTCTCAAACCCCCGACGGCGAAGCGCTGCGCAACGACGAACAGTTCGCGCATGTGGCCGCATGGGAGTTCAAAGGCGACGGCGCGGCACCAGAAAGGCATCGTGAAGAGCTTCGTTTCGACACGGTCAAACCATCTCAACGCTCTTACAAATAAACGACGATCATGATTTTCACCCTGAAAATATGGCGTCAGAAAAACGCCTCGGATAAAGGAGGTCTGGTCACCTACAAGGCAGAGGATATCTCGCCTGACAGCTCCTTTTTTGAAATGCTCGACCAGCTCAACCAGCAGCTCATCGGCAAGGGCGAAGACCCGGTCGCCTTCGACCACGACTGCCGCGAGGGCATCTGCGGCACGTGCAGCCTCTACATCAACGGACGCCCGCACGGCCCGCTGAAGGGGACAACCACCTGCCAGCTGCACATGCGCTCGTTCAGGAATGGCGAAACGATCTACGTCGAACCGTGGCGCTGCGGCGCGTTCCCGGTCATCAAGGATCTGATCGTCGACCGGAGCGCCTTCGACACGATCATCCAGGCTGGAGGATACGTCTCGGTCAACTCCGGCGGCATTCCTGACGCCAACACCATCCCCGTGCCGAAGCCCGACGCCGACGCAGCCTTCGACGCTGCCGCCTGCATCGGCTGCGGAGCCTGCGTCGCTTCGTGCCCCAACGCTTCGGCGATGCTGTTCGTCGGAGCCAAGGTCTCCCACCTCGCCCTGCTTCCACAGGGAAGGGTCGAGGCCGAACACCGCGTCCAGAAGATGGTTGCCACGATGGACAGCCTCGGATTCGGCAACTGCAGCAACACCTACGCCTGCGAAGCCGAATGCCCCAAGGAGATCGCCGTCACCAACATCGCCCGAATGAACCGCGAATTCCTCGCCGCAAAAATCTTTGCCGAAAAAGAAAAGCAGATCAGCTTTACGCTGTAGAGGCGCGGAGAGAGCGGCCAAAGAGACGATATGATTGCAAGGGCGTCCTGATCGGGATGCCCTCTGCGCAATACTCCTGAATTGCGCCATCTCAAAAACGGACGGAATCCGCGTGACCTACCATCCAAACCTACATCATCGTCACTCGTTACGGTTGCAGGATTATGACTATTCGCAGTCAGGCACATATTTCATAACCATTTGCACCGATAACAGGGAAAGCCTGTTCGGAAAGATCGTTGACGGTGTAATGCGGTTGAATGACGCGGGGATCATGATTCAATCCGTTTGGAATGAAATTCCCGCTCATTATCCCGGCAGTGACATCGACGAATTTGTCATCATGCCCAATCACGTTCACGGTATAATCGTTATCGTAGGGGCAGGCCCCTACAGGATTGTCATTACCTGATGTTGTTCATCGTTTCAAAACCATGACCACAAAACGGTATGCTGATGGAGTAAAAAACAGCGGTTGGCTGCCCTTTGCTGGCAAACTCTGGCAACGCAACTACTGGGAGCACGTCATCTGAAATGATCACGACCTCACCAAAATCCGGGAATATATCCGGAACAATCCGGTGCGGTGGGAGTATGACGAATTCTTCCTCCCTTCGTAGGGGCAGTCCCGACTTGTCGGGACTGCCCGGATCCCGGACAACAAATGAATTTCGTGCAAGCCGACGAATGTGGGCAACCACAGGGGGTTGCCCCTACGAAGATAGCGCGACGACGTTTTTCCGGTTTTTTACCCGCCACGCAAAATCTCCTGAATTTCTGTATGTTTCCTTACATCCCATTCGATTATAATCTATCCCAATCGCTTCGCGTATGGCAGAGTACTCATTTCTTGATCTGGCATTCAATGTTTTGAGGTTATCACCGATGCCGCTGACCTATTCTGAAATATGGAACAAGGGTAAAACAGATGGGTTGGCCGATAAAATCCGGACGACAGGAAAGACTCCGTGGAATACGCTCGGAGCGCAGCTTTATGTGGATGTCCGGGATAAGGACGATTCCCGCTTTGCCAAAGTGGGTAAACGTCCGGCGCGATTTTTCCTCGCGTCCCGGATAAAAGAACTACCTGCAAACGTCGAGAAAGCGATCGAGAAAGCGGAATCAACGGCGGGGAAAGGCTCTTTTCGGTACAGTGAGCGCGACCTGCATCCCCTGCTGACGTACTTCGTCTATTTCAATCTTTCCTTCAACCGGGGAAGAGCAATCCATACGAAGACGATCCATCATAAAAAATCGTTCAAGAACGGATACAACGAATGGCTGCATCCCGATATGGTTGGATTTTATCTGCCGCTAAAGGAGTGGGAGCCTGTCGTTATCGACCTTAATCGCTTGTCGGACAATAACGCTATCCGTCTGTTTTCATTCGAGCTGAAGAAATACCTCAACAAATCCAATTACCGGGAGGCCTTTTTTCAGGCAGTTTCTAACTCGTCATGGGCTCATGAGGGCTATCTGGTTGCCATCGAAATCATGCAGGACAACGACTTCCTTGCCGAACTCGAACGGCTCGCCACATCGTTCGGCATCGGTGTCATCCAGCTCGATCCGACGAGTATCGATGATTCCCGGATACTCTATCCGGCAAAAATCAGGCATTCACTTGACTGGGAAGCCATCAACAAGCTTTGTGAACAGAATCCCGACTTCAAAAAATTTCTCCAGGATGTCAGAATCGACTTTGAATCGAAACGCATCATCTGTTCAGAATATGACAAGATTCTTTCAGAGGCGGATGTAAGGCAATATATTAATCAACATCTTGGCATTAGCGTCGATGATAAGTTAAATTGCTGTTGACCGCTGAGCGTTATTTTTCCCAATGTGCTATTCCGGTCAGTGTTATACCAATCCCAATGGCGTTATCTGGGTTTGAAGGACCTTCGGATCGGGTCTATATCAACAAATGGATTCAACTGTTCAGTGACAGCAAGTGGCTCAAGGAGTACCAAACAATCCGACCAGACAATAGACCAGGATGTTTAAGACTTGAAGAATTTTTTACTCTCGTGTTCTCGAAGAGTTTTGAATACCTGAGCAACGGCAATCAGTTTTATACCATTGAGCGATTATGGCAGTGATATGGCTGTTTTTTTGCTTATTTGATTTTCCATGTCGCTTGCCAATATCCAAGAACATCCTGTCTTGCCAAGCCGAAGTGAGTAAGAATCCATTTCACCGTTGTGTTATTACACGGCCTTGACGTTCCTGAAATCTCAGCGATTTTGTTATTGCTTAGGCCACCCTTCGACAAAAGACGATAAATCTTACAAAGATCGTCTCGTGTTACGGCTTTTTTATTTTGGGTTCCAATTAAATAATAGATTTTTCCATCTGGAGTCACGTCCAGAATCCTTGAAATCTTTTTTGGCTTTCTGACTTCCATTCCTGGATGAATACTGGAATAGATAAACTTAAGAAATTCCTGTTCTGTCATTATTTCGATGTTGAGTGTTTTGCGAAATATGAAACAAACATAACTTTTATGAATGAATATAGCAGCTTTCGGGCAATCATTAGGGGTATAATCATACCTCCTCAATACCAGCGTCTCGTGCGGTAATATTTGATGAAGCCGAGGACGATGATCGCCATCAGGCCGAGCACGGCGTAGTAGCCCCACCAGAGGTTCAGTTCGGGCATGTTCCGAAAGTTCATGCCGTAGACGCCCGCGATGAAGGAGAGCGGCATGAAGATCGTGGCGATCATGGTGAGGAACTTCATGATTTCGTTCATCCGGTTGTTGACACCCGCCAGCCAGGTTTCATGCATACTCGTGACGATCTCGCGGAACACCTCGACCGTGTCGATGACGAGAATGACGTGGTCGTACACATCCCGGAAATAGTGTTCGACCAGATCGCCCACCACCGCGAAGTCGTCCCGCGCGACGCTGCCGATGATCTCCCGCAGCGGCCAGACCGCCTTGCGGAACATGATCAGCTCACGCTTGAGCGCGTTCAGCGCGTTGAAGCTCTCCTGGCTGAAGGTGGCCATGAGGTCGGCGTCGAGCATGTCGATCCGGTTTTCGATCTCTTCGAGGATCGAGAAGTAGTGATCGACGACCGCATCGATGAGGGTATAGACGAGAAAATCGGCTTCGTGCTTCCTGACTTTGGAGCTTGCGCTGTTGATGCGCTGCCGGACAGGATCGAACATGTCGCCCGGAATCTCCTGGAAGGTGATCACCCAGCCGGGGCCAAGCACGACGCTTAACTGCTCCTGGCCGATCTCGCCGTTCTCCTGATTGAAGTCGAGCATCTGGAGCGTCAGGTAGAGATAGCGCTCGAAATCCTCGACCTTCGGGCGCTGGCCGGTGTGCAGAATATCCTCCAGCGTCAGCGGATCGACGCCGAAAAGCTCCCCGAACTCCTCGATCACGCCGGTTTCATGCAGGCCATCGACGTTGATCCAGAGCACCTTGAACCGCTCTTTCAGGGCGAAGCACTCGGCGGCATTGTTGACGGCCATCGTGACCGACTGCTTTTCGTCATAGCCAATGACCGTGATCCTGGTTGTCTCGACCTTCCGTTCGCCGATATGGATAAGCGACCCCGATGGCTGGCCGATGGATTGATGGCGGCTCCGTAGCACCTTTTTTTCGCTCTTCCGCAGGCGTTGATTTCCGCGTGACAGGCGAGACGGATGTTGCGTGGTTTTCATCGACGAAGTGGTATGATTGCCCAGACGTACAGGTTCGTTCAGAAGGGCGATCTTTCAGGTTAACGGGCCAGCTTATTCTTTGCGTGATTTCGGACAAAGACGCCTTGAAAAGTTACCCAGACAGAGCAATTAACGCAACAGGCTGCGCGCACTAGCGCTTTCTGGTCATATCAAACGAATATGCGTCGATAGCCGCGCTGGGGAGATATGAATCTCATGATTGAAACCAGAATCAATTGTTCCGGCTACTAATAAGTATTACATCTGATTTACGGTTTTTTGTTGACATTTTCTTTGAAATGAAGAATAATTTCAGCATCCTTGACTTAAGGGACGAACGTGCTCCACATGACTTCAATGGTCATCTTCCCTGCGTGCCTGCATGTTTTTTTCTTGGAATGCTCTGTCCCAATAACTCCAGGCGCGCTTCGTTTTCTGATCCGATCAATCTCTCCACGGTTGCTCTGTCGATCCTTGCTGAATAAGCTTCCCTGAAATAGCAGGGCTGAAAGATGCCGGAGCGATTGCGTCCCGGCCATCGGGATCGACCGCCGGGCATCCGGCAGGTTCTTACAGGAAACAGTTCAAACAGGATACATCCATGAATCCGATCCCGTTCAATCTATCGGTACTGAAAACAGAAAGTTTTCTCCAGCTCGACAACTCTGGAAAATTCCTTGTCTCCAAAGTCGGCTCAGCACACGCTGAATGGAAGCTTCCTGCCAGCAAGCCAGGGCAGGTCAAAAAACCTTCGCTGGTGCAAACGCTTGCGTTTGGCGAGGTCTCGCTCGCCTGGACATCCAGCTGGATTACCGTTACCGCCAAAAGCAAGGCGCAATGGGGAATCAATACCGCCCGATTTTCGGGAAAGCCGACGCTCAGGGTGTCTGTCGGAAGGAATGGCAAGGTGGTCACGATCACCCTCAAAGGAGCGCGATTCCCCGGATTCGACCTCTCCGCCGATCTTGTCGCCACGTTATCGCTGAACGGCAAGGCGACAATGATCACCATCAGATTCCCATTCTGCGGATTCGTCGCCGAAGATGTTCCGCTCGTCGGCTGGCTCGAAGGCGCGGCTACGGCCAAGGCTCTGGTACTCTTCGACGACTTCGTCTGCCGTGTCACGACAGGCTTGCATCTCCGGCTTGCCGGCGTCACCTGGGCGACATTCAATCCCTCATGGCTCTTCTTGTTTGGTGGTGGGCAGCCGTTTGTCGATCTGACGACCGAGGGTGACACGATCAGTTCGCCGACTCTGGCGCTGGCCCTGCTGGCTCCCGGAATGCCGAGCGTGCTGCCACTTCCGGCCAATCGACGAGCGGCGCTCTTCATCCCCGAAAAGACGCTCTTCGACATGCCGTTGTGGCCCGAACGCGCCTCTGGCTGGCGATTTCTACACCCGGCTCCAGCGTTCAGCCAGCTTTTCATCGAAGCGGACGAACAGCTCGATGGCGCGGTGCGCCGAGCGGTGACCGCCGTGGGAGCTGCCGGAAGTACGATTTTCTTCGAGCCGGGCGCTGATTTGCTGAACGACTTCATGACGCCATTTGCGATTCCGCTGCTCAAGCCGCTTTACGTGGCCGCGTACTCCGGAGATGGCAAGCGCCTCGGCGCGACCTTGCTGGCCAGCCGCGCCAATATCCCGCTCACGGCGCATACCGCCGGTTGCAGCCTCTACCTCGGCGAGGTTCCTCGCAGGCCCGGTTTCATGCTGACCGATATTCCGTCCGGCGATTCCAGTCCCGGACTGCTGTTTCTCGGCCCGCCAAGCGAACCGCTCCAGCAGGGGTTGCCGTTCAGCCTGATCGCCACCGCCCCAAGGATGGGCGAGATGGTCGTCGATCCGATGCCGCCGCTTGTCGCCAGCACCATGCTGCTTGCACTCTCGCCCATTGGGCGGGCGCTGACTCCTGCAGAAGGGATGATCGCCGTGTCAGACAAAAAGCCGGAGGCGCATATTCTGCTGCCCGACTGGATACTTACCCAGATCGTACGGCCACGCGATCTCATGGTGATCGGCTTGCAGTTTCTCGGCTTGCGACCAGCGTTTTCGGGCGCGAAACCCGGCCGTTTGTTGCTCTCTGCAGAGGATGTTTCCCGGATTCTCGTCTACTTCCCGCCGCAGAGCATGGGTGAACAAAGTTTCGAGGAAAACGAATATACAACCGATAATTCAGTTGACCCGCCGCCGGTCAACTATCGTATCTCCGGTCTGTCTCGTCTGGCGTTCGACTTGCCGGACGATGCCACGAAGATCGACTACACGCCTGAGCAGTTGCTCAACTGGAAGGATGGCATTCTGATTCCCCGGCTCGACGCACGGGCGATCACCAAAGAAGACAAACCGTCTAAGGTGACGATTTCCGTTCAGCCGAAACCCGGCCAATTCAGGTTACCTCTTTCCGACGGCTGGTTCATCCCTTTGACGACCGGCGAGCGCAGCGTCGTTTTGCAGAAAGTACCGGCGCTCGACACGACGGCCATCGAGGCGCCCTACCGTCTGCTGCTTTCTCCCGACCAGTACGGCTACTGGGACTCCGCCGTTTCGACGGCCATGAACGCCGGTTCTCGCGCCGTGCTCTGGCATACGCGCCTTGGCACGAAGGCGTCGCTTGAATCGCCGTTGGTGCGGGCAATCTGGTCAGTCGACAAGACTCCGGGAATATCGGCGGATCCTTTCGGCGAACACACGACGCTAACTCCCGGTGACCGGGATTTAATCGTCCACAACTGCGAAATGAAGGCCGTCGATGCCCGGCAGATGATGCTTTCGTCGCTTGGCGCATGGTTGAACCTCGATGGCAACTGGACAAATCTCCCTGACAACCTTGTAACGCTTGAAAAATGGATTCAGCGCTCGACGCTGGGCCGTGACCAGTTCGTTCAGGTGGTCAAGCGCGGCTATCTCTATCCATTCGGTCACAAGGCGGTGATGATTGAAATCACCGAAAGAAAGTTCGGCCAGAAACCCGCAGGTTACGTCGGCGCATGGCTTAGAAAACGCAGGTTTATCGTCGTCAAAGAGTTTGAACGCAATTACAAGGAAGATCAGGACAACCACGGCGTCTTTCCGAATCAGAGACGTGAAATTCCGTTCGAAAGCGTGCGCGTGCTGACCAAAGTCACCCGTTTGCTCGACGAGCCGATATTGATCGATGGCGTGACCATCCCCCCGCTGACACCGGGAGATTCAGGCGCAACGGACGCTGCGAAGGAAGGCGCGTTCTGGCCTCTGGTTGGCAACGATGACTACATGTTCCATCTCAATGCCACCGACTGGTCTGGCAACATCGTTGAATTTTCGGCGCCGCTCGCGTTCGTGCGCAACGACGTTTGCCGCGATACAGATTCAGGTAAAAAAAACATCGACCTGGTTGTCGCCGATCAGCAGAACGGCAGCGATGCCAAACGGAAGATGTATACTTTTGGCGGTCAGAAAATCTTTTTCGCCCAGCCCAAAGGAGGCCCGGACGAGGCGCTGGAAGCAACCCTCATCGGTTTCGAGGGATTCGTCTCAACGGTAACGAGCACCGATGCATGGCATCGGCCGTTCTACCCGAAAATGACAACCGCCAAGGTCATGGTTCCCGCTATGCGTCAGTTTGCGGGCATCAGTTCGGCCAATGTCATCAGCTATTTCAAAGGATACCTTGATGAGGGATTCGGCGGCTCAAACAGCAATGGTGAAATCTACGTCAAATTCGACAGCGGCGTTTCGGTCTCATACGGAAGCGACAACAAAACCGACAAGGCGGGCGGCATCATCTCGCCCGGAATGCTTGCCGGTGGCCTGTCGCGAGCACATGGGCCGGTCGGCGTAACGAATACTGGTGACGATGCGCTCAACAACTACGCATCGGGAGTGTTCGATCCCAAAGCGTTTTTCGGTGGAATGTCCGCGAAAATTCTTGGCGGACTCGACCTGTTCGATATTCTCGTTCCCAATCTTCCCTTCAGTTCGATCGGGGAGCAGAAGATACCGCAATGGAGCACCAAAGCGCTGGACGATGGCTCGTTCATGCGCACCTTCGTCTGGAAAACCGATCAGCTCAAGGATGATGCTGGAAGCTTCACCTCCGGCCCCGGCAAGAGTCTGGAGGTCGATTGCCAGGTTATCGTCAAACCCCAGGGCGACTCCGGCTCTCCTGATATTAAAACCAGAGTCAATGCCGTGATGAAGCAGTTCGACATCACGCTGGCCGAGGTCATCAAAATCTCCTTCAATGAGTTTTCGATGCTTGTGGAGAGCGGCTCGAAGCCTAAGGTAAATGTCGATATAACCAACGTTTCCTTCGAGGGGGGCCTCAGCTTCGTTTCGGCAATCGCCGAAGCGCTGCACCTCGACAGCTTCAAGGACTCATCGGGCATCGATGTCTCGCTTGAAGGCATCTCGCTCTCTTACGGCATCCAGCTTCCCTCGATCCAGCTTGGCGTTCTGGCCTTGCGGAACCTGGCCCTCAACGCCTCGGCGACCCTGCCGTTCATCGGCGATCCGTTCCGGGCGCGTTTCGCGCTTTCCGAACGCCAGAACCCGTTCTCGATCTCCGTCTCTTTCTTCACCGGCGGCGGATTCTTCGCCATCGGCGTGGGACTCGACGGCGTCGAGATGGTTGAGGTCTCCCTTGAGTTCGGAGGCAATTTCTCCCTCGACATCGGCGTGGCCAGCGGCGGAGTCCATGCCATGGCGGGCATCTATATCAAGTACCTCTCCACGGCGACGGAATCCTACACCGAGCTTACCGGCTACGTGCGCCTTGGCGGTTCACTGTCGGTACTTGGTCTGATCGGTATCAGCGTGGAGTTCTACCTCAGCCTCAGCTATGTCAACGAGAACGGCCACAAGAAGGCGTGGGGCGAGGCTCGCATGACGGTCGAAATCTCGATCCTGTTCTTCAGCATCGACGTCGAACTCAAGGTTCGGCGAGAGTTCGCGGGCGATTCCGCCGATCCGGTGTTCGGCGACACCTTCAGCAGGGATGACTGGAACAGTTATCTGGAAGCTTTTGCAGCATAAGCACAAAGGAGATCAACACAATGAATCAGCGCCTGACATGGACGGCTCTGCCCAACGGCATCGTCGATAAAAACGGCAGCAAGATGCTGCGTCTTTCAGTACGAATCACCCCGCGCCTCACCCCTGACGGCGCAAGTAGTCCTGTCGACAAGTTTGAGGATTTCAAAAACTGGCCCGGCAAGCCCTGGAGTTTTTCCGTGCTGTTCGGCGACTATCCCTCTTCGGGGCCGGTCGCGCCGACATTCACCAACATAACGCCAGCAGCGAATGTGTCGCTCGATGCCGATCTCTGGCGCAAACTGTTCATCGAGCCCAAACCCGTGCCCGTTCGCAACCGCGTGCCCGGCGACTACTCCAAGGCAAAGCTGCGCTCCTTCCCTGCTTCGAGAGTGCTCGATGTCTTGAAAAATCTCTACACCCAGGTTGCTCTTGAAACGCCGACGGAACTGCCCGCGCCCTCCTGGCTCTATGGCCGCCAGGGCAATTATAGCAGTGGAACGAAACCGTGGAGCAGCTCGAAATTCCGGTTGCTCGATCTCTCTGAGCGAGATCCTCTGAATAAGCAGATTGATGACATGATCAGCAAGAACGGCGTCATGCCGCATAGCTACCCGGGCGGAGTGAATGAGGCCACGGCGATTCAATACGATTTCTGCCAAGCCGAATATTTCCATGCCCCCAAAACCAAGCGGGGGGTTGACCGGTATGACGAGATCAAAACGGAGCGCCCCGACCCCGATTTCCACCAGATCGTGGCCCTGCTCGGCGATTATCCGGTACTGATGCGTGCGCTCGGCCTGATCTTCGATCTCGAAATTCCGATTCCCGCCAATATCGGCAGCGTCAGCGAGAAAATCGTGCGCATATGGCCTGAAAATCCGCTGGTCGGTGACACCAGCGCCGATGTTCGCTTGAACGAATCGAAAATCGCTTTGGCCACCCGATACGATTACCAACCGGCGCTCAACATCTTCAGCCCGCTGGCTTCGGGAAGCATGATCAAGAACGGTTATCTCGATCTCTCAGGCAGTGATTTTACCATCACGCAGGTCGATGTCGATGGTTCGGCCATCAAGGCGATCAACTTCGCCGGAACGCTTGCCAGCCTCAGCCTCAAGAAGCCGGTGCTCGGCACGCCGCAAACCGCCGGATTGCCCGCGTTGCGCTCGGGCGGACTGTCGGTTATGATGGACAACCGGGCTGCCGATCTTCTCGCAAAGATCAAAAACGGCGCCGGATTCGAGAGCCTGCTGACCACTCCCGCCAGCAGGAACAGCATCAGGTTCAACGCCGAGGATTTGATCCGGGGCAACTGCATCGATATCTATGACGAAACAGGTGATCAGTGGCGCTCTCTCTGCAAACGAAGCGGAACATATCTCCACGACTCAGGCACTGGTTCGAAAGAGGAGATTGTCGATGTGACGCATCGCGATGACGAGGGAACGGTTACGGTCGCCGTGACCGCCAGTTGCGATCCCGATATGCCGAAAGACCTCTACCTGCACGAAGCGCTGTTCCACTGGAACGGCTGGAGCCTCGTCGTTCAGCCGCCGGGCCAGAGCATCGGAAAACCCGAGCAGGACAATGTCAGCAACGTGAAATATGAACCTTCGGACTTGAACAATGTCACCGGTCTCAGCACCTCGTTCAAAGTACCCACGGGGACACTTCCGAAGCTCAGGTATGGACGACACTATCGCATGAGGGCGCGAGTTGTCGATATTGCGGGCAACAGCCTCACGAACGATGACGCGAACGAGAGTTGCGCGACGGCATCGGCGCCCTATCTGCGCTTTGAGCCCGTGCCCTCCCCGGCGATGATCAGCGTTTCCAATCTGCCTGATGAAAAGCCTGGTCTGCGCCCCGGCGAATCGGCTGACCGGCTCGTCATCCGGAGCGAGGCGGGCAAGGAGATCATCGCCACCGACGAGACGACCAGCCGCGTTATTCTGCCGCCACGCACGGCGGTCGAAATTGCCGGATTGCACGGAATGCTCGACGCTCCGGCTCCGGATGGCTCCGGCTCGTGGTACAACGAACTCTGCGCGAGGGACGCGGCATCAATCGGCAGCTACATCGCGCCGGATGGAGCCATGAACGAAGCGCCCTACCTGCCTGATCCTCTGGCAAAAGGAGCTACCTTCATCGGCCTTCCGGGCGTCGATGCGCCATTCATGTTCAAGGCGGATTTCAATGCCTCTCAGCCCTGGCCTCACAACTCCACCTTCAACATAGAGTTGCAAGAGGGCGATGCCGGTTATGAGTGGCAGGAAGAGGCGCGCAAGCTCGTGGTCAGCCTGCCGAAAGCCGAGCGGATTACGGTGCGGATGAGTTCAAACCTTGGCGATGCCACGACGCTTTCGCAGTTGGGAATCTGGCAATGGATCGAAGAGTCCGCGCCTGCCGGATGGGCGGCAAAGCTCTCGAAAGTGGCGACAGAGGGTCGTCACTGGATGATCACGCCATTCCGCGAACTGACGCTTGTCCATGCAGTGCAGAAGCCATTGACCGCGCCGTCCGTTCAAGGCCCCTCACCGTTGAGAAGCCCTGCCGAGACCTTTTTCACACTCGCGGGAATGCTTCATGTTCATGGCAAGAGCACGGACAAGGTCGATTTTCATGCGACATGGAACGACGTCGCGCCCGCGCCAGATGCTCCCGAAGGATTTTCGCTCGTGGCCCGGAAAGGCGACGCCGCAAGCTTTCAGGTCGCCGATCCAGAGATCAGCGCCGCGCCTCTTGCCGTCCGGCACGAACTCGGCGATACGAAGCACCGGCGGATTTCCTACCATGCAACCGCCACAACCCGCTTCAGGGAGTACTTCGAGTCAGCGGGAGCAATAGATGCCGATTTCATCAATCCGTCATCCATAGAGCGGCCCGCCGATTTCGTGCTCGATGTACCCAGTTCGGCCCGCCCGCTCGCTCCGGTCATCGAATACATCATTCCAACGTTCGACTGGACAGAGGAGCGCAAGGAGGATGGCGTGTTCCGAACCAGAGGAGGCAACAGCCTGCGTGTCTATATGAGCGGCGACTGGTTCTCGTCGGGCGAGGGCGAGCTGCTTGGCGTCGTGCTCGCTCACGGGCCGCAGATCGTGCCCGCCGACGGTCTCAACAATGATGAAAAAATCGCGTTGCTTAGCCAGTCGGCTCCGGTACCGCCGGACAAGCTCAAGGTACTCGTCACGCGCTGGGGTGCCGATCCCATCCGGATCACCGGCGCGGTTCACCAGACGCCGACCGTACACCATTTTCCCGCAGCCACCGCTCGCGCCACAGACCTCGTGCTCGATGAACACCCGGTGCTGCCGTCAACCGAGCCATTCTGGGGCGTCGCCGTCGCCGGTCATCCTGTGGCTTACGACAGCGAGCGGAAGCTCTGGTACTGCGATGTGGTCATCGACGCAGGCCCCTCCTATTTCCCGTTCGTCCGTCTGGCGCTCGCCCGTTACCAGCCATGCTCGGTCGCCGGAACGGAGCTGTCGCGCGTCATCGTGATGGACTGCGTCCAGACCACACCCGACCGTCTGCTCTGGACGAGCGCCGACCCGAACAATCCGTTTGGCGTCAGGGTATCGCTCTCAGGCGTAGCGCCTCGCTTCAACGGCAATATCGCCTGCCCCAACCGCGTTGTCGTGCGCGTTGAAGTCTGTATGCCCGGTGCCAGCGAACCCGTCTGGGTTCCGGTAGATGCACCCTGGACAACGCTTTCCGAGATGCAAGTCTCAAAGACGGTTACGGTCTGGAGCGGAGAAGTTTTTCTGCCCCAGGTTCGAGGCTCGCAACGGTACCGCCTCGTGGTCGAAGAGTATGAGTTCCTGAACACCGACCCCGACCGCGGACTCGTCAACAACAACGCCACGCAACTCAGAAGCATGGTCAACATCGGCAAGAGCGCCGTGTGGCCGCGTATCGTCTACTCCGATGTTGTCAAACTTGATGCTCCGCCGGAAGCCTGAGACGCCGCATCAGATCAGAAACGAGCAAACCGGATTTCCCGAAACCTTCAACGGAAATCCGGTTTGCCATTATTATCACCCCGCTTTGGACAAGGTCATTTCGATTTCAAGCGAAATCTCCACCTGATCGCCGATCATCAGGCCGCCGGTATCGAGACTCTTGTTCCAGTCGATGCCGAAATCCTTGCGGTTGATGGTCGCTGTCGCCGTCGTGCCGCGCCGCGTGTTGCCCCAGGGGTCGCGGCTCTCCTTCGAGAAGGGCGCGACGTCGAGCACCACCGCGCGGGTGACGCCGTGCATTGTGAGGTCGCCGCTGACCTTCAGCTTCCCGTTCGACGCGCGGCTCCAGCGTTTCGAGACGAAGGTGATCTCCGGATATTTGGCCACGTCGAAAAAGTCGGGGCTGCGAAGATGATCGTCCCGCTTCTGGACGCGAGTATCAATCGATGATGCATCAATGGTTGCCGTCACTTTCGAAGCGGTGATGTTTTTGTCGTCGAGATCGACCGTGCCGCTGAACTTGTCGAAGTTGCCCTTGACGTTCGAGACCATCAGATGCCGGATGCTGAATCCGACGCTCGAATGATCGGGATCGATGTTCCAGGTCGAAGCCGATGCGACGCGAGGAACAATCAGCATCATGCCGAAAGCGAGAATCCTTGCATAGTGTTTCATGGCGTAGCGATTTTGGGTTGGTGAATCATGATCGGGATTTCTTCAATCCTTCTTATTACTCCGGCCATTAAAAATCGCAAAGAAAATTCGGAGAATGGTCTGTCATTCTGAATGAAGCGAAGCGGAATGAAGAATCCATCTTGTTACGAAACAAAGAGTTCTGGATTCTTCGCTACGCTCAGAATGACATCAGGCGCAACCCTAATCCCACCAACGATTGACACCTTTAATGGCCGGAGTAATAACAATTGTATAATACCCAAAAAGGCACCACGGAAGCTGACAGTTTCCGGGAAAAGGGTGATACTTTCATGCATCCGGCCCCTCCGGCCTGAATCCGGATGGTGTTTTGCCCGTATGCTTTTTAAAGACTCTGGAAAAATAGGAGTGCTCCTCGAAGCCGAGCCGAACGGCGATCTCCTTGACCGATAACCCCGAATAGAGCAGCAGCCGCTTGGCTTCGGTGACCAGACGTTCATCGATGATCTCCGAGAGATGCTTGCCGGTATAGAGCCGGGCGATACGGCCGAGCTTGCGCGGCGAGAGCTTCAGCTTGTCGGCGTAGAACGAAACGCGATGCTCGCTGGTAAAATGGTGTTCGACGAGCTGGTTCAGCCGGCCCCACAGTTCAAGCGTATCGCTGAAATCCAGCGGCGCGAGCCGGGTTTCGAAGAGGAACAGCTCCTTCAGCCTCCCGATGAAGGCCGCCAGGAGATAGCGCAATGCCTGGAGCTGATAGGGATCTTCGCGCTCATGCTCGTGCCGGAGCAACTCGAAATAGGAGGCCATGAGCGAGGCTTGCGCATTGTTCAGTTGCAGCGCCCGATGTCCGACAATCTGCGAAAACAGCTCTGGCGCGGGTGCAAACAGAAACTCCTCGGTGAACCTCATGACCATGCCACGGCACTCGGCGGATGGATGGAAGCGGTGAATGCGCCCTTTCGGCACGATCAGCAGCGTCGGGGCGGGCAGTTGGAGGCGGTCGCCGTCGAGCAGATGCTCCGCCGCCCCCTCCCTGAGCCAGATGATCTCGTGATAGGCGTGACGGTGCGGCATCGAATCGCTCTGGCTCACCCGCTCGGCCAGATCGCGATCCAGCTCAAACAGCATGACTGGAGCATCAATCTCGTCGAAGCGGTCGTAATCCGGTAACTCGTTTTTTTGATTCCGCCCCATCTCAGCGTGAGTTTAGCGCAATGGCTGGCTGGCGATGGCTCCCCTCAGCTCGCGCATGACGACGGTGATTTCGTGCTTTTGCCGGAGCCAGTCGGGCGCGGGTTGCAGGTTCCCGAACGACCAGGCGGAGGCCATCGCGCGGAAAAGCTCCATGATAGCTCCTGCATCTCCGGCGGGCGCAATCATGCCGCCAGCCTCAATCACCAGCCTCGACGCCTCGCCTTCGGGCGCGACGATGCAAAGCGGGACGCCCATGCCGAGCGAGTCGATCAACCGATCCGGCACGATGCTCGCGTTGGCGGCAGCGTTGTCAAGCGCGGCGCAGAAAAAGGCCGCATTGCGGCACGCCTCCAGCTCGTTGTCGATACCGCCGGTTTCATCGACGACGAAGAGCTTCTGGAGCGGCTTTTTAGCGGTGCGGCGCAGAAGCTCCGGCACTCCGCCGCCGAGAAGCATGAGTTCGAGTCCGCCCGCCATGATGCCATCGGCGCGGCTCCACGCTTCGAGGCCCGCAATGAGCGCCTTGAGATCGCTCTTCGGCAATGCATCCACCAGCAGCGCCACGCGCAAAACCGTGCTCGAACTGCTCTGCGGCAGCCGCTTGAAAACCGGATGCGACGGATCGTATGCGGGCGGCACAATGGTTACGAGACCGTTGCCGAGCTTGCCTGGGTACTTCTTCAGAAAATACTCTTTGAGGCAACGGTTCGGCGTCAACAGCGGCACGCCCGAAAGCAGAATCCGTTCCTCGGCTTTGGCTGTGGCGGAGGAGCGCGACGCGCCGGGTTGCGGCATCGAGGGATCGAGCGGCGCGGTGATGTCGAGCATGAGGTTCAGCGAGTGCCTGCGGGCGACATCGAGCGCGAGCTGGAGCGGCTCCAGAGGCGGCCCCTGCGCGTAGAGGAGGTCGATCTCCGGATCGTTTTCAAGCAGTTGCTCGACCGTCGCCACAGCGCTTTTCTGCCAGAGCGAACCATCGGTCACGCTTTTGAACTGTCGGACCAGCTTCCCCTTGAAGGGGCGTTTCATTTCCGGAACCTCCTGGCCAAGCAAGAGCGCGCACCGTGCATTGGCATCGAGTCCGCCAGCATCGAGGTCGGGGGCGGTGCGGTGCAACTCGCTGACGGGATTCGCGCCGGATTTCACGCCCGCCGCCATGCCGATGATGGCGGGCGGCGCGACGATGACCGGCTCCCAGCCGATGGCGGCGAAGTTGGAGGCGAACTTCCATGCTCGCGATGCGCCGCCGGTGACGTATGGCGGGAAGTGGCGGGTAAGGAACAGAACTTTTCTCACGGCTTGCCTGGCGTTTTGGTGGCTTTCGGAGCTTTCGATGAACGCGCCGTGACGACTCCGGCGGCGATGAGGCCAAGCGACAGGAGCGTCGCGATGAGCGAAACGGTGCGGCCCGTCTCGAAGCGGCTCCGGTCATAGACGAACCGGATATCGTGCTCGCCCGGCGGCAAGATGACACCACGGATGACGCCATCGACCTTGAGTGTCGGCTGTGGACGGCCATCGACCGTGAGCTTCCAGCGCTCGGGATAATACACCTCGCTCACCACGAGCAGCGCCTCGCCATCATCGCGAACCTTCATCGCGACCGATTCGGCGCTCCGCTGCATGGAGAGCACCACGCCGGTCGAGAAGCGCTTCGTCCCTTGCCACGGCGCGCCGGTCACGAACACGCCGCCGTCAGCGCACCGCCCGGCCATGAGCGCCTCGATAGCTTCGCCGTCGCTTTGGGCGGCGCTGGCCCACGGCGCGAATCTCGCTCTCGGCATCGCGCCCGCAAGCTCATACACCGCGACCGGCGTCTCGCCGGAAACGAGCTTCAGCTTGCCTGCCGCCACCGGTTTCAGGGCGGGATTGTCGATCTGCTGGGTGGTGAGCACATAGCCGACGTTGAGCATCCGAAGCACTTCGGGATTGGCCAGATTGTCCGTGCGGGCGAGCAGCTCCTGATAGAGGCCGAGCTTGGCCGCGTGATAGCCGCCAACCGATTCGATGCCCGCGAGACTGAATTTGTTCTCGCCAAACAACTGGCCTGCCGGGTAGACGCGGAACACACCCGGACGGCTGGCGAGGAAGCGGGTGATCTCGTCTCCTTCGAGCGCCCGGTCGAGCGTCGCGCGTTCGACCAGCGGCGAGGTCCGCAGTGAATGCTCGTCGGGCGAGACGATGCGATGGTCGATCCAGAGCAAATCGGCGGCTGAAAGGACGACCAGCACGATAGCCGCCGTCCTCGCCGCGACCATTTTCCGCGCGGTGAGCCACAATAGCCCCGCACCAGCCGCCGAGGCGAGGATCAGCATGAACAGACTGTTGCGCCACAGCTCCCAGCGGAGATTGGCTACCATCGTGACCAGATCGTAGTTGTCAATCTGCATGGGCGGAAACGTGGCGCGAAGCAATTGTTCCAGTCCGCCTTCAAGCGAGAGGAACAAAACCGCCGCGACGCCGACAGCGATGCCGCCCCATTTGAGCAGCGGCGACGAGTCGGTCAGCGGTTTGTCGAGCCACGCCTGAAGGCCGTATCCGGCGAGCAATGCGAGGCAGAGCGCCACGACAAGCAGAACCATCGAGGGAACCCTGAAGGAGCTGAACTTTGGCGCGAAGTGGTAGAAGAGGTCGTAGACGGGACTGAAAAAGTTGCCGAACGAGAGCAGAAGCGCGAGCGCCGTCATGGCGGTGAGAAAGCGCACCATCGGCTTCTTGCGACCGGAGACGAGGCCCGCGATGGCCAAGCCAAGCACGACGAGGCCCGCGTAGTGCGGAAAATCGGTGAAGGGCATGAAGCCCCAGTAGGTGACGCCGCCGAATCCGAACGCGCCGGGCAGAAGGTAGGTGAGCAGCTCCGCCGGATGCATCGACCACATCGTAGCATAACGGTACGCCTCGGCGGCATCGCCCGACCCCGAACGCGCAGAAAAGGGGAGGTAGCCAAGCGCCGGATAGTAGACCTGCAAGGCAACAGCCACGCCAAGCGCGAGCGCCGCGAGCGCGAGTCCGCCGGTTTTTGCTTTGGAAACGCCGGGCTTCGCGTCGAACAGCATCTTCACCACGAGCAGCGGCGCGACAAGCATCCAGGTGTACCAGGCGATCTGCACATGAGCGCGCTGGAGCTGCAAGCCAAGCATCAAAGCCAGCAAACCGGCATCGGCAAGCCCGCCTTTTTCGGCGAGGCGGATCGCCGCCCAGAGCACCCACGGCATGTACGCCGCCGTCATGAGCTGGCTGCCGTGACCGTACACGAGCATGGCGGTCATGTAGGGATTGAGCATGAAGGCTGAACCGGAAAGAAAGGCCGCGATGGTGCCGAGGCCAAGCCGACGGGCGAACACAAATCCACCCATCCCGGCAAAGACCAGATGCAGAAGCTGAATATAGACTGGATCGAGATGCAGGAAGCCGAGGAGGAGATTCGGCAGATAGAGTCCGCTCAGGTAGCTGAAAGCCTCGACGGTCGGCATTCCCGAAAATGTCCAGGGCTGCCAGAGCGGATAGTGGCCGGATTGCACCTGCAACATCTGGAGCGCCCGGTCGAGCGCCATCGGCGTGACGCTGTCCGGCGAACCCGGCACGAAGCGCAGGGTGAGGATCGGGCCGAAAGGCGCGACAAGCAGGAGGGCAAACAGGGCAATGACGGCCAGATAGGGCAAGGCAGCTTTTTTCACTGAGCTTCGTTCGTTCTTTGACGTTTCAGAAAAGGGATGAGCTTGAAAATAACCTCCATCTCCTCCCGTTCCAACCGGAACGCCAAGATCAGCAGCGCGTAGAGCGCCACGCCGGTCACCCCGGCAAAAGCCAGCAGCGAAAGGGGATGCATAGGCCCGGCAAGACTTTTCAGGACAAGCATTGCTCCGCCGGTCACGACGCCCGCCACGAGTGGCTTCCAGAGCTTGACGGAGAGGAACGGAATGCGCAGCAGAGAGCGCAGCTCGGCCATCCGCACGATTGTCAGCAACATCGTGACGACGAGCATCGAGAGTGCCGCGCCGTTCAGCCCGAAGCGCGGAATCAGGAGCCAGTGCAGGAGCACCTGCAACACCAGCGCCCCGGCCTGGTTGATCATGCTCAGCCGCTCCCCGCCACTCATGGCGAGCACCGTGTTGCCGAGACCGAACGAGGCGTTCAGCAACGACGCGACGGCAAGCAGCACGAGCGCCGTCGATCCCGCGCCAAAGCTCTTGCCGAACACGGAGAGCGCCTCGCCGGGGAAAAGCACGAGCAACAGGAACGGCACCATGACAATCGTCACGATCCAGCGGTTCACCATCTCGTAGGTATCCTTCACGCCCGCCCTGTCCTGCCGTCCGTAATATCCGGCGATCATGGGCGCGGCGATGCCGGAAAATGCAAGCAGCACGGAGCGCAACAAACTTGACGTGCGGGCGGTGGGCTGGTAGATGCCGACCGTGCCGACGTCAGTCAACAGACCCAGCATCACCACGTCGATCCAGTGCGACAGCATCGTGAAGAGGGATACCGCCAGGAGCGGCAGAGCGAATCTCGACAGCTCCCGGTTTCCCCTTGCGCGGAGCAGATCGCTCAGGCCTACGCCTGTCATCCGCCCGAAGCGAGGCGCGATCCAGAGGAGTGCCACGAGCGGAGAAATCACGAAGGGCAGCGCCAGAGCGCTTTCGCGCCCCCAAAGGAAGCGGGCGAAAAGCATGGCGAGCAGAAAGATGCCGGGAACGATGATCTGAGAGGCCACCACTTTGGGCATGAGGCGCTGATGAGCCTGAATGGCGAATCCGCTCATCGTCGTCATAACCGACAAGGGCAGCGCCACGACGACCGCAAGCAGCGTCATGCGCAACAGCTCGCCCCCGTGCAGGAGCAAGGCAATCGGCCTGGAGAAGATCGCGATCAGCAGCGCCGCGAATATGGCCACGAGCAACGTTCGCTTCATGGCCAGGGCGATGATCTCCTTGCGCTCCTCCCCCTCCTTCTGGCTGACGAAGCGCAGCAATCCCGCGTCGTAACCTCCAATTGCCACCACCTCGCCCACCTGCATCACGGCGACCACGAGCGCGTAGATGCCGAGCGCTTCCGCGCCGAGAAGCCGCGCAGCCGCGAGGTTGTAGCCGAAGCGAATCAACTGCCCGAACACGAAGCCCGCCATGGCAATGCCGCCCTCCCGTGCGATGGTAACCTCCCGTTTCACGGCCGCCTCCCGCGCATCATGGCGTCACGCAACTCGCGCACCATCGCGACGGCGAGCGAGTCCCAGCTATGCGCCATCGCGAACGCTTGCCGCTCCGCTTTTCGCCCGTCTGCCAAAGCCTCCTCCACGAGGCGGACGAACTCCTCTGAGGTCGAGGCGACATGCGCCACCTCCCGCGCCTGCCGGACGGCGTCGCAATAGTCAATGGCGAGTATCGGTACGCCCGCCGCCGCATATTCGTAGAGCTTGTTCGGATTGGAGGCCCGCTTCAGTGGACTCCGTTCGAGCGGCATCAGAGCGAGATCGAAGCGCTGCACCCACGCAGGAAGTTCATCGTACGCCACCTTGCCGACCCAGTGCACGTTCGGCAGGGCAAGCAGCAGCGCGTGACGTTCCTGCCAATCGCTTGCGTATGCCGGGCCAACCAGCACGACGCTGCACTCCGGCCAGGCTTTGGCGACCGAAGCGACGAGGTCGGCATCGATCCAGTCCATCGCGCCCGCGTAGCCGAGTATCGGTCGTTGCAACGATGCCAGCTTCTCGGGCGCTTCGGGACGAGGCGTAGCGAAATGGTCGAACTCGACGCCGTTGCCGAGTTCGACGCAGCGCTGCTCCGGTCGAGGCGAAAGCTTGTCGAGCAACAGAGTGCTCACAGAAAAGATCAGGTCGGCCTTCTCGACATACCGGCGCATCGAGTCGCGCAGCCACGGCTGGCCGGGCGTGAAGCTGAGGTGGTCGTCGTTGGCGTCGTAAAATCTTACCCGACACGGCATCTCCGCCGCCACCTCGCCCCAGTAGATGTTGCTCAGACCGATGATCCTCTCAGCGGACGCGAAGCCGAGCGCCCGGTACCAGAAGTTGGCAACCGTCCGCCCGGCAAACGTAACGATCCACCGGAAAAGTGCGTTATCGAAGAGTTGAGGCTTGCCCTGCGGAATGTTCTTGAGGAACGGCACGGTGACGACCGTCACGCGCCCGCGCTTCACCGGCAGCCAGTGGCTTGGCCGCCCCACGGCGTACGGCTCGATGAAGAGGATGCGCCACTCCGCCGGAAAGCGGGCGAGCAGACGCTGCTTCCGGGTCGAGAGAAAATCCCACTGGATTTCGGAAAACCAGACGAGATCGACCCGCTCCCGGCTGTCGTCACCGCCGCGCTGCAAGCTCGTAAATCCTGATTTTTTCGAGAATGCACCGCAACAGCGGGCGGACGCCCTTCAGGCAGAAAAGCGGCGAGCGGATGCCGAACTCGCTGCTACGCACCACCTCGAATCCGGCGCGCGACATAAGGGCGTCGAGCGAGCGCTTTGGCATTTCGTGGAAGTGGTCAGTGCTTTGCAGAAACCCTGGCTTCCACGCCGGTGTGGAGAGAAACAGGCGAGACGAGGGGGAGGGATCGAGCGCCTTTCGGATTTCCAGCAGGAGGTGTAGCGGATTGTAGAGATGTTCGATCACCTCGAAGGCGGTCACCACGGGATAGCGCGTGGCCACATCGAGCGGCTCGGTATCGAGATCGACCGCCGTATTGTCGAACCGGCAGCCGAAGTGCGCTTCGAGCATGGCGGTCGCAGGCGTGCGGTCGCCGATGTCGAGTCCCGCCCGCGCCGGAAGCTGGACAGCATCAGACTCGGAGACGAACGCAAGACTCTTCTCCCACCGCATCTGATGCGCCGGATCGGTGCTCCACGTCTGGTCAACGACCGTCCGGAACTCCTGCCCGCCCGTCATGTGTCACCTCCCTGGCCGTTGCCTTTTTCGACCCCCGTCACCCGCAGAAACAGGCGGTAGCGCAGCAGCGCGAGCAGAGTACGGAAGGGCAGTAGCAGCGGATAGAGCAGGAGGCCGCCGATCATGCCGTGTTTGGCGAAGAGCGTCATGGCCGCGCCGCTTTTGCGAAGCTGCTTGCCGAGGCTCATCTCGCCGCCCGATGAGGCCGACACGCGATGCCAGATGCGCGACGCAGGCTGGTACATGATGACGAGGCCGCGATTGCGCACCTTGATCGACAGATCGGCATCCTCGCCGTACATCCCGAAACGCTCGTCGAAACCGCCGACCGCCTCGAAGTCGCGGCACCGCATCCCGAGGCAGCACCCGGTGGCGTAGCCGACCGGCTTCGGCGTATCGAAGCGCGGCCCGTCGGGCTGCCGGATGCCGGTGTGTTCGATCAGCCCCGTCGCCGGTTTGAGCACGCCGCCCGCGTACCAGATGCGCTCGGGATCGTCCATGTAGAGGATTTTGGGTGAGGCGATGCCGACCCACGGTTTTTGCAGTTCTTCGAGCAGCGGCTGGAGAAAGCACGGATCGACGACGGTGTCGTTGTTCAGGAACACCACGTTCTCGAAGCCGCGCCCGCGCAACGAACGGAAGCCCGCGTTGTTGCCGCCCGCGAATCCGAGGTTGCGGGACAGTTCGAGAATCTCGACCTCCGGAAATGCCGCACACACGAGACCAACCGTGCCATCGGAGGAACCGTTATCCACGAGCAGCGTCGTGAACTCCAGGCTTTCGACCTTCGCGAGCGAGGCGAGGCAGGCGAGCGTGTCCCCCGCGCCGTTCCAGCTCAGCACGATGACCGCCGTTTTGCTCATTGTCACATCTCCTTCCCGCTGCACTGTTCAAGAAAAGCCGCCGCCTGTGAAGCAAACTCGCGCCACGAGCTGCGGCGACAGGCATCGGCGATGCCAGCTTCCAGCGGCAGATGCTCGCGTTCGTTGAAAAAATCGAGAATACCGGCAGCCAGCGCCTCACTACCCTCCTCGCGGACGAGCCAGCCGGTGCGCCCGTGCTCGACCTGATCGCCGAGGCCACCCGCGTTGCAGGCGATCACCGGCACGCCGTGGCCGAGCGCGAGCGAGACGATGCCGGACTGCGTGGCCGAGCGGTAGGGCAGCACCACGGCATCGGCGGCGGCCATCAGCGTCGCGACCTCGCCAGCGGGCACATAGCCCACGCGAAAATCGACCTTTCCGGCGATGCCAAGCCGTTCGGCGTAATCCCGGAATCGGGACGGATCGAGAATGAATTCACCGGCGATGACGAGACGCACCGAATCATCCCGGCGCGCCACGGCGGCCATCGCTTCCAGCAGCGTGTCAACTCCTTTGTATTCGCGAACATAGCCGAAGAAGAGCAGCACCTTTGCCGTGTCGGGAAGGTTGATGGCGCGTCGGGCATCGGCTTTTGACGGAGGAACGCTTTGGCGTTCGTAAACAGGATGGAACAGGCACAGCGTCCGCGCCACCGGAGCGAACGCCCAAAGCTCCGACTCGACGGCGCGGGAGAGGGTGATGAACCCGTCGGATGAGGAGACAAGCAAACGCTTCAGGATCGGCTCTCCCGGAATCGATTCATGGGAGGTGAAGTTATGGAGCAGCACTACGGTTTTCAGTCCGCTCGCCCGGCGCATCAGTGCCGTCAGCGGCGCGAGAATGCCGCTCCAGTAGGCGACAAGCAGCACGTCGGGCTTGAACTCGCGGAGCCTGCTGGCTGCCGAAAGCCAACTCAGCGGATTCATGAGATCGAGAGAAAGCGAAATGTCGGGCAAAGGCATGACGCCAGCATCCGTTGCCGGACGCCCCTTCGTCAGCCATCGCGGATAGAGCCGCCGGAACGTCACCGGCAACACCTCGCAACCCGCCGCCTCGAAGGCCTGGCGAAGCTCCTCGCTGAATCGGGCGATTCCTCCCTTGAGCGGAGGAAACGGACTCAGCAGCGCTATCCGCAGGAGCGTCAAGGAATCGGCCTCCGGTTTGATTTGGCAGTGACGTTACGCTTCGCCGAACCCCTGTTCGAAAAACTCGATAAGGCTTTTGGCCGCCTCCGCCTCGTCCTCGCCATGCAGCTTGAGCACCATGCGCGACCCCTTGGGCGCGGCCAGGCTCATCACGCCGATGATCGACTTGGCGTTGATTTCCGAACCCTCCATCTCGATGAAGAAGTCGGACTTGAATTTCGAGGCGAGCTTGACAACCGCCGCTGCTGGCCGGGTATGCAATCCCGCGCTGTTCCTGATGATCACTTCCTGGACGATCACTGATACTGGTCGGTTTAAAGGGTTATGGCTGGTGGGGCCAGAGCGGCCTCACAACGTTTTGACCATGGCAATTTCGTCACATGCCATGAGTTTTGGACAATTGGTGCAGTCACGCCAGATTTTTTGGGGGAAATACTCTTTGTCGATCTGCTTGTACCCCATCTTGACGAAAAATCCGGAATTCAGGGTCAAGACGAACACCTCTTTGACCCCCTCCTCGGTCAGCACGGCTTCCGCCTTTTCAACCAGAAGACGCCCGATACCCTTGGAGCGGAACTCGTCAAGCACGGCAAGCGAGCGGATTTCGGCCAGCTTCACGGTGTAAAAAGCGATGGCGCAGCAGCCGATGACCCGCCCCTGATAGTCAGCAACAAAAAAATCACGGATATGCTCGATGATATTCTCGACCGGGCGTTTGAGCATGATCCCCGCGCCCGCGTAACCTTCGGTGATTTTCGATATGGCGGAGGCGTCGGCGAGACGCGCGTTTCTGACGCAGGTATCAGTTGCCGGCATGTTCCTCGGATGACTGGTTCTGTAGAGAGACCTGACGCCACAGCTCATCTTTGAGCGCCTTGAGTCCCTGACCCGCCACGCTCGAAATGGCGAGCACTTTGGTGCCTTTTTCAAGCTCCGGAATGGCGAAATCCTCCGGCGCGATATCCATCTTGGTGATCACCGCAAGCCTCGGCTTCGAGAGCAGCGACGGATCGAACTTCTCGAGTTCCTTCAGCAGCGTGTCGTACTCGGCGGCAATATCTTCGGAATCCGCCGCGACCATGACGACAAGCGTCTTGGTGCGCTCGATATGGCGCAGGAACTGGATGCCGAGTCCGCGCCCTTCGGCGGCGCCTTCGATGATGCCCGGAATGTCGGCCATGACGAAGGATTTGTAATCCTCGTAGCGCACGATGCCGAGATTCGGCACGAGTGTCGTGAACGGGTAGTCGGCGATCTTCGGACGCGCCGCGCTGAGCACCGAGATGAGCGTCGATTTACCGGCGTTGGGGAAGCCGACCAGGCCGACGTCGGCCATCAGCTTCAGCTCCATCTCAAGCTCGAACTCGTCACCCGGCTCGCCAGGCTGGGCGAATCGCGGCGCCTGCCGGGTCGCCGTGGCGAAGTGCTGGTTGCCCCAGCCGCCGCGTCCGCCCTTGGCGATCATCACCTCCTGCCCATCCTCGACCATGTCGCACATCACCTCGCCGGTCTCGGCATTGCGCACCACCGTGCCGCACGGCACGCCGATGACGACGTCACCGCCATCCTTGCCGGTCTTGCGTGCGCCAAGCCCGTGATTGCCGCGTTCGGCGATGTAGGATTTGCGGTACTTGAAATCGAGCAAAGTAGCAAGCTGCCGGTTGGCGCGCAGATACACATGGCCGCCACGACCGCCATCGCCACCATCCGGCCCACCCTTTGGCACAAACTTCTCTCTTCTGAAACTGACGCATCCCCGCCCGCCGTCGCCAGCCTTGACCGAGATTTTCGCACTATCGACAAACTTCACGCTTCCGTCCTTTTTGTAATAATCGCTATCGTTACCTAAGTTATTCTGAATCTTAAACCAGACCAATCAATGCCAGCTTCCAAAAAAACAGCATCAACATCTACCCCTACCATCGAAGAACTGATCCAGCGCCTCGAAGAGGTGACCCGCCGCATCGAAAATCCAGACACCGGTCTGGAGAACTCCATCGCCCTCTACGAGGAGGGGATCGCCGTCGCCGAGGAGTGCCGCAAGCGCTTGCAGGAGACCCGCAAAAAGCTCGAAACGATCAACCCCGACCAAGCCGCCGCCCGGCCAGAAAAGCCTGCCAAACCAGCCAAACCCGAGCCTCCGAAACCCGCCGACCTGTTCGGCATGGAGAGTTGAGGAGTCAAGTCTTCACCTCTGTCATTCTGAACGAAGTGAAGAATCCAGTCTTTCCCGAATGCGCATAATCGACTGATTAGCGATCTCTTTCGCGGCTTTTCTGGATTCTTCGCCCGACTTTGTCGGACTCAGAATGACAGGCAAAAAAACAACCCCCGAAAAGTCACATCACCCGTCGAGCATCGACTTGAGAATGTCGTTCACCACCTTCGGGTTCGCTTTGCCCTTCATCTTCTGCATACACTGACCGACGAAGAAGCCGAACAACTGCGTCTTGCCGCTACGGTACTTTTCGAGCTGCGCGGCGTTGGCGTCGAGAATCTCCCGGATGGTCGCCTCGATGGCTCCCGTATCCGAAACCTGCGCAAGCCCCTCGCGCTCAACGATCACCTCCGGCGTCGCCTCGTCCGCCTGCATGATCTCGAACACTTGCTTGGCGATGGTGTTGCTGATCGCGCCCGCGTTGATGAGTTTGATCAGGCCGCCGAGCCGTTCGGGCGAAATGGCGAACTCGTGAATGTCGAGATACTTCTCCTTCAGCGTGCGCATCACCTCGCCCATCACCCAGTTCGATGACGCCTTCGCGTCGCCCGACACCTTCAGCGTCGATTCGAAATAGTCGGCCAGCTCGCGCTCCACGGTAATCACGCCGGCGTCGTAGGCCGGAATACCGAACTCCGAGACGAAACGCGCAGCGCGATCCTCCGGGAACTCCGGCAGCTCCTCGCGCATCCGGTGCATCATGCCCTCATCCACCAGCACCGGCACGAGGTCGGGATCGGGGAAGTAGCGGTAGTCGTGAGCGTGCTCCTTGCCGCGCATCGAGCGCGTCTCAAACTTGTCGGCGTCCCACAGCCGCGTCTCCTGCACGATCGTGCCGCCGCCCTCGATCACCTCGATGTGGCGCTTGGCTTCGTACTCGATGGCCCGCTCGACGTTGCGGAACGAGTTCATGTTCTTGATCTCGGTGCGGGTTCCGTACTCCATCGCGCCGACTGGCCTGACCGATACGTTCGCGTCACAGCGCAGGCTGCCCTCCTCCATGTTGCCATCGGAGATGCCGAGGTACTTGACGATCTGGCGCAGCTTCTGCAAATAAGCTGACGCCTCCTTCGAGGTGCGCATGTCGGGGTAGCTCACGATTTCGAGAAGCGGCACGCCGCAACGGTTCACGTCGATGTAGGTGTCGTCGCCGATGTCGTGAATCGACTTTCCCGCGTCCTCCTCGATGTGAATTCTGACGAGGCGAATATCCTTGCGCCCCTCTTCGAGATCGATATGGAGCATTCCCTCCGAGCAGATCGGCTCTTCGTACTGCGAAATCTGGTACCCCTTCGGCAGGTCGGGATAGAAGTAGTTCTTGCGCGCCAAAATCGAGTGGCGGGCGATGGTGCAGTTGGTGGCCAGGCCAAGCTTGACTGCGTCCTCCACCACGCGGGCATTCAGCACCGGCAACGCGCCGGGCAAGGCCAGGCAGACCGGGCAAACGTTGGTGTTGGCCGACTTGCCAAATTTGGCGGAGCAGCCGCAAAAGGCCTTGCTTTCTGTATTGAGCTGACAGTGAACCTCGAGGCCCACGACAATTTCATAATTCATCAGGAATTGAGATAGTGATAAAAGCCTTGTCGAAACTGGCGGATTATTGATGATGATACGGCTTGTAACTGAACTTCTGCCCGCCGATGGTAAGCTCGCCCATCAGGCCCGCGTTAGGCATGGCGAACACCGCCACACCGTTCGAGTAGTCGGTATTGGTGGCCATGCCCGCCTTGACAATCACGACGCCAAACTGTGCGCTCAACTCGTAATTGCCTTTGGTGAAATCGGCCAGGGCGGCTTGATCCTTGAAGAAAATGATCTCGGAAAACGATTGTCCGCCAAGCTGCGGCCCGACATTGACCATCGTTATCGTCGACTGGCCGATGGGCTGTCCCTGCTCGTACACGCCGCCTTTGCCGTGCCCGCCGCCGAGAATCATGAACCCGCCCTTGTAAATATCGGAAAAGACTGCGTAACCGTAAGCCCTTGAAAAGAAACGTTCAAGGGACGGATCAACTCTCTTGTACTCCCCGATTGTCCGCTCGGCATTCTGCTCGTCAGCCGGATCCCAGCCCGCGCGAGCCGTTCCAAACAACATCGTCACCGCCGCCAATGCGATCAGCAGCGCCCGCATCAAATGTACTCTCTTCATCATGGCAAGCATTTTTTCGTTGGATAATAAAATCAAACTGGCAAAAAGTTGCAACGCAACGCCAGCTTGCAATGTACGATTTTCCAGCCTGAAAACCCGGAGCGCGTTACGGCGCAAAAAGCCGGAACCTCTTGTGATGTTTGACGGCAGAACTGGGGTGATTCTTTCGGCAGACAGCGCCATCCGGACCGTTTTCCGAACGGCGCTTGTTTGAACTCGACGAATTCACGCCGTTTCAGGGGAACCCGCGCATGTCCACCCCTGCGGCCTCCGGCGACGACACGCTCATCGAGGCGAGCCTGCGCGTCAATCGATCCGGAGCAAATCCTTCAATCCCGGAAGTTCCGCATCGTCCATGCAGGCCCAGTACCCATCATCAGCATCGGTCAGGCATGAAGCCTCGTTTGCGATTGTCGTTCCCGGCCTTCTTCTCATGCAAGCTCATTGCGATCAAACCGGGATGAAATAATTGGGCAGGGTAATCGTAACCCATGGATCGCCATAGTAGCCATAGTGGCCATAGTGGCTGGTGATTACCTTGCTTTTCAGCTCGCATAACGATATGCTTCCGTGAATCTGTATAACTTGCCAGTTATCTTTTGGAAACTTTACGATATAATCATTGCTGCCGGGCGCGCGGAAGTCGATGAGTTGGCGCGCTTTCCTGTCGTCGATGAGATTGTTGTGATCTTTGCTAGCCTCATCGATTGCCGCCAACAGTTCATCATTCAGTTCATCATATCGCCACTGAATATCATTCACATCCTCTCCGGCAAGTTTGTCTATCCAGTCATTCATGGCGGTCAATCTCATTTCTGGAGAGATGTTGCCATTGGTAACGAGAATCAGATCAGGGTTGTTTTCACGTTGGGGGGCGAAGTAATATGCCGCCGGGCAATTTGCTTCATCGGAACCCGGATAATTATCGCTTTTTGCATTCATGGTTGTGGCGTTGATATAACCACGTTCTTCGAATTTCTTTGGATCGTACGGCGGGACTGTATTATGCTTGTGATGATCTTCGTCGTCCGAGAGATCATTGTAGGTCTTGAACAATATATCGTTGAATTGTTTAAGATAGTCGTCAGGATAGACGTAATTGCTCTCCCGGACAACCATGCCTGCTTCTACCTGCGCATTACCCTGGTGCTCTTTGATGAATTGCGTTGTCAATCCATTGGCGATTAACCTGTCTTGATAGGCTTCATCGATATATTTAAAATACGGAAATTCGTCTCCGGGTTCGGTTGTTTTTCCAGCTTCGATAAAGCAGGCTCGACCTGACTGGCCATCTGCGGCGGGATAAAACCATGATACGCCCCGCTGAGTGTTCTTGATACGATTGATCAAGGCATCCATCGTGCCGCTGTACTGGATGCTGTCTCGCACCAGACCAAGCGAATTGAATCCTGGCATTCTGTAACTGCACATTTTTGTTGGATTCATGTTGGTTCCGGCGGCGATTCCGTTGAGGTTCATGGCGGTAACGCTGCCAATGAATCCCGGCGCTGTCTGGCTTACCATCGGAAGAGCACCAGGATACTTCGGATCGTCCGGATTGTAGATAATCATGCAGGCGACATCCTGAAAAACATTGGCTGTGGAGAACATGAAATCTCTTCCAAAGAAATGTTTGTTGTCTTTCACAGAATCACCCTTGACGGAAAAAGCGTTGCACATGATCGGCAATTTGAGTTGATCCGCTAAAATATTTTTCAGATCAAACAGGTGGCCTGTATAAATATGAGAGAGCAACACATCTATGCCGATATTGAGCGCGATCAGTCTTCTGCCCAAGCTTTCGCAATCGGGATTGATCTTTAAAAGGCCATCATGCAAACCATCGATTTCATCCCGGTATTGATCTGGAATATAGATTCTGAATGGGTGCGATGTTTTTTTGAGGATTTCACCGATAAGACCTGCTATGATTGAATCATCGATGAACTGTTCCAGGTCCGAGTCGCTTTTTTTGATGAAGAAATCAGGGACAATATCGTCAACGAACTTGTGCGCCATAAGTTCGACCTCTTTTGCCGCCATCAAGCCGATCAGATAACCCATGCCATAATAGCTGCCTTCGAGATAAAATGCCTTTTTGTGCCGTTCTTTGCCATTGATAGTCATCGATTTTGGAATGTGCACCGCCATGATGCCGGTCGATACAATTCTTCTCGGGTCGGTATACTGAACCCGTCCGTCATCAAATACCTGTATCGCCGTATCGCCTGATACGCGAGAGAGAAAATTCTGGTCATTCCTGAGATTCTGAACCGCAAACTGGTCATTTTTGAATGCGGTTGTAATCTTTTCGACGGTTGTATTCTTCATGTGACACCTCCGGTTTTCATCGTTTGAAAAGAAAGGGTACTGCAAGAATCGGAACTACGAATATGATAGCGCAATGTAATCAATGTTTTGGATATGTGGCGCTATTTTGGTGTATGCGAGAGGTGACGTTTCGTTTCGCTATATTGCAGAAGTTTCACTGCCTTGCGATCCCCTGATTTTTTCGAGACTCTGCATCTGCCGCTTTCGCAACCTCTTACAAGTTTTCGATGAGCACTGCGTTTCAATACGATGTTTTCCTGAGCCTCAACAGGGCGGACAAGCCGCGCGGGCGGGCGCTGGCCGAGCGGTTGCGTTCGGCGGGGTTGCGGGTGTGGTTCGACGAGTGGGTCATCAAGCCTGGCGACGACATCTACCTCGCCATCGAGCGCGGTCTGGAGGCGGCGCGCGTGCAGGTGCTTTGCCTGTCGCCCGATGCGCTGGGGTCGGAGTGGGTCGCGCTCGAACGCAGCACGGTGCTCTTCCGCGATCCGACGAACCATGGCCGCCGTTTCGTTCCGCTGCTGCTCTCCGATTGCGTTTTGCCCGACACGCTGAGGCGGTACAAGTACGTGGACTTCCGCGACGAAGCGCAAGGTGCGTTCGACGAGCTGCTGGGGGCGTGCATAGAAGAGGCGGAAGAAATATTGAGGTTATGTGTGCTAACCGAAATTGAGGGAAGATGGATGCAAATTATAGTGGCCCCCGTTTTTCGGACAACGGATTAAGGTGGTAACTTGCCCGAAAACAGGTTCAAGTTATGAGCGAGAAGAAACGCAACAAGTTCACGGCACAGTTCAAGGCCAAGGTCGCGCTGGA
>Ga0326726_10000441_pt1 | contig 39277 bp, 33 predicted proteins | sample MHFenrmetagenome_2_FD_207603 | JGI IMG/M metagenome (GOLD analysis project Ga0326726, IMG submission 207603) | Lab enriched peat soil microbial communities from Michigan Hollow, Ithaca, NY, United States - MHF15MN | ecosystem: Environmental > Terrestrial > Soil > Wetlands > Peat | place: USA... | reverse complement strand
GGTGCCGCCTTGATAGACGCGCCCGCTCTCCGGCGGGTAGTAGACGGGCTCCGGAGGGTCGCTGGTGCCTGCGTCGAGCGCCTTCGTCAGGGATGCCAAACGCTCTTCCGGCGTCCTCAGCCCGGCGAGCATCCCTTCGGCCTGTGAGCGCACGGGGGCGAGCGCCTGGTCGCGCGGCAACCCGCTCGGATAGACCGTCGTCTCGAAGAAGTCGCGCTCGTAGCTGCGCACGATCAGCTCGTCGCCGGCCACGTGTCGCATGATTTCGTCCGCGTCGGGCCGCGCGCGCAGAGCTGCGACGTCGATTCCGGCGTCCTCGAGAATCGGAATCACGTCGATGCGGCGCAGCGCCTCCTCCTCGAGCGCGACGAGCTCGGCTTCCACCTGGGAGAGGTTCTTGTTCGGGCGCGGCGAGTCACTCTCGATCGGTCGCTGCGCCGCGGGCGCGGCGACCGCGGTCACTCGAGGCTCGCTCGCCGGCGCCGGCGGGGAGTGGCGTTCCGGCGCCGCTGCGATCTCGCGCCGAGCAGGTGTCCCCGGAGCGTCGATCCCCGGCGCCCAATGTCCGGTGAGTGACAGCGCCAGCGCGCCGGCCGCCAGTAGCGCACCGGCTCCGATTGCGAAGCGGGTCCCGCGCATCCGAGGCAGGCTATCAGAGACTTCAGTCGCGGCCGTCCGCGCACGGTGAAGTTGTGATGGCGGTTTGCCGTGGCAGATCGAAGCGGCGGGACGCCGACCAGGCGGCGGGGCGCTTCGTGACGTTGCGATGGCGGATTGTCGTGCTGCCGACGCGCAGACTTCACCAGCTCCCCACACATCCTTGGCGGGAACGCGCCATGCACCTGCTAAACCGGCGAATGTGGCGCGCGTCCTCGTCGTCGACTCCGATCCAGCCGGCCGGGCCGAGCTGGCGAGCTGTTTCTCGTCCGCGGGCTTCACGATCGCCGAAGCGGCGACCGCGGGCGAGGCGGAGCAGCGGCTGCGCGAGGCGCCGCCGCACGCGGTCGTGCTGGACATGTTCCTGCGCGACCAGTCCGGGTTCGCGGTGTGTCGCGCGATCCGCGAGAACCCCGACGCCAAAGACGTCCCGATCCTGATCGTCACGCGCAGCACGTCCGATCTCGACCGGATCCTCGCGCTCGAGGCCGGGGCCGACGACGTCGTGGTGCGCCCGTTCTTCCCGCGCGAGCTCGCGCTGCGCGTGCGCGCACTGCTGCGGCGCGCGGACGGTGAGCGCGGCACGCCCGAGCCGCCGCTCGCGCACGGCCCGATCACGCTCGACCCGAGTCGCCGCTCCGTGCTCGCCGACGGCGGCGCCGTCGCCTTGACCGAGATCGAGTTCGCCCTGCTCGCGCTGCTGCTGCGCCGCCCGTCGCACGTGTTCACGCGCGAGGAGATCCTCAACGAGATCTGGCCCGATGGGGCGGCTCGCACGCCGCGCGTGGTCGACACCCACGTCAAGGGAATCCGGCGAAAGCTCGGCGGCGCCGCCTGGGTGCTCGAAAGCCTTCACGGCGTGGGCTACCGGCTGGCCGCGTTGCCGGAAACAGAACGGTAAATTCGCCTGCAACTCCGCGGGTAAACGGTGATTCCGGCGAAATCGTCATGCAATTGTCATATGATGTGCGCGCGGGCTCTGTACCGTTCGAGCAGCAATGTCGTCCCCTCAAGACCCAGGCGCCGGGGAGCCGTCTAGTTCCCTGATGTCCCCGACCCGGTTCCTCAACCGAGAGCTTTCGTGGCTGGATTTCAACCGCCGCGTGCTCGCGCTTGCCGAGGATCCGTCTCAGCCGCTGCTCGAGCGCGTGAAGTACCTGGCGATCGTCAGCACCAACCTCGACGAGTTCTTCCAGGTGCGTGTGGGCGGCCTGCTGGCGCAGGTCGACGCCGAGATGACGAAGCCCGCCCCGGATGGCCGCACCCCTCGCGAGCAGCTCGGCGAGATCCGCATGCAGGTGCTCGAGCTGCTGCGCGCTCAGGAGAACGTGCTCGCGAAGGAGCTCGTGCCGAAGCTCACCGAGCAGCGCGTCCGCCTGGTGGATTGGGGTCAGCTCGACGAGATGGACCGCTCGCGGCTGGCGCGCGTCTTCGAGGAGGAGCTGCTGCCGATCCTGACGCCGCAGGCGGTCGATCGCGCGCACCCGTTTCCGTACATCTCGAATCTCTCCCTGAATCTCGCGGTCGTGGTGCGCGACGGCGCGAGCGGCGAGAACCGCTTCGCACGCGTCAAGGTTCCGCGTCTGCTGCCGCGCTTCTACGCGCTGCCTGACGGCCAGCGCTTCCTGCCCATCGAGCAGCTGATCGCCGCCCACCTGGAGGCGCTCTTCCCCGGGATGGAGATCGTGTCTCACCATCCGTTCCGACTCACGCTCGACGCGGAGCTCGCGGTCGACGAAGACGCCGCCCGCGATCTGCTGGCCGCGATCCAGTCGGGCCTGCACCGGCGCCTGCGCCTGAACGACGCCGTGCGCCTCGAGATCGACCGCACCATGTCCGCGCGGCTGCGCGACGTGCTGATGGCGGAGCTCGAGCTCACTCCGGACGACGTGTACGTGACGGAGGGGCCGCTCGACCTCGGCGGTCTGTGGGCGCTGCACTCACTCGCGCGCCCCGACCTGAAGGATGAGCCGTGGCAGCCGCAGACGCCGCCGCGACTCGCGTTCGAGGAGGGCGCTGCGGAGATCTGGCGCGTGATCTCGGAGGGCGACGTGCTCCTCCATCACCCGTATGACTCGATCCGGACCTCGGTCGAGGCATTTCTCACGCAGGCCGCGACGGACCCGGACGTGCTGGCGATCAAGCACACGCTGTATCGCACGTCGGGCCGAGACAACCCGATCGTGCGCGCGCTGATCCGCGCCGCGCAGTCGGGGAAGGAAGTCGTCGCGCTGATCGAGCTGAAGGCGCGCTTCGACGAGGGCTCGAACATCGAGTGGGCGCGCCGCCTCGAGCAGGCGGGCGTGCACGTGGTGTACGGAATCGTCGGCCTGAAGACACACGCGAAGATCGCGCTGGTCGTGCGGCGCGAGGGCGCGCAGATCCGGCGCTACTGCCACGTCGGCACGGGCAACTACAACCCGATCACTGCCGACACGTACGAGGACGTCGGGCTCCTGTCGGCGCGGCCCGAGCTCGGCCAGGACCTGACGGAGCTGTTCAACTATCTGACGGGCTGCGGCAGGCCGCAGGGCTACCGCAAGCTGCTCGTCGCTCCCGGGACGCTGCGCTCGCGCCTGCTCGACGAGATCAGCCGCGAGGCGGAGTCGGGCGAGGGCCGCATCGCGATCAAGGTGAACAACCTCTCCGACGAGGGCGTGATCGACGCGCTCTACGCTGCCTCGAACGCGGGCTGCGAGATCGACCTGGTCGTGCGCAGCATCTGCTGCCTGCGGCCCGGCGTGCCCGGTCTCTCCGAGCGCATCCGCGTGCGCTCGATCCTGGGTCGCTTCCTGGAACACTCTCGTGTGTACCGCTTCGGCAAGCCCGGCCGCGGCGCGCGCTACTTCGTCGGCTCGGCCGACCTGATGAATCGCAACCTCGACAAGCGCGTCGAGACGTTGGTGCAGATCGACGACCCCGCGCTGCAGGCTCAGATCGAAGAGATCCTCACCGTGAACCTCGCACCCAATCGCCTCGCGTGGACGCTCGGGCCCGAAGGAGCATGGTCGCAGCTGGAGACGAGCGTCACGACTTCGCACGAGCGCTTCCAGCGGCTCGCGCGTGAGCGCTCTCACTCGTCTCCGACCTGACTCGACAAGAGCGTTTTCGCCTAAGACGCACTACGTTGTCGCGCCGAGGAGCGGAGTGAAGCTCTACCTGATCCGGCACGCGAAGGCGGAGAGCCGAGCATCGTGGTGGCACGAGGATGTGCTCCGCCCACTCTCCGCCGAGGGCCACGGCGAGGCGATGGGTTTGGTCGAGCGCCTCGACGGCGTGCCGATCGCGCGCGTGATCTCGAGTCCCGCGCTGCGCTGTCGGCAGACGGTCGAGCCACTCGCGGCGCGCCTCGGGCTCGCGGTCGAGATCGAGCCGCGCCTCGGCGAGGGCTCGGCGATGAGCGAGGCGATGGCGCTGATCGGGTCACTCGGCAACCGGCCCGTCGTGCTGTGCTCGCATGGCGACTTGATTCCGGGGCTGGTCCACAAGCTGGCACCCGGCGCGCTCGAGCTCGAAGGCGGCCGCCACGTGCCCAAGGGATCGACCTGGGTGTTCCAGGGAACGCTCGGCGAGACGCTGCGCGCCGCGTATCTGCCGCCGCCGCGACACGCCTTCGGCGCGGGCGCGGAAGGCGAGCGACTCCGCATCGGCGTCGCGGATCTGGGGAGCACGTCGTTCCACATGTTGGTCGCGGACGCGATGCCGGACGGTCACATGGAGCGCGTGGCGCGCGAGCGCGAGATGCTGCGCCTCGGCGCGGCGATCGGACCCGACGGCCTGATTCCGCCCGAGACGTGCGAGCGCGCGGTCGATGCGGCGCGCCGCCTGGGTCGCGCCGCTGAACGCGCGGGCGCAGAGCAGGTGCAGGCGATCGCGACCGCCGCGCTGCGCGACGCGAAGAACGGCCGCAAGCTCGCCGAGCAGCTCGGCCGCGCGCTGAACTCGGACGTGCGCATCCTCAGCGGACAAGAGGAAGCGCGCCTCATCTTCTCCGCGTTCCGCCGCCGCGTCGGGCTCGGCGACGAGCCGGCGCTCGGGCTCGATCTCGGCGGCGGCAGCCTGGAGCTCGCGGTCGGCAACGCTTCGCAGCTGCGTTTCGAGGAGACACTCCGCTTGGGAGTGGCTCGCTTGCACGGCGAGCTCGCGCCGTCCGATCCAATGACCGGCGGCGAAGCACGCACGCTGCGCGGCCGCGTCGAGGAAGCGCTCGCGCCGCTCGTCCCGCGCATCCAGGCGCTCGCGCCCGCGCGCTGCATCGCCGCGGGCGGCACCGCGCGTGCGCTCGGCCGCCTTCTCCTCGAGGAGGAGGACGGCGCGATCCGCGGCTTGCTCGTCTCCGAGGATCAGCTCGAGAAGCTCTCGCAGCGGCTGCGCCGCTCGACGCACGAGGAGCGCCTCGACATGGCCGGAATGGACGCGCGCCGCGCGGATCTCTTGCCGACCGGCGCGCTCATCCTGTCGACGTTGGTGCAGGCGCTGGGCCTGCCCGGCATGATGATCAGCGACTGGGGCATTCGCGAAGGCGTGATCCTGGCCGCGATCGCGCGCCGCAACCGCGACGCGCGGAAGAAGAGCGCGGCCGCGGCGGGTTGACCGACACGAGCTGAGCGTGGTCGGGTTGACCGCACAGTTTGGAACACGTTCTAATGGGCACCTTCCGAGGGGAGAGCCCATGTACATCGACCTGACCCCCGAGCTGCGCGCCCTGCGCGACGAGCTGCGCACGTACTTCGCGAAGCTCATGAGTCCGGAGCTCATGGCCGAGCTCTCGGCGGGCGGAGAAGGCGGCGGGCCGCAGTACCGACGCGCGCTGAAGAAGATGGGGCGCGACGGCTGGCTCGGGATCGGCTGGCCGAAGGAGTACGGCGGACAGGACCGCAGCCCGCTCGAGCAGTTCCTGTTCGCCGACGAGGTGCAGCGCGCGGGCTTCCCCCTGCCGTTCCTGACGCTGGGCACCGTCGGACCGACGCTCATGGCGTACGGCACCGCGGAGCAGAAGGCGGAGTTCCTGCCGCGCATCCTCGCCGGCGATCTGCACTTCGCGATCGGTTACTCGGAGCCCGGCGCGGGCACCGATCTCGCGGGACTCACCACCACGGCAACACCGGACGGTGACGAGTGGGTGATCCAGGGGCAGAAGACGTTCACCAGCCTCGCGGATTTCGCCGACTACATCTGGCTGGCCGCGCGCACGGACCCGGATGCGAAGAAGCACCGCGGTATCTCGATCTTCATCGTGCCGACGACGTCACCCGGCTTCCGACTCACTCCGATCTGGACGATGGCGGATGTGCGCACGAACGCGACCTATTACGACGAGGTGCGCGTGCCGGCGCGCTACCTGGTTGGCGGGCTCAACAACGGCTGGGGCCTGATCACGAATCAGCTGAATCACGAGCGAGTCTCGCTGTTCCCGATCGGGCCGTTCGAGCGCCTGCAGGACGACGTGCGCCGCTGGGCGCAGAAGACGACCCTGGCCGACGGGCGGCGCGTGATCGATCAGCCGTTCGTGCGCCGCAACCTGGCGAAGTGCTACACGGGCGCCGAGGCGCTGCGGCTGATGCTGTGGAAGCAGGCGTGGACTCTGACTCACTCGCGCCTGCATCCAGCGGACGCCTCGACCGTCAAGGTCTACGCGAGCGAGTTCTTCGTGGAGGCGTATCGGTCGCTCCTCGAGGTGATCGGCGCGGCCGGCACGATCCACCGGCGCTCGCCGGGCGCGGTGCTCGCGGGGCGCCTCGAGCGCATGTACCGCTCCGCGCTGATCCTCACGTTCGGCGGCGGGACGAACGAAGTGCAGCGCGACATCATCGCGATGGCGGGCCTCCAGATGCCGAACTACAAGGGTTGAGCCGGCCATGAACTTCGCACTCTCCGACGACCAGAAGTCACTCGTCGAGCTCGCGCGCAAGATCCTGGCCGACAAGGCGACTCACGAGCGGACGAAGGAAGTCGAAGCCAGCCCCGAGGGCGTCGACCGCGATCTGTGGCGCGCGCTCGCGGAGGCCAATCTGCTCGGCGCGTGTCTGCCCGAGGAGTTCGGCGGCAGCGGCCTCGGCTTCTTCGAGCTGTGTCTCTTGCTCGAGGAGATCGGCCGAGCCGTCGCGCCGGTGCCCTACTTCGCGGTGCTCGCGACCGGCGCGCTTCCGCTCGCGCAGTTCGGCTCGGCCGAGCAGAAGCGCGGCTGGCTGCCGGGCGTGATCTCCGGCGAGACGCTGCTCAGCGCCGCGCTCGAGGAGCCCGACGGCGACGATCTGGAGCGGCCGTCGACGCGCGCCGAGCGCGACGGCGCGGGCTGGCGTCTCTCCGGCACGAAGATCTGCGTGCCCGCGGCGCATCTCGCGGCGCGCGTGCTCGTGCCCGCCGCGACCGGACAGGGCCGCATCGGCTGGTTCTGGATCGATCCGACCGCGAGCGGGGTCCGGCTCGAGACACAGCGCGCCACGAATCGCGAGGTGATCGCGACCCTGACCTTGCGCCGCGCAAAGGCGAAGTCGCAGGACCTCCTGGGCACCCTGGCCCGCGGTCGCGAGATCGCGCGCTGGATCGGCGAGCGCGCGGTCGCCGGTCTGTGCGCGATGCAGGTCGGCGTCGCCGAGCGCGCGCTGCGCATGATGGCGAGATACACGAGCGAGCGCAAGCAGTTCGATCGCCCGATCGGCAGCTTCCAGGCGGTGCACACGCGCGCGGCCGACGCCTTCGTGAACGTCGAAGCCATGCGACTCACGGCGCAACAGGCGGCGTTCCTGCTCGCGGAGAATCGCCCGGCGTCGCTCGCGGTTTCGGTCGCGAAGATCTGGGCGGCCGACGGCGGAAACTTCACGTCCTACGCCGCCCAGCACCTGCACGGTGGCATCGGCATGGACCTCGACTATCCGCTGCACCGCTCGTACATCTGGACGAAGCACATCGAGCTCACGCTCGGGACGGCCGCGCGCCACCTGGAGCGAATCGGCGACGCGCTGGCGAATACGCCGCCGCCCGGCCAGTGACTCGGGGCGCGCGCAGCGAGCCGCAGGTGAGCGAAGTTAGATGAGGCCCAGCGCGTTCTCGCGCATCACGAGCCTCACCTCGCGCGGCGAGAAGCCCTTCAGCTCCTGCGCGTAGTCGCTCGGCTCGGCGATGCCCTCGGCGTGCGGGAAGTCCGAGCCCATGAGCATGTGCTCGACGCCGACCAGGTCGGCCATCCCGCGCAGGTCCTCCTCGTGGAACGGCGACACCCAGACGTGTCGGCGGAACGTCTCGACCGGGTCCTCGCGGTACGCCTGCGGAGTCTGGCCGAAGCTCTTCTTCAGCTTGCGCAGCAGCTCGCGCACCCAATCCGAGCCCATCTCGACGCTCGCGAGGCGCAGTCCCGGGAAGCGCTCGAAGACCCCGTGGCAGATCAGCGCCGCGAACGTGTCGAACGGCGCGCGGTCGGCCGACACCAAACCGCGTAGGGGCGTGCCGGCGAAGGCGCGGAAGTCACCGCCCTCGCCCCAGTCGTCGGCGTACTTGTTGTAGCCGTGGTCGCCGCCGTGGAACGCGGCCACGACGCCCGACTCCTGCACGCGCGCCCAGAACGGATCGTAGAGCCGATCGCCGAGCGAACGGCTGCGGTCGGGCGCCGGCACGGGCGCCGCGCGCAGGCACACGACGCGCGCGTCGCGCGCGAGCGCCCATTCGAGCTCCGCCACGGCGTTCGCGGAATCGACCAGCGTGACGAGCGGCGCGCCGTAGAGTCTCTCGCGGTACGCGAAGCCCCAGTCCTCGTCGAGCCACTGATTGAAGGCGTGAAACGCGGCGCACAGCGCCTCGGGGTCTCCGCGCAGCGCCTCCTCCATCCCGACGCCGAGCGTCGGAAACAGGAACGTCCGCTCGATGCCCTGCGCGTCCATCACGCGCAGTCTCTCGTCGCGCTCGCGGTACGCCCGGCGGATCGGCTCGAGCGGGCCGAAGAGCTCGCGCATCGACAGACCCTTCGGGTTGTGACCGCGGTAGAACTGATCGAGACAGCCCGGCTTCGCGACCGGGTCGAACGTCGGATTCGGGATGAAGCGGTTGATCTTCCCGCCGACGAGCAGGACCTTGCGGCCGTCCACCTGACCCCACTGGAGCGCGCGCTTCGCCATGCGCGGGTCGATGTGGCGCGTGAACGCGTCCTCGGCCTCGTAGTAGTGATTGTCGGCGTCGAAGATCCGGAAGTCGAGGGGAGTCACTCTGCTCCTCCTAGCGCCCCTTGTACACGGGCTTGCGTTTCTCGGCGAAGGCGCGCGGCCCCTCTTTCGCGTCCTCGCTGGCGAACACCGGCCAGCCGAGCTCGAGCTCTTTCTCGAGCGCCACGGACTCGGGCAGACTCTCGTCGAGGGTGCGCAGTGACTTCAGGATCGCCTGCACCGCGAGCGGGCCGTTCTCGCAGATCTGCGCCGCGATCTTGCGCGCCTCCTCCAGCGCGCTCCCGGCCGGCACGACGCGCCCGATGAGCCCGAACTCCTTCGCCTCCTGCGCGCTCACGTGGCGCGCGGTCAGCAAGATCTCCGCGGCGAGCGTGTACGGGATCTGCCGGCGCAGCCGGATCGTCGAGCCGCCCAGGGGAAACAGGCCGCGCTTCGCCTCGGTGACTCCGAACGTGGCGGTGTCTCCGGCGACGCGGATGTCGGTGCCCTGCAGGATCTCGGTTCCGCCCGCGACCGCGTAGCCCTCGACGGCGGCGATGATCGGCTTCATCGGCCGGTTGTGGCGCAACAGCGCCTGCCAGTGGAGGTCCGGGACCTCCTTCATGCGCTTCTGCATCTCCTCGTCGGGCTTCTGCTCGCGGCCCATGGTCTTCAGGTCGGCGCCCGCGCAGAACGTGCCACCCGCGCCGGTGAGGATCGCGCAACGCAATTCGGTGTCGGCATCGAGCAGTCGCCAGGCCTCGTACATGCGCCACAGCATGTCGGGTGACAGGGCGTTCTTCGCTTCGGGGCGATTCATCGTCACGAGCAGGACGTGTCCGTCCCGCTCGACGATCGCGTGGGGGCTCGTCATGCCCGGATTGGAACACGTTGCACCCCCTCCCTCAAGCGCCCGGCTCGCTTGCGACCCCCACTAGAACGTGTTCTAATCGGCGCGCTAGAGGAGGCGCGATGGGCCTGGACCACATCGATCTCGACAACCCCGACAACTTCGTCTCGGGCACGCCGCACCATTGGTTCCGCGAGCTTCGCCGCGAGGCGCCGGTGCACTGGCACAAGGAGCGCGGCGGCGTCGGCTTCTGGAACCTGACGAAGTACGAGGACGTGAAGTTCGTCTCGCGCAATCCGCAGCTCTTCTCGTCGTGGCTCGGCGGCACGAACATCGGGGACCGCCCCGAGGAAGCGCTGATGGGCATGCGCATGATCATGCTCAACATGGACCCGCCGCAGCACGTGAAGTTCCGGCGCATCGTGCAGCGCGGCTTCACGCCGCAGATGACCGCGAAGCAGGAGCCGTATCTGCGCGCGCTCTCGAAGCGCATCGTCGACGCCGTGGCTCACCGAGGTGAGTGTGAGTTCGTCGAGCAGCTCGCGGCCGAGCTGCCGCTGCAAGTGATCTGCGAGCTGATGGGCGTTCCGCTCGAGGACCGCAAGCTGATCTTCGAGCTGTCGAACAAGCTGATCGGCTTCGACGATCCAGAGTTCCAGAACACCGAGGAGGACGCGCGCCAGGCCTCGATGCAGATGTTCGGCTACGCGCTGAAGCTCGCCGAGAAGTACAGGAAGGAACCCGCCGACAATCTCACCAACACGCTCATGAACGTGGAGATCGACGGCGAGAAGCTCTCCGAGCTCGAGTTCTGCTCGTTCTTTCTCTTGTTGGCCGTCGCCGGCAACGAGACGACTCGCACCGTGACCACGAACGGCATGCGCGCGCTGCTCGCCCACCCCGACCAGCTGCAGATGCTCGCGAACGATCCGTCGCTCGTGCCGACGGCGGTCGAGGAGTTCGTGCGCTTCGACCCGGCCGTTCACTACTTCCGGCGCACTGCGACGCAAGACACGGAGATCCGCGGCCAGAAGATCGCGAAGGGTCAGAAGGTCGTCATGTGGTACCCCTCCGCGAACCGCGACGAGGACATCTTCAGCGAGCCCGACCGCTTCGACGTGACTCGCCAGAACAACCAGCACCTGGCCTTCGGCATCGGCGAGCACTACTGCCTGGGCGCGAACCTAGCTAGGCTCGAGCTCACGGTCATCTTCCAAGAGATGCTGACGCGCCTGAAGAATCCCCGCCTCGCCGCGCCTCCGCGCCGCCTGCGCTCGAACTTCATCAACGGCGTGAAAGAGATGCGGATCGAGTTCGATCCCGAGCGCTAGGCGCTCGAGTCACTCGCCGCGCAGCTCGCCGAGAAACTGCTTCGCGTAGTAGTAGACGACCGCGGCGATCACGAGGCCCAGCGTTTCACCCAGGCCCACGCCGAACGCGCCGTCCAGGGGATCGCGCAGCAGCAGGCCCGCGGCCGAGGCGACCAGCATGGCCATGAACTTCGTCACCCGTCCCCATCGGGAGGGGCGTGGGGCTACTTGAAGGCGCGGCCCGGCGGGGCGAGCGCCGCGCTCGGCCAGCGACCGCTGCGCTCGAGCGCTTCCTCGAGCCGCTCGAGATACTCGGCGCGCGGAATCTCGACGCAGCCGAAGCGCGCGAGATGCGGCGTGCGAAACTGCGTGTCGAGCAGGTGGAAGCCGCCCGCGCGCAGCCAGTCGACGAGAGTCACGAGACACACCTTCGACGCGTCGCGGCCGCCGTGCTCGGGCCGGCTGAACATGCTCTCGCCGAAGAACGCCGCGCCGATGTGCACGCCGTAGAGCCCGCCGACGAGCCGCCCCTCGCGCCACGCCTCGACGCTGTGCGCGAAGCCGCGCGCGTGGAGCTCGACGTACGCGCGCACGAGTCGCTCGTCGAGCCACGTCTCCGGCCGCTCGGGCCGCGGCGCCGCGCAGGCGCGGATCACCGTCTCGAAGACCGAATCGCTGCGCAGCTCGAAGACACCGCTCTTCGCGACGCGCGCGAGGCTGCGCGGCACGTGGAAGGACTCCAGCGGAATCACAGCGCGCGGGTCGGGGCTGTAGTAGTCGATCGTCCCCGTGCGCGGGTCGGCCATCGGGAAGATCCCGCGCGCGTAGGCGCGCAGCAGAAGCTCCGCGTTCGGGCGCCCGAGATCCATCGCGACCGAGGCTGCCACGCGCCTCACGGAGCGGCAATGACACCCGGCACTGTTGGACGACCACGGAGAGGACCGCCCCGAGCCGCGGTTGCAAGCGGCGAAGCCGCGCGCAGTGAGGCGGAGCCGAACGAAGTCAATGAGAAGCAAAGGCCTCGGCGAAGATCGCGGGCGCGGCGTCCTGCGCGACCTCGGCAAGAGTGAATGCCGCGGGAACGGCCACGGGCCGGCGCGCACTCCCCTGCCAGACGACCGCACCGCTCGCGGAGTCCACGAGCGCGAGCTCGAGGCGCACGTGCAAGAGATCGTCCGCGTTGCGCGTGAACTGCTTCAGCGTGCCGATGAGCACGGGCCCCGCGAGGCCGCCTGCTCGTGCCTGCGCGAGCGCTGCCTGCGAGTCACTTGGGGGCAGCTTCACGGCGGCAGACACCGCCTCCAGCGACGCGACGTCGTAGCCGCGGCGCGCCAGCTCCTGCGCCGCGCGGACCCGGAGTAAGTCGAGCACGGTCAGCGACGTCGCGTCGGCGCCTCGTCCGATGGCTCGCGAGAATTCGTCGAGCGGATTTGCGCTGGCCAGGCGGAGCGGCTGCCCGGTCTCGTTGCGGAACGGGAGCACGGCGATCGCGCCCGCGAGCTCCGGTAGGCTGCCGCGCTCTGTCGGCTCGGCCATGCGTTCGTCGGGAGTCCTCAGCAGCCCGCAACCCGACAACGGAAGTGCCAGCGACGCGAGCGCGAGTAGGCCGACCGCGGTCGCCATGCGCCGCCGCGCGCGCGCCGTCGCGCCGGCGACGACCCAGACAGCCGCCGCGAGCAGGACGTAGACCGGTCCCGCCGGCAGGTCCGCGCGGTACGAGACCTCGAAGCCGCCGAGCGAGCATAACGTGGCGATCCCCGCGGCGACGAGGAAGGTGACCGCCAGGTGACTCGTGAGTCGCAGCGCCGCGAGCGCGGGCAGCACGAGGAAGCCGAAGACGACCATCGGCCCCGCCGTCATCACGCCGACCGAGATTCCGACGCCCAGCAGGAGATACAGCAGCGCGTCGTAGCGCGCGGGGTTCCGTCCGATCGTGCGCGCGAACTCGGCGTCGAACGAGACGAGCAGGATCTCGCGGCGGAACAGCGCGAAGACGAACAGGACGAGCGCCGCGACCACGGAGAGCACCGCGAGGTCGCGGTTCGAGATCGCGAGCAGCTCGCCGCGCAAGAGACTCGTCATTTCGAGGTCGCCCGTCGGGTTCAGGGCGACGGTGAGCAAAGTCGTCGCGGACGCGACGGCGAACAGACCGCCGATGCGCCACTCGACCGGCGTGCGCGACCCGCGGCTGCCGATCACGAGCAGCGCGAGCGCGGCGAACGTCGCGCCGAGCGAGCCGGCCAAGGCGATCCAGTGCGCGCCGCCGCCGTCGCCGTGGACGTGGTGAGTCACGAGAAACACGAGCGCGATGCCCGCCGCCCCGGCCTGCGGCAGCGCGACGCCCAGCAGCACCATCCTGCGCAGCGCGACGTACACGCCCAGCACCGAGCACAGCACGCACACGATCCAGCCGCCAACGACCGCGTTGCGAAACAGGAAGTCGGGCGAGAACACCTCCATCACGACTCACTCTCCTCCTCGACGCCGCCGGAAGCGACGATCACTGCGCGATCCACTGCGCCGCGCGCCGCGTCGGCGTGGTGAGTCACCATCCAGATCGACAGCCCGCGCTCGCTGCGCAGCCGCCCGAGCACCGCCAGGATCGCCTTCTCGGCTTCGCGATCGACGCCGGCGGTCGGCTCATCGAGCAACAGGATCTGCGGCTCGGTGGCAAGCGCGCGCGCGATCAGGACGCGCTGCCTCTGCCCGCCGGAGAGCTCCGCGTAGCGCATGCGTTCGAACGGTGTCGCGCCGCACGCCTCGAGCGCAGCGCGAGCGCGCGCTCGCTCGCGCGCGCCGATGCGGCGCCAGAACGGCAGGTCGCCGAACGTACCCATCATAGCGACGTCGCGAGCGGTGACTGGGTAGAGATCGTCGAGTGTCTCGCGCTGCGGCACGTAACCGACGCGCAGCTGCGGAGCTCGCTCGATCCTCCCGCCAAGCGGCGGGAGAAATCCGAGCAAGCTCCGCAGCAGCGTCGTCTTGCCCGAGCCGTTCGCACCGAGCACCGCGACGAACTCCGCCCGGCGAAGCTCGAGCGAGACGTCGCGGAGGACCACGCGTCCCGGGTAGCCCAGGTCCGCGCGCTCGACCTTGATCAGCGCCGGCTCCATGTGGCTAGCTCGGTCCTTGCGCCGTTGCGGCCGCTACCAGCGCGCGGAGATTCGCCTCGACGAACTCTACGTATGTCGAGGTGCCGGGCAGACCACCAGTCAGGCTCGACACCGTCGCTACACGCGCGCCCGTGCGCTCGGCTACTTGCTGCGCGAGCGGCAGCTCGTAGGCGACCTCGCGAATCACGACCGTCGCTTTCTGCCGCTTCATCTGCTCGATCAGGTCCTCCAAGTGACCCGGCGTCGCCGGTACTCCGGGCTTGGTCTCGATCGTGCCGACCAGTTCGATCCCATAGTGCGCCGCGAGATAGATCAGGTCCGGGTGATACGACACTGCCTTCAACCCGCGCAGCGGCGCCGCGAGCTGGTCCCACTCGGCGATCTTCCCGTCGAGCAGCTTCTCGTAACTCGCGAGCCCGGCGCGGTAGACCTCGGCCCCGTCGGGATCGACGCGCTCCAGCCCCTCGGCGATCGCGCGCGCCATCAGCTTCCCCTGCGTGGGGTCGAGATTGAAGTGGGGATTTCCGAGCGGATGTAACTCGCCCTGCGTTCGGCTCTGGCTGTCGGGTATCTCGAGCGGATGGATGTAGAGAGAGGCGTCGATGTAGCCCGGCGCGCCCGGCAGGATGTTCGAGTTGCGCGCGACCTCGAGCAGCGCCGGCAGATACGCGTGCTCGAGGCCGAGGCCCTGCACCACCAGCGCGTCCGCGCGGTTCAGCTTAGTGACGAAGCTCGGCTTCACCGGGACCTTGTGCGGGTCCTGACCGCCCTCCGCGATGGTCGTGACCTCGATGCGCGCGCCGCCGATCTGGCGCGCCATGTCGGCGACGTCGGGCAGGGAAGCGACCACGCGCAGCGCCGCAGACGCGTGCGACGCGCCGAACAGACCCAGAATGAGTGTGACTGAGAGACTAACGAGCCGCGAAGCCATGGCTGTGACTCCCGATGAAGGCGGTCCACTGCAGCGTGAAGCGCTGATCGTTCTGGCCCGTGGTGCCGATGTTGTCGAACTGGAAGCGCAGGCGCTGGAACTCGGACGGCTGCCAGGTCACGAAGGCGGATTCGGTGCGCTGGCGGTCCGCGGGCCCGAAGATCTGCTGCGCGTAGTCGTAGCGCCCACCGAGCGAGAAACGCCGGTTGAAGAAGCTCTCGACGTACGCGTAACCGCCGTCGCGCCGGAAGCGTCCGGAGCCGAGGATGTCGTCGCCAGTGACTGGATCCGTGCCGACGACGACGTTGTTGAACTGCTCGTTGTTCCAGAGCCACTCGACTCCGACGACTGTTCCCTGGTAGAAGCTGCTCGTGCCGGGCTGGTGCCGGAACGTAGCGTCGATCCCGTACAGCTCTCGGTTCGCGTCCGTCGGAATCGTGAGCCAGCTCGCGCCGAGGTCGAGACTCGTCGTCTCGCTGAGGTCGAAGTAGGTCTGCGGATGTACGACGTAGCTCCACTGACTCGGCGAGCGCTGACTCCCCGGCATCGTGCCGAACTGACTCGAATCGAAGAGGCGATCCGCTCCGACCGAGTTGTACGCGCCGAACGTGACCTGGATGAACTGGTCGGTCGGCGCTAGCCACGAAGTCTCCACGCCCTCCGAGATCGACTCACCGCCGATGATGTTCTCGATCGACGGCGGGCGATCGACGAACGGCAGCGCTTCGTCGTGCCAGTGCGGGAAGCGCCCGAAGTCGGCCATAAATCGGCCGCCCTTCACGGTCAGGTTGTAGGGCAGCGCCGTCGTGACGAGCGCCGCCTCTTCGATGTTGAATGACTCATCCGTCGTTCCGTTGATGCTCGCGTAGCCGCGCAAGAACGGATCGATGGGCGCGGATATGAACAGCTCCCCGGTCGCCAGCAGGAAGCCCGCGCCGTCGTTGCCCTGTGTGTTCGTCGCCGCCTGACCGTCGATGACGAAGCTGATGCCGGGATTGTCGGCGTTGATCGGCGCGATGCGGGCGGTCTCGAGCTTCATCGGCGGCTCCGGTGGTGCCGCCGCGGCGGGCGTGACGCCGAGTGCGTCAACTTTGCGCTCCAGGGCTTCGAGCGCGGACTGGGTGCGCGTGAGCTCGCTCTTCGTTGCGGCGAGCTCGGCCTTCAGTGCGGAGATCTGACTGTCGGGAGTCTCGGCTTGGCCGAGTCCCGGAGACATGAGCGCGGTCAGCGCGAGAAGCGCTGCGGCCGCGCGAGACACCGAGCGTTCGGGTCCCATCGCATCCTCCAAAAAAGAGAGCCTCAGAGTGACTGATGACTTCTTCTAGGCAGATCGACGGGATGCGGGAGGCGCGCGCGCACAGGCCGGGTCGAGCTCGACCTTGGGCGCGACCGCGACTAGCTCGAGCGCCGCGGCGTGAGTGACCAGCGGCGCAGAGACGATCGCGAGCGCGCTCGGCGCGTCGACGGCGCGTGCGCCGGCGTGGGCGATGGCGCCACAGACCGGGCAATCGGACGAGTGACTGGGCGCTCGTCCGTCGGAACTGCAGCTCGCTTCGTTCGGGTCGCACGCAGTCGTGAGGACGTGCAGATATGGGAGCAGCGCGTGAGACGCGAGCGCGAGCAGGCCGACGAGCGCGACGCGCTTTGCACTCGAGAGAATCGAGCGGACCTGCCTCGGCATCGCGGCGCAGGCTAGCCGAGCCGCTAGGTGAACGCCACCGGCGTGCGCAGGGTGACGAACTCTTCCGCCGCCGTGGGATGGATGCCGACGGTGGCGTCGAACTGCGCCTTGGTCGCGCGGCACTTCACCGCGATCGCGACGCCCTGCAGGATCTCGCCCGCGTCGGGGCCGAGCATGTGCGCACCGACTACGCGCTGACTCGTGCGGTCGACGACGAGCTTCATGGTCGTCTTCTCGTCGCGGCCGGTCAGCGTGTGGCGCAGCGCGCGGAAGCTCGTGCGGTACACGTCGAGCTCGCCGTACTTCGCGCGCGCGCTCGCCTCCGTGAGTCCGACCGTGCCGATCGGCGGCTGACTGAACACCGCGCTCGGCACGTCCTCGTGGTCGACCGGCGTGGGCGCGCCACCAAAAAGTGTACGGGCGAGCGCCATCGCTTCGTGAATCGCGACCGGCGTGAGATTCAAGCGGTTCGTCACGTCGCCGATCGCGAACACATTCGGCAGTGACGACCGCGAGTATGCGTCGACGACCACCGCGCCGTCGTGCCCGAGAGCGACACCGAGCTCCTCGAGGCCGAACCCGGCCGTGTTCGGATCGCGGCCGATCGCGATCAGGACTTGGTCGGCGTCGGCGGTGCTGCCGTCGACGAAGTGGGCGCGGAGCCCGGCGCCGCGGCGTTCGATGCTGGCCATCTTCGTGTCGAAGCGCAGCTCGATGCCGCGCTTCTTCATCTCGACCGCGAGCGCGGCGCGAATGTCGTCGTCGAAGCCGCGCAGGAAGAGCTCGCCGCGGTGCGCGAGCGCGGTGCGCGCACCGAGACCGGCGAGGATGCCCGCGAACTCGACCGCGATGTAGCCGCCGCCGACGACCAGCACGCGCGCCGGCAGCTCCTTCAAGTGGAACGCCTCGTTCGAGCTGATCGCGAGCTCGATGCCCGGAATCGCCGGCATGCGCGGCCAGCCGCCCGTCGCCACGAGCAGATTCTCCGCGGTGTAGGTCTTGCCGCCGGCCTCGACGGTGTGCGCGTCGACGACGCGCGCGCGCGCCTCGATGCGCCGCACGCCGGCATCGTCCAGCAATCGCCCGTACACAGAATTGAGTCGCGCGATCTCGCGGTCCTTGTTCGCGATCAACGTCGCCCAGTCGAAGCTGCGCGCGCCGACCGTCCAGCCGTACGCGGCCGCGTCCTCGAAGTCGTCGGCGTAGTGCGCGGCGTATGTCAGGAGCTTCTTCGGGATGCAGCCGACGTTCACACACGTGCCGCCGAGATAGCGTTCCTCGGCGACGGCGACGCGCGCGCCGAAGCTCGCCGACATGCGACTCGCTCGAACGCCCCCGGAGCCGGCACCAATCACGAAGAGATCGAAGTCGAAGCGCGCCATCGCGCGATTCTAGCCGGGCGACCTCTCGAAATCGCCGAGCGAGAAGGCGACGCCGCCCGCGAGATCCGCGACGGGCGGGCGCAGCTTGGTGACGCGCAGCCACAGCTCGGCGCCGGGCGGCACCATCGGCCGGAACACGGCGAGCAGCTCGTGAGCGAGGCGCTCGACCAGGTGGAACTCGCGGCCCGCGACGCGCGCGCGCGCGGCCGCGATCAGGTCCGCGTAGCAGACCGTGTCCTCGAGCTTGTCGCTCTCGCACGCGGGCGGCAGCTCCGCGAAGCGCACGGCGAGGTCGAGATCGACGGCCTGCGGCGTCGCGCGCTCGTCCGCGCCGCAGCCCAGCCGAACCGACAAGCGGGCGCCCTTGAACTCGAGTGTGCTCATGGCGCAGATCCTAGCCGGATTCTGCTAGGTTAGTCCTGTTAAATGTCCTGGCGGATTCGTTCAGTGAATCTGAACACTGTCGATCTCAACAAGCTGCGCACGTTCCTCGCCGTCGCCGAGCGCGGCGGCATCAGCCCCGCGGCGCGGACGCTCGCGCTGACGCGCTCCGCGGTGAGTCAGAGCGTCTCCGGCCTCGAGGGATCGCTGGGGGTGCGCCTCTTCGACCGCGTCGGTCGGCAGCTCGTGCTCACCGCCGAAGGCCGCACGCTCGCGCGCCGTTTCGGCCGCCTGCACGCCGAGCTCGCGAGCGCGCTCGCGCTCGTGGTCAACGAGGAACGCGCGGTGCGCGGGCTGGTGCGGCTGGGTCTGTATCTCGGCGCCTCGCGTGCGCGGCTCGCAGGCTTCCTCGCGGGCTTCGCCGCGGCGCACCCGCAGGTGCAAGTGAAACTGCTCTACGGCGCGCACGCGGAGCTGCGCGAGCAGCTCGTCGCGAATCGCCTCGACTTCGCGCTGGCGCTGGTGCCGAGTCACTCGGCCCTCGCCCGCGTTCGCTCGAGCCTGTTGTTCCGGCAGGAGCTCGTGCTCGTGTCGTGCCGGCCGTTCGCGCGCGGGCGCGCGCTCGCCGAGTCACTCGAGAACGCACCCTGCGTCGACTACTACCAGTCGAGCCCGCTCGTGCGCCGCTGGCTCCGGCACCACTTCCCGCGCAAGCGCATCACCGCCGACGTGCGCGTGTTCGCGGCCAGCGCCGACATGGCGCTCGAGCTGGTGCTGGCCGGCGCCGGCGCGGCGGTACTGCCGCGCGAGCTCGCCGAGCCCCTGCTCCGCGACGGCCGACTGCACGCGGCGCGCAGCGGGCGCGCCGAGCTGCGCGACGCGGTCTGGCTCGAGGAGCCGGCGGGCGCGTGGCGGAGCGAGACCCTGCGCGCGTTCCGCGCGGCGCTCCTCGCGAGTCTCGCGGAGGCGCGGTGACACGATTCGGTGTCGCGCTCGAGATCACTCCCCCGCGCGAGTCGCGGCCGGAGGTGTTGCTGCGGCGCGCGCGACTGCTCGGCGAGGGCGCCGACGCGGTGCACGTGATCCAGCGCCCGGATCGGCAGCGCAGCGTCGACGCCGCCCTCGAGCTCGAGCGGTGCGGCATCGCCGCCGTCTGGCACCTCGTGAACCGCGGGCGCGAGCGCGCGGATCTGGAGCGCGAGATCGAGCGGGCAGCGCGCGGCGGCCTGCGCGCCGCGCTGCTCGTGCGCGGCGAAGCCGGCCCGCCCGAGCCGATTCCGCCGCCGACCTTGGCGTCGCTCGTGACTCGCGTGCGCGCCGCGATTCCCGGCGCGCGCATCGGAGTCACACTGAACCCCTACGGTCCGCGCGAGCAAGCGCTCGCGAACCTCTGGCCGAAGCTCGACGCGGGAGCGGCGTTCGTGCAGACACAGCCGATCTTCGAGACGGCCGCGCTCGCTCCCCTCGCCGAGGCGATCCGCGCGCGAGCGCCAGCGGTGCGCATCGTTCCGATGCTGATCCCGCTGCTCTCGGCGGCCGCGGCCGAGAGACTCGGCGAGAGGCTGCGCGTGCCCCTGCCCCGTCGACTGCTCGAACGGCTCGAGAACGGCGGCGAGCCCGCGGGCTGGGACGCGCTCGCCGAGCTCGTGGCCGCGCTCCGGGCCTCCGGTCTCGCCGACTCACTCGCGCTGATGACTCAGGAGGCCGACCCGCCCAAGGCGTTCGGCGAGCGCATCGCCGCCGCGCTCGGCGACTCTGCTCCGGGTCACTCGCGCCTCGCCTCGTCCCCGTAGAAGCGCCACTCCTTCCCGACGATCAGACGCGCGCCGCGCCGGAAGCGGAAGTACGACCACGCCCACTGCAGGACGACGAGCGCGCGATTGCGGAAGCCGACGAGATAGTAGATGTGGACGAGCAGCCAGGCCGCCCACGCGAGCCGTCCGCGCACGCGCCAGCCGAAGATCTCGCCGACGGCGCGGCTGCGGCCGATGGTCGCGAGCGTCCCGCGGTCGACGTAGCGGAATGACTCGCGCGGCTGACCGCGCAGCTCGGCGCGGATCTGGCGCGCGATGAAGCGGCCCTGCTGGAGCGCGACGGGCGCGAGTGCCGGAAGGTCGCGGCCCGCGGCGTCCCGGACCTGCGCTTGATCGCCCGCGACGAACACCTCCGAGTGACTCGCGAGCGAGAGATCGGGACCCACGGGCACTCGTCCGCCCGGCGCGAGCGGGACGCCGAGCCGGCGGCTCAGGTCCTCGGCGCGCACGCCCGCCGCCCACAGAACCGTGCACGCCTCGATGCGCTCGGCGCCGACCTCGAGTCCGCGCGCGTCGATCTTCGTGACCGCGCTCGACGTCCACACCTGCACGCCCAGTGCTTCGAGGTCGCGCACCGCGCGACTCGCGAGCTCGGGATGGAGCGCCGGGAGGATCCGCGGCGCCGCTTCGATCAACATGATGCGCGCGAGCTTCGGGTCGATGCGCCGGAAGTCGCGCGCCAGCGTGAAGCGACTCATCTCGCCGATCGCGCCCGCGAGCTCGACCCCGGTCGGCCCGCCGCCGACGATCGCGAAGCTGAGCAGCGCGCGCTGTCTCTCGCGGTCGGTCTCCTTCTCGGCCTCTTCAAACGCGTCGAGCACGCGGCGCCGGATCTCCGTCGCCTGCTCGATGGTCTTCAGACCGGGCGCGAACGGCTCCCAGTCTTCATGGCCGAAGTACGCGTGCCGTGCGCCGCACGCGAGCACGAGATAGTCGTACTCGATCGACCCGGCGTCGGTCGCGACCTTGCGCGCAGCGAGGTCGACGTCCTCGACCTCGCTGCGCAGCACGCGCGTATTCGGGAAGCGCGAGAGCAGACTCCGAATCGGCGTCGCGATTTCCGCGGGAGAGAGACCGGCCGTGGCGACCTGGTAGAGGAGCGGCTGAAACAGATGGTGGTTGCGGCGGTCGAGCAGAGTCACCTCGACCTCGCTCTCCACGCCGAGGCCGAGCGCCGTGTTCAGCCCGGCAAAGCCCCCGCCGACGATGACCACGCGCTTCATCGCGCAAGCCTAGAGACTCGGGCGGTTCTGCGCCGTCTCTCTACCGGCGGGAGCGGCGGGAGCGGCGGGCGAGCAGCGCGGTGCCCAGCAGCGCGAGGAGCACGGTCCCCGGCTCGGGAACCGCACGCGCTTCGTACTCGACGATGAAGCCGAGGCTCGGACCCTGCGGCTGTGAGTCCAAGTTCTCGTCGTTCCAAGTGCCGCGGTTGTCGACGCCGGCGATGAAGTAGTGGACCCACATCGTCAGATAGCGCTCGTCACCGCCCGCGACACCTTCGTCGTTGGCTTCGCCCGGCGCCCAATCCGTGAAGACCCATGACTCGGGCGAGATCCACTGCCAACCGACGTCCGGCGGAAGTGACTTGACCGGCGTGTCGTTCTGGAAGCCGCCCAGCCAGACCTGCCGCTTCGACAGCGTGGCGGGGAGCGGCAAGATCTCGTTCACGATGAAGCCGTTCTCGGTCGCGTCCGCGATGGTCGCGAGATGGCCGACGGTCCCCGGGCCGAGCGACGAGTTCGCGGCCGCGTCTCGCGCCGCGGTCCAAGACACCGGCGTCGTGCCCGTCGGAACGAACGCGTAGTAGTGACCGTTGCCGCCGTCTCCGGGAGCCCAGTACGCGGCGTCGCAGCCGGTGAACGAGCACGAACCCTCGAGGCCGCTGGGCAACGGCAGCGCGCGCGCGGACGGCGCGGCCAGCAACAGCGCGGCTAGCGCCGCGCACAGGCCCACCGAGATACTCGTCCGTCGCCGCAGCAGCGTCACCCGGGTCCCTCCAAACACAGTCGCAGCGTACCTCATTGGAGTGCTCCCGAACAATCGGAAGTGACGCGCAGAGGCGAAAATGAGAGACCGTCGCGCCGCTCGGGCCTGCGCCGGGCTCGGGCTGCGGCTCAGTTGCCGCTCAGTTGCCGGTCTCGCCCTCAAAGCGGGTTCGAGGGCTGCCGATAGCGCGGGGACCCATGTCGACCCCTGCGAATCCGGCCCCTCCGTCGCACGCCGATGCGCTCCTCGGCCGCGTCGCGGTGGCGTCGAAGATGATCACGATGGAGCAGCTCGCGCACGCCACGCGCGAGCAGGCGCGCCTCGGCAACACCCGGAACATCGGCGAGGTGCTGGTCGCGATGGGCTTCCTCGACCAAGCCACGCTCGCCAAGGCCGTCGAGATACAGCGCAGCGTGATCGCGCGCGCGAAAGAGAAGAAGGGCGACGGCGCGCCCATGACTCCGCCGGTCGCGAAGCCCGTGCCCGTCGAGGTCGGCGCCGACACCGATCGAAGCGCCGCCGCGGCGCTGGCGCGCGAAGCGCAGCCGGCGTCCAGGCCGGCGACCGCCCCAAAGCCCCGACCCGTGCCGGTTGCGGGCGCCCCTGGCGCGGTCGTGAAGATCGGCCTCGACCGCGGGATGGACGCATTGCTCGTCGACGCCGCGAGTCAGGGCGCGAGCGACGTCCATCTGCACAGCGGCTCGAATCTGCGCTTGCGCGTTCGCGGCGTGCTGGTCGAAGTGCCGGACTCGAAGCTGTCGCCCGCAGTCGCCGAGAAGCTGATCCTCTCGGTACTCAACGAGGAAGAGCGCGCGCTGCTCGAGGAGCACGGCGAGATCGACTTCAGTCACACCGTGAAGGGCCTCGCGCGCTTCCGCGGGAACGTCTACCGCCAGCTGCGCGGTCTGGACGCGAACTTCCGGCGCATCTCGCTGCAGCCCCCGACGCTCGAAGATCTGGGCCTTCCGAACTCACTCGCGAAGTTCACGAACTTCCACCAGGGCATGGTGCTGGTCACCGGCCCGTCGGCGTGCGGCAAGTCGTCGACGATGGCCGCGCTCGTGAACCTGATCAACGAGGAGCGGGCCGAGCACATCCTGACGATCGAAGACCCGATCGAGTATCTGCATCCGTCGAAGCGCTGCGTCGTGAACCAGCGCAACGTGAAGCGGCACACCGAGTCATTCGCGCGCGCGCTGCGCGCGGCGCTGCGCGAGGATCCGGACGTGATCGTGATCGGCGAGCTGCGCGACCCCGAGACGATCTCGCTCGCGATGACCGCCGCGGAGACGGGTCACTTGGTGCTCGCCACTCTGCACACCGACAACGCGGTGCGGACCGTGAACCGCATCATCGGGTCCTTCCCGCCGGACCAGCAGGATCAGGTGCGCTCTATGCTCTCCGAGTCACTGCGGGTCGTGATCTCCCAGCGGCTTCTGCCGCGCGCCGATGCGCGCGGCATGCTGCCGGCGGTCGAGGTTCTGGTCGTGAATCGGCCGGTCGGCAACCTGATTCGCGAAGAGAAGACGATCCAGATCCGCTCGACCATGCAGACCAGCGCCGCGCTCGGCATGTGTCTCCTCGACGGCTCGCTCGCACAGCTCGTGAAGTCCGGGACCGTGAAGCGCGAGGAGGCGCTCCTCCACGCCGAGGATCCGAAGGCGATCCCGGCGGGGAAGTGAGCGGGAGGACGACGTGGCCCAGCTCGACGAGCTACTCCGCTACCTGAAGCAGCACAAGGGCTCCGACCTGCATCTCGCGGCCGGGCTCGAGCCGCGCGTCCGCGTGAACGGCGAGCTGCGCGCGGTCGAGGGCCAAGCGCGGCTCAGCGACGAGGCCTTGCGCAAGCTGCTGCGCGAGATCGCGAGTGAGTCGCAGTGGCGAACCTACGACGAGAAACACGACCTCGACTTCGCGTACGGGCTCGAGGGCGTGGCGCGCTTCCGCGCGAACTTCTTCGTGCAAGAGCACGGCGCCGGCGCGGTGCTGCGCATGATTCCCGAAAAGATCGTGCCGCTCGAGGAGCTCGCGCTGCCGAAGGCGATCGAGGGCCTCGTGCACCTGCGCAAGGGACTCGTCGTCGTGACCGGGCCGACCGGCTCGGGCAAGTCGACCACGCTCGCCGGAATCGTCGACAAGATCAACCGGACGTACTCGAAGCACATCCTCACGCTCGAGGATCCGATCGAGTTCGTGCACGAGAACAAGAAGAGCGTGCTCTCGCACCGCGAGGTCGGCTCGCACACGAAGGGCTTCGGGCCCGGCCTGCGCGCCGCGATCCGCCAGGACGCCGACGTCGTGCTGGTCGGTGAGATGCGCGACTACGAGACGATCTCGCTCGCGCTGACTGCCGCCGAGATGGGCATGCTCGTGTTCGGCACGCTGCACACGAACAGCGCGCCCAAGACGATCGACCGCATCATCGACACGTTCCCGTCGGACGAGCAGTCACAGGTTCGGCTGTCGCTCGCGGAGTCACTCGCGGGAGTCATCGCGCAGCTGCTTCTGCCCACCTCGGACGGGAAGGGCCGCGTTGCAGCCAACGAGATCCTGCTGAAGACGAAGGCGCTGCCGAACATCATCCGCGAGGCGAACTCCGGCATGCTCGGCTCGTTCATCCAGCAGGGCAAAGCCGACGGCATGCAGCTCATGGACGACGCGCTCTTCGATCTCGTCTCCGCGAAGCGCGTCGACGCGTACGACGCCTACGCGAAAGCGACCGACAAGGCGCGCTTCGAGCCGCTGCTCCCCAAGGAGTAGATCGCCTCGGAGCCGGCACCCGCGTGATAGGCTCGCGGGCATGATCAAGCTCAGCTTCTGCCTGCGTCGCCTGCCGAGCCTGTCGCGCGAGCAGTTTCAGGCGTACTGGTTCGGAACGCACGCACCGCTCGTGCGGAAGAACGCCGCGGCGCTGCGCATCCAGCGCTACGTCCAGACCCATACACTGATCGGCGACGCCGCGGACACACTGCGCGCGACGCGCGGCGGACCGCCCGGATACGACGGGGTCGCCGAGCTGTGGTGGAAGAGCGAAGACGACATCGCCGCGGCGCTGGCGAGCGCGGCGGGCGCAGAGGCGGGCCGCGTCCTGCTCGAGGACGAGCGCAAGTTCATCGATCTCGCGAACTCCCCGCTCTTCTGGGCGCGCGAGCGAGAGATCATTCCGGGGAAGTGACTTGAGCCGCGTCGCGCTCGACGTTTGGTCCGACTATCTCTGTCCCTGGTGCAAGGTCGCGGCGACGCGCCTGCAGCGCATCGAGGACGAGTTCGGGGCCGACGTCGAGCTGCGCTGGCGGAGCTTCCTGCTGCGGCCCGAGCCGGAGCCCGGCCGCGATCTCGGGAAGTTCCGTCGCTACACCGAACTGTGGCAGCGCGCGGCCGGAGAGGAGCCGGCAGCGGAGTTCCGCACCTGGGCGAGCAACGAGGGACCGCCGTCGCACAGCGTGCCCGCGCATCTCGTCGCGAAGGCCGCCGCGACGCTCGGACCGGAGGCGTTCCAGCGCATGCACCGGGCGCTCTTGCACGCGTACTTCGTCGAGAGCCGTGACATCTCGAACGCGCGCACGCTGGCGGCGCTCTGGACCGAGGCGGCGCTGCCGGCCGCGGAGCTCGCGCGCGCGACCGACCCGGAGTTACTGCGCCGCGTGATCGAGGAACACAACGAAGCCGTCGAGCTCGGCGTCGGCGGCGTGCCCGCGGTCCGCATGGTCGGCAACGACGTCGCGATCACCGGCGCCCAGCCGCTCGAGGTGTATCGCCGCTGGATCCGCCGCGCGCTCGACGCGGGCGCGACTTAGAGGAGTCACTCTCATGAAGATCGGCATTCAGATTCCCATTTTCACTTGGCCGGGCGGACCCATGGCGCTCGCACAGAAGCTGCGCGAGATCGCGCAGACCGCGGACGAGGCCGGCTTCGCGAGCATCTGGGTGATGGACCACCTGTTCCAGATCCCGATGGTCGGCGCAGCGGAGCAGGAGATGCTCGAGGGCTACTCGGCTCTCTCGTATCTCGCGGGAGTCACGCGGCGCGCCAAGCTCGGCACGATGGTCACTGGCGTGACCTACCGACACCCGGGAGTGTTGATCAAGACCGTGACCACGCTCGACGTGCTCTCGGCGGGTCGCGCGTATCTCGGGATCGGCGCGGCGTGGTTCGAGCGCGAGCACGCGGGCCTCGGCGTTCCGTTCCCGCCGCTCGCGGAGCGCTTCGAGCGGCTCGAGGAGACGCTGCGCATCGCGCTGCAGATGTGGTCGGGCAAGGTGGCGCCGTTCGCCGGCAAGCACTACCGGCTCGCCGAGACACTCTGCGTGCCCGCGCCTCTCTCGCGCCCGCGGCCCAAGATCCTGATCGGCGGCGGCGGCGAGAAGAAGACCCTGCGTTTGGTCGCGCGCTACGCCGATGCCTGCAACCTGTTCGCGTTCCTCGGGCCCGACGGGCTCGGCCGCAAGCTCGACGTGCTGCGGCGCCACTGCGACACCGAGCGGCGCGACTTCGCCGCGATCGAGAAGACGACGCTCGGCACGGCGTGGCTGGCGCCCGGCAAGCAGTCGAGCGCGGATCTGGTGAAGATCTGCCGCGAGCTCGCCTCGATCGGCATCGACCAGGCGATCTTCAATCTCCCGAACGCGCACGAGATCGCCCCGCTCGAGACCTTCGCGAAGGAGATCATCCCCGCCGCCGCGCAGCTCTGAAAGCGCGACGAGGGCCGTCCCGAGTCGCGCGCCGCCGCGCGCAGCGGGCCACCGGCGAGCGAAGTCAATCGGACTAGAGAAGCGTTCCGCCGAGGATCAGGTTCGCGATCGTGAAGTAGATCACGAGCCCGCTCACGTCGACGAGCGTCGCGACGAAGGGCGCGGAGGCGCTCGCGGGATCGACGCCGATGCGGCGGAAGAGAAACGGCAAGAGTGACCCGGCGAGTGACCCGAACATCACCACGCCGACCAGGCTCGCGCCGACGGTGAATGCGACGCGCAGGTAGTGCTCGCCGTAGAGCGGTGACACGGCTTGCCAGATCACGATGCGCAGGAAGCCGATCGAGCCGAGCAGCGAGCCGAGCGCGAGACCCGAAGCGAACTCGCGCCGAATCACACGCCACCAGTCGGCGAGACGCACCTCGCCGAGTGACATCGCGCGCACGACCAGAGTCGAGGCCTGAGATCCCGAGTTGCCGCCGCTCGAAATGATCAGCGGCACGAACAGCGCCAGGACCACGGCCTTCGCGATCTCGTCCTCGAAGAATGCCATCGCGGTTGCCGTGAGCATCTCGCCGAGAAACAGCGCCGAGAGCCAGCCGCCGCGGCGCCGGAACATGCGACTGAAGGCGATGTCGAGATAGGGCTCCTCGAGGGCCTCCATACCGCCGAGTTTCTGGATGTCCTCGGTGGCTTCGGCCTGCACGACGTCAACGATGTCGTCGACGGTGACGATGCCCTTCATGCGACCTTCGGCGTCGACGACCGGGATCGCGATCAGATCGTTCTCGGAGAACAGCTTGCTGACTTCTTCCTGGTCCTGGTCGTCTCGCACGGTCACCAAGTCGCGGCGCATGACTTCGCGCACCGTGCGCTCGGGCGGTGAGGCAAACAGCTCGCGGAACGACACGACGCCGAGCAGGTGCTGCTGGTCGTCGATGACATACAGGTACGAGATCATCTCGAGGTTCGTCCGCGCCTGGCGCCGCAGATAGCCGATCGCCTCGTCGACGGTCATGTCCGGTCTCAGGCGCGCGTAGCGCGGATTCATCAGCCCGCCGGCGGCGTCCTGCTTGTACGCGAGAAGCGCGGTGACCTCTTTGCGTGTCGGGTCGTCGAGCAGGCCGAGCAGCGCTTCGCGCTCGTCGTCGGGCACGTGCTGCACCAGGTCGGCCGCGTCGTCGGGCGCGAGCAAGCGCATCCACGAGCGGCGCTCGTTCCGCGGCAACGCGCGCATCAGACTCGCGAGGTCTGCGGCCGAGAGACCGAGATAGAACTCCTCGGCGTCGTCGCGCGACAAGAGATGAAATGCCTCGACGCGCTCTTCCGGCGTGAGGATGCGCCAGATGGTGCGCAGGTCGGCGGGATTCAGGCGATCGTCATCTTCGACCAGCGCTTGAGTCATCGATCGCTCCGGGCGCGAGCGCCGCGGGCGTCGCGCCGCGCGCGGATTCTCGCGCAGCGACTGCGGGGCGTCTACCGGGCCGCCGCTCGGAACCAGTCCACCTCGGTGAACTGATCCGCGCGGATCTTCTCCCAGACGCCGCGCATGACCGCTAGCTCGTCCGCACTGTGTTTCGGCGCAGATGCGGCGTCGACCTGAGCGGAGAAGAAGAAGAGTCGCCGACTGGTCTCGCGCGCCGCGGCGGACGTGTCGTGAAAGACGATCGCGTTGTGCAGCTCGAGCAGCGCGCGAGACAGATCCTTCCAGCCGGCGTCACCGAGCTCGCCGCCGGAGTAGAGCAGCGCCTCGGTCGCCTCGATCTCCGCGCGATACGGCGCGGGGTCGATGTGGCCGTTGGCCGGAGCCGCGGGTGCGGAGACGGGCGGCGGCTCACTCGGCGACGACTGCGTGCGCGTGCAGCTCGGCGCTCCGCCGAGTGCAAGGGTGCTGGCGAGCGCGATCGCCGCCGCTCTGCGCTGGCTCGCCGTCATTGGATCTCCCTGCGAACAGATAGCTTGCGCGCAGCTCGCGAACGGAGTCAACGCGCGACGCTCACACCGTCGGCAGCAGGCATGCGACTTCCCGGCGACTCGCTCGCTCCGCCACTCGATCCGCGCGCGGCGCCGAGTCTCGGCTAGAAGACGTCGATGGCGTCCTCGGGGAAGACCCCGAGATAGGCGAGCGCCGCGTGAGTGAGCTCGTCGACGAACGAGATACCGGCCGGGACGAACTTCGGGTCGAGCATGCGGTTCAGCAGCATGGCCGAGATCATGCGCCCGACGAAGGCGGCCGCGACGACCGGAATCGGGTGCAGAATCTCGTGCCGGCGCGCGACCACCAGCTTCGTGAAGCGCTCCTCCATCATCTTCCCGAGCTGCTCGGCGCGCGCGTTGAAGCGCGGATCGCTCATGCGCGAGGCAAACGCGCGCAGCTGCCCGCGGCGCTGATCATTGACGCGCACCTGAAACGCGACGAGCTCGCGCACCACTTCGCAGATCGACGCTCCGTTCCAGCGTGTCTCGTCGAGCGCGGCCTGCGCGGTCGCCCACGCCTCTTCGATGAAGCGCTGATGGAGCGCTGCGAGGAGCGTGTCCTTGTCGGGGAAGCGCGTGTAGAACGCGCCGACCGACGAGCCCGCCCGGCGCGCGATCTCCGCGACGGAGGCGTCCTCCCACTTCTTCTCCGCGAGGATCGACTCGGCAGCGTCGAGAATTCGCGAGAGCGTGAGCTGGCTCCGGGCCTGCAAAGGCGGTCGGACCCATACGAGTTCCGGAATCGGGACGGTGCTCACCTGCTGGGGGGCGGCCATTGCGTGGGCTCCTTTGTGCCGAATCCGGGGTACGAACCCGAATTCCGGTTCTGATCCGCATTCATACGGGTCCGACCGGTCCTTGGTCAAGCGCGAAAATCAGCGGGTGCCGAAATCCCAGCCGTCGCCGATCTTGTAGGCGGAGAGCACGCGCCGTGCGGTCGTCGTCACGTGCACCTCGTCGGGCCCGTCGTAGATGCGCGCGAAGCGCGCGTGCCGGTACATGCGCTCGAGCGGCGTGTCTTCCGTGACGCCCTTCGCGCCGAAGACCTGGATCGCCCGGTCGATCACGTTGTGCAGCATCGCCGCGCCGTAGACCTTGATCATGCCGATCTCGACTCGCGCCTCGTCGCCGCGGTCGATCTTCTGCGCGGCCGACAGAGTCAGCAGCCGACTCGCCTGGATCTCGCACAGACTGTCGAAGACGAACTTCTGGATCTGCTGGTGCTGGCCCAGCGTCTTGCCGAACGCGACGCGCGAGTTCGCGCGCTCGCACATCAAGTCGAACGCCCGCTGCGCCTGCCCGAGCCAGCGCATGCAGTGGAAGATGCGGCCCGGGCCGAGACGCCGCTGCGCGATCTTGAAGCCGCCGCCGCGGGGGCCGAGCAGGTTCTTCTTCGGCACGCGCACGTCGTCGTACTGAACCTCGCAGTGACCGCCGTAGTGACCCATCACGCGCACGTCGCGCAGGATGTTGTAGCCGGGCGTATTCGTCGGGACGATGATCATCGAGAACGCGTCGTGTGCGGGCGCGTCGGGCTCGGTGCGACACATGACCGTCGTGTAGGCGGCCCGGTCGGCGCCGCTCGTGAACCACTTGCGGCCGTTGATCACCCAGGTGTCACCGTCCAGCGTCGCGCGCGTCTGCAGCTGCGTCGGGTCGGAGCTCGCCACGTCGGGCTCGGTCATCGCGAAGCTGGGAAACACTTCTCCGTCGACCAGTGGCTTCAGATACTTGTCGCGCCATTCCACGTCGGCGAACTCGTGCAGCATGATCGAGTCCTGCAGCGAGTGCGTGCCGAGCGCGACCATGGCCACGTTCGAGCGACCGACGACTTCGTTCACGTACACGTAGTCGAGGAACGGGAGGCCCTGACCGCCGATCTCGCGCGGGTGGCCGAGCGCCCAGAGCCCCTCCTCTTTCGCGCTGCTCATCAGATCGCGCATCGCTTCGCGGGCCTTCGGATCGTCTCGGTCCTCGACCAGGGGCTCGACGGGGTAGCAGCGCTCTTCGACGAAGCTCTTCACCCGATCGCGAATCTCGCGGACGCTCTCCGGAACCTCGAATGACATGACCCCTCCCTCGCTGGTGCGCCAGCCTAAAGCCGAGCGCGTGCACGGATCAAGCAGGGGCTTGCAAGCATCTTGGAGTGAGCTACCCCCCCCATTCCATGACCACTCCTGCCTGGAGGGAAGGCAGCAAGCTGGTCCACCCCTTCAACCCCGAGTTAGGGGTGGGCTTCGTTCGGCGCGTCGAGGGCCGCTATCTCGTGGTGTATTTCCCGGCCGTCGAGCGCGAAGTCACGATGGCTGCGCAGGGCGCGGGCCTGGTTCCGTTGATACTCCCGCCGGGGTCCGCCGCGATCGAGCTCGCGAAGGGCGTCGAGGTGCGCATCGAGACCTGGGACGGCGAGTGCTACGTGCTCGCCGACGGCCGGCGCATCGAGGACAAGGAAGTCTGGCCGCTCGAGCAGAGCTCCGGGCCGATCGAGCGCCTCGCGCAGTTCCGCCTCGACCGGCTCGGCTCGTTCCGGAATCGCGTCGAGGGGCTGCAGCTGCGGCGCATGCGCGAGGCCGGCGGCCTCGGCAGCTTCCTCGGCGGGCGCATCGCCCTCTTCCCGCACCAGCTCCACACGGCGCTCGCCGCGGTGAAGAGTGACCCGGTGCGCTGGCTGCTCGCCGACGAGGTCGGCTTGGGCAAGACGATCGTCGCGTGTCTGATTCTCTCGGCGCTCGTGCGCACCGGCCGCGCGAAGCGCGCGCTCGTGATCGCCCCGTCGACGCTGACCGTGCAGTGGCTCGGCGAGCTCTACCGGAAGTTCCACCAGGTCTTCGTGCTGATCGACGAGGCGCGCATCGAGAGCGTCGAGCGCGACTACGGCGAGGGCAACAACGTCTTCGACATCCATCCGTTCGGCGTGATCTCGATGGAGCAGCTCGCGGCGGATCCCGCGCTCGCGCGTCAAGCGCGCAACGTCGACCTCGACCTCGTGATCGTCGACGAGGCGCATCGCCTGGCACTCGAGCACTTCGACGCGGCGGTCGCTCCGCTGGTCACGAACGCGAAGCACGCCATCCTGCTCTCGGCGACCCCGCTGCAGGCGGACAAGCGCGGCTTCTTCCACTTGCTCGAGCTCCTGCACCCGGAGGGCTTCCAGGCCTTCGAAGCCTTCGACGCGGCGGTCGCCTCGGGCGGCGCCGTGTTCCCGTGCACGAGCGCGGTGCGCCGCAGTGACTTGGGTGGACTGCCGCCGCGCCGCCCGCAGCCCGTCGACGTGGCCGCGTTCGGGAGGGACATCCGCAAGGACCCGCGCACCGAGTGGCTCAGCGCGCGCGTGCGCGAGTGGCACAGGAAGAAGGAGAAGGCGCTGGTCTTCGTGCGCGACCTCGACCGCCTCGAGAAGCTGAAGAAGCATCTCGAGCAGACCACGCGCACTCACATCGCCGTCTTCCACGAGTCACTCACGGCGGCGCAGCGCGACATCGAGGTCGCGCGCTTCCGCGAGACGAACCTGCCGGTGCTGATCTGCACCGAAGCAGGCGCCGAGGGACGCAACTTCCAGTTCTGCGACCGCATGGTGCACTTCGACCTGCCCACGGATCCGGTCGCGCTCGAGCAGCGCATCGGCCGGCTGGACCGCATCGGCCGGAACAAGGACGTCGAGATCGTCTACTTCCGCAGCGCGAACGCGAAGCCGGACACGGCGCGCCTGTACGAGCGACTCGATCTCTTCGCGCGCCCGTCGGCCGGTCTCGATCTCGCGCTCTCCGGCGTGCGCGCGGCGCTCGAGCGCGCCGAAGCCGACGAGACCGCAGTCGACGAGGAGGCGCTGGTCGCCGAGGTCGAGGTCGCGCGCGCGCAGTCCGTCGCCGACATCCCGCGCGTGATCTACCGCGATGCATACGACGCCTCGCAGGCCGCGGGCATTCTCGCGCTGGTGCCACCCGAGCTGGAGCAGAGCATGCGCCGCTTCTGTCTGGGCGCGGCGAACGACCTGGGCTTGAAGATCGTCGAGAAGGGCGGCACCGCGCTCTACTACCTCGAGATGGGGACGTCACTCACCGTCGAGTCACTTCCCGGCGTGCGCGACGAGAGCCGTTGGCTCGGCACCTTCGACCGCGTAGAGGCGCTCGAGAAGGACGAGCTCGAGTTCTTCGCCAGCGGTCACCCGCTGGTCGAGGGACTTCTGCTCGAGCTCGAGGACGGGGTGCGCGGTCGCGCGACGATGTTCTCGATCGCGTCGTCCGAGCTGCGCGGCGCGGGACTGCTGTGCGTGTTCAAGGACGGCCCCGACGTGCTCGCCGTCGTGTTCGACACGAAGGGCGAGCAGAGGCCGGAGTGGGCAGCCAAGCTGCTCGAGTCACTCGCCAAGGCGAAGCCCGCGAAGCCGGAGGAGCTCGGCCTCGACCAGCGCGCGGCCGACGGCATCCGCGAGCTCGGCACCATGTGCGAGCTCGAGGCGCCCGAGACCGCGGTGCTCGAGGCCGCGGCGTTCTTCCGGTTCGTGCCGGAGCCCGCCCCGGGCTCGTAGCCGAAGAGCACGCGATAGAAGAGCGGTTCGCCGGCGTCGAACGACAGGCGCTCGATCTTGCCGAGCTCGCGCGCGAAGTGAGTCGGCAGCAGCTCTAGATCCTTCTGCTCGTCGGATACACACAAGAGTGTTCGTCCGGCGACGGACTCGGGCGGGGTCCAGTAGCTGTACATCAAGCTCGAGCCCCCGGCGAACAGGCTGCGGCCGCCGAAGCGCCAGCGCGCCCCGGTCGGCGGCTGATAGAACGCGAGCAGGCTCGAGGTCGCGTAGCGGTCGAACGCGACGATCACCGGCGGCTCGCCGGTCACGGCTTCTACGACGGTCGCTCGCGCGTCGATCGCCGCCGCGATCTCTCGCCAGCGCTGCGCGTAGCGCGTGCCGTTCGGGAAGTCGCTTCCGGGAACGCCGAGCGCGATCGCGTGCAGCACTGCGCCGTAGCCGAAGAGCGCGAGCCAAGAGCTCGGCACGAACAGCGCGGCAGCGGCACGCGCGAGCCTGCCGCGCTGCGCCGCGGGCTCGCGCATCAGGAGCGCGGCCGTCGCCGGAAGAAGCGCGAGCCAGAGCGGGCCGGTCCAGTTCATCTTCGGCACGTGCGAGAGTGAGAAGAGCGTGAAGACCGCGAGCGGCGCGAGCGCCGCACAGGCCGCGAAGCGGAAGCGCCGCGTGCGCTCGTCGCTCGCTGTGTCTGCGTCGAGCTCGCGCCGCTCGCCGCCGCGCAGCAGCGCGAGCAACGCCACGACGACGGCCGGTCCGAGCAGCGCGAGCACGCTGCCAGCGAGTCGATGCAGCCCGAACTCCGGCGGGTCATTGATGCGGCGCGCGCTCTGGAAGGCGAACGACGCCCAGTGATTCTGGTAGTTCCACACCAGCACCGGCGCAAACAGCGCGAGCGCCAGCCCCGCGGCGAGATACGGCTCGGGCCGGAGCAACTGACTGCGCGCGCGCCGATCGACGAGCGCGAATGCGAGCGCGCCGGCGCCGAGCAGCGCGATCGTGTACTTGGCGAGCAGCCCGAGTCCGATGCACGCGCCCACTCCCCACCACGCTCGCGGCCGCAGCTCGACGAGCGCGAGCCACAGAAAGAAGAGCGCCCCGGACCACGCCGCCGTGAGGGGCGCGTCGGGAGTCATGAGCACCCCCGTCGCGAACCCGAAGGGCAGCGAGGCGGCGAGCGCGAGCGTCGCGGCGGCGGCGGTCCGGCCGAGCCAGCGCGCGGCCAGCGCCGTCGAGAAGCCGGCCGTCGCGAGCGAACAGCCGATCGCGCCCGCGCGCACGCTCCACTCACTGTGACCGAACAGCGCCGTGCCCGCCGAGATGAGCCAGGCGACGAGCGGCGGGTGATCGAGATAGGACAGCGCGAGGTGCTGCGCGTAGCTCCAGTAGTAGGCTTCTTCCGGCAGGAGCTCGATCGCGCCCGCGTAGGCGACGCGCAGGACGAACAGATACAGTGCCACCGCGATACAGCCGAGGCGCAGCGCGAGCGCGCGCTCGTTCGCAGCGCGCGTCGGCGCGAACACGAAGAACGCTGCGCCGAGCGTAGTCACTCCGAGCCCGACGAGCGCGCTCGGCACGAACGCGAGCAGCGGACCGAGCGTCGTGTTGCGCGACAGGCTCTCGAGCGCGCCGCCACGCAACAGGAGCGCGAGCAGGCTCACGGCTGCGAAGCGCACCCTGGTGCTTCCGCGCAGATCGCGCCCGCGGAGCGCGAACACCGCGAGCGCGGCGAGCGCGCCGGCCGCGAGATGCGCGCCCGCGAGCGCGACGCCACTCCGCACGAGGAGCGCGAAGATCGCGAAGTCGACGACGGCGGCCGCGCACAGCGCGACCCAGAGTCGGCGCAGGCGCGCCGAGCCGAGCTCCGCTCCGGCGAGCGCCGCGAGACGGCGGAGATACTCGCCCGCCTGCGTCGCCCCGAGCTTCGACTCGCCGCGCTTCCGGTCGACGAACTCGATCGGAACTTCGACGAAGCGCGCGCTCGAGCCGACGCGCGCGAGCAGCTCGAGCAGGATCTTGAACCCCGCGGGGGCGTGGTCGAGCGCGGCGACGTCCGCTCGCCGCGCGGCGAAGAAGCCCGACATCGGGTCACTCACCGGCGAGATCGGCCAGGCGAGCGCGGCGGCGGCGCGCGACACAATTTTGCGTCGCAGCGGCCAGCCCCGGGTCGAGCCCCCCGGAGCGTGCCGGCTGCCGATCGCGAGACTCGCCGAGCCGTCGAGCAGCGGCCGCACCAGCGCGGGGATCGCCGAGACCGGATGCGAGAGGTCGGCGTCCATCACGACCACGACGTCCGCACGCGCGGCGCGCGCGCCCGCGATCACGGCGCGAGCGAGCCCGCGCTCCTCGCGCCGCACGATCACGCGGACGCCATGACTCGCCGACCAGGCGCGCGCGCGTTCCGCGGTTCCGTCGCGGGAGTCGTCGTCGACGACGATCACCTCGAACGCGGGCACGGAGCCCCGGAGCGCGAAGATCTGCGCGAGCAGCTCGTCGACGTTCTCGGCCTCGTCGAGCGTGGGCACCACGATCGAGAACGCCGGCGCTATCTGCGGTTCGACCGATTCCATGGCAGCGGCGCAGACGCCGACGGCGCCCCCTTCGATGCGCTGGTGAGCAGTTGATCGGCGAGCCGCCTGCGCTCGCGACGAGTCTGAACCGACTCCAAGGAGCGACTCACTCCTTCTCCGCCGAAGCCGTCTGCCGCAGTCGCTCGACCGCGACCGCCGACACCGCTGCTTGCAGATTGTAGCAGGGGATGAAGCCCGCCATCGGCACACGGATGCGCGCGTCACAGCGCGCGAGCACGTCGTCCGGGATTCCGCCGTTCTCGCCACCGACGACGAACACGCACGCGCCCGTCAGATCCGCCGCGAAGTGCGCGCGCTCGCCCGCCTCGTCGACCGCGAGCACGCGGTGACCGCTCGCCTTCGCCGCGTCGAGGACTCGGGCGGCGTCGAGCCACAGCACGGGCATGAACTTGTCCGCGCGCATCGACGCGCGCAGGGCGGCGCGCTTGGCCTCGTGATCGAAGTTGCCGTCGATCGCGATCGCGTCGGCGCCGGACACTTCGGCGGTGCGGATGACCATGCCGACGTTGCCGGGATACGCCACGCCGACCAGGAGCCAGAACGCGCCGCCGCGCGCGAGTGACTCACCGAGGCCGGCCCCCGGGTCGCGGCCGACCAGCGCGAGCGCGTCCTCCGCCGGCCGCACCATCGAGAGACGCGCGAGCACGTTGCGCGTCGCGGTGCGCACCGCGATGCCCGACTCCTCGGCCCGCGCGACGAGTCCGCGGACGTCCTCTGCGCGCGCGTCCTCCGCGACCAGCAGCAAGCGCACGTCCTCGCCCGCGCGCAGCGCCGCGTCGATGGCCAAGACTCCCGCGATCTGCCGGACGCGCGACACGGCGCGCAGTCTACTCGTTGCCTCAAGCGAAGCGCGCAGCGAGCCGCAGGCGAGCGAAGTGCGGGTGGCCGCGGCCGCCCGCGGCCACCCGCTACGGCACGAATGGCGGGCAGACGTAGGAGATGCCCGGCTGCTGGCCCGCGAGCGCGCGGCGCAGGAGCGTGGCGTCGACGATGTTGCAGGTGCCGCTCGGGCCGGGACCGCCGACGTCGCACTTCTCGGGCGCTGCGAGAGGGACCGACGGCCGCGCGAGATAGTCGCGCAGCGCCAGCACGTCGGCGACGTCGACGAAGCCGTCGTTCGAGACGTCGCCGCACTGACACGCGTCGCCCACGCCGTCCGCAGGGCTCGCCGTGCCGAGGCCGCCGGCGTCGGCCTGACTCGGATTCGGCTCGACTGGACACACGTCGACAGCGTCCTCGAAGCCGTCACCGTCCGCGTCACCGGTCGGTGTCGCCAGGCTGCCGCCGAGATGGCCGCGCACGACGAATCCGGTCGGGCTCGCGGTGGCGAAGATCGCGTCCGTCGTCGCGAGACCGGCGCTGCCGGTGGAGCGCAGCAAGAGCGGACCGGGACAGCACTCCGAGCCGATCACGCCCGACGGGCCGGTCGCCGCAAGTGTCTCGGCGACACCGAAGCGCGACGGCAGCAGCGGGTGCGGGCGACTCACGTTGCGCGGATCGAAGGCGACGAACGCCATGCCGCCGTCGTTGTACGACGTCGCGACCGCGAAGCCGCCCGACGGCCCGAAGCGCACCTTCGGCACGTACGAGTACACGCCGCTCGACCCCGGCGGCGGCGGCAGCACGATCGCGTTCGCTGCGGCGCGGATCGCGCGCGAGCGGAGACACGGCACGCCGCCCGCGCTCGCGGCACTCGAGTCATTGCACGACGGGCGCTGGATGCGCGGATCGACCGGCGCGACGGGGAGCGCGGCGAGCCCGCGGACGTCGACGGCGTACAGGCGTCGGAACGTCGCCGAGCCCGTGAGTCCGACGGATCCGGTCGGATCGAGCGCGAGCGCACCCTCCGGGTTTCCGGCGCCGATCGGAATCGAGCCGACGAGTGACCCGGTCTGCGCATCGAGAATGTCGATGGAGCCCTGGCCGGTGACGAGCGGCGGGATCGCGACGTCGAAGATCCCGGCATTGGTGACTGCGACCCGCCCGCCCGGAAGCACCGCGAGAGCCACGGGGTTCGGATCCGAAGTGACTGCGTAGAAGGGCGAAGCCGGCGCGATGACCGGTGTGGCTCCCGAGTCGTCGATCGAGAAGAACAACACCGTGCCGGGGTTGAACACGGGGCTCGCCCCGCTCTGGTGCAGGTTCGAGGTCGCGACGAGCAAGCGGTTGCCGACGCGCACGACCGCGCTCGTGAAGTTCGTCGTGAACGACGAGGTCGAGGCGCCCGCGCCGCCGCTCTGATAGCGCGTGAACGAGCCGTTGAGCGTCTGACCCGTCGGGACCGACGTGCGGTTGGTGCCGGAGTACGAGACGGTGACTCCGCTTCCCGTCGCGTAGTCGAACGGCACGACCCGCTCGCACAGCGACGTGGTGATCCATCCGCGGGTCGGGCCGCTCGGCTCGAGCCAGAAGCCGCCGAGGCGCGCGACCGACAGCGGCGAGGTGCAGCCGAGGCTCGCCGAGAGAGCGTACGACGCGCCGGAGGGGGCGAGCGACTGACCGGGCGCGATCCGGATCTGGGACACCCCGGGGAACGACTCGGAGTCGGCGAGGAACGCGCGGTCGGGATTCGTCGGGTGCGCCTCGAGCGCCGGCGCGAACTGGGAGTCGAGCTCGAACGTGTCACTCATGGGCGAGCCCACCGTGAGAGTCACCGCGAGCAGCACGGCCCCCGCGATCACGGCGTCGCTCCGCGGATGCGGAACACCCAGAGAGTCTCTTTCGAGAGCGGCTGGCCGAGCGAGTCGACGCGCTGCTCGCGGCCGAGGTTGGTCCCCTCGACCGACAGCGTCAGCGCCTCGGGCAGGAAGGCGAGCAGGCGCAGGCGCGCGGGCCGGAAGATCAGCCCGGCGTCGACGACCGTCGCCGCGGGCGCCAGTGACTTCAAACCGACCTGGTAGGCGAACTCACTCTCGTAGCGGAGCTCGCTCCAGGGCTCGAGCACGTCGAGGTCGAGTGCCGCGCGCGCGGTCACCGCGTTCAGCGGCACGTGCGGGAAGATCGGCTTGACGCCACTCACGAACGCGGCGCTCGGATCCGGCCGCAGATAGCGCGCGTTGGTGCGGGTGTAGGTCGCGCCCAGCTCGAGTCGCCGCCACAGCTTCGCCCCGACCGAGACCTCCGCGCCGAGCGCGCGCGCCGGCCCGGTGTTCATGGGCATGTACGTGCGGCCGTTGAGGAGCCACTCGATCCCCTCGTCGATCTCGCGCTGGAAGAGACTCGCTTCGACGTGGACCTCGCGCGCGAAGCCGGCGC